>Ga0209018_1000393_pt1 | contig 41359 bp, 39 predicted proteins | sample YNPBryBLVA2012_FD_185814 | JGI IMG/M metagenome (GOLD analysis project Ga0209018, IMG submission 185814) | Anoxygenic and chlorotrophic microbial mat microbial communities from Yellowstone National Park, USA - YNP Bryant BLVA 2012 (SPAdes)... ...
GGCTCCGCCACCCTTTTGGGGTTCCCTCCCCCACGGCGCACCAACTCCAGGCGCCTCGAGCTACGAGGCCGTTTGAGCAAAGGCCCGGCGCAACATCGCGCGGGTCGGACGGGAGAGGGGTGTTGGCGGCCGTGGCGCTGCGCCCGCGTGGGCGCAGGCGGGCGCGGGGCCGTCTTCCCTAACCGGAGACCTCGCGGCGTCGCAACTTGCGGTACAGCGACACCCGGTCGATGCCCAGAACCTGGGCGGCTCGCGACTTGTTGTTGCCGACGCGCTCGAGCACCCAGCGGATGTACTGGGCTTCGAGCTCGTCGAGGGATTTCATGTCGCCGCCCTCGTAGCGGAACGTGCGCAGCTCGAGCTGGGTCAAGTCAGGCGGCAGATCCTCGATCTCAATCCGGCTTCCGACGGCAAGCGACGCCGCCCGCTCCACGATGTTTTCCAGCTCTCGCACGTTGCCGGGGTAGCGATACCCTAACAGCGAGTCGAGGGCTTCGGGGGAGAAGCCCGTCAGATCCTTACCCATGCGTGACCGGGCTTGCGCCAGGAAGTGGGAGGCGAGCAGGGGGATGTCCTCTCGCCGCTCGGCGAGCGAGGGCATGCGCACGGAAATCACGTTCAGACGGTAGAACAGGTCTTCGCGAAAGGCGCCGAGAGAGATCAGCTTTTTCAGGTCTTTGTTCGTGGCAGCGATGATGCGGATGTCGATGGGTATGGGTCGCGTGCCGCCCACGCGCATGATTTCTCGCTCCTGCACCGCGCGCAGCAGCTTGGCCTGCATCCCGAGGGACATGTCGCCGACTTCGTCGAAGAAGACGGTGCCGCCGCTGCTTACTTCCAGCAATCCCTTGCGCGCGGTGGTGGCCCCGGTGAAAGCGTCCTTCTCGTGGCCGAAAAGCTCATTGGCCACGAGGTCGTCGCTGAAGGCGCCGCAGTTGAAAGCCACGAAGGGTTGCCCGAACCTGCGGCTGCACTCGTGGATCGCCCGCGCCACCAGCTCCTTGCCCGTACCCGACTCGCCCGTGATCAACACGTTCGAATCCGATTGCCGGATTCTCGCGATGAGCTTGCGCACCTCATCGATGGGCGGGCTGGTACCCACGATCCGGCACACCGCTCCCTTGCACAGATGGGCCTCCAGCCGCTCGACGCGCACCGACAAGCGACGTTTGTCGCCTGCCTCCTTCATGAGCATTCGCACTTCGTCGGGCCGGATGGGCTTCTGCACGTAATGGAATGCCCCGCCCTTCATGGCGGCAATGGCGCTGTCGACGGACGCATGCCCGGTCATCAGGATGACCTGGACCGACGGATCCTGCTGCTTGGCGGCGCGCAGCACAGCGAGACCGTCCACCTCGTCCATCACCAAGTCGGTGAGCACCACGTCGAACGACCTGGCCCGCAGTGCTTCCAGCGCCTGGGCTCCGCCGGACACGGCGGTGACCTCCCATGCGTCCCGCGTCAGGATCCGGGTCAGCATCTGTCGTGCGATGGCTTCGTCATCCACGATCAGGGCAGTGAGAGGAGGTTGTTCGTCCATGCGTCGGCGCGTCCGGGTTGGCAGGAGGAGCTTGCCACCATTCTCAACTCCGCGCCGCGGTGAAAGAGCACACCGGCGGCGGGATGGTCTCAGCAACGGAGCATCACAGACAACCATTCACCATAAAGCGCTTCATTTTGCAACTGCCTGGTGACCACGTGCAACACGCTCTATCCGGCTGAAATCCCGTCAATCGCTGCCTGTGCAGCGCGGCATCGTTGCACGATGCAACATTCGCGAATTCCTTCACAGGCTGCACGATGCAATTGCCTGCCATTCTTGCGCACCCCATCGGGGCACAGCCATTGCTCTGTGGCTGACGCGAGCATCGGTGAGGCACGACCGCCCAGGCGTTCGGCTGCCCGCCAGCCGCTCGTGATGGATCGGTCCCGCCTGGGAGGCACGAGATGCCCGGCGATGCAGATGTGTTGCTCGTCCTCGAGGACGGCCCTGTTCGAGAGCATTGTATCCGGCTCGCGTTCGAGCTGGCGAAGCGTTTGTCGTGCGGTGTCGACGCGCTCCTGCTGCGAACCGAAGCACGGGACGCGGGCGACGACGACGCCGACGACGTGCTGGCGAGCGTGGAAGGGGCCGCTCGGGAGGAAGGGATTGTCGTGACCCGGCACGCGCGAACCGGGGATCCTGGGTCGGAGCTGTTGAAGCACATCGCGCTGCAGGGGGGGGCGCGGGTGATGGTCTGGGGCGGCGCGGAGGCCGCGCTGGGCACGACTCGTCACGCACGCAAGGGAGACCACTGGTTCATTCGGGTGCGCGAAAAAGTCAACTGTCCGGTGGTCACGGCGAAGGCGCGCACGGCACGCCCACAGCGCACCGGGTCATCGCCATCGAGGTCGAGGAAGCCATGAGGATCGTCTGCGTATCCAGGGGCACCTACGGCGGGGGCAAGGAGCTCGCCGAAAAGCTGGCGGCCAAGCTCGGCATCCCGTGTCTGGCCCGCGAGCAGGTCACGGACATGGCCAGACGCGCCGGCATCAATGTCGGCAAGCTGGAGATGAGCGTGGTGCGTCCCAGGCCCATGACCGAGAGCCTGGCGATCGAGAAGGAGCGCTTCAAGGCCTTCATCACGGCCACCCTGGCGGAGCGCGCCCTCGCCGGCGGCGTGGTCTACCACGGGCGAACGGGCCACCTGGTTCTGCCCAGCGTGGCGCACGTGCTCCGCATCCGCGCCATCATGGCCCCGGAAAGCCGCATCGCACTCACCATGCAGCGGCTCGGGCTCGATCGCGACAAGGCCAGGCTCTACAACGAGCAGGTCGACGACGATCGTCGCCGCTGGGCACGCACGTTGTACAACGTCGACTGGGACGATCCATCGCACTACGACTTGGTGCTGAGCCTGGATCACATGAGCGCGGACAACGCCGCTTCGGCCGCGGTGGGCGTAGCGCAGCTACCCGAGTTTCAGCCCACACCCGCTTCCGAAAAGGTGCTCCGGGATCTGCTGCTGGCCGCGCAATGCCGCCTGGCTATCGGAAGCGACGAGCGCACGCGTATGATCGACGCGACTGTGCGGGCCAACAACGGAAGCGTGAGCATCACGTACCCGCCCCGCCACGCTGCCAACGCGGCGTACCTCGAGCAGGTGGTCGCCGGCGTGCCAGGCGTCGCCCGGGTGCAATGCACGATGGCGTCGACCAGCATCCTGTGGATTGAGGAGCGATTCGACCCCCAGAGTGAGTCGATGACGCACCTGCTGGAGATAGCGGCGAAGTGGAACGCGGCGGTGGGCCTGGTACGGCTGTGTTCGCAGCCGTTGCCGCCGGTACGAACCGACGACGAGCCGCTGGGCAAGGGGCCTGTGGACGCGGGCATCCTCGATGACAGCACGACCGGCGCGACGGACGGCGACGACGGTGGCGTGCGCGCCACGATGAGCTGCCTGCTCCAGGAAGGACGCGCGGGGGGCTACTGGCAGGTCTGCGGTGGTGCCAGGGATCTGACACAGAGCCTCGACCGGACGGCCGACTACAGCCTGGTGGTGGTCGGCAACGTCTTCCAGGGCAAGGACAGCGCAGTGCGCAAGCGGATGACACGCGAGCTCACGACGTTCGTCGGCGAGAGCCTTCGTGTGCCGGCAATCGGCGCCGATGAGCTGCATCAACAATACCTGTTCGGCCCGTCTCATTGGATCAAGATGCTCGGGCTGGCCGCCCTGTCGGCGGCCATGGTGATTCTTGTGTTCCACTTCCAGGCGCCGATTCTGGACTTCTTGTCGCGGCCTGGACTCGGCAATCGAGTCGCGGCGGTGGTGGTCCTGGCGCTGGCAGTCCCGCTTTTCGCCCAGGTGTACGGCGGGTTTTCGCACTACTTCCTACGCCTGCTGAAGTTCGAATGATCGTTTGACGCATATCGCGGCGAAGCTCTCCGCGCGCAGAACAGGAGCCACTATGGGGATGGACGTACTAGGACAACACTTCAGCCAGATTGACGTATCGACGGCGGTCCAGGTCGTGGCGCTCGGATTCGTCGGTGGCGTGCTCAGCGGCTTCATCGGCAGCGGTGGAGCATTCTTCATGACCCCTGGCATGATGAACCTGGGCGTCATGGGACCGGTCGCGGTGGGCAGCAACATCGCCCACAAGTTCGGCAAGGCCATCATCGGCTCGAAGAAACACGGCGAGCTCGGCCATGTCGACCGCAAGCTCGCGGCGTTCATGCTGCTGACTGCCGCGGTAGGCATCCGCCTCGCCGTCATGGCCATGAAAGCCCTGTTCAAGGGACACGGCGGCGAAGGCGCGGACAGCTCCGCCTCCGACCTGTACATCAGCATCGTCTTCGTCTCGGTCCTGTCCGTCGTCTCGCTATCCATGCTCCGGGACATCCTGCGGGCCCGCAAGAGCGAGGAGTCCCAGCCGTCCCGCAAGATTGTCGACTTCCTCGGCCGCCTGCGCCTGCGGCCGGTCATCTACTTTCCTGTCGCCGATGTGCACGTGTCCCTGTGGGTCGTACTCGTCTGCGGCCTGGCCACGGGCTATCTCGCCGGGACCATCGGCGTCGGCGGCTTCGTGGGGGTTCCGGCGATGATCTACGTATTCGGGGTTCCCTCCGCGGTGGCCGCTGGCTCGGAGCTGTACCTCGCCATGTTCATGGGCGCATTCGGGCTCCTCAACTACGGCTACGAGGGCATGGTCGACGTGCGCCTCGTACTCCTCCTCTACCTCGGCTCGCTGGTCGGCATCTACATCGGCGCCTACGGCACCAAGGTCGTCAAGGAGTTTGTCATCCGTCTCGCCACCTCGCTCATCATCCTGCTGTGCGTGGTCAGCCGCGCGATCGCGATACCGGTGTATCTGCACAAGCTGCAAGTGGTCAGCTACGATCCGGCTTGGGACGGCTGGCTGCAGGCTAGCAGCAAGGGGATGCTCTACTTCAGCGGTCTGTCGACGACCATTCTGATCCTCGTATTCGTATTCCGTGGGTACATCCAGCGGCGCCGCGTCCAGGCGTCGATTGTGTCGACCACACCTCCGGTCATGATGGACGGCCGGCTGGCGAGAAAGGAGTCCTAGATGGGTAACGCAGTCGCGGTGTTGGTCGTGGACGATGAGGCGATTGCGTGCCGTCGTCTCAAGGCAGCGCTGGAGCAAGCCGGCTATGTCGTCGATACCTGTGAGAGCGGCACGGAGGCGATCGAGCGCATGCGGGTGCGCCCCTACGACGTGGTCGTGACGGACGTGCGCATGGGCGACGTCGACGGCATCGAGGTGTTGGATGCGGTGCAGAGGATGCACCCGCAGACGAAGACGATCTTGATCACGGGGTACGCCACGGTAGAACTCGCACGGGAGGCGCTGGCCAAAGGCGCGTACGACTTCGTGGCCAAACCCTTCCAACCCAAGGATCTGCGTGCCATCATCGACCGTGCCGTGAACGGCCTGCCCCGTCCCGGGTGAGAAGCAGCCGCGACAGGCCGTGCTGATCGCGAGGTGTTCGATGGACTCGTCGGGTATGGAAGGGCGACATGATGAGCAGGTTGGGTTACGGGCCGCATTGGCGGACGTCCCGCAAACCGTCAAGCCTGCGCAGGGAGACGCCGACCGCGCGCTGGCGGCACGTCCGGCCTTCGGGATCCGCAGCACGCTTCTGATGGCTTTCGCGCTGTGCTTTCTGCTGAGCCTGACGCCCACGGTCTGGTCGATGCACACGCTATCCGGGGTGCAGGACCGCATCCAGTTCCTCGAGGTGGCCGACGACTACATGGTGGAAATCCAGCAGGCCCGACGCTTCGAGAAGAACTATCTGCTCTACGGCACGAACCTTCCCGATGCCCTGGAGCACGCGCACCGGGCGCAGCGCCTGGTCGAGGACAACCAGGACAAGATGCAGAAGGTGGCAGGCGCGGCCACGCTCGCCACCATGCGGGGGCACCTTCGCGAGTACGAGCGTCTGCTGCACGTGATGAGCGACGAGACGGACCCGGCGACCCGCGCGCGCGCAGAGGCGGACCTCCGCCGCCACGGCGGCGAGATGATGGAGTTCGCGCAATCCTACGTCCGAAAGGAACGATCCACCGCATCGGCGATGCTGTCCCTGGCCAAGAAGGTTCCGTTCGTGTTTCTGGCGCTCCTTCTGCTCGCCATCGTGCTGGTCGCCAGCTTCCTGACACGCCGGATCATCGGCACACTGTCCCGCTTCACCGAGTATGCGGACCGCGTCGGCCGTGGCGACTTCACCCCCATCACACCCCGCCGCCCCTACCGCGACGAGTTCACCCGCCTCGCCCTTGCGTTCAACCACATGATTCAGGAGCTCAACCGCCGGGAGCAGGTGCTCGTCGAGTCCCACAAGCTGCGCGCGCTTGGAACCCTCGTCGCAGGAGTCGCCCACGAGATCAACAATCCTCTGAACAACATCATGCTCACCGCAGGGGTTCTCAAGGAGGAATTCGCCTCCATCCCCGACTCCGAGAAGCTCGAGATGATCGACGAACTCATCGGCCAGACCGAACGGTCGCGCAAGATCGTCAGGAATTTGCTCGACTTCGCACGCGAGAGCGAGACACGCATCGAAGCGCTGGATATCTGCCAGATCGTCTCCGAGACCGTCAAGCTGGTGGGCAATCAGCTCAAGGTCAAGAAGATCCATCTGACCACCGTGCTGCCCTACGGTGTGCCCCCGGTACACGGCGATGCCCAGCTCCTGAGCGAGGTCTTCATGAACCTCGTCATCAACGCCGTCGACGTCCTGCCCGAGAGGGGCCAGCTCACGATCGCGGTGCACGACGCCGAGGAAGACGGCTACGTGGCAGTCGACGTGGCCGACAACGGCCCCGGCATTCCCGAGCATGTGCTTCCGCGGATCTTCGATCCGTTCTTCACCACCAAGCCCAAGGGCAAGGGCACCGGGCTCGGGCTTTCGGTATCCAAGGGCATCGTCACGCGGCTGGGAGGAACGCTGCGCGTCTCCAGCTCCGACCGCGGCGCCACCTTCACGGTCCTGCTTCCCGTGACGTCGATTCCTTCCGACGTTTCGTCGCGGGCGGCGTGATGACCACGTCGTCATGAGGGAGACCGCCATGTCCAGTGTGCTGCTGTCCAGCCAGTCCTTCCTAGTAGCCGGTGACGACATCGCTGCCGGCGTGGCCCGTGCCACCGGCTCAGAACTAGGCCGCCTCGACGACATCATCGCGTCTGCCGCGGCGTCCTGGCAGGTCGCCCCCGACAAGCTCGACGCTGCGCTGCTCCGCCCGCCATCTTTGTTCGGCATGGCGGACGCCACCCGGCGCAGGCTCGTGCGCCTGGTCATGGCGGAGTGTTCGCGTCGGGTCGCCGGCGGCGACACCGTCATCCACGTGCCCTTCGCGGCCTCCATGGTGCCTGGGATCTCCCACGTGCTGCGCGTGCGCGTGACCGGATCTGCCGACGAGCGGGCACGCGCCGCAGCCAACCAGCTCCACCTGCCGGACGCCAAGGCCCGCAAGCGCATCGACGCCGACGACCGCGCGATCGACCTGATCGGCACCGTCCTGTTCCAACGTCGGGACACCGACGCCGACTACGATCTCGTGGTCCAGGTCGCGGACCGCACGCCGGAGGCCATCGTCTCGGAGATCGTGCAGACCGCGGCTGAGCGCAGCTATCAGCCCACGAGCTACTCGGTCAAAGCCGCCCAGGAGCTGGCGGCCGCCCACTGCCTGGAGGCCGCGCTCGCTGCCAGGGGGATCGACGCGTCCGCCGCGGTCAAGGACGGTCTGGCGACGGTGAAGGCATGGGCCGCCGTGAGCAGGCGGTCCGAGGCGGCCAAGGTGGTCGACACCACCGCATCGCGCTTGCCGGCGATCAAGAAAGTGGAACTCGCCTGGGTCGACGACCTGTTCGAGACGTATGCGGCCAGCATGCGTTGAGGGGGTAGGAGATGAAAGAGCAGATCGATGTGATGGTGCTGGACGACGAGCCCATGGTGGGCAAACGCCTCAAGGTGATCCTCTCCAGGATGGGGTGCAACGTCGAAACCTTCGAAGATCCCCGCCGAGCGCTCGAACGTATCTCCGACAAGCGATTTCACATCGTGGTGACCGACGTGGTCATGGGCGATGTCGACGGACTGCAGGTGCTCGACCGGGTGAGAGCCTGCTGGCCGGACAGCAAGGTCGTGATCATGACGGCCTACGCGATGATGGCGATGGCGCGCGAAGCGATGGCGAAGGGGGCTTTCGATTTCGTAGCCAAGCCCTTCGAGCCAGTCGAGATTCGAAACGTCGTAGCACGTGCGGCCAAGGAATTGGGATTCGACCTGCTCAACGGCGGGCAGTAGGGCCGCCCCGGCGCCGTCCCTGGATCAGCATGGCACGCTGGTCTTCACCGCAAGGCCGCGTTACCAACCCCTTTGTGCCAAGGCCTGGCGCGACATCGCGCGGGGCGGACGCCGTCCGCATCGCTCGGTCCGGCCCGGCGTCAGTACACCACCGTCGCGCACCCGAGCTGGATCTCGACCTTCTCCGCGGCGCCGCTGAGCAGATCCGCACACGTGGTCCCGTGGATCTCCAACGCGTCGGTCCCCCCGCCCACGTACGTCCAGCCATCCGGTGCGTTCTGCTTCAGGAGGGTTCCGTCGACATACACGTTCACGAGGTTCGGGTCGAACTTCCCCGGGTCACCCTTCGGCACCTGGAATACGCAGGACGTCAGGAACTTCGACGCAACCTCGGTGAGCGCCGCCGTGAGGTCCGCCACGTAGGTGCTGGAATCCACCACATAATGGCAGCATGGCTGCGTCGATACAAGGGTATTGCCACAGTCCGGGCTCTGCAGCGGGTGCCATGGATCCGGCTCCGCTCCGTTGCAATCCGGGCCCTTTGCCCCTCCGCCCACCAGCGCCACGTGCGACAGCGACCCCTCCGCCGACCCGGGGATGCCCACCGCGAACGTCCGTATCCCCTGGTTCGCATAGGCGTCTTCCACCATCGCGTAGATGCTCCCGTCCTGGGCACCGCAATTCCATGCGCCGTCCGTGATCAAGACCACACCACGGTTCCCGCCGTCCGCTATGCTCTGCAGGTGCGCATACGCCGCCGTCAACGCCTTGTCCGTCGGGGTGTTGCCCCAGGGGCCGCCACTCATCGCCGACTTGATCGCAAACCGAGTGACCGATAGCGGTCCGATCCCCACCTGCGGCGACGGATCCGACTCACACCCGTCACTCGAACTCGGATATAGTAGCAATCCCATCTCCACATCGTCTGGAAGGTCGTCGAGCACCGCGGACACGACCTGCCCAGCGTAGTCCCACTTCGTAGGCCCGTCAGGGTACGGATCGCTCTTGCCGTCCGGAGTTTCGTTCATCGAGGCCGACCGGTCCACCACCATCAGCAGCGAACCGGGCTCCCGCTCGGTTGGGATCAGCGCATAGCCGCAGCCGGCCTCCGGCCCGATGCTCGCACCACCGTGGGACGCGTCTATCACACTCATGCCGCCTTCAGGCGAGCCGCCGCCTGCTCCGGCCACCGACCCGCCGCCCGTGCCGCCGTAGTCCTCGCCCACCGAGCCGTTGGCCGAGCACGCCGCCAGCGCGGTGACCAGAGATAGCATCGTTTTCGCATTCGTTCGCCGCATGCCCGTGTATGTCCCCAGCCTCAGGCACCTTCGACGAATCTTCAATGAGACGCGATCCCGGCCTGCACGCGGATCTGGTCCGCGTAGGGGCTACGTGGGAATCGCGTCAGAAACTGCTCCCCACGGGCCTTCGCCTCGCCCTTGCGTCCCAGCCGCGACAATGCACCAATCGCAATCGCCTCGCGTTCCTGATACAGCATGCCGCGCGCAAATCGCTCGTGCCCCTCCTGCGCCAACCTCAGCGCTTCCGCGGGGTTCGCCCCAGCCACCCGGCGCAGGTTCGCCAAGTGCAACATCTCCTCGCGATAGAGCTCCTCCGCCGCAGACGGCTCCGACGAACGGGCAGCCGGCCGTGCCACCCCCGCCGACGGCCGCTCGGGCGGGAGCTCGGGCAGATCGGTCACGTCGACCAAGGGCACCGCACTGCGGTCCGGCAGCACGACCGGGATGGAGATGGCCGGCTGAGCGACCGTGGGTTGGCCCACCTGCACCGGGCGTGTCGCGGTGAATGCGACGACGACGCCAGCAACCACCACGCCGGCGCCAAGGCCGACGACACGCGCCAGCGACGACGATGATGCGGGTGGTCCCGGACAAGTAGACGGCGGTGCATGAATGGCCCGCTGGAAACGGGACAAACCCGCGGCAACGTCGTAGGGCTCCGGCGGTGTCGACGCGAGATGCCCCAGCGCCTTCCGCAATGCGTCGGGCGTCTCCGGATCGTCGAGCAACCGCATAGGATCGGTCATGGCTCCAGCCTCCCGCGGAGCGGCGGCACCGATCGTGCCCTGGCTGCCGTGAGGCGTTGATATGCCTTCATGAATTCCTTCCGCGCGGTGTGCAGACGCGAATACACCGTGCCGACCGGAATCCCGAACGCCGAGGCGATCGCATCACAAGTCTCCCCCTCCAACTCGAACAGCACGAAGACCGCCCGACGATCCATGGCCATCGAGTCGAGCGCCTTGTGCACCAGCGCGATCGTCTGCGCCTGGTCCATCCGGTCCTGCGGCCCGGCCTGCTCCGATGGCACGGCATCCCAAGCCTCCGTGTCCGCCAGCACGCTCGTCCGCCGCCGCTTTCGCCACTGCGCCATCGACACCCGCATCGCGATCTCCGCAAGCCACGTCGTCGGGCGCGCCACGCCCGCCCGGTAGCCGCCTCGTTGGTGCGCGATGAGGAAAGTCTCTTGCACGATGTCGTCCACGTCCTGTCCGCGAAAACCCAGCCGGCCGACGAACCCGGCTACGAACCGGGCGTGCTGCCTGAACAGCGCCTCGGCATCCAGATAATCTGGAGAGCTTGCGGCACCGTCAGCTTGCATTCCACTTGCCCTTCATGACGCCCGCGCGCGAATCCTTCACAAGAACTCGATGGCTGGACCGACCCCGACCGCCATCCCCGCCGCCGGCGCCTGCGCCGAGTTGACCGTGTCCCCACGCGCGTCGGTCACGTCCAGCTCCGGACGATAGAACGGAGCGTACCCGTCGACGCTGAACACGACGAATACGCGACGCGTAACCTCCACCCTGCCCTCCAGCCGTCCCACCACCGCGGCCCACGGAATGGTGGTCGTGCGGTCCACGTCGTACCCGTGCCCGCGTGCGACCCACCGTCCAGCCGAAATCCCTCCACAAGCAGCGATCGACAAGGCGTCCACCGGCGCCGTCAGGCACCCGTCCGCACGACCACCCAGCAAACCGACGTCCACCTGCCCCCTTCCCAGGGACATCGAATGGTTCACCGTCATGATCGCCCCGAGGCGCAGTCCAACGGGTTCGCCCAATCCCACCTCCGCACCGAACGCGCCGCCCAGCAGCGGGACCGGCGCTACGCCGAGCATCCCCACCGCCTGCGCCATGCCATACACGGGCGCCGACCTGTCCGCCGCACGCCCCGAAGCCGGCGCAGCCTCCGGCGCTCGCTGCATGACCGGCCGCGACCAATTCTCATGCGCCTCGGGCAGGATGGTTCGCAGAAGCGTCGCATCGATCGAGATCGCAATCGCAAGCCCCAGCGCCGCGCTCAGATCGCTGCACGCAATGGACCGCGGCTCGAGCTTCCGCTCCGCCACCCCCCTTCCCTCGCGCAGAATCTCGAACCAAACCCCCTGCCCCCGGTCGCGCCAGTCGTGCACTTGCACACCAATGCGCCCATCGATCCGCGACCGCCCCAACCACGTCTCCACATGCCCGGCAAGCCGGTCTCCCACCAGACAAGTGCCACCGTCCACCTCGATGGCGTCCGCAACCAAGCGAGTCGGCGCATCCTGCGCCAAGGCGTCGAAACCGATGGCGACCTCGAACGCGGCCACGCCAACCACGGCAAGGGCAGGCTGCAACCGGACACGTCGACGCGAGCAAGGCACGCCTCATCTTGCGACAGCTCGCGTCAGGGAGGCAACATCAAGGTTCGACGTTCCACTTCTGTGTCCGGGTGCAGCACCATCAGCCGACGCGGCGGCGCGGTGCGCGGTCGTCGCGCCCCCCTCGTGACTGCCTAGCAGCGGCATCGCGCGAAGGATGTTGCGAACGGCAACCGCACAGCCTATGCATGCGAGGTCGTGAGCGCGGCGATGAAATCGAATCGATACCTGGTGACAGGGCGGGTGCAGGGCGTCGGATTCCGCCATTTCGTAGAAGAGGAAGCAACCTCGATCGGGGTGACCGGCTGGGTTCGCAACCTCGCGGACGGGAGGGTGGAAGTGCTCGCGGCCGGGAACGACGCCCAGCTCGAGCAGTTGGAGAAGAAACTGTGGGAAGGGCCGCCCCTCGCGCGGGTCACCAGCATCGATGTGCAACCCGCCACGGTGCCGGACCACGAGGGATTCCACATCCGCTCCACCGCCTAGCTCCTTCCGCCACATGGTCCGGCGGAGTCTTGGTGGCGAATCTGCTCGCCGACGACCCCCATCGTCGCACCAACGTATCACCGCCCCTTGCGGCGCCGGCGAATGAGCCACGCCGTCGCGGCCGCAAGCCATGCACCAGCATGTCGCGGCACGGGCGCGGTGGACGCGGCGCAGCCGCCGGTGACGCTCACGTCGCCGTCGAGTGCAGGCCCTGATTCAGCGGGTCCGGTACAAAGCCCGGCGGTGAGATTGCAGGTCGTGCCGTCGTTGCACGGGCGCGTTGCGCTGCACGATGCAACGCAGCGGGCGTTGCCCGTGGCGGGGTCTTCCACGCACACGCTCCCCACGGCACATGGCCCGTCCGAACCGCAGCGGACGGGTTCGGGCGGGGCTATCGAGCCGCCTGAGCCGCCCGTCGCGGAGATATCGTCGCCGCCCGTCCCCATACCCCCGGCGCCAGCGCTGCCTCCAGCGCCCGCAGCGCCTGCCGCACCGCCCGAGCCACCGGCATCGCCGATATCGCCAGGCCAGGGCGGAGCTCCTTCCTCCACGACATACGTGGAACCTGCGTACGCCATGGCCTCGTCGATCGTGTCCTTGAACGAGTCCACCCTTGTCCAGATGTTGTCATTGCCGTAGCAGCTCGCGCCGCGCGACGTCACCCCGATGATGGCCCAATCGGCCGTCACGGCGGGTCCGCCCGAATCACCGGAACAGATCGACGCCGTGCCCTGGAATTCCTTCGAGAACACGACCCCGATCTTAGGTCCGAGCGCGGTAACGGTAACGTCTTCGCGAAGATATCGCTTGCCCGACGAGTAGTCCTGGTTGGGGTTGGTCAGCCCGTAGCCGATGGCCGTGAACTTTTCCCCAACGGCGTAGGCGTCAGCAGACGTGCGTACGCGTAGCGGTACGATGCCGCTGACGTTCTCGTGCATGACGATGATGGCAAAGTCAGCGTTGCAGAGAGATGTACCGGGGGTATGGAAGATCTTCTCGCCGTTGCCAAGATATGCAGTATTGGAATGAGTGGGATTGGATCCCTTGAGGATGTACAGCTCGTCGGGAGCGTAGTCGTCGCCGACATCGTTCTTGCAGGTGACGTATTCACTCACGACTTCGGAGACGCAATGGCGGGCAGTGACGACAACGCCACGCTCACCGCTCTGCGAGATGATGGTGCCGGTACACAGGGCGCCCGCCGCGGCGTTGTAGACCATGACGACGGCGTCATGGAGCGCATCGTTGTCGGCCACACCACCCACGATCGGGTCGAAGCGCGTGGCGGCAAGGTCGCGCGATGGTTCGGGCGCAGAGCCGCAGGCAGGCAGGAGGGTCAGAACGACGACGGGCAACGGCAAGGTGGGGATACGCATGATGTTCTCCGGAGCGTCCGGCGGCCCAGTGCGATGGCTTCGCTTGCGCGCGACGGACGGTGCGGCGAGTCGCTTTCGCAGGAACCGTACCAACCGGATGCTGGGTGAGTCGGGCTCGACTTGCGTCAGTTCCATGCAGCGCCCGGGATGGCGTGCATTCCCTGACGAGGCGCGTGCGTGTGCGGTGTTCGTTTTCTGACACTGTGTTACGGCATTTTCGCAAGTTTTCGCCGCGGCAATTGATGCACGTCGGCCAACACGGGGGTAGGCCTGGGGCGGACTGCACGCCCCACCGCGAACGAGCACCCGACCGAGGGGAGAGGCCGATTACCCATTCTGGCCGACATCCACCGCCAAGGCATCCCCCACTCGTTTCGGAGGGGCCATGCCGCTCGGCCCAAGGAAGCACCTGCCGTCGCATCGCTCTCCTTTCTGGGCGTACGCTGCCGTGGGGCAAGCATCCGCTTACGTCAGGAAGACCCCGTACCACGTCGAGCCAGACCAGCGCACGACCACGTGTCCGACCGCGGGATCGGGCTCGAATCGAAACCATGCGCGGTGGAGGAACAAGGCGGCAAAACCACGACCACGACAATCGTATGGGCCTTGGCGGACAGCATGGCAGGCGTGGGTTTCCGCTGGTCGTCCAGCCTCGGACCAACTTCCTCACGCGCCTAGCGCGCATCGTTGCTGGTAGAAGGACACCCGCCGCACGTGCGGCTCACCCTCTCCGCGGCGACACGCACGCGCTCACGGGCCGCCTTGCACCGGTCGTCGGTCTCGGAGCACAAGGAGCATATGCCGTCGGCCGACTTCTGCATGGACTGCAGTGCTCTGCAGGCCGTGACGCAATCCTTGCCGGAGGCGAGGGCATCGGCTTCAGCGGCGCCGAGTTCGGCCGCAAGGTCGTCCCAGGTCCGGTGGGGCGAAGATCCATCCCCGGACGTCGGCCTCTCCACTTCGCTGGCGGCGGACGCGGGCGGGGCCGTGGACGGCGGTGTCTCAGAGGGCGGCGTGACGGTCGGTGCCACGGGCGCACGAGACTGCGGCGCGGCGCCGCCACACCCCGCGGCCAGGACGCAGACGAACACCGCCGTTGCGGACCATTGCGCGCGAATCATGGGAAACACGATAGCACGCGCATGCCCGGATAGGACAAGCAGGTCAGGGGAGAAGGACCAGCTTGCCCGTGGTGGTGCCAGACTGCAGGGCACGATGGGCGCGGCTCACTTCTTCGAAGGCAAAGGTGGTCACGGGGAGCGGCTCGATCATGTCTCGGCCGAGCCATTCCAGGATCTGTCCAAGAGCCTTGTGCAAGAGTTCCGTACGACCGAACAGGTAGGACAGGTTGAAGGCCATGACGCTCTTGTTGGCGTTGGTCATGTCGAGCGGGTTGAAACGCGGCGTCCGCACGTAGTCGAATGCGAGCCGCGGATAGTCGGGCCGGCCGTCGTGATGGGCGAGCATGCTGTGAAACCCGTAGATGACGAGCCGGCCGCACGGTGCCACTGCCTCGTAGCTCTTGTGCAACGTCGAGACACCGTTGGCGTCGAGCACGACGTCGTAGCCATGCGGAGCGAAGCACCGAGCGCCTCGCCACCAGTCCTCCCTGCTCTTGTCGATGACCTCCGTGGCGCCGAGCGCGCGTGCGACCGGGATCTTGGCGCTCGAACCGACGACGCCCACGGTGCGGCACGCTGCGACCCGCGCGAGCTGGAGGATAGCGCCTCCCACACCGCCTGCCGCGGCGTGTACGAGCAGGGTCATGCCCGGCTTGACATTCGCGAGCTCGAACAGGGCGTACCAGGCCGTGAGGTACACGACCGACAAGCCCGCGGCCTGGGTGTCCGTGACGTTCGCAGGGGTGGCGACGATCTGGTGGCGGGGGACCACCAGATGCGTTGCGTAGCCTCCGAATCGGGTCACCCCGAACACGCGCTCCCCGAGCGACAAGTCGCGGACGCCTTCGCCGACGGCATCGACGAGACCGGCAAACTCGAAGCCTGGGGTGATGGGATAACCGACGAGCTTGCGCGCGGACTCGTACAAGCCCATGCGGACCGCGCAGTCGGCGAAGTTGATACCGATGGCGGTGGTCCGCACGCGCACCTCGCCGGCACGCGGCGCGGGCTCGGTGGAGGTTTCAATGGTGAGGCGGTCGAAGCCTCCGGGCCTGTGCACCACGACCTTTCGCATGGGCGCGAGTCTAGCAGCGCGATGTCACGACGCGAGCCTGGACAGCACCTGTGCGGCGTGCCCCTGGGGCTGCACGTCCTCGAACACGTGAGCCACGAATCCCGAAGCGTCGATGATGAACGTGGTGCGACCGATGCCCTCGCCCCAGGGTGTGGCACCCCAGACGCCCTACGCGCGGCACGTGGACCGGTCGACGTCGGATAGCAAGGGGAAGTTCAGCGCGTATTTTTCGCGGAACGCCTGGTGGCTCGCCACATCGTCGGCGCGGACCCCGAGCACGTGGGCACGCGCGCTCAAAGCCTCGCGTGCGTCGCGGAACTCCTTGCATTCGATCGTGCAACCCGGGGTGTCTCGTCTTGGGGATAGAAGAACAACACGACAGGCTTGCCGCGCAGCGCCGAGAGCTGGACGGTCTGCCCCCGGTCGTCCTGGAGTCGGAAGTCCGGCGCTATTTCGCCTGGTCGGATCACGATGGCCTCCTTGCAAGGGGTGGAAGCGATGGTAGCGTGCATGGACGCGCGCAGCCCCAACGTCAACCAGGGTCCGCCACCGCAGTGACGGCACGGCCGACCAAGGAGCATCCCTTGCCCGCGTGGCGTTCCGCTCCAGACCGCCGCTTCGCGCAGGCGATCGCGCGGCGCGCTGATTCGCGACCGGTTCTCCCGCACCACCTCGCGGTCTTTTCTCCCGCCCGTTGTGGACGCAACTCCTCCTCGCGTCTACCATCATGAGGTTCGATACGCCCTGGGGAGGGCCAACATGGACGATCAGGCAGACACGATGGAGCGCGTCCTCGAGCTGGGGTTGGCGCTACGGGAATACCCGATTCTGGGTGATGTCATTCGACGGCGGATGCGCGAGGAGATGTTCCGACGCGGCGTCGTGCAGGCCGAGCAGTTCGAGCAAGAGGTGTATCAGAAGGCGGTCGCGACACAGCAACGCGAGGGGCTGGGAGAACCGGACGCGCCGGAGCTGGAGGACGTGTGGCAGACGCGTCTCGCACGCGTGCGGGACATGTTGACCGAGTTCTACTTCGCGAACAACTTGCCGCGGAGCGTGTTTCAAGCAGTCGTGGCGGGCGTGCTGGGGGAACGGAACCAGAAGAACGTCATGCTGCAATTGAACCCGGAAACGGCGCCGCCAAGCCTGCTCCTGGCGCAAGCGTCGGCGTTCGAGGAGGCGGACGAGGAGACCCGGCGGCGCACGGAGCATCACCGCAAGGAGGTCATCGTGGTGCTGACCAAGGCGATGCTGTCGGACCAGCTCGCGTTCGTCGCACGGGCCAAGGACCACCTGCGTGTCGCCGATTTGAAGGAAATCCACGGGAGGCGCATCGGGCGCGGCAAGGTCGGCGGCAAGGCCGCGGGACTGCGTCTAGCCGCCCGCATCTTGCAAACACCATCACCGGATGACGAGGTCGACCTGTCGTCACGCGTGGTGGTGCCGGAAACCTGGCACATCGCAGCAGATATGAACTACGAATTCATCGAGGAGAACGACCTGTACGAGCTGTTCGGCCAGAAGTACAAGCCGCTCGAAGAGGCCCGGGCAGACCACGAGGCGAACCAGGCGCGGTTCGCCGCATCGCGACTGCCGCAGGAACTCGTGCGCAAGCTCGACCACATCCTTGACCAGGTTGGTGACGCGCCGCTGATCGCACGGTCCTCCAGCCTGCTCGAAGACAGCTTCGGAACGGCGTTTGCCGGCAAGTACGAGACATACTTCTGCCCCAACCAGGGCACCCGGGCCGACCGTCTTCGCGGCCTTTGCGACGCCATCCGCAAGGTGTACGCGTCCGTGCTCAACCCCGACGCCCTGGCGTATCGCAAGCAGATGGGGCTCATCGACTACGACGAGCGGATGGCGATTCTGCTGCAAAAGGTCGAGGGCCGCGTGTGGCGTCGCCTCTTCTTTCCTCAGGTGGCCGGGGTGGGGTTCAGCCGCAACCCGTACCGGTGGACCCCCAGGATCGACCGGAGCGCCGGGTTCCTTCGCATGGTCTGGGGGCTGGGAACCCGCGCGGTCAATCGGGTGGAGCGCGACCATCCGCGCCTCGTGGCACTGAGCCACCCCACCCTGCGCCCCGAGCGTACGGCCAGGGAGATTCAGCGCTATTCGCAGCACTTCGTCGACGCCATCGACCTCGACAGGAACGCGTTCGTCAGTGTCCCGGTCGAAGATGCGGTCGGCTGCGATTACCCGTCACTGCGCCTGATCGCCTCCGTCATGGAGGACGGCGAGTTGCGGCGCATCCTCCTCGCAGACCCGAGAACGCCTGCCGCCAGCTATGTCGTCACCTTCGACGGCATGCTCCAGGACGCTCTCTTTCCTGCCGTCATGCGCGCCATCCTGCGCAAGCTCGAGCACGCGTACGGTGTGCCGGTCGACATCGAGTTCACCGTGGAGATCCTGCCTGGCCCGGTTCCCGACTACCGCGTTCACTTGCTCCAGTGCCGCCCGCAAGCGCGGGGCAAGGAGGATGAGCACGTCCGCGCGCCGCGTGACGTTCCCCGCAATGACCTCGTCTTACAATCCTCACACACCGTCACATCAGGGCGTGTCTCCAACATTCGCCACGTGGTGTTCGTCGACCCCGAACGCTACAGTCGGATCCCCTCGATGCACGAACGAACCCGGCTCGCGCGGTTGATCGGACGCATCAATGAACGGCTGGCCGGCGGCACCTTTGTCCTCGTCGGTCCCGGCCGTTGGGGAAGTACCAACGCAGAGTTGGGGGTCCCGGTGACCTACGCAGACATCTACAACGCAGATGCGTTGGTCGAGGTTCCCATGTCGATCCAGGACGAAGAACCGGAGGCGTCGTTCGGCACGCACTTCTTCCAGGACCTGGTGGAGAGCGACATCAAGCCGGTGGCGGTGTATCCCGACAAGGGCGACCATTTCGACTTCGACTTCTTCCGCCGGGCGCCCAACTCCTTGTCGTCGCTCGTCCCCCACACGGGCGGGCTGGACGACCTCGTGCAAGTCATCGACATTCCCGCGTACCGGCGGGGGCGCGTGCTGGAGATGGTCCTGGAGGCAGGGGACGAAGAGTTGGCAGTGGCGTTCTTGACCGAGGCTTCCGGATGACCCCGACTCCGCTGAAACTCGATCCGTCTAGCATCCTCCGGCGCGTGTGATCGCTCTCGCTCCCCGCTCGACAGCCGCGGTGCCCTCGCGTCCGTGCCGCCCGTCAGTCGTCGAGGTGGTGGAGCAGATCCGCCAGCCCTGCCAACCCAGACGCATCGGCGTCCACGAAGCGATCCGCTTCGAGCAGCGCCAAGGCCGCCCCGCGCAGCTCTTCTCGCACATCACCAGTCAACGCAGCGCGAACCGCGTCGGCCCTCGACGCCGTCAGGCCCTTGCTCGCAGCGAGCACGTCGCCCGGGATGGGGCCGCCGAGCAGCACCACATTGACCTTGGCCCGGCCCCAGCCCGCCCGAAGCACGGTCTGCCCGTCCTTCGCCATGTGCACGAACGTTGCGCCGACGTCCGCGGATCCAGAGACGACAGCTTCCACCACGGCTTCGTGGGCACCCAGGAAAGCCTCGCGGGCGAACGCCGAGGCGAGATTCACCCCATGCACCCGCAACGTCGCGCGGACAACCAGATAGCCGGCCATGCTCTCAGGGTCGACCCACGCCGCGTTCAATCCTTTCAGATCCTCCAAGGCCCTGATCGGGGATCCGGCGCGCGCGAACAAGGCCGAGTGATACCAGGCATCTTCTCCTCGCAGCGGCACGACCAGCGGACAGATCGTCTGCGCTGCCGACGCCCTTGCCGCAATCAGCGGCGGCAACCACGCCAGCTCGAGTTCCTGCAGGTTCATGGCCTCCAGCAACGCCGCGTAGTCCGGAAACGTCCGAGGTGCCACGTGACAACCCGTCGCATCTTCCAGCGCTCGGCAGAACACCCCGAGCTTGACACGTATCGACGCGATCGCCGCCGCAGGCAGCCGCGTGTTCGGAGGGATCGACGGCAGCACGATGCCGACCCGGATTCGATCCTGTCCACCAGCACCCGGATTCATGGCGCAACCATGCCGCTTCGATCCGCTGCGGTCAACGTACTCCTATCGCCGCACCCGCACGCGCACGCCCACGTCTGGTCTGCGCGACGAGTCCGGCGGCGAGCCGTGGTTCGTCGGCACGGACGGTCATCCGGCACGATCAGCATTGGCTCCGTTGGAACCCAGCCCGACCGAATGCACACGCGAATGCTCGGCTGCCTGTCATCCCGCTGCGATGCGTGGCGTCAATCCTCCCAGGAGGTTCCATGCCCGGCTCATCCCCTCTCTGGCCTACGGTAGGCTCGATCGTCTCGGGCAGTATCGGCGTGCTGCTCCAGCTCGCCCTGCTCCTCCTCGCCCTCACCGTCGTGCGCAAGCAAAGCCCCTCCGGAAGCGTGCTGATGGCCGCTTCTGCCGTGTTGATGATGCTGCTGACGATCGCGTACCCCATCGCCTACACCGCACTCGCTCGCGTCGCAAAAGGCGTGGAGTCCTACGTTGCCACGTCATCCATCCCCGGCATCGCCGTCTCCCTCGCGCGCGCCGCCGGCTTCCTGCTGCTGCTCGCAGGAATCTACAAGACCGCAACCGACGGACACTCGAGCTAGGCGTTTCGTCGGTCAACCCCATTCGTACTTCTTGAGCACGAGTTGCTCGTACAGATCGATGCCAGCACCATTGAGCCGAACGCCGCGGATGGTGTGGGGATCTCCCTCGGCCGTGGTCAGGACGACATAGCCGAACTCCTGGAGGTAGTAGAGGTCAGGCACAATGTTTCGGTCGCCGACGAGGTTCCTCATCTTCGCTTGGAGATGTTCGATCGGCATCTCGACGAACGCGTGCTCGCGCCAGTGCAGGTAGAGCTGCTCGAACAGGTTGTAGCGCACCGACCAGTCGAAGCGTTTCTTGACCGGAACGAACAACGGCTTGCCCATCCCGAACAGGGGCCGTCCGGCGATTGGGTTGATGAGCGAGCCGAACGCGAGCCAGAGCGCAATCACGAGCATGCCCACGTTCAGGACCGCGATCGGCGTGTTCAGCGCGGTCGTATGGGTCACCGACTTGATGATGCGAGCGATGAAGATGAGGTCGATGTCGACCAGGAAGCCAAACAGCACGCTGCTGAAGAATCCGAAGCCGTACGTGAGCACCAGAAAGATGGCCAGCAGCACCATCTCCACGGCCAGACCAACCGTGTGATCGGGTACGAGTCCTCCCGCCACGGCATGCAAGCTCCAAGCGTTGTATGCCCATAGAAACGAGAACGCCGTGAAGATCGTGCCGCCGAAGACGTTCTTGTTGACGAAGCTCATCAGGCCGGAAAGAAACTGGCATCCGGCGCCGAACAGCACGGCGTAGACCGCAACCGACTCCAGCGCCGCGACCGACACGCTCCACCCGAATGCCACGGGTGTCAGCGCCCCCGCCGCGATCGACAGCCCCAGCAGCCCCAATGGTGTCGGGTTCCCAAGCACTTCCTTGTCCGGCCCCAGCCCTAGCTCGACTCGCTTGATCATCCGCATCCTCCCTGGCGCCCGTGCGCCGGAAAGCGGATGCTACAACGCTTCTGGCCGCCTCGTCAGCCGCGTTGCATGTCAAGGAACCAGGGCGATTTCCGTGACCAGCGTACCCAGCTTCGCGATCGTCAGCTCCACACGGTCGCCCGGACGAAGCCACTGATCGTTCGTGACCTTGCTGCCGTTGAGCTCGAGAAAACACCCCGTTCCGCAGGTGCCGGATCCGATCACGTCGCCTGGGTACAGGTCCACCCCATAGCTGGCGCGCTCGATGATCTGGGCGAAAGTCCAGTTCATGTGCGCGAGCGTGTCGCGGGAAACCAGCTTGCCGTTGACAGCAGCCGTCATCTCCAGGTCGTACCGATCGCCCTGCGGTCCAGGCACACGCCGATCTGCCAACTCGTCGGGGGTCACGAGGTACGGCCCCAAGACCGTGGCGAAGTCCTTGCCTTTGGCAGGCCCCAGGCTGAGCTTCATCTCCTGCATCTGCAGCACACGTGCCGATAGGTCGTTCATGATCGTGTAGCCGGCAATGTGCGCGTCGGCCTTCGATGCTCGGATATCCCGGCCCCCCTTGCCGATCACCACAGCGCATTCGAGCTCGAAGTCGAGCTTGCCCAGGTGCAATTCCCGCACGGGCACGCGACCGGGCCCGAATACCGCGTTGTGGTTCGTGAAGTAGAACACGGGGAACTCGTCGAACTCCGGGATCATCTCCACGCCGCGGTTGCGACGAGCCGTCTCGACGTGCTGCCGGAATGCGTAGCCGTCGCGCATCGACGGCGGACGCGGCACCGGCGCGAGCAAACGCACCGAGGACACGGGGGCGCTGTAGGGTGCGTCCAGGTCGGCCAACGCCACGACCGCGCGAGCCGTTTCCATCGCGGCTTCGCCTCCCGCAAGCAGGTCGAGCATCGACGATGGAAGCAGGCGGCCGACGTCCATGGCCGCGGACGCCAGGTCCACGACGTGGTCCTCTTTCACGGCACCAAGCCGAACATGCGAATCGCGAAGGTACGTCACCAGCTTCATTGCGCCTGCCTTGCTTCCGCCCGATGAGCGGCGGACGCTGCTTCGATGCTCCCCAGTCGGACCGCGACGCGTGGGGTCAGTCCAACCACGACAGCGGGTAGCCCGGGTCGTCGACATCCATGGCGGCTTCCGCGACCACGAGGGGTGCGAACGTGTCGATCATGACCGCCAGCTCCTCGGTCTCCCGCTTGCCGATGGAGTCCTCGTAGCGGCCCGGCTGCGGACCATGGGGCAGCCCCATGGGGTGCAGCGTGATCGATTCGGGCTCGATGCCCTTGCGGCTCATGAACTGGCCCCAGCTATAGAAGATGACTTCGTCTGAATCCACGTTGCTATGCGGATATGGTGCGGGCACCGCCTCCGGGTGGTAGTCGAACAGCCGGGATACGAACGAGCACACGACGAAGCCCGGCGCCTGGAACATCTGATGAACCGGCGGAGGCTGATGAATGCGGCCGGTGATGGGCTCGAAGTCCCGGATGTTGATCGCCCACGGGTAGTAGTAGCCGTCCCAGCCCACCACGTCGAAAGGATGGTGGGCGTACTCGAGCTTCTGCGCCCCGCCCTCGAGACGCACCTCGACCAGGAAAGCGCCTTCCTGGTCGATGGGCGGCTCGAAGACCGGCGTCCGGATGTCGCGCTCGCAGAACGGCGAGTGCTCGAGAAGCTGTCCGTGCTCGCTCCGGTAGCGCGCTGGCGTCTCGATCGCACCGCGTGACTCGATCACCAACGCCTTGACCTGGCCCTCCGGCTCTACCGCGTAGATCACGCCGCGTGGCACCACGAGATAGTCGCCCGGACCGAACGCAAGACGCCCCAGGTTCGTCCGCATCACCCCCGAACCCTCCTGGATGTAGTACAACTCGTCGTGGTGCCCGTTGCGAAACAGATGGTCAGTCGCCCGGTCGATGTGCGCTTTCGAAATCGACACGTCCGCGTTGTACAACAGCAACCGCCGACTCGAGAACGCGTCTCCACCGAATGGCATGCGTCCGGTCCGCAGGTGGCGCGCCCGCTGCGACACCCCGGCGCCGACCGAGCGCCTCGGCTCGAACTCGAGCACCCGGCGCACGCGCGTGGGCATGCGTAGATGGTACAGGTTGCTGTATACGCCGGAGAACCCCTTGCGGCTTACGAGCTCCTCGTAGCGCAGTTGCCCACTCGGCCCTCGAAACTGCACATGACGCTTGCGCGGGATGTCACCGCTCCGGACATAGAATGGCATCTCGAACTCCCTCGCTAGGCTGCGCCTCCGACCACGGGAAGGCTTTCTCCCCGCTCACCGCCCCAAACCGTTCAGAGGTTGCCCCTGCGCGCCTGCTCCCGCTCGATCGACTCGAACAGCGCCTTGAAGTTGCCCTTTCCAAAGCTCTTGCACCCCTTGCGCTGGATTACCTCGTAAAATAGTGTCGGTCGATCCTGCACCGGACGCGTGAATAGCTGCAAAAGATAGCCCGACTCGTCGCGGTCGACCAAGATCCGATTCGCCCGAAGCGCCTCCAGCGGCTCGTCGATCGCCCCCACCCGGTCCGCCAATGCCTCATAATACGTATCCGGCACGTCGAGGAACTCCACGCCGTTGTTCCGCAACTTCCCCACCGTGTCGAGGATGTCCTCCGTCAGAAAGGCCAGGTGCTGCACCCCCGCGTCCACGTTGTAGTCGATGAACTCCTGGATCTGTGACTTGCGGAGCCCTGGCGCAGGCTCGTTCACTGGCATCCGCACCCGCTCGTTGTCGTTCGCGACCACGATCGACGCCAACGACGAATACTCGGTGCGAATGTCCTTGTCGTCCGCCGACCAGAACCGGTGGAAACCGAATACTTTGCCGTACCAATCCACCGTGGGCGTCATCTGCCCTTCTGGCATGTTGTGGACGAGGTGGTCCACATACCGCAACCCCACCGGCGTCACATCCTGAACCGCCCCGACGGGCGCGCCGTACCCCGGCAGATACGCCCCCGCGTAGCCATCTGCCTGCACGAACGTGTGTACCACGTCCGCATAGGCCTTGACCGTTGCCACGATCGCACGCCCGTTCGCATCTTCGATGGCGTGCGGGCGCTCCACCGGCTCCGCACCGTTGCCCACCGTCGACGCAAAGGCTGCCTCGGCGTCGTCCGTCATGAACGCCACATCGTGCACGCCGTCGCCATGACGGTCGAGATAGGCGTTGATCGGCCCACCAGGCCCCATCGGCGAGGTCAGCACGAGGCGGATCCGGTCTTGCTGCAGCACGTACGATGTCCGGTCGCGCACCCCTGTCTCGAGCCCCGCGTAGGCCACCAGACGGAATCCCCACGCGCGCTGGTAGTAGTACGCGGCTTGCCGCGCGTTGCCGACGTAGTACTCGACGTGGTGCGTTCCGAGCAGCTCATAGCGGTTGGGCATGGATCCTCCTTGCTCGCTTCATGGGTGCAGCATCGATGCACGGGGCGCTATCGACGAACCGGGCGCGTCATTGGGTCCGCCGGGGCGCGTGTCAACCGTTCCCCGCTGGTATTCGCCCCCACGTCGGCTACGCAGCGCATGATGCCGCGACGCATCCAGGTGACGCCGCGCGCTACCCAACAAGGACCAACCCGGCTCATCCTTGACCGTCGCGGCAGGATCCCGCATCGAGGTTGACGACCGACGACGACTCGCACAAGTAGAAGATCCCGGCCGGTCGGCAAGACGACGGGGGTGCACTCGAGGGCACAATGAAAACAGGCATCGTGGAGCTCAGCTCCGACCACCCCGGCTTCCATGACCCGGTGTATCGCCAACGGCGCGACGAGATCGCACGGATCGCGTCCGGCCACACGCCAGGCACGCCAGCCCCCGTCATCGAGTACACGCAAGTGGAGACCGACACATGGGGTACCGTGTTCAGCCGCTTGATCGAGCTGTACCCCACCCATGCCTGCGACGAGTTCAACCAGGTCATCCAAGAGTTGGGCTATCGGCACGACCGCATCCCGCAACTCCGTGAGGTCAGCGCCTTCCTCGAAAAGCGGACCGGATTCCGCCTCGAGCCGGTGGCCGGCCTCGTCAGCCCCCGCGAATTCCTCACCGCCTTGGGTCAGGGCGTGTTTTGCTCCACGCAGTACATCCGCCATCACTCCAAACCCCACTACACCCCGGAGCCCGACATCGTGCATGAGCTGATGGGCCATGCCCCGATGCTCGCCATCGAGGACTTCGCGCTGCTGTCGCGCAAGATCGGCGAGCGCACCGAGCGCGCGAACGATCAGCAGGTAGGCCAGCTCGCTACCCTCTACTGGTACACCATCGAGTACGGCGTGCTGCGGCGTGACGATGCGCTCCGAGCCTACGGCGCCGGACTGCTCTCGAGCTTCGGCGAGCTCCGCCACGCGCTCTCCGGCGAGGTGGAGATCCGCAAGCTCGATCCCCAGGTCGCCAAGGATACCCCCTACCCCATTACCACCTACCAGCCGCTGCTCTGGGAAGTCTCGTCCGTCCATGAAGCGTTCGAGATCATGGACCGGTTCGTGAGGACCATCGTCTAGACCCACAAGTCGATCGCTCAAGCCGCTTCGATCCCGAGCCCGGCACAGCCCGATCCGGCCACGATTCGCTCGCTTGTCGTTGCTGCGTTGGACGCCCTCCCCCCGGCGCCGCAGACGTCTTCGCTGGCTCGCCCCGCGGACGTGTCCTACCCTTCGGGGCAGGACGGAACGATCGGATGATCCAATACACCTTCCTGTTCGACGGCGACGCCCCGCTCACGTTCGTGTTCCACGAGGACAGGGACATCTCGCCGGACATGGCCTCCGACCCGATCCCGTCCTGGCTGCTGCTGGCCCCGTACCGCTGCGACGACTGCACGCTCGCCCCCACGAGCCGCCGCACCTGCCCGGCGGCCGTCGCCATGCTTCCCATCGTGCAGTCGTTCAGCTCACGCCACTCCCACGAGACCGTCCGCGTCCGTGCCCTGGTCCGTGACGTGACCTTCGAATGGACCACGCCCACCCAGCGCGCGGTCCGCTCCCTGCTCGAACTCGCCCTTCCCTTGTCGTCGTGCCCCATCATGCAGATGGCCCGCCCGCTGGCGTACATGCATGTGCCCTTCGCCATCCGCGGCTACACCGAGCTCCGCTTCCTCGGCATGCACTTCATCGCGCAGTACCTGCGCGCTCGCGACGGCCTCGATCCGGACTGGAAGCTCGAGCACTTTCTGCAACTCGTGCGGTCCATGCGACGTGTCTACGCGACACTCACCCATCGGATCCGGGCGGCAGCCGACCGCGATGCCGCGGTCAACAGCTTGTTGCTGATGGACGCTTTCGCCGACGCAATCGAGATGCGTGTCGGGCGCAACCTCGACGCCTTGCGACCCCTGTTCCGCACCTACCTCGAGGGACAAAAGCCCGGTCGCGAGTAGTCTCGTGCGTCGCCGGCAGCTAGCACCTGCCGGCTCGCCCCGCGCCTCGCAAGAACAGGTCGACGATCCGATCCACCGCCTCGCCCACGTCCATCCGACCGTCCTCCATCACCCATCGATGGGCGAACTCGTAGAGCAGGCCGATGAGCAGAAGCGAGTACTCCTGTGCGCCCCCCTCCCGCAACACGCCCTCTTCGATGCCCTTCTGCATCAGCTCTGCGATGCGGGCCTGATGGTTGCGGTAGTGCCGCAATGCCTGCTTCTCGACCGCAGATCGCGCCCTCGCCGCATAGGGCCTCTGCGCAATGAACGCCACCAGAAGGTTCGGGCTCGTCTCCAGCAGTTGGCTCGCTCGCACCACCAGCCATCGCAACCGCATCGCAAACGGCATCGGCAGGCGCACGCTCTCGTCGAAGATCGCCTGGAGCTTGTCCGCCATCGCGGTCCACAGACGGCTGAACAAGTCATCCTTGTTCTTGAAGTACTTGTAGATTGCCGCCGGCGAGTAGCCCGACGCAGCGGCCACATCGTCCATCGTGGTTCCGTAGTAGCCCTTCTGGGCGAATACGGACGCCGCCGCGTCCAGGATCACGTCCCGGGCGTGGTCGGCGCCGCGCCGCTGGCGAAGCTTCCTCTGGGCGTCGACCTCCGCCATCGCCCTCAGCCCAGCTCGTTCTGGAATGTCCTCGGGAATAGCCGCGTCAACTGGTTCAGCCCGCCCACTCGCTGCCCCCCGCGGCCGTACAGCAGGTCGATGATCCCGCGAACTCCGTCGTATACCGCCTTGCCGTGCGGATGCCACCACATGTTCTTCTTCACCGCCGGCATGTAGTCGTGTACCACGCACTGCGGCTGCGTCATCTCGTCGAACCCGATCTGCCCGTGCGTACGGCCGATCCCCGATTCCTTGAAGCCTCCCCACGGCGTCTCCGCAAGACCATGGCTCATCAGGTGATCGTTGATCGTGATGACCCCCGCCTTGATCCTCCGCCCAATAGCCTCCGCACGACACCGGTCCCGCGACCACACCGACCCCGTCAGCCCCAGGTTCGAATCGTTCGCCAGCTCCACCGCCCGGTCCATGTCGTCGACCGCCATCACCCCTACCACCGGACCGAACGTCTCCTCGCGCATCACCAGCATCGTGTGGTCGACGTTGGTGAGCACCATCGCAGGTAGGAAGTTGCCCTTCGTGTCCTTCGGACATGCCGACTCGGCATAGATCACCGCCCCCTTCGCAAGCGCGTCGTCCACATGACGCCTCACCGTGTCCATCTGGCCCTGCGTGGTCATCGCGCCCATGTCGACCTCGAAGTCGACGTCGGGACCGACACGCAGGGCACGGACTCGCGCTGCGAGTTTGTCGAGGAACGCCTGGTACACCGCCCGGTGCACGTAGATACGCTCGACACCTCCGCAGGATTGCCCGGCGTTCTGCATGCCCGCCCAGGTCGCCCCCGCGGCGGCACGGTCCAGGTCCGCATCGTCGCACACGAGCATCGCATCGTTGCCGCCCAGCTCGAGCACGAGCGGCGTGAGCGTGTCCGCAGCCTTCTTCATGAGCTGCTTGCCCACCGCCACCGACCCCGTGAAAAACAGCTTGTCCACCCCTGCTTCCAGGATCGCGTCGCCCGCCAGCCGGCCCGGCAGGTTCAAATAGGTGAACACGCCCTCCGGCAGACGCGCCGCCGCGACCGCGCGCTCCAGCGCCCTTCCGGCAAGCTGGGTCTGCGACGCAGCCTTCAGCAGCACGGCGTTGCCGGCAAGAAGGCCCATCACCACCTCCGAGAACGGAATCGCAAACGGATAGTTCCATGGGGAGATGACAGCCACGACCCCGTAAGGCACCCGTACGATCTTGCTGATCTTGTTCGCCAGCAGCAGGTTCCCCGGTTTGATCATCCGGTCCGCCAGAAACTCCTCCGCATGACTCGCGTAGTAGTCCGCCGCCATGATCGCCGGCAACACCTCCGTCGCCAGCGCGTCCACCCTCGTCTTGCCGTTGTCACGCGAGATCGTCGCGGCCAGGTCGTCCGCATTCTCCGCCACGTAGTCCCGGATCCGCCGGACCGCCGCCGCGCGATCCGCAACCGGTACCGCCGCCCACCCAGCTTGTGCCTCGCGCGCCTTGCTCACCGCTCGCCGGACCGCTTCCGGACCGTCCACCGGCGAGTAGCCGATCACCTCGCCCGTCGCCGGATTCACACACGTCGTCTGCTCTCTTTCGCTCATCTCCGCCTCCCGTCGCCTCGCACTACCCTCGGCCTTGCTCACCCCTGCCCCTGAATTGCTCCATCGACGCATTCACCCCGAGCACGTCGGCCACGAAGTCGAATACGCGCACCGGCAGCAGCCGCAGCGGCGGCACCGCATGCACCATCGGCGGCATCATCACCCGCGGCTTGTTGCGGCGAATCGCCTCCACCACCCGGTCCGCTACGTCTTCTTCCTTCAGGATGGGCAGCAGCGACGGAAAGCGCGTCTTCGCACCGTCGAACATCCCCGTGTCGATGAAGTACGGACACACCACCGTCGTCTTCACACCAGGCGCCAACTGCCGTAGCTCCATCCGCAACGATTCGTCGAACCCCACCGCCGCCCACTTGCTCGCGCTGTAGTCGCTCAGCCGCGATACCCCCACCCAGCCCGCCGACGACGCCACCGTCACCACGTGCCCCGCGTTCCTCGCGATCATGTCCGGCAAAAACGCCTTGCAGGTCCAGAACAGCGCCAACGTGTTGACCTCGAACGTCTTGATGATCTTCTCGTCCGGCAACTCCAGAAACCGCTTGCCGCTCACCACCCCCGCGTTGTTGATCAACACGTCCACCGGCCCGACTTCCGCCTTCACCCTGCCGGCCACCTCGTACACCTTCTCCCTTGACGACACGTCGCAGACATACCCGTGGGCTTCCCGCCCCGTATCGCGCCGCAACTCCTCGAGCACCTTGCCCAGGTTGCCTTCGTGGATGTCCCACACGACCACGTTGCCGCCAAGCCGTGCGAGACGTCGCGCCATCTGCCGCCCAATCCCGCTCGCACCACCCGTCACCAGCACGTTCTTGTTCGCAATGTCCGTCATGTCGTTGCTCCCCTCTGCCCGCCCCAGGGGCGAACCGAACACCCCTTGTGAACGATGTATCTACTACGGTGAACCTGCCTTCACTGTCAAGCAAGACCGCGCGTGCATCCGGCCGTCGCTGCGGCATCCACGCGCGCCCTCCACACGCTTGCTCGCGCGCATGCTGCACCCCCGCTCCTTCGCGTGAACCCATGCGCCGTAGACCGAACCCTGGCCCGCAATCTGCCGCGCTGAACTCATCCCGTCGCCGACAACGGCCCAGCCGGCGTGGCTCCCTCCGCACCAGACCCGCGGCAGGTCTCGACGCGCCTGACCGCTAGCGCATCAGCGCCTTGAACAAGGACAGGTTCTCCGCTTCCTCCGGGGAAACCTTGCCGTCCGCGACCACCAGCGCCCGGACCGCGTCCAGAAAAACCTCGCGTTGCTCGCGTGGGATCGTGGTCGGGTCCACATCCTCCGGTCGCGGCGGTGTCCGGAGCCACTCCTCCACAAGCTTCCTCTCGTCGTCATCAAGCTTCAATGCGCGCGCCAACCGCGCCACGAACTGCCGCTCCTGGCTCTGCACTTCCAGGTCGGCCCACGCGAACGAGCACACGAATTTCATCAGCCGCAGGCGGTCTTCTCGACGAAGGCGTTGCATGCGCCAACCCTAGCACCGAGTCCAGGACCTGCCCCCCGAAATCGCTCCGCACCTCGACACCCCTGGACCATGCAGAACTCGGCGCGTCGTCGCACCAGCAGCCGGGTGTTCCCCTATGCCACGCCCAACTCGATGATGCTCCCACGCACGGCTTCCCCCTGGATCACCAGCCGCCCTACGCTCACCGGCATGTGAAAACGGAGCGGGCCGGCACTGCCAGGGTTGAAGTACAGCACGCCGTCGCGAACCTCGCTCCTTGGCTGGTGCGAGTGTCCATGCACCACCACCGAATACCCGGCTGCCCTCGGATCGATGCCCAGCCTTCCCACGTCGTGCAGAACGCACATCCGCAAGCCGCCTACCTCGACCGAAAGACGCTCCGGCAGAACAATCGCCCACCGCTCCCAATCGATGTTCCCCCTCACTGCACGTACCGGGGCGATACGCCCGAGTCCGTCGAGCACCGATTCATCCCCGATGTCTCCCGCGTGCAAGATGATCTCGCTGCCCTGAAGCGCGCGAACAGCGTCCGCACGCAGCAGCCCGTGCGTGTCGGACACGACACCGATGATCCGCTCGTCCGATGCTGTGGCTGTCACGGGCGCATGGTGCCCTCGCGCGCTCCCCTGCACAACGCCTCCTGTCGCGAAACCAACGCCTCCCTGCTAAGGGCTTGGGCATGAATCTCCTCCTACCGCTCGCCTGCCTGTCCGTCTTGCTCGTGTCCTGCGCACCTTCCGCCCCAGTTCACCCAACCCACGACCCACCTCAACCCGCCCACCACCACGGCATGCCTCATCGTTTCGAAAACGCCGAACAATGGGCGTCCGTGTTCGACGACCCGGCACGCGACGCCTGGCAAAAACCCGAGGAGGTCGTGCGCGCGATGAACCTCTCGCCAGGCATGTCCATCGCCGACATCGGCGCGGGCACCGGCTATTTCCTACCTCATCTGGCTCGCGCCGTAGGCCCTTCTGGGAAGGTCGTCGGCGTCGACATCGAGCCCGACATGGTCCGGTACATCAACGACCGCGCATCACGAGACCACCTGCCCAACGTGCACGCCGTGCTCACCAGACCCGACGACCCTGGCCTGCCCGAACGGTCCGTCGACCGCATCCTCATCGTCGACACCTGGCACCACATCCCGAATCGCGAAACCTACGCAGCCAGGCTCGCGCGCACCATCACCGACGACGGCATGATCTTCATCGTGGATTTCACGCTGCAGAGCTCACACGGACCGCCCAGGCAACACCGGCTTCCACCCGACGTCGTCATCGAGGAACTCAGGCGCGGAGGGCTCGATGCGCAGACGATCGACGTCCCTTTGCCCGACCAGTATGTCGTGGTGGCGCGAAAGCGTCGCTGACGACCAGGCGACGTTTGCACTATGGACCGAGCCTGCCCGCCCCGTTCATGTCAGCCATCGGTCCACGAGGCGTTCCTCGATGCCGGGCAGCAGCCCCGCACATGCAGCCAGGTCGATGCACGTGAACCGCGCGCGCATCCATCCGCAAACGCGCACCGCAGCCAGGAACCGATCCCGTGATGTGCCGATGTCCGAGAGCCGGTGCGCCGCACCAGCGTCCCGCAGACACTGCTTGATCAACGCGGCCGACCGTACCCAGGGCCGCAGGGCGCACCGCACCTCGGCCCAGACCACCGGCCGATTCAGTTTCTCACAGGCCTGGTCCATGACGCTGCGCTTCTTGCGGACCTCCTGCTCCACCACGGGTGCCGCCGCTCCCCAGCGCTTCGGATCGAAGTCCACGTGCGGCACGGCAAAGCGCACGTCCTCAATGGCAAGCAGCGCTTCGTACAGGGCGGCCACGAAGATCGTCGCTACCCCGACCTGCCGACCGTGCAGATCGTGCGGCAGGCCGTCAACCTCGCTCGACATGTCCAGCGTATGGCTGATCAGATGCTCGCCGCCCGAGGCAGGCAAACTCGACCCATGAAGGGTCATGGCGCATCCCGACAACACCAGCGCCTCCCAAAGCGCCTGCATGGCCCGCGGGTCGTGACGCGCCACCGCAGCAGGATCACCCAGGTACATCGGCTCGACTCGATCGACGATCGACGCGATCTCCGGCTCGAAAGTGTCGAAGCCAAGCAGTTGATTCAACCGCCAGTCGGCGGTGCTCACGGGCTTGGCGATCAGGTCTCCCAGCCCGGATGCGGTCAGCGTGTGAGGTGCAGACGCAACCACCTCCGGGATGGCTGCAACGATGCGTGGCGCACGAGCGTGTGCGAGCGTCTTGATGCCCTTTATCGTAGGCGCCACGTTGGCCGCAGCATAGCCGTTCATCGATAGCGCGGTGGCCATCACCGCGTAGGGCCGTTTCGCCTCCGCGGCGATCCACTTGGTCAGGTCGTTGATCACGCCGCTGCCGACTGCCACGAAGGCGTCTACCTCGGGAAGCTCGCGTTGCAGTGCCTCCTTGGTGTGGTCATCGCAGATCGGCGACAACCCGTTCGCCCGATCCGGCACGAGCACTGGAGTCACCGTCCATCCCGACTCACCGAGCGCACGGACCTGGGTCTCCCCTGCCACGCGACGGGTCCGTTCGTCGAACAGAACAGCGACCCTCGCGCCGTCCGAGTCATTCCGAAGGCATCGAGCTACGTCATGGGCCGCAGACGCACCATAGAAAATGTGCGCCGGCAACGACCCGGACGTGCTCGGCAGCGAGCTCGCAAGCTGGGGACCCAACCATTCGGTCAATCGCATGGCCCCGTTCTATCACCGAGCACCCCTGCCCGCTTGCTCTGCCAGCGTCCGCACGACACACTCGCTGCCGATGCCGCCTCCACGCACACGCTTTCTGCCCATCGACCGGAGCGACCTGCGTGCCCGCGGCTGGACCGATCTCGACGTGCTCATCGCGAGCGGCGACGCCTACGTCGACCACCCTGCGTTCGGTCCCGTGCTCATCGCACGATGGCTCGAGTCATTGGGCCTGCGCGTCGGCTTCGTCGCGCAACCGCGCTGGGACACCACCGACGACCTTCTGCGCATGGGCCGTCCGAGGTTGTTCGTGGGCGTTTCCGCAGGCAACCTCGACTCGATGCTCAACAAGCTGACGGCGCAGAAAAAGGTCCGCTCCACAGACGACTACTCGCCCGGCGGTCGTCGCGATGCCCGACCCAACCGGGCAACCATCGTCTATGCGAACCTCTGCCGGCAGGCGTTTCCAGACCTTCCCATCGTGTTGGGAGGAATCGAAGCGTCGTTGCGCCGGCTCGCCCACTACGATTACTGGTCCGACTCGCTGCGCCGGTCGATCCTGCTCGACGCCAAAGCACACCTGCTCGTCTACGGCATGGGGGAGCAGGCCATCATGCAAGTCGCCACGCACCTGCGCAACGGCGCAGATCGGGTGCAGCTCCGCGACATCCGGGGCACCGCACATGTCCGGAGTCGTCCCGCCGATTGGGCACCACTGCTCGAGACCCGCAGCGTGCGCGCTACGGATCGTGGCGTGGTGGTCCTGCCAAGCTTCGAGGATCTGCTGGCATCTCCAACCCAGCTTGCAGCCCTGACACGCCTGGTGGAGCTCGAGAGCAACCCGTGGAATGCGCGACCGTTGCTTCAGCGCCATGGCGACGAAGCCGTGGTCGTTCAACCCCCCGCCCCGCCACAGTCGACCGAGGAGATGGACTCCCTGTACCGCCTACCGTTCGTCTACGAACCGCATCCGGTCTACAAGGAGCCGATCCCGGCCTTCGAAACGATTCGGAGGTCGATCGTCACGCATCGGGGCTGTTTCGGCGGGTGTGCGTTCTGCAGCATCACGCAGCACGAAGGACGCACGGTGCAGGGTCGGAGCCACCGCAGCATCGTGGCCGAGGTCGAACGTGTGGCAGCGCGTGAGCGAGGCGTCATCAGCGACCTCGGTGGCCCCACGGCAAACATGTACGCCATGGGTTGCGGCGATCCCCGGCTGCAGCGGTCGTGCAGGCGACCATCCTGTGTTCACCCCAAGCTCTGCCCGCATCTCGTCACCGACCATGGCCCGCTGCTCGAGCTGATGCGCGCGGCCCGCCGCACCAGGCAGGTGCGGCACGTCTTCGTCGCGTCCGGCGTCCGCTACGACCTCGCCCTTCGGAGCAAAGAATACGTGACCGAGTTGGCGGCGCACCACACCGGCGGCCAGCTCTCCGTCGCCCCGGAGCATGTCGACGAACGGGTGCTGCGCCGCATGCGCAAGCCCGGCATCGGCGCCTTCGAGGCGTTCGTGCGTGCCTTCGAGACGGCGAGCCACAACGCCGGCCGCGAGCAGTACCTCGTGCCCTACCTGATAGTTGGTCACCCGGGCTCGACCATGGCAGACACGATCGAGCTTGCGATGTACCTGAAGCGCAGAGGGTGGCGCCCCCGGCAGGTGCAGGAATTCATCCCCACGCCGATGACGGTCGCGACCGCGATGTACTACGCGGGCGTGGACCCGATGACGGGCGAGCCGGTCGCGGTCGTCAAGGATCTGCGAGAAAAACGCATGATGAAGGCGCTCGTGATGTGGTGGGACGAAGCGCAGTGGCCGCTTGCGCGAGAGGCGCTGCGCAAGGCCGCTCGGCATGACCTGATCGGGCGCGGGCAGAACTGTCTGGTTCCACCGGAGAGCGCAGCCGAACGGAGCGCAAGGGACGGCATCCGGCGACACCGCAAGTAGGCCCCGCCCGCATGGCAGGCGCCTTCGACGCCGTCGTCGACACCAGTCCCTCTCAATCACGTTCCGTCCCTCCCCGCGTCAACCCCCCCCGCAGCGTCCATCTGCCGCGGCGCCCCTTCGGCCACGGGCCTGCGCTGCGGGTCGAGGGTGAACCCCTCGCCCATCACCTCGCTCGCCTCGGAGATTGTTACGAACGCCGCCGGGTCGATCGCCAGGATGAGGTTCTTGAGGCGTACGATCTCCGACCGGCCCACCACGATGTACAGCACGGCCTTCTCCTGCCCCGTGTAGGCCCCTGCACCGCGCAGGATCGTGGCGCCGCGGTCCAGCTCCGCCAGCACACGCCGTGCAATCTCCGGCCCCTGGTCGGACACCACGAACGCCGCACGCGCCGCGTAGGCTGCGTCTTGCACGAAGTCGATGATGCGCGTGCCCACGAACACCGCCACCAGCGTGTACATGACCTGCTGCGGCGTCAGGTACAGAAGCGAAACCGAAAGCACCGCCACGTCGGCCAGCAACATCGTCCGCCCGACCTTCCAGCCGAGTAGTTTCTGCAAGACGCGCGCGATGATGTCCACCCCGCCTGTCGTGCCGCCAAAACGGAAGACCAGGCCGAGCCCGATGCCCACGCTCACGCCGGCAAAAAGCGATGCCAGAAGCAAGTCGTCCATCGGGAACCGGAAGCGCCCAAACAGCCACAGGAACGCCGACAGGCTGACCGTGCCGTAAACCGTGTAGCCGACCGAAGCCCGCCCGAGCACCTTCCAACCAAGCAGGAGAAGCGGAATGTTGACCACCAGGGTGGTCAGCCCAGGGTCGATGTTCAGCCAGAGCTTCAGCAGGATCGCAATGCCGGTGACCCCGCCCTCCGCGAGGTTGTTCGCAAGATTGAAGTAGTTGATGCCGAACGCCATGACCGCGGCCCCAAGCGGAATGGCGATGAAGGAAACAATGCTGCGACGGTTCATGTGCTCTCCGGAGTCGACGAACCCGGCGCCCATCGACCAGGGGCAGGCGGGCGTCAACCGTTGACCCGCACGACCTCGAAGGTGCATGCCGCGCAAACCTGCACGAACCCGTCCCAGGAGGCCTTGCGAGGCCAACACGTGTTGGGGTCCAGGCCAACACGTGTTGGAGTCGCCGAACGCCATGCCGTTGGCACACGAACGCCACGCGGGGTGCAACACGCCGTGTGCCCGTGCTACGATGATCTTTATGATTCGCCGATCGCTTGTTTTGCCCGCCCTGATGGGGGCAGTGCTTGGTGGCTGGACGTTTGCGTCGTGTGCCCAACCGGTGGAAGACACGGGTCTTGGAGGCCATGGTGCAACGGGCGGCGCCGTCGTGGGCAACGCGGCCGGTAGCACCGGCGGTCTGGGAGGCTCGGGCACCGGTGGATTCGGCAATGCCGCAGGCGTGGGCAACGCCGGTGGCAACTCGGGCGGGGCCAGCAACACCGGCGGATACGTCAACTCAGGCGGCAACACCGGCGGATACGGCAACTCAGGCGGCAACACCGGCGGATACGGCAACTCAGGCGGCAGCACCGGCGGCTACGGCAACACCGGCGGCAGCACCGGCGGCTACGGCAACACCGGCGGCAGCACCGGCGGCTACGGCAACTCAGGTGGAACGGGAGGCGGCACGGACTGCGGGCTCACGGCGAGCGACCCGACGTGCGATGCGTGCCTCCAATCCCAATGCTACTACGAGTGCGCCGCGTGCACGGCCAACCCCGACTGCCTGGGTCTGCTCGACTGCATCAACTACTGCTATGGGGACCCCTACTGCGAGGACGACTGCGTGTACTACTATTATCCGGGTGGCGTCGACGACCTGCTCGCCCTGCTGGGGGCCTCCGACGGATGCATCGCGCTGAAGTGCTCCACGGCTTGCCAGCAGTAGGACAGCGTTGTTCGACTCCCACTGCCATCTGACCGACATCGACGACCCCGGCGGCGTGCTCGAAAGAAGCGTGGGCGAGGGCGTGCGCTCGATGCTCACGTGCGGCTACGACGCTGCCTCGAACCAGGCCGTGATCGAGCTCGTATCGAGGTATCCGTCGCTCCCCTTCTGCGTGGGGCTCCACCCATGGTTTGCCGACCAGGACGTGGAGCCGGTGCTCGCTTTGATCGAACGGCACCGGCCAACTGCCATCGGCGAGGCCGGGCTCGACCTTTGGGGGGATCCGCCCGTGCATCCCCTCGCTCGGCAGATGCAGGTGCTGGAGGCCCAGCTCGACCTGGCCGCCAGGCTCGATCTGCCCGTAACGCTGCACAGCCGCAAGGCTGTCCCCGAGATGCTGGCGGTGCTGCGACGGCATCCGGGCGTGCGCGGAGCCCTGCATGCGTTTTCCGGGTCCTACGAGCAGGCCAAGGCTTTCCTCGATCTTGGCATGTATGTGGGCATCGGCGGCGCCGTGACCAGAAGCCGCGCAAAGCGCTTGCGGCGATGCGCCGTGGCGCTCCCTGTCGATCGCATCCTGCTTGAGACCGACGCGCCCGCAATCGGCATGGAGGCTGTCGAACCGCCGCACGTGCGGCCCTGGCACCTGCGGTACGTGCTGCACGCGCTCGCAGAGCTTCGCGGCATGGCGGTCGACGAGCTCGAAGCGCGGACCGATGAGAACGCCGTCCGGCTCTTCGGGGAGAAGGTATTGCGACACGCCAACGGTCCCTGAATTCGGGAGGGCGTCAACGCACCGAGGGGCCGCCATAGCGCAGCGCATGCTCGAAACAGAGGGAGACGGACCATCCGAGCCAGGCACCGGACACCTCGCCTGGCACGCCGGATTGCGAGGTGTAGGGCACGCGGTGCAGCACCGCACCGGGCTCGAGGCTGATCCCAAGCCAGGCGTTTGGGCCGACACGCCCTTCCCAACCGACGCGCCCGGCCACGCGCGCCGTCCAGGTGTCTTCGAGGTTCGGCTGAGCCCCCACCGATTGGGCCCCCACCACGCGCAGGAGCGCGGCGGCCGCAGCGGCCCCCAGCGAGAGCCTCCAGGCAGGCCTGGCAAGGACCATCCGGCGCGCCCCCAGCCCGGTTTCGAACCACCGGACCGTGCTGCCATCCATCCCGCCCGCAAACCACCGCGAAAACAGGTGCTGCTCGACCGGTCCGGCCACGAACCCCACCGAACCGCCGGGTCCCGCGATCCAGGCCGAGGCGCCCGGCAGGCTCGCACCGGCTGCTTCCGCAGACCACGAGACGCCCAGACGGCCTGCATCCGGTAGCGTGTCGTGGGTGCCGTTTTCCCTGGGGGACGCGGCCTTCTTGGGACGGTCGGGCCGCGCCTGGTTCCGGATCATCTCGGCGGTCGCCAGGGCCACGACCCGCTCGGCAACGTCACCGCGCATGTTGGCGATGCTCAGGACGCGCTGGGAGGCGGGATGGGCAGCCAGCCGCACCTGGATGGCGACCTGTTCGGTGCCTCGCATGTCGATCCACACGAGCGCAACATGGTCACCAAGGGGTCCGGATGTCTGCGCGGACACGTGCCCCATGTCCTCCAGTTCGATGGCGAGCAGCCGGCGGAATCGTTGCTGACCGAACCGCTCCGCCGCGGCGGACACGGTCAGCCGGACTTCCACGAAGGGTCTCGTCGCCTGTCGCACGGGCGATGGCGCAGACGGTTGGGCGAAGCCATGACCCGCAAGAGCCACGCACGCCAGACCGCACGCAACAGCTATCCGCTGCGCACCACGCACGCCGGCCCTGCGAGCCGCTACCATCCGCCAGCCCATGGGCGCGGACGATAGCACAGCCGTCTCGCAGTTCGCCGGAAGGAAAGTGGCCGGTACGCCTGGTTCAGCGCTTGCCCGCGTCGGCTGCGGCGGGTGGGGCCGGGTCGGGCGCCGTGTCGTCGTCGGCCGGCGACGACTCGCCGGCGACGATACGCTGGGCGTCTTCGCTGCAGCGCCCATCGTGATAGGTGCCGAGGTACTCGCTTGCTACACGCAAGGCTTCTTCGCGCCCGGCGGCAAGGCGAAGACGCTGGCACATGGCGTCCTCTGCGAGGGGGCCGGCCACTCGCTCGAAGTAGACGCGTGCCTGGTCGGGCTGCCCACCGTTCTTGTAGGTGATGCCCAGCTTGTATGCTGCAATCGACGCGAGTTCGTCGTTCGGGAACGCTTCCACGATGCGCGTGAGCGCACGCATCGCCGCGGCGGCGTCGCTGCCGACCACGACGTCATGCACATCCATGAGCTCGGCGGCAGACCGGGCCGCGCCAATTGCACCGTCGATCCCACCTGGCTGGTCCCGCAGCAGGCGGTAGGCCTCGGGGAAGTCGCCTGCCACGCTGCGTGCGCGCCAATCGGGCAAGACGACGGCCGCCGGGCCTGGCGGGGGCTCCAGGTTCGGCACGGCCTCGGCGAACCCCCTTGCCGAGGAAGCTCGCGGGCGCACGACCGGCAGATCCGCGGTGGGTTGGCGCCGCCTGAGCGCGACAGACTCGGCGCGTTCGCCGCCCTTCAACGAATGCGTGCCGCCTGGGGAGCGCACGTCGACATGACCGTTGCGGACCGACACATCGAGCTGATCGTGGGTGCGGCTCACGCGCAGGGCGCTGCCCGCCCCGGTGGACAGCACGGTATCTTCCGCAACGATGTCGAGCAGCTGGGTGGATGGTGCCCCCGCCGTGTCCACCGTTGCCTCACCCTGAACCAGGCGCAGACGCACCGCCCCGTTGCTCCGGTCCAGCACTTCCACGATCGACCCCGGCGCCAAGGCAATGCTGCCACCACCCGGGAGCGCGTATTGCCGTGCTTGCGTACCCGCCACGAAGATGTCGGCAGGATCTTGGGGGGGGGTCACGTCGGGGGACGATACGGCAAGCACTTCATCGCGCGATCCGCCGCCGACCCCCTTGCCCACGATCACGCCGACCGCGAACGCAGCCAGCGTGGCCGCCAGCGCCGGAACCCAAAAACCAGGACGTTCCCGGTACGAAGTGGCCGGTGCGTGCGAAATATCGGCAGCCACCCGGCGCCAGATCCGATCCACCCGCTCCGGGGTGGCGTGATCCCGCAGGTCCGACGGGTCGATGGGAGGCAACCCGCGCTGCGTCATGATGCGCTCTCTTTCTGCGAGTCGACGAAGTGGGCGTCGAGAAAATGCTGCGCTCGCGCGATGCGGCGCTTGACCGTGGCGAGCGAGCATCGGGTCAGGCGGGCCACGGCTTCCAGCTCGTGACCATCAATGGCGCGCAGCGTCCACGCAATCCGGTCGTCGACCGGAAGCGTCTGCACGAGCGCGTAAATCTGAGCGAGCTGCGCACGAACCGCCGGCGACGCACGATCGCTGGCGATGGCGTCGAGGTCCGCAGCCTCCGCGCAACCAAGGCCAAGCAGGCTCATCAGCCGGGCACGACGCATCCGCGATCGCACCGCGTGCACCACGATGGCGCCCAGCCACCCGCGAAAGGCTGCTGGGTCCGCCAGGTCGCCGAGCTTCTCGAAGGCGTGGACGAACGCATCGTGCACCACGTCTTCGATGTCGCGCGTCGACCCCTCGATGCGCGCCGCAAGACGCAACGCAAACGAAACATGACGCCGGTACAGCGTCTCCAGCGCCTGCATGTCCCGGTTGCGCGCCAGGGCCACGAGCTGGGCGTCGTCGAGATCGGCCAGCCCACGCCCCGCGGTCCGATCCGGTGAGGCGGCCCGCCGCGACGACGTGGGGCTCGATCCCGGGGACGATTCCGGTTCGAGGTCACGCGCCGCCGTGTCGGGCTCCGACTCGACCAGACGCAAACGACCTCGCATTCGGCTCATCACGACACCGGGCCAGCCGCGACAAGGATCGCAGCAACGACACACAATATGGACGCTCGAGGGGGCAAAGTCAGCTCAAAGCCGATGCCGCGTCGTGCTGCTGGCAGGCATCCAGGCCCATCGTGGCACGACCGCCCCCAAAAGCTGGACCAGCACGCGTCGATCTGCGAAACTGGCCGCCGTTCAACTGGGGAGCGGCAGGGG
>Ga0209018_1000394_pt1 | contig 41241 bp, 37 predicted proteins | sample YNPBryBLVA2012_FD_185814 | JGI IMG/M metagenome (GOLD analysis project Ga0209018, IMG submission 185814) | Anoxygenic and chlorotrophic microbial mat microbial communities from Yellowstone National Park, USA - YNP Bryant BLVA 2012 (SPAdes)... ...
CCTATGAACCGCTTTCGCTGGTCCGAGTTCCTCATCGAAAGCCTGGTGCGCATCGCGGGCTTCTCCAGCATCGGCTTTGTGCTGCTCATCTTCATTTTCTTGCTGCGAGAGGGGTTGCCAACCTTCAGCGAGGTTCCAGCCGAAAACCTCTTCGGCACACACTGGTACCCCACCTTCGGCCTGTTCGGCAGCCTGCCGTTGATCCTGGGCTCCCTCCTGGTGACGCTCACGGCGATTCTCATCGCCTTGCCGTTGGGCGTCGCGACAGCGGTCTTCGTGCGCGAAGTAGCCCCAACCTGGATACGGGAACTCCTGAAGCCACTGATCGAGGTCCTGGCCGGCATTCCTTCCGTGGTGTTGGGCTTCTTCGGGATGACCTTTATCGCCCCCCTGGTGCGAGAGGTGCTTGGCGCACCCACCGGCCTGACCGCCTTCACGGGGGCGCTGGTGCTGGCCTACATGGCCCTACCCACCATCGTCAGTGTGGCTGAGGACGCTTTGGACGCGGTGCCCAAAGCGTATCGCGATGCCGGCCTGGCGATGGGGGCCACCAAGTGGCAGACGATCTGGTACGTGGTGGTGCCGGCGGCCCGTTCGGGCATCGTCACGGCGGTGATGTTGGGCATGGGCCGGGCGATCGGCGAGACGATGGCGGTGATGATGGTCACCGGCAACGCTGCGCGTATGCCACTCACACTCGACTCGCTCTTCCGCCCCGTGCGGACGATGACCGCCACCATCGCGGCGGAGATGGGCGAGGTGGCTCAGGGCAGCACGCACTACCACGCCCTGTTCGGCATCGGCATCTTCCTGTTCCTGATCACCTTCGTGATTAACCTGACCGCCGCAGCCACCATCTTCAAGAAACGGCGCCGGGGAGGACTGCGATGAACCGCCACCACGTCCAGCGCGCCGGGTTTATCTTGCTGGGGGCGATCTCCCTCATTGTCGTCATGCCGATCCTGCTCGTGGTGGGCAGTATCGTCGTGCGCGGAATCGGGGCGGTCAACTGGGAGTTCCTCACCGCCATGCCCCGCGACGGGATGAAGGCCGGCGGCATCCTGCCCGCCATCGTCGGGACGTTGCTGCTGACCCTGGGCACAGCCCTGGTGGCCATCCCCATAGGCGTGGGCGGAGCCATCTATCTTTCGGAGTACGCCCGCGACACCTGGCTCACCCGTACCATCCGCCTGGCGGTCATCAACCTGGCCGGCATCCCTTCGGTTGTCTACGGCCTGTTCGGCCTGGGCGTGTTCGTGCTCTTCCTGCAGTTCGGCACCTCCATACTGGCGGGCTCCCTCACCCTGGCGGTGATGACCCTGCCCATCATCATCAGCACGGCAGAGGAGGCGTTGCGCGCCGTACCCACCGAGTTCCGTACCGTCAGCGCCAGCCTGGGGGGCACCCGTTGGCAGGGAATTCGCTACATCGTGCTGCCGCAGGCATTGCCCGGTATCATCACTGGTATCATCCTCGGCCTGCTGCGCGCCGCAGGCGAGACCGCCCCCATCCTCTTCACTGCCGCCGCCTTCTTCCTGCCCCGTCTGCCCCATTCCATCTTCGATCCGGTGATGGCGCTGCCGTACCACCTCTACGTCATCAGCACGCAGGTGCCGGGAATGCCCCTGCGAGTCCAGTACGGCACAGCCCTGGTGCTGTTGACACTGGTCCTATCATTGAACGTCCTGGCAGCGGCCATCCGCTCCCGCTTCCGACGGCGACGGCAGTGGTGAGGCCTGATTCTTCGGGTTTCAGGTTTCAGGGTTTCAGGTTGGATGGAAGATAGAGCGGTCAAGATCCGCATCGAAGAAGTCTCCTACTTCTACGGGAGTCATCCCGCCCTGCAGGAGGTCACCCTCGACGTGCCTGCGCGGGCCATTACCGTTTTCTTCGGCCCCGCCGGCAGTGGCAAGACGACGCTCCTGCGGCTGATCAACCGTCTGAACGACCTGGTCGAAGGGACGAGGATGAAAGGGCGCATCCTGATCGACGGGCAGGACATCTACGCCCCCGGCACCGACCTGTCCGCCCTGCGCCGCCGGGTAGGCATGGTCTTTGCCCTGCCGCTCCCACTGCCAGGCACGGTGCGCAGCAACGTGGAGTACGGCCCACGCCTGGCAGGGGTACATGAGCGCGCCCGATTGGACGAGATCGTGGAGCACAGTCTGACCCAGGCAGCGCTATGGGACGAGGTCAAAGACCGCCTCGACGAACCAGCCCTCGCCCTCTCCGGCGGCCAGCAACAACGGCTGTGCATCGCCCGCAGCCTGGCTCTGGAGCCGGAGGTGTTGCTGCTGGACGAGCCCACCTCAGGCCTCGATCCCATTTCCACTGGCAAGGTAGAGGAAAGTCTCTCCCGGCTCAAGGAGCAGTACACCATCGTCATCGTCCCGCACAGCATTCAGCAGGCGGCCCGTGTGGCCGACTACGCCGCCTTCTTCCTGGCCGGCCGTCTGATCGAGTACCAGCCGGGAAAGGACATCTTCACCACTCCGCGCCACAAGGAGACGGAGGATTATATCACCGGGCGGTTCGGGTGAGATGGACAGGATCAAGATCTCGGTCGAAGGGCTGAACTTCTATTACGGGGAGAAGCGTGCCCTGACGGACATCTCCATCCAGATACGGGATCAGCAGATCACGGCCCTGATCGGACCGTCCGGCTGCGGAAAGTCCACCTTCCTGCGCTGCCTCAACCGCATGAACGACACCATCCCCGACACCCGCGTCGAGGGGCGGGTGTTGCTCGACGGTCAGGACATCAACAGCCCTGACACCGATGTGGTGATGCTGCGACAACGAGTGGGACTGGTCTTCCAGCGCCCCAACCCCTTCCCGCAGTCGGTCTTCGACAACGTGGCCTTCGGGCCACGGGTACTGGGGCTGGCCCGCAAGCGCGAGCACCTGACCGACATTGTCGAGGAAAGCCTGCGCAATGCCAGCCTGTGGGAAGAAGTGAAGGACAACCTGCGGCAAGATGCGTTGAATCTATCTCTGGGACAACAACAACGTCTGTGCATCGCCCGCGTCATCGCTGTCAAGCCCGAGGTCATCCTGATGGATGAGCCATGCTCCGCGCTCGACCCCATCGCCACACTGGAGATCGAGGACCTGATGCAACGGCTGAAGAAGCAGTACTGTATCGTCATTGTCACTCATAACATGCAACAGGCCGCGCGGGCTTCGGATTGGACCGGCTTCTTCTGGCTGGGAGAACTGGTGGAGTTCAGCCTCACCAACAGCCTGTTTACCCACCCACAGAAGAAACGGACAGAGGATTACATCACCGGCCGGGCAGGATAACTGAACAGGCCGCTGTGCTGGGGAAGGAGGAAGGAATTATGCCACGAGACACCTTTGATCGGGAACTGCAGTATCTTCAGGACGAGATGCTGGTTCTAGGCAGCATGGTGGAGGATGCCGTCAGCGAGTGCGTGGAACTGTTGCGGCGACGGGACCTGGAGGGTTCGCGCCGGCTGATCGCCCGCGACCATGCCATCAATGAGCGTCGCTTTGCCATCGAGAATGACACGCTGGCGCTCATCGCCACGCAGCAACCGATGGCCGGCGACCTGCGCACGTTGGCCTCTATTCTGGAGATCACGACGGAGTTGGAGCGTATTGGTGACTATGCGAAAGGGATAGCCCGCGTCAACCTGATGATCGGTGAAGAACCACTGATCAAGCCCCTCATAGACATCCCGCGCATGGCCGAAAAGGTGCGCAGCATGCTCCACCGCGCCCTCGAAGCCTTCGTCCGCCGCGACGTGGAACTGGCCCGCGCCATCCCCAAAGAGGACAACGAAGTGGACAGCCTCTACAACCAGGTCTACCGCGAACTGCTGACCTACATCCTCGCCGATCCCAAGAACATCGAACAGGCCAACCACCTGCTGTGGGTGGCCCACAACCTGGAACGCTCCGCCGACCGGGTGATCAACATCTGCGAGCGGGTGATCTTCACCGTAACGGGCCAACTGATGGAAATGGACACGAAGGAAAACGAGGAGGAGGAACCGCCAGCGGTCCACTCCATCAACTAATCCCCTTCGTGCGCCAACGCCGCCCGAAGAAGCGCTGTCCCCGCCTCCGCCGCCCACTCGGGATCCACCGCATACTCAACCAGTACCGTCACCACGTACCGTGGCGCCGCTGCTGGAGCCACGCCCATGAACCAGGCGTGCGGTAACCCGCCACGCCCCACCACTGCCGTTGCCAGATGCCCCAGCACGTCCTCCTCGTACGGTGACCAGGCCAGCAACAGCGCGTGCGCTATCTCCGGCGAGACCACCTCCCTTGCCTCCCCACTGCTCCCCAGCGGCAACGAGCGGCCCGCATGATCCTCCAGCCGCGACACCAGCCGCAAGGGAACGGTCCGCCCCTCATTGGCCAGCACTGCCGCCACCTGCGCCATCTGCAACGGCGATACGGTCAGCCCGCCCTGCCCCACCGCCTCGAGCGCCGCCCCGCGCGATGCCCATTCTCCTGCCTCCGTCGGTATCTCCAGCGAAGGTGCAGATGTCAACCCCCAGCGCACCACAGCCGACCGCAACGCTTCCTCGCCCATCTGGGCACCTAAAGCCGCAAAGGGCCCCGGGCAGGCCGCACGATAGGCGGAGGCCCAGTCGCCGCCATCGGAGACCTGCCCCAGGCAGGTCAATGCCACGCCGTCCACGCGCAGGGTCGTGGTGACCGCAGAGAGCGGATCGGAGAGCGAGAGTGTGCCCTGCGACAATGCCTCGGCCAGCACCACCGTCTCCAGCGCCGCGCCGGGCTGGTAGAGGCCCTGTGTCGCCCGATTGAGCAGTGGGGCAGCCGCGTTGGCACGCAAGAGGTCCCAGTCGGCCTCCAGGCGGGCGGGGTCGAAGGTGGGCGAAGAGGCCATCGCCAACACGTCACCAGTCTCGGCGTCCAACAGCACCACCGCCCCGCGCTGCCCCGCCAGGACCTGCATCGCCTGGACCTGCAGGTCGGCGTCCAGGGTCAGACGGACCACGCCCCCCTGCGGCGGCCGATGTAGCAGATCCGCCCAGACCGCCTCCCATGAGGAGCGGCCCACCTCGCCGCGCAGCAGGTCATCGAAAGCCGCCTCGACGCCGCCGGTGCCGTAACGCAGGCTGGCGTAGCCGATAACCGGAGCGGCCGCCGGCAGTGAGTAGGTGCGTGTCACCAGTCCGGTTGGGCCGACCTGCAGGCCGGCCAGTTCCACCCCGTCGCGATCCAGAATCTGCCCCCGCAGGATACGCTGCTCGTACTCCACGCGTCGTGGGTTGTCCCCCCGCGCCTGCAGCCATTCCCCCCGCGCCGCCATCCAGTAACCGCAGAGTGCCACCAGGAGCGCCAGCCCCAAAGCCAGGGTCGCCGCCACACGCAGGAAGGGACGCTCATCCAGCCGATGCAGGGAAGCCGGAACCTCGGCAGGGGCAGCGGAGATACGTAGCAGGAGCCCCATGGTGAGAAAGGTGACCAGCAAGGAGGATCCGCCATAGGACAGAAAAGGCAGCGGCACGCCAGCGATGGGCACCAGACGGGCGTTGGCCCCCATAATGATCCAGGCCTGGATCGCCAGGCCAGCGCTGAGGCCAGCGGCCAGCAGTCGGTCAAACGAGCGGGGGGTACGCAGGGCGGCGCGGAAGCCGCGCAGCAACAGCACGCCATAGAGCGCGACCAGGCCCACCACGCCCATCAGGCCAAACTCCTCGCCGATCGCAGCGAAGACGAAGTCGGTGTGGACCGCAGGGATGAAGGTTGGACGCCCCAACCCCAACCCTCTCCCGCCCAACCCGCCCGTGCCAAAGGCGATGAGGCTCTGCACGATCTGGAAGGCGCGGTCTGCCGCCCCCGGCCACGGGTTGAGCCAGCCATCCACCCGTGAGGCCACCCGCGCCGAGAGCGCATATCCCGCGCCACCCGCGACCAGGAAGAGCAACAGACCCGCCGCGAGGTAACCCCACCGACCAGTCGCCATGTAGAGCAGGGCCAGAAAGGTGAAGCAGAACAACATCGCCGATCCCAGGTCCTGCTGCCAGGCCAGCAAGAGCAGGGTCAGGCCGAACATCGCCAGCAACGGCCCCCCGTAGGCCAGGAGCGAGAGACGGGCCATCCGCCCGTCCTGCCCGGCTGCACCCAAGATAAGGTCCCGCCGCTCCGCCAGATAGGAGGCCAGGAAGACCACCATCAACAGTTTGAGCGGTTCCGAGGGTTGCAGAAACGCACCACCCAGGCTCAGCCATAGACGCGGGCCCTGACCGGATGGGTTGACCCCGGCCAGAAACGTCAGTGCCAGGAGGAACAGTCCGGCAAACAGCCACGTATACCGGAAGCGCCGCAACCAGCGCAGGTCACGCCCCGCCGTCGCGATGACCAGCATCGCCAGCGTGGAAAGCATGAGCCACGTCGTCTGACGGGGCATGAACGGCGGGGCCAGCCGCCCAATCTCCAGCAATCCCCAGCCGCTCAACAGGGCCGCCACCGGCAACAGCAGGGGGTCCCGCTCCGGCAGCACACGGCACAGCGTGACGTGGGCCGTGGCGAAGCAGAGCAACCAACCCAACAAGGCGAAAATCGCCGTACGGGCAGGCAGACCGCTGCCGCAGACAGAGGGTTGGAGCGGACACAGAGACAGGGTGAGAGCCCCGCAGGTCACGAATAGCGCCGCCAGCGCCAGCAGCGCCCGTTCCCGAAGGGCCGTCGGGGTGTGAAAGCGCATAAATGCATGGTATCATGCTCCCCGGCGAAAGACAAGCCGATCATGGACGACGGACCACGGACGACGGACCACGGTCATCTGTCGTCCGCGGTCTGTGGTCTGCTGTCCACTTGACCGAACCGTCCGCTCGTGCTACCATACCCGCACCTGTCTTGCTGGAGAAAGTACATGTCCCTGATCCAGGCTGTTCTGTTAGGCTTCCTGCAGGGAGCCACCGAGTTCCTCCCGGTCAGCAGTTCCGCTCACCTGGTGTTATTCCCGTGGCTGTTGGGCTGGCCAGACCCCGGCGTGGCCTTCGACGTGGCTCTCCATTGCGCCACCGCTGTGGCTGTCGTCGGCTATTTCTGGCGCGACTGGATGGCCCTGCTGCACGGCGCCTGGCAGGCGCTGCGCACGCGCTCCCTGGCCGACCCACAGGCCCGCCTGGCGCTGTTCATCGTCCTGGGCTGTCTCCCCGCCGCGGTCGCCGGGGTGCTGCTGGAGGACTTCTTCACGGCGATGTTCGGCCGGCCGGCGGCAGTCTCCGCGTTCCTGCTGGTCACAGCGGCGATACTGGCCCTCAGCGAGCACCTGTCCCGCCGCCAGCGCGGGTTGGAGCACCTGACCTGGCAGGATGCGCTGGTCATAGGCGGGGCGCAGGCTGTGGCCATTCTCCCCGGCATCTCCCGCTCCGGGGCGACCATCGCCGCCGGGATGGCGTGTGGGTTGGAGCGCCCCGCTGCTGCTCGCTTCAGCTTCCTGCTCGCCACGCCGGCCATCCTGGGCGCCGGGCTGTTGCAGGTGGCGCACGCGGTCGGAGGAAGCGAACCGGTCACAGGTGTTATGGTCCTGCTCGTCGGTTTCGCCATCGCGCTGCTCACGGGGCTCGCTGCCATCCATTTCCTGCTGCGCTACCTCCAGCACCGCCCCCTCTACCCCTTCGCCATTTACTGCGCGGTCATCGGCCTGGCAGGGCTGACGCTGGCCCTGCTCCGTTCCTGAGATCCCACCTATGCGCATCCGACCCGCTCGAATCTCCGCCTGGCTCCTGAGCACCCTGCTGCTGGCGGCGTGCGCTCCTCAACCGCTCACAGTCACTCGCGAGCCGGTCACTCTGCGGCTGGTGGCAGCAGATGACGCAGCCCCCCTGGTCACTGAACTGACCAGCGCCTACGAGGCGGAGCGCCCCTGGGTAACGGTGGAGGTGGAGATCTTCAACAGCAGTGTAGCGGAGGAGAGACTGCGTGCTGGGGCCGCCGATCTGGCCCTTCTGGCTCAGCCTGGTGTCTCCCCCCCACCCCTCTGGTCTGTCCCCTTCGCCACCACCGGCGTCGTCGTCATCGCCCACCCCGCCGCCCCTGTCTCCGGGCTCAGCCTGCTCCAGTTGCAGGAGGTCTTCCGTGGACGAGTTGGGGAATGGGAGGACACCACGCCAGTGCAGGTGGTCAGCCGCGAGGCGGGGGCTGGCACGCGCCGCGCCTTCGAACAGACCGTGATGGACGGACATCATACGACCATGACCGCCGTCGCTCTGTCCGACGACCGCCAGATTCTCGAATACGTAGGCGCTACACCGGGGAGCATCGGCTACGTCTCGATGGCCTGGCTCTCACCCACCGCGCATGTGCTCGCCGTGGAGGGGGTCACTCCCACTCTCACCGCCCTCGATCGTTACCCCCTGGCTTACGGGTTGTTCCTGGCTGCCCGCAGCGAGCCCGAAGGGGACGCGCGCGGCTTTGTCGAATGGGTGCTGGGGCCGGAAGGGCAACGATATGTCGCGCGTCACTTCGCACCGCCACAATGAGGCCAAACCGCCGGACTGCGCTCCGGCGGGCGCGAGTATGAGGTGCGCTGTAGTGGGCGGTATCCCGACGCTGCCGCCAACGCCGTAGGGCGGCATCGGGATGCCGCCCGCCGACGCAAATGGAGGTTGCTGATGACTGCACCTTTTTACCCTTCGTTTCAGAGCCTGCATCTGGCCGATCAGATTTTCGGGGAAGTGGCCGATCGCGTGATGGGCTATGTCGGGCGAATCGGGGCCGGCTGGTACTGGATGCTTTCCGGCGGGAACCTGGTCACCTTCCGTCTGGATTACACCGTCACCGAGCAGCGCTGGGACGTGATCCGCGGTCAGGCCAGCAACCCCCGCGCCGGGATGTTCAGCGCCGCCGACTTCCCGTTCGCCGCCTATGCCACCTCCCCCACCTCGCCACCCTACATCCACGACCTGGACGGGTTGGCGGAGTGGGCCAATCGGCTCTACTTCAACATGGGCCATCTCATCGCCGAGATGGCGCGCTGGCTACAGACGCTCCACGCCGTCGCTATCGCTCCCCACGTCGCCCCGCCGGCCGCTTTCCCCTATCTCGACACCCTGGAACGGGACCTGGCGCACTACGCGCTGGAGCATCTTGACGGGCGTTTTGACCTGGCGCGGCTGAGCGGCGCGTTCGCCGGGCGTATCTCCCGCCAGCGCCTGAGCCGGCTGGCGCAGGAATGGGAGGCACTGGGACTGCTCACCCCCCGCCCACGACGGATCACTTACGCCCTGCGTTCGCTGCTTGAGGGAACGTAGCGCGCCCGGTCACCTGTGGTATAATTGGGACTACACAACCTGGAACGAGAGCCTATGGCGGGACTGTTCGGAAAACTGTTCGGTGATGGTCAGGAGCGCGAGATCGCCCGACTGCGGAAAAGTGTCGAGCAGATCAACGCGTTGGAGCCGGCCTACCAGGCCCTCTCCGACGCGCAGTTGCGCGCCAAGACCGACGAGTTCCGCCGCCGCAGGGCCCGCGGCGAGTCGCTGGATAGCCTGATGCCGGAAGCCTTCGCCGCCATGCGCGAGGCCACCCGCCGTACCATCGGCATGCGCCACTACGACGTCCAACTGATCGGCGGCATGGTCCTCCATCAGGGCAAGATCGTCGAGATGAAGACCGGCGAAGGCAAGACGCTGGTCGCCACCCTGCCGCTCTACCTGAACGGGCTTGACCTCAACCCCGAGTGGGTCGAGCGGGCTGAGGAGCGGTGGGGTAAGGACCCAGACCGATGGGAGTTCGCGCCGCTGGATGGGATACCGGTGGGACGCGGCGTCCATCTGGTCACGGTGAACGACTATCTGGCCCGTCGTGACGGCGGCTGGAACGGTCCCGCCTTCCACCTGCTGGGACTGCGTGTCGGGCTGATCATTCCCCAGGCTTCGGCAGTGTACGACCCAGAGTACATCGCCGAGGATGCCCTCCTGCAGGACGACCGGCTGGTCCACTGGCGACCCGCACCCCGTCGAGAGGCCTACAACGCTGACATCACCTACGGCACCAGCAGCGAGTTCGGCTTCGACTACCTGCGGGACAACATGGTGCACGACCTCAGCGAGTGCGCGCAGCGGGAACTGAATTTCGCCATCATTGACGAGATTGACAACATCCTCATTGACGAGGCGCGCACCCCGCTGATCATCTCCGGCCCCTCTGACGAGCCATCCGACCTGTACCGCCGCTTCGCCGACATCGTCCGGCGCCTGAAGCCGGACAAGGATTACGAGGTCGAAGAGCGCACTCAGGTGGTCACCCTGACCGATGAGGGGATCAGCCGCCTGGAGTCGCTGCTGGGCATCCCTAAAGGAGAAAGCCTCTACGACCCCCAACACGCCCATATGCTGCCCTATCTGGACAACGCCCTGCACGCCCACGCCATCTACAAGCGGGATCGGGACTACATCGTCAAGGACGGCCAGGTGATCATCGTGGACGAATTCACCGGCCGGATGTTGGTAGGTCGCCGCTACGCGGAAGGGTTGCATCAGGCCATCGAGGCCAAAGAGGGGCTGGCTGTCCAGCGGGAGAGCCTCACCTACGGCACCATCACCGTACAGAACTACTTCCGCATGTACCGCCGCCTGGCCGGAATGACCGGCACTGCCGCAACCGAGAAAGAGGAGTTCCACACCATCTATCGGTTGGACGTCGTCGTTCTGCCGACCAACGTGGAATACCGCGCCCACTACGGCGACCTGGTCGAGCGGCGGCGACGGGCGACGGAGATCCCGGAGGTGAGTTTCGTCGGCGTCCTCAATGGGCGGGAGGACAACGTCACCATCACCACCTACGAACGGGGCGACCCGCCAGAGGAGCGGTACTTCCGACGGCTGGATCTCGAAGACGCGATCTACCTGAACAGCGAGAGCAAGTTCCAGGCGATCGTGCGGGAGATCGAGACCCTGCATCAGGCTGGTCGGCCGGTGTTGGTGGGCACTATCGCCGTGGAGACCTCGGAGGCGCTCTCCCGGCGGCTGAAACGGCAGGGCATCCCGCACAACGTCCTCAACGCCAAGCAGCACGAGCAGGAGGCGCTGGTCATCGCCCAGGCCGGGCGGCCCGGCGCGGTCACCATCGCCACGAACATGGCCGGGCGCGGCGTGGACATCATCCTGGGCGGCGACCCACTGGCGCTAGCCGCGCGCACCCTGCAGAAGGAACTGGAGGCCCGCCTCTCCACGATCCTGAAGCAGGTTGCCAGCGGGCAGGTCGGCAACCCCTCCCCGGCGATGTCCGAAGAGGCGCTCACCACCGCGCGGACTCTGATGCGCGAGTACGCCGATTACGAACGGGCGCGGGCGGAGGGAGGTAGCGCTCTCCCCACCTTCCTGGCCGACATGCTGATCGCCCAGGGTAGTCTGCCGCGCACCAGCCGCGCCGACGGCATCCGCCTGGCCCGGTACGTCCTGCAAGGAGACTGGGAGCAGGCTGGTCACCTGGCCCAGGAGAGCCTCGGCCTCTCCCTCATCTCCGACATTCAGCGGCTGCGCGAGCCGTTCGAGCAGGCGAAGGACGCCCAGCAGTACGTCACCATGCGCCTCTCTTCCACCTACCACAACCTGCTTATGGCCCTCATCCGCCTGGCGGTCAACGGTCAGGAGGACGAGGCCCGCGCGTTGATGGCCCGTTATCCGGAACTCCCGCCGGGAGTCCTGGAGACGATCCGCCAGATCCGTGACGACTGCCGCCGCGATCAGGAACGGGTGCGGGCGATGGGTGGACTGCACGTCATCGGCACCGAACGGCACGAGGCGCGCCGCATTGATAACCAGTTGCGGGGTCGCGCCGGTCGCCAGGGGGACCCCGGTTCATCCCGCTTCTTCCTGTCCCTGGAGGATGACCTGATGCGCCGCTTCGGCGGTGAACGGGTGCAGGGCCTGATGGCCCGCACCGGCATGGAGGACACGCCTCTGGAGTTCGGCATCCTCAGCAAGACCGTCGAGTCGGCCCAGACCCGCGTGGAAGGGTATAACTTCGACCTGCGCAAGCACGTCCTCGAGTACGACGACGTGGTCAACAAACAACGCGAGGTCATCTACGCCCAGCGCCGCCAGGTGCTCAGCGAGCCCGACCTGCGCGATCAGGTGCTGCGCATGCTCCACGAGGAGATCGGGCAACTGGTCGCCACCCACTGCGCCGGTTCCAGGGAAGAATGGGACTTGAAGGGATTGCACGCCGCTCTGCGAACCTTCCTTCCGCTGCCCCCTACCCTGTCCCCAGAGTCGTGGGAACCACTCTCTGCGCGGGAGATCGAGCAACAACTCTGCACTGTGACCGATGACCTTTACGACGCTCTCTACCAGCGCCTGGGCCAGCAGGTCTACCAGGAAGCCGAGGGGCGTGAGGAGACGCTCGCCGCACTGCGTGACGGTGCCGACCCGCTGCGCCGCGCCATCTACCGGCGCGTCATCGAGCAGATGGGAGATCCACCGGACGACGAGATGCTCAGCCGCCCACTACGACGGTTGCCCGAGGAGGTGCAGTTCCACGTTCAGGCGGCCTTCGCCGACGAACTGCGCCGCCTGCGCGACCGCCAGATCGTCCTGCGGGCAGTGGACAGCCTGTGGGTGCGCTACCTGACCGACCTCTCCATCCTGCGGGAGGGGATCGGCCTGCGCGCTTTCGGTCAGCAGGACCCTCTGGTGGCCTTTCGAAAGGAGGCACACGAACTCTACCAGAACCTTCTCGGCCAGATTCAGTCGCAGGTGGCGCGCACGATCTTCCTGTTCGCCACCACCGCACCGGCTCCACGGCGGCAGCCGCCAGCAGCCAGACGGCTCGCCGCGCCAGTGCGCCCTCTGTCGCCACAGCCCGCTCAGACGCCGAGCGGCCCCGGCACAAGCCCGCCGGGCCGTAACGACCCCTGCTGGTGCGGGAGCGGCAAGAAGTACAAACTCTGCCACATGCGGCAGGACATGGAGGCGCGGGGAGCCCCCAAGGTGGCCTCACGCCCACCAGGCGCCCGCAGCCGGGGCAAACGGAGGCACCGCTAATGGAGAACGACTATCAGCCAGGGCAACAAGACAGGAGGCAAGGCATGGAACATGACCTTGTAGGCCGCTTGATGACGGACATGGATCCGGATATGCTGGCTTTCCTGCTCACGAAAGTCAACTCGTTCGTCAAGTGGGACCTCATCCGCTTCTTCCACGACAACCCTCACACGACCGACACAGCCGAGAACATCGCGCGCTACGCCGGCCGCAACGTCGAAGTGACGCGAAGCGAACTGACCCAACTGGCTGCTGCCGGCGTGCTGAGCGAAAGCCGCCTGGGAGACATGGTGGTCTACTCGTTGAGCACCAACCCGGAAATCAGGGACATGATCCGCCGATTTGTAGAGGCGTCCGATGACCGGCAGTTCCGGGTCAAGGCCATCTACCATATCATCCGCGGGATGCGGTGAGGGGCCGCCCCCCAACCAGAACGACGTCGAGCGAAAGGAGACAGGCATGGATGATATCGTGACGACTGGCATTGCGGGTCTGGACGCGATGCTACGCGGTGGCCTGCTGCGCCAGACCGCTACCCTGGTCGAGGGAGCACCAGGAACCGGCAAGACGACTCTGGGGATGCAATTTATCTACCACGGCATCACCCAGTGCAATGAGCCTGGTCTGATTCTTACTTTTGAACAGTTTCCCCAGCAGTACTATCGGGACGCCGCAGCATTCGGGTGGGATTTTCGTCGGCTGGAAGAGGAGGGGAAACTGGAGATCATCATGTCCAGCCCCGAGGTCTCCCGCGCCGATCTGGAACGGACGGGCGGGCATATCGAACAGCGGGCACGGACCATGGGGGCGCGCCGCATCCTGGTGGACAGCATCTCGCACTTCGAGCGGCTCAGTGAGGACCCTGTCCACCTGCGTCAGATGATTTTCGCCTTTATCAACGGCCTGAAACGGGAGGGGTTGACCGCAGTCCTGACCCGTGAAAGCCCCGCCCTGCTGGGTGAGGCTGAGGCTTTCGATGAGGGCCTGGCCTTCCTGGTGGACACCTACATCCAACTGCGGTATGTGGAGATGGACAGCGCCATCCACAAGGCGCTGTTGGTATTGAAGATGCGCGGCAGCGACCACGACAAGGACATCCGCCAGTACTCCATCACCTCCAGCGGCCTGGAAGTGCGATCCCGCTTCGAAGGGCGAGAGGGCATCCTCAGTGGCAGCCCACGGCGGATGGCCGAGTCCTTTGTCCAGGCATTTGTGAGAAGGTAGGGCGGCATGGGCGTCTTGATCCTCCTCATTGCCGCACTGACCTGGATCGGTATCGCCATCCTGGTCTTCTTTCTTTGGAAGATCGCCCGCTTCTACGAGCAGTCCTCCGGCGAGACGGTCCACTCCTGGATCTTCCCCATCCCCATGCTCTTGTTGTCGGCAGGGGCGTTCGTCTACCTCTACCAAGATACGGCTTTCGTGGGGGTTCCCGTTGGTGACCTCCTGCTGCTGGGTGGCGGCGTGACGCTGCTGCTGGCCTCTTATCTCCTGCAACAGGCCATGGTGGAAGAGCGGTGAGCAACGTCCTGACCGCACCATGGGGACCGGTGAGCCTGGTGGCGGTGATCTTCGCCACCCTGCTCTATATGAACCTGAGCCGGCGGCTGGGCGCTGTGACCAAGATGAAGCCCTATTTCCGTGGCTTCATGGTGGCCGTGGTGTTCATCACCGGGGCACTGATCTTCTACATCATCCGCAACGCTGCGTATCTGTCTGCCAACAAGCCCTGGCCGTGGCTCCTCTCACCAGTTACCACTTTCCTCTGCTTCCATCTCCCGCTCTTCTTCGGCGTGCTCCTGGACGTGTTGCTGGTCATCCGGTATTGGGCGTGGTTGTTGACGGAGAAAAAGAAGTGAAGTAGAGAAGAAAATCCCGGGTTGGAGCACCCCATGCACAACACGTCACCGAACAACAGAGTTGTCCGAAGCACCCCGCAAGAAATCTCGCGGGCGCTGTTCCGGCAACTGCCCAAAGTGGACCTCCATCGCCACCTGGAAGGCTCCCTCCGGTTGGACACACTGGCGGAGATCGCCAGAGAGCACGGCATTGACCTGCCCGCTTACAGCATCGAAGAACTGCGCCCCTACGTGCAGGTCACCGAAGGGGCATACAATTTTCACCAGTTCCTGGCCAAGTTCCAGTTGCTGCGCCGCTTCTACCGCACCCGGGAAGCGGTCGAGCGGGTGGCCTACGAGGCAGTGGCCGATGCCGCCGCAGACAACATCCGCTACCTGGAGTTGCGCTTCAATCCGGTCGCCCTGGCGCGGAATCAACGCTTTCCCCTGGACGACGTCACCGGTTGGGTGTGCGCCGCGGTCAACAAGGCGCAGGCCGAACACCACATCTGCGTCCGACTGATCCTGCAGATCGGCCGCGACGAGTCGCTTGACACCGCCACGGAGATCGCCGAACTGGCCCTGGCCTACCGCCAGCAGGGCGTGGTCGGCGTGGACCTGGCTGGGGATGAGTTCAACTACCCGCCCCACCGCTTTGCCCCGCTCTTCACGCGCATCGCGCAGGAAGGGCTGGGTGTGACCGTGCACGCCGGAGAGGTCGGCAGTGCGGAGAATGTCCGCGCCGCCATCCGCCTGCTGCACGCCCGCCGCATCGGCCATGGCGTGCGCGTGGTGGAGAACTCGGAGGTGGTGCGCTTTGTCCGCGAGCAGGGTGTGACGCTGGAAGTCTGCCCGACCAGCAACCTGCAGACCGGCGTCGTGCGCACCTTCTCGCAGCACCCCCTGCCCGACCTCTTTGCGCTGGGGTTACGCGTGACAATCAACACCGACGACCCCAGCGTCTCTGACACCACGCTCACCGATGAGTACCTGGTCGCCACAAAAGCCATCGGCCTGGAACTGCGGCATATCCGCCAGGCGGTTTTCAACGCGGTGGAGGCAGCATTCCTGCCTGACCAGGAACGGTATCGGCTTCTGGAGGAGTTCGCGGTGTGGAGGGAGGTTGGGAATTGGGAACTGGGAATTGGGAATTGAAGGAGGCTAATAGAGGTGGGGACGTTGCAACAGGAAATCGCTGAACTGCTCGACCAGGCGGTGCGGCGGGCACAGGAGGCGGGAGCATTGCCGCAGATTCGCCTGCCCGGGGCAGCGGTCGAGCGCAGCCGCAAGCCGGAACACGGCGACTACGCCTCATCCATCAGCATGCGCCTGGGGCGCGAGGCGCACCTGAACCCTTTAGAGGTGGCGCAGCAGATCGTGGCCCATCTCCCCACCTCCTCCATCATCGGTCGGGCGGAGGCTGTCCCCCCAGGCTACGTCAACCTCTGGTTGGACGAGGGATGGCTGGCAGAGCAGGTCGCCCACATCCTCGACGCCGGTGAGCAGTTCGGCAACCTGGAGAAGGGCCGCGGCCAGCGAGTTCAGGTAGAGTTCGTCAGCGCCAACCCCAACGGGCCGCTGCACATCGGCTCGACGCGCAACGGGGTGATCGGCGACACTCTGGCTTCAGTGCTGGAGGCGGCCGGTTACGAGGTGGAGCGGGAGTACTACGTCAACGACGCCGGTTCTCAGGTACGGCGCTTCGGGGAATCCATCTTCGCCCGCTACGCCCAGGCTTTGGGGGAGGAGGTGCCTTTCCCTGAAGACGGTTACCAGGGCGTGTACGTCACACAGGCTGGCCAGCGGCTGGCCACGGAAGTGGGACGCCGCTACCTGGAGATGGAGCATTCCGCCGCCGTGCGGGAGGTGGCCGAGTGGGGCATGACGCAGGCCCTCCGGGACATCGAGACCGATCTGGCTGACCTGGGCATCCACTTCGACACCTGGCGACACGAGCGGGACTTCCGGCAGGAGGGGCTGTTCGACCGCGTCCTGGCGATGCTGCGCGAACGCGGCTTCGTGGTGGAGTACGACGGCGCAGTCTGGTTCCGCCACCCGGACCTGGACAAGGATGCTGTCCTCATCCGCTCCGCCGAGGTCGTGCCGGAGCCCTCGGAGCGACCCACCTACCTGGCCTCCGACGTGGCCTATCTGTGGGACAAACTGGTCGAGCGCGGCTTCGACCGCGCCATCTACGTCTGGGGGGCCGACCACCATGGCGATGTACCCCGCGTCAAGACCGCAGCCAGGGCGCTGGGACTCGACCCGGAGCGGCTGGTCTTCATCCTGTACCAACTCGTCTCGCTGCGGCGCGGCGGGGAAGAGGTGCGCATGTCCCGCCGCGCGGGGGAGTTCGTCACCCTGCGCGAGCTGCTGGACGAGGTGGGGCCTGACCCGATCCGTTTCATGCTCCTCTCCCGCACCGCCGATGCCCCCATCGAGTTCGACATTGACCTGGCGGTGGAGCAGTCGGACCGCAACCCGGTCTATTACGTCCAGTATGCCCACGCGCGCATCTGCAGCATCCTGCGCCACGCCATCGAGCAGGGTTTTGATCCCGAAGCGCCGGCCAACCTCCGCCTGTTGCGCCATCCGGGCGAACTGGCCCTCATCCGCAAGATGCTGGACCTGCCCGAGATCGTCGAGCAGGCGGCGGAGAAACTCAGCCCCCACTACCTGACCTTCTACGCTCAGGAACTGGCGACCACCTTCCACGCCTTCTACCGCGACTGCCGGGTGGTCTCCACCGAGCCTGGCGAGGCCGATCTCACCCTGGCGCGACTGCATCTGGTGCGCGCCGCCCGGCTCGTCCTGGCCCGCACCCTGCACCTGATGGGCATGAACGCGCCAGAGCGCATGTAGACGACGGACGACAGACGACGGACGACGGACCACAGACGACGGACGACGGACGACGGACCACAGACGACGGACAAGACCACACGGAGGACAAAGACACCACCAACCTCCAACTTCCAACTTCCAACCTCCAACTTCCAACTTCCAACCTCCAACCTCCAGGGAGGCCAACCACCATGGGACTCAAACCTGACCATTGGATTCGCCGCATGGCCATCGAGCAGCGGATGATCGAGCCGTTCGTGGACCACCAGGTGCGCGACGGGCTGATCTCCTTTGGACTCTCCTCCTATGGCTACGACATCCGCGTGGCAGAGGAGTTCAAGATCTTCACCCCCGGCCTGGGGGACCTGACCGTCGTGGATCCCAAGAACTTCGACACGCGGGCCATGGTGGACTTTCAGGGCGGAGTCTGCGTCATTCCCCCCAACTCCTTTGCCCTGGCCCGTTCGGTGGAGTATTTCCGCATCCCCCGCAACGTGCTGTGCGTCTGCCTGGGCAAATCCACCTACGCGCGCTGCGGCATCATCGTCAACATCACCCCTTTCGAGCCAGAATGGGAGGGGTATGTCACGCTGGAGATCTCCAACACCACGCCGCTGCCGGCCAGAATCTACGCCGGCGAGGGCATCGCCCAGGTGCTCTTCTTCGAAGCGGACGAAGTATGCGCGGTCTCCTACGCCGACAAGAAAGGTAAGTACCAGCGCCAGGAAGCGATCATCCTGCCCCGCCTGTGACGGACCGCCGCCCCACGGTTGACAAACCTCCCCCTTCCGGCTATCATGCTCCTCCCCAGGGCGGTTAGCTCAACTGGTTAGAGCGCTTCTCTTACAAGGAAGAGGTCACAGGTTCGAATCCTGTACCGCCCATCATCGGTGCCGGGTGCTCCGGGAGTGCCCGGCACCTGACTGTAGGGATCGCGATGAAGATTCTTCTGCCCGCCCATATGCTGGAAACGCTGCGCGACCCGGTTAGCCAGATTGCCCCGGGTTGCACGCTTGTCCCCGTCCACCCCGCAGAGGTCCCCTCCGCCGACCTGAGCGACGCGGAGGTGCTGTTCCTTCCCTGGGGCTTCGATCACAGCAGCCTGGAGCCTCTCCTGGCTCGCCTGCCCCGCCTCCGCTGGGTGCATACGATCAGCGCGGGGGCAGATCACATCCTGCTGCCTGCCCTGGCTGCCCCCAACGTGGTGCTGACCAACGCCCGGGGGGTCTTCAGCGTGCCCATCGCCGAAACGGTGCTGGCCTACATGCTGGCCGTCGTCAAACGGCTACCCGAGTTCCTGCGCCAGCAGCAAGCCCATCGCTGGCACAAACTGGAGCTCCGCGAACTGGACGGCCTGACAGTCGGCATCGTCGGCCTGGGGGACATCGGCCGCGAGGTGGCGCGACGCTGCCGGGCTCTGGGGATGCGGGTACTGGGCCTGCGCCGCGACGCCGGCCCGGACACCGACGCCGATGAGGTGCTGCCACCCGCCCGTCTGCACGACCTGCTCGCCCGTGCCGACTTCGTCGTCATCGCCCTGCCGCTGACCCCTCAGACCCGCGGCTTGATTGACCAGGCCGCACTGGCAGCGATGAAGCCCGATGCCTGGCTGATCAACATCTCCCGGGGCGCTGTCATCGAGGAAGCGGCCCTCATCGCCGCGCTGCGCGAGGGGCGCATCGGTGGCGCCTGCCTGGACGTCTTCGCCGAAGAGCCACTGCCGGCCGAGAACCCTCTCTGGGACCTCCCCAATGTCATCATCACGCCACACAACTCCTGGAGTTCGCCACGGTTGGAGGCTCGACAGGTCTCCCTTTTCCTGGAGAACCTGCGCCGCTACGTCGCCGGCGAGCCGCTGTTGAACGTGGTGGACCCAGAAGCCGGGTACTGAGAAGATGATTCTGCTGGAGGACCTGCTGAACGCGACCGGCGGGCAACTTCTGGGACCGAGCACACCCAACGAGTTCCCCGCATTCTGCTACGACTCCCGCCGTCTCCAGCCCGGCGAGGTCTTCGTCGCCGTCAAGACCGAGGGCGGGGACGGCCACGACTACATCACTGACGCCATCCAGAAAGGGGCTGGCGGCCTGCTCTGCCGCTTCCCGCCAGAAGACCCGCCCATCCCCTGCGTGGTGGTCCCCGATACCCAGATCGCCCTGACCGAGTGGGCGGGACTGGTGATGCGCCGCCACACCCCTCACGTCGTCGGCATCACCGGCTCCACCGGCAAGACCGACGCCTGCCGGGCCATCGCCGCGGTCCTTTCTACCCGCGAGCCAGTCTTCTCCAACTCCCCCGAATTGAGCGACCTTTTTGGTTTGCCGATCGCGCTGGCGGGCCTGGAGCCACACCATCGGACCGCTGTATTGGAGATGGCCTGCAGCGCTTTCGACGAGATCGCTCAACTGGCCGAACTGACCCGCCCGGAGATCGGCGTGGTCACGGCGGTCAACCATGCCCACCTGGCCTACCTGGGCAGCCTGGAAGCCATCGCCCACGAGAAGGGACACCTGGTAGCGGCGCTTCCTCCGGAGGGCGTGGCTGTGCTGAACTACGACGACCCCCGCGTGCGACAGATGGCCGCACGCACCTCCGCCCGCGTCCTCACGTATGGCCTGAGTCCCAACGCCGATATCGTCGCCTCAGACCTGCGGCCCGACCCCGAGGGGTTGCAGTTCGTGGTGCACTTCCCCGGTGTGAGCGGCATGGGCACGCCGGGCTACCCGGCGAAATCCGAGGTGCGCACCCGCCTCCTGGGCCGCCATCAGGCCTACACCGTGCTGGCCGCCATCGCCGTCGGCCTGGCCTGCCAGATTCCCTGGGAGGACATCCTGGACGCCGTGGAAGAACTGCGTCCGGGGCCGGGGCGATTACAGATACTGCCCGCCATCGGCGGCGCGCTGCTGCTCGACGGTTCCGCCAGCTGCAGCCCGGCCAGCGCCCTGCAGGCGCTCGACACCCTGAGCCATTACCCCGCCCAGCGGCGGATCGCCGTTCTGGGGGATATGTCCCAACTCGGCGGTTATGCCGTGGAGGGCCACCGGCTGGTCGGGCAGGCCGCAGCAGCGGCAGTGGACCTGCTGATCGTGAAGGGGGAACGTGCAGCGTGGATTGCCGAAGGGGCCAAGGAGGCCGGCCTGCCCTGCGACCGCATCCTGGTCACTTACACGGCGGAGGACGTCGCTCGTCACCTGCGGCCGCGGCTCAAATCGGGGGACGTCGTACTGGTGAAGGGGGACGTCGAAGCGCACATGGAGCAGGTGATCGAGCGGTTGCTGGCCAACCCCGCCGACAGTGCCCACCTGGTGCGCCGACCAACGGAGCGGCGGGGCGTGCTCACCGCCCGCCCATCCCGCCCCACCTGGATGGAGGTGGACCTGGAAGCCGTGGCGTACAATGTCCGGCAGGTCAAGGAGATCGTCGGCCCAGAAGTGGAGGTGCTGGCGGTGCTCAAGGCCGACGCCTACGGCCACGGCGCGCTGACGGTGGCCCGCACCGCACTCAACAACGGCGCTTCCTTCTGCGGCGTGGCCTCGGTCAACGAGGGGACGAAACTGCGCGATGGCGGTGTGGACGCCCCCATCCTGGTGCTGGGGTACACCCCCGCCTGGCTGGTCCGCGAAGCCCTGCTGCACGACCTCACCCTGACCCTCTACGACGCCGAACTGGCCCGCGTCTTCAGCCGCGCTGCCAGCGGCCTCCACCGCGTCGCTCGCGTGCACATCAAGGTGGATACCGGCATGAGCCGGCTGGGGTTGCAACCCGAGGAAGTCGCCCCCTTCGTGCAACAGGTGCGCGATCTGCCCGCACTCGAGATAGAGGGCATCTTCACTCACTTCTCGGTGGCCGACGCCCCAGACCTGGACTATACCCTCTGGCAACTCCGCCGCTTTCAGCAGGTGCTGAGCGATCTGGCCCAGATCGGAACCGCCCCCCGCTATATCCATTGCGCCAACTCGGCCGCACTCCTGCGGTTGCCCGAATCGCGCTTCAACATGGTGCGGCTCGGCCTGGCGATGTACGGCCTGCAGCCATCGCCATCTGTGCCGCTACCTGCTGGCTTCCGCCCGGCCCTGACCTGGAAAACGACGATCGCCCAGGTCAAGCGCCTCCCACCCGGCCGGTTCGTCAGTTACGGCAACACCTATCAGACCACCACAGAACAAACCATCGCCGTCATCCCGGTGGGATATGCCGATGGCTTCCGTCGCGCCCCCACCCACTGGCAGGCAGTCCTCGTGCGCGGTCAGCGAGCGCCAGTGGTGGGTCGGGTGTGCATGGACCAGACCATGATTGACGTGACGCATATCCCCAACGTCCGCGTCGGGGATGAAGTGGTGCTCATCGGCCATCAGGGAGAGGATACCATCAGCGCCGAGGAGGTCGCCGAGTGGCTGGGCACGGTCAACTACGAGGTCGTCTCCGAGATCCTGGCCCGCGTGCCGCGAGTTGTGTAGCCAGGCGGAAATGTGCTATAATGATCGCGGACGACAGACGATAGACCACAGACGATAGACCACAGACGATAGACCACAGACCACAAGAAAACGGACGACAATGGACATTCGTCGGCTCCTCTCCGAGAAGGCGGAGCGCCACGCCCTGTTAGGTGAAGAGGTTGCGAGCATCACGGCGCAACTGAAGGCGCTGGGGGCAAAGAAAATCATCCTCTTCGGCTCGTTTGCACGTGACGAGGCTGGCGTCCACAGCGATCTGGACTTCATCGTCGTGATGCCGGGGGAACAGGGCTTTGCCTATTGGTCGCATCGTCTGTATGACGAGATCGTCCGCCGTGTGGCTGTGGACTTCCTGCCCTACAACGAAAGGGAATTCGCCGAGGTCTCCCGACACAGCCGCACGGTGCGCCACGCTCTGCGCACAGGGAAAGTTCTCTATGAACGATCGGATTGACGAGGCTCGTCGCTGGCTGGCCCATGCCCAGGATGAGTACCAGGACGCAGAGGACCTGCGGGGGCGCAGACGGTTCTACCTGGCTCTTTTCCACTTTCAACAGGCCGCTGAGAAGGCGCTAAAAGCCTTTCTATATGCCCAGACCGATGACCGACGGGTATTCTTCACCCACTCCGTCTTGGAACTGGCCCAGGCAGCCGCCCAGATTGATCCAACCCTGGTCGCTCTGGAGAGAGCAGGACGACTCGACCAGTACTACATCCCCACTCGCTATCCAAACGGTCTGCCTGGAGGTATACCCTCCCGCTTCTACAAAGATGCTGACGAAGCCATTGCGGCCTCCGATCTCGCCCGTCAGGTGCTAGAAGCGGTAGCAGCACGTATCCCTGTCGAAAAATAGACTGACATTAAGGAGGTTGTCATGCCCAAGCAGCGTTTCACCATCGAAGAGGCTCGCAGGATCGGCGAGACCATCGGCATCACCTGGGACGAGTTCGACGTGGAGCAGTTCCGCATGGGGTTGGACGTCGAAATGGAACACGGCAGCCACGACCCCGACACGGACGTCACCCATAACGACCCAATCCTGACCGGCAAGATCGCCTGGGCCCATCTCAAGGAGTTCCCCGACTACTATACCCGCCTCTACGAGATGGAAGAGGAAGCAGAGAAGTTCTGGGGAAAGGAGAACTAGACACGATGAAACTGGATCAGCAGGCACGCTATGCCAAAACGCACGAGTGGGCGCGACGAGAGGACGGTGAGATCGTCTGCGGCATCAGCGACCACGCCCAGGAGTCCCTCTCCGACATCGTCTACGTCGAACTGCCGGAAGTGGGAGATGTCTTCGAGCAGGGTGAGTCCTTCGGCGTCGTCGAGTCGGTGAAGGCCGCTTCGGATCTGTACGCCCCCGTCAGCGGCGAGATCGTCGCCGTCAACCAGGCCCTGGAAACGACCCCCGAACTGGTCAACCAGGACCCCTATGGCGAGGGATGGATGATCCGCATTCGCCCCAGTCGCCCAGAGGAGTTCGAGCAGCTCCTGGACGCCGAGGCATACGCCGCTCTCGTGGCCGAAGAGGGATAACCGATATGCCGTACATCCCCCACTCGGATGAAGACCGTCGGGCGATGCTGGCCGCCATCGGCGCAGGCTCGATGGCGGAACTGTTCGAGGATGTGCCGGAACACGTCCGTTTCCCCGAACTGCTCCTTCCCCCCGCCATCTCCGAGATGGAAGTGCGCCGGGAGGTGGAGGCTCTGGCTTCACAGAACATCACCGCCTCCGGGCGCCCCTCTTTCCTGGGGGCGGGCGCCTACCGTCACTACGTGCCGGCCGTCGTGGACGCGCTGCTGCGTCGCGGCGAGTTCGCCACCGCCTATACCCCCTACCAGCCGGAGATCAGCCAGGGGACCCTGCAGGCCATCTTCGAGTACCAGAGCATGATCTGTGCCCTCACCGGCATGGAGGTCTCCAACGCCTCCCACTACGACGGCGCGACATCCACCGCAGAAGCGGTCATCACCGCGATCAACGTCGCCCGTATGAAGCGGCGCAAGGTGCTGCTCTCCCCCTACGTCCATCCCGAGTACCGCGCGGTGGTGCGGACGTACACGCAGGGAATGGGGTTGCAGATCTCAGGGGACGAGGGGGCCGCAGAGCCCACCGACCGGCTCGATGATGACACCGCCGCTCTCGTCGTCCAGTACCCTGACTTCCTGGGCCGCATCACCGACCTGCGGGCAGCGGCCGAGGCCGCACACGCCGTCGGGGCGCTGCTCATCGTGGTGGCCGACCCCATCGCCCTGGGGCTGCTCAAGCCGCCAGGCGAGTTCGGCGCCGACATCGTGGTCGGCGAAGGCCAGAACCTGGGCGGCGGGCTGAACTTCGGCGGGCCATACCTGGGCTTCTTCGCCACGCGCATGGAGCACGTGCGCAAGATGGCTGGCCGGCTGGTCGGGCAGACGGTGGACACGGAGGGGAAGCGTGGCTTCGTCCTCACCCTCTCCACCCGCGAACAGCACATCCGCCGCGACAAGGCCACCTCCAACATCTGCACCAACGAGGGGTTGATGGCCCTGGCCGCAGCGATCTACATGGCTGCCCTGGGACGGTGCGGCCTGCGCCGCGTGGCAGAACTCTGCTACCACAAAGCCCATTACGCCGCCGCACGCATCAACATACTCCCCGGTTTCACCGTCTTGCACGAAATGCCCTTCTTCAAAGAGTTCGTCGTCCGTTGCCCGACCGCGGTAAGCGAGATCAACGACACGCTGCTGGCGGAATGGGACATCATCGGCGGATACGACCTGGGACAGGTCTACCCACACCTGAAGGACCACATGCTGCTCTGCGTGACCGAGATGAACTCGCGAGAGGAGATTGACACGCTCGTCGAGGCGCTGGAAGACTTTGCTGTCTGACCACATCCGCTCAGCCACGCTTCGCTGAGAAAGGCAGGTCTTCATGCTCAACCCTGCGAGACGCCACAAGTGCGGGAGGGCGATCTTCCCCCTCATGCTTGCGCTTCTGTTGGCAGCAACAGCGCTTCTGTGGCGCCCGCCCACAGATGCCCACGCCCAACCGTACCGCTCCATCGCTGGCTCTACCCTCACCCTCTCCCCGTCCTTCTATAGCCCTGGTCTGCCCCACACCTTCACCCTCACCGCCCACGATGCTTCTACCGATACCGAGTGGCTGGATCAGGTACAGGTGACTCTCCCCGGCGGCTGGACGGCCAGCGTCGTCAGCCAGGACACGCAGGACTCCTGTGGCCATCCGGTCAGTTTCAGCGTCTCCGGCAGCGGGAGCAACCAGATCACCTTCAGCACTTCGGCCATCGGCCCCGGTTGCGACTGGCAGGCGACCCTCTCGGTGACCGTGCCCGGAAGCGCAACCGGCAACCAGACGGTCAACTGGGCGCTCTCGGGCACGGGCGCGGGCAGCACCCCACACGACATCAACGGCAGCCTCAGCCTCACCCCCGCCCTGCACACCTATCTGCCACTGCTCACGCGCGATTACGGCGAGCACCGCTTCGCCGTCATCATCGGCATCTCCGACTACCAGGACCAGGCCATCCCCGACCTGGACTACCCGGACGACGACGCCAACGCCTTCTACCAGGAACTTCTGGCCGACGGTGGTTTCGCTGCCGGAAACATGCGCCTGCTGCTCAACAGCCAGGCCACCAAGACCGCCATCCAGGACGCTATCCTCAACTGGCTGGACAGCCGCGAGAATGAGACCGACGTGGTGGTCATCTTCTTCGCTGGCCACGGCACCAGGGGCTACCCTTCCGGCGAACCGGACGGTTACGACGAGTACCTCGTCCCGTACAACTTCAACGGCTACGCCAACACCGCGATCCGCGATGACGAACTGGACGGCTGGCTGGATGGGCTGGAGGCGGGGCGCGTGATCGTCATCGCCGACTCCTGCTTCAGCGGTGGGCTGATCGGCACGGCGGGGGTGGAGGGCATGCACTGCCGCTGCCTGCCGCCGTTGGATGACAGCGGCACCGACGCGCCTCGCGACGGCGGGTTCATCCGCCACATCAACCAGAACGGCCGTCTGGTGCTCGCCGCCAGCGCGGAGAACGAGTCCTCCTGGGAGTCCTCGGTCCTGAAGCACGGCGTCTACACCTTCTACCTGCTGCAGGCGCTGGAGACCTCCAGCGCCGACACCCACGACGCCAACGGCTGGATCTCCGGCGAGGAGGCCCACGACTACCTGTACTCGCGGGTCGTCGCCTATACCAAGAATAACCAACACCCACAGCGAAGTGACAACATCCCCGGCGAGGCCGACCTGGCCCGCCCGTAATGATGAGGTCGAATATGCCCGAACCGTTGCTGATCGAGATCTCCCGCCCCGGTCGCTGCGCCGCCACGCTGCCGGCCCTGGATGTGCCGCCGGCTGACCTGCCCGCAGACCTGCTGCGGGACGACCTCCCCCTGCCCGAAGTGGGGGAGGCCGACCTGGTGCGCCACTACACCCGCCTCTCCCAGATGAACTACGGCGTGGACACGGGCTTCTATCCGCTTGGCTCCTGTACGATGAAGTACAACCCCAAGATCAACGAGGAAATGGCCCGCCTGCCCGGCTTCGTCCACCTTCACCCCTACCAGGATGTGGAGACGATACAGGGAGCATTGGCCCTGATGTTCCGCCTGCAGGAGTTCCTCAAGGCCATCGGAGGGTTTGCCGCCGTCAGCCTGCAGCCGGCGGCGGGGGCGCACGGGGAGTTGACCGGCGTGCTGATCATGCGCGCCTACCACCACGACCGGGGCGACACCCAGCGTGACGTGATCCTGGTGCCGGACTCCGCCCACGGCACCAACCCCGCCAGCACGACGATGAGCGGCCTGCGCGTGGTGGAGATTCCTTCCGACGAGCGGGGCAACGTGAGCCTGGCGGCGTTGGAGGCGGCCTGCGCCAGGCACGGCGAGCAGTTGGTCGGGATGATGCTCACCAACCCCAACACGCTCGGCCTGTTCGACGAACACCTGGAGCAGGTCGTCGCGCTGGTGCACCAGCATGGCGGGTTGATGTACGGAGATGGAGCGAACCTGAACGCCCTGCTGGGCATCGTCCGTCCTGGCGATCTGGGCTTCGACGTGTTGCACTACAACCTGCACAAGACCTTCAGCACCCCCCACGGCGGCGGTGGCCCTGGTTCCGGCCCTGTCGGCGTCGCCGCTCACCTGGCCGACTTCCTGCCCGGCCCCCTGGTCAGCGTGGACCCGCTGCGCTCAGAGGCGGACGATTACTTCTACGACCTGTACTTCCCCCCCAAGTCCATCGGCCGGGTGAAGGCCTTCTACGGCCAGTTCGGGGTGCTGGTGCGCGCCTATACCTACATCCGCATGCTGGGGCCTGACGGCCTGCGACGGGTGGCCGAGCATGCCGTGCTCAACGCCAACTACCTCAGGAGCCGTATCGCTGGCGTCTACCCCGTACCGTACAATCGTATCTGCATGCACGAGTTCGTCTGCGAAGGGCGCTTCGCCGACGCACCGGGCGTGCGCGCACTGGACATCTCCAAGCGGCTGATGGACTACGGCTTCCATCCGCCGACCAACTACTTCCCGCTGATTGTCCACGAGGCGCTGATGATCGAGCCGACGGAGACGGAGAGCAAGGAGACGCTGGACGCTTTCGCCGACGCGCTGTTGCACATCGCCGAGGAGGCGCGCACTCAGCCCGAACTGCTCCACGATGCACCTCATCACGCACCGGTGCGTCGCCTGGACGAGGTGCGCGCGGCCAAGGACCTCATCCTGCGGTGGGAGCAATGACCGAAGGGGGGTACCATCCGCCCACATACCGCAGCATCATCCTGGGCATCCTGCTCTTCGTCGTGCTTCTGCTGATCTTCTTCTTCCTGCCCGATGTGGTGAAGTCCATCGGGACGGCATTGCTGTACGTCCCGTCCCGTGTGGGGTTGATCTCGTGGGTCCATAGCACGGACGTGGTCTCCATCCACCTGCCCGACTCTCGGACGAACATGCTTGACTTCCAGGCAGCGGGACCGTACGTCCTCTATACTGACGACTACGACCTGCTGGTGATCACCGATGCACTGATGACTTCCGACGCACCACCCTGGCTGAAGGTGCGCCGGATGGAGACCGGCGAGTACCTGGAGATCACCTACGTCAACCGTGGGTTGCGCCCCTACGATAACCCCTTCGCGCGTGGACGCCCCATTCTCCGCTTCGAGATTCCCGCCGCCGGCCGCTACGAGATCACCCACCCCACCCGCCCAGGGATGATCTACATCCTTCCCGACGCCACGACGGGGCGGGAGAGGGTCATCATCGGGGCATACGTCATCCAACTGGCAGTGGTCGCTGCCCCCATCGCTGCTCTCATCCACCGCCACCGTCGCAAGAAGCGCGAGCGGATCGCCCGATGGGAGCAAGAGAAGCGAAAAGAGGTGGAATCGTTCTGGGAGGCGCGGGAACGGTCGGGGGGCGAGTGATCGCCCCCCGGTTCATCATCCCACAACCCGCCCTTCGCTGGCCAGCGCCACCCGGTCGCCTACCTCCAGCGCCTCCAGAGGCTTCTCCGTGGGCGCGCGCGCCGTCGAGAGCAGGTGAATCTCCTCCCCTGGCGTGGCAAAACGGCGATCCACGTAGGCCATACCGACCAGATAGCCGTCCGTGTCCATCGCGCAGGAGGTCACCTGGCCGATGACCCGCCCCTTGCGGTCCACCACGCGGTCCCCTGGGTCGGGCATCGGCACGCCCCGTTCATTGAGCCGGAAACGCACGACGGTCATCTTGCGCTGCGCGGCGTGGGCGCGGAAAGGCTCTCTGCCGATGAAGAAGGGCTTGTAGAGTTTCACATACCCCTCAAGACCCGCGTCATCGGGCCGCAGGTCGAGAGGGCCAGCCAGTTCGTGCCCCCAGAGGGGCAACCCGGCCTCGATGCGCAGCGAGTCGCGCGCCGCCAGTCCCACCGGACGCAGGCCGAACGGCGCGCCGAACTCCAACAGCACCTCCCACAGCAGGCCCGCCCACTCGGGGTGGACGAACAGTTCGAAGCCCATCTTCTCGCCCGTGTAGCCGGTGCGAGCGATGATCAGGTCGAACACGCCGCCGGGGGCAGCGGGCCACGGCCAGCCCACCTCGATGAGTTCCGTGCGCTCCATCCCCAACAGCAGGCCCCGGATCTGCCCGGTGGCCGGCCCCTGGGGTGAGGCATCCAGCCAGGCCAGGAGGATGTCCCGGGCACGCGGCCCCTGCAACGCCAGGTCCACCCGCGCCAGATGCTCCTGTCCCGGCGCGCGCAGGTCGGTCAGTTCGGCGCGAAAGGAGGGGCGCACCCAGGGGCGGTCGGCATCCAGGCGGACCTGCCCCTCATTCACCGCGTTCAACCAGGCCCAGTCCTTCGCCGTGTTGGCGGCGTTGACCACCAGCATGTACCGTCCCGGGCCGCGCATATAGATGAGCAGGTCATCCAGCACCCGCCCCTCGACATCGAGCAGGAAGGCGTAGAGGGACTGTCCGGGGCGCAAGTGATTGACATCGTTCGTCGTCACCAGGTCAAGAAAGGCAGCAGCAAAGGGGCCGGAGACCTCGAAGATGCCCATGTGCCCCACATCGAACAGGCCCGCCGCCCCGCGCACTGCGCGGTGTTCATCCAGGACGGGGCCGTAGCGCAAGGGCATCTCCCAACCGGCGAAGGGTACGAAGTGGGCGCCCAGCCTCTCGTGAGCGGCATAGAGGGGGGTACGCAAAAGGGCAGCCGCTTCCGGTTCCTGCCAGGAGAAAAGAGGCAGTGGTTCGCCTCTCGGCTCCGCCCTTCGGTGAGCAGAGAGGCCCACATAGTACGGCTTGGGCGATGGCGGGGGGACGAACTCCCCCTCCGGCGACGCAGGAAGCGTTTCCTTCAACTCGCCCAGGTTGCGTACCACCACCGGTCCGGGCAGTTTGGCCTGCAGGTCGGCGGGGTCGAACCGCACGTAACCATCCGAGAGGTCGCGCAGCCAGGCCAGCGCCCGCGGCACCCGATCGGCGGGCAGGGCCAGATGATAACGCTGATGCTGAAAGCCAGGACGACGCAGGAAGCCACGCGCCATCACCCGCCCGTCGGCTTCCAACAGCGTGACCGGTTGCCAGGCATCCTGCTGAACGTTGCCGATCTCCTCCACCAGCGCCATGTCGAGGAAGGTGGCGACGGCGTTCCCCTCCAGTTCCACCAGGCCCCACTCTCCCTGCGGCGGACGGGTGTCGGTGACCAGGCAATGATGCGGGTAACCACTGCAGGCCACCGGCTCGTCCGTCCCGCCCCGCGCCGCCAGTTCCGCTACCGCCAGGCGGGCCTCCTCCAGCGCGTCGAAGGCCACCTTGCCGCGGTAGACGGGGCCGTGTTGACCGGGATAAGTGTAGGGGATCACCGCCCGCAGCGTCGAGGCGATGAGATGGGCCAGTTCCTGCATCTCTGGCTCCTTGAAGCCCCGCTGGGTAACCCAGGGGGTGCCCAGGCGGATGCCGCTGGCCAGCGCCGGAGAGTTGTCGCCGGGGATGGTGTTGCGGTTGCAGACGATGCCCACCAGGTCGAGCACGCGGGCAGCGGTGTCGCCCAGCAGCGGCTCGCCGAACGGCCCGCGCACGGTCTTGCAGTCCACCAGCAGGAGATGACTGTCGGTGCCGCCGTGGGGCACGCGCAACCCCTCCTCGGTCAACGCGCGGGCCAGGGCCCTGGCGTTGGCGACAATCTGATGCTGCAGCGCGCGGAAAGGTTCGCTGCGGGCCAGGCGGAAGGCCACCGCCATCGCCACGAACTTGTTGACGTGCGGCCCTCCCTGCAGGCCGGGGAAGACCGCGTGGTCAATGCGCCGCGCCAGCAGCGGGTCGGTGGTGAGGATACAGGCGCCCCGTGGCCCGCACAGGGTCTTATGGGTGGTGAAGGTGATGACGTGAGCGTGTCCCAGCGGTGAAGGGTAAGCCCCTGCAGCGACCATTCCGGCCACGTGGGCGATGTCCGCCAGCAGATACGCCCCCACCCGGTCAGCGATCTGACGGAACTTGGCCCAGTTGGGCACACGGGGATAGGAAGTGTAGCCCGCGACGATGATCTTGGGCCGATGCTCCAGCGCCAGGTCCTCGATCTGGTCGTAGTCGAGCAGTTCGGTGCGCGGGTCCACCGTGTAAGAGACCGCCCGATACCGCTGACCAGAGACGTTGGCCGGGCTGCCGTGAGTGAGATGGCCGCCGTGGCCCAACGCCATGCCCATGATGACATCCCCCGGCTTCAGCAATGCCTCGTAGACGGCGATGTTGGCCGGCGCACCGGAGAGGGGCTGCACGTTGACGTAGATGCGGTCGGCGGGCAGGTCGTCGGTGGCGAAGGCCTCCGCGCAGCGCCGCCGGGCCAGCGCCTCGGCCACATCGGCATACTCGGTGCCCATGTAGTAGCGGAGGTCGCCGTAGCGGCGGTAGAAGGCCATGTGCGACTCGTAGTCGAGGATCTGCCCCTCAGGCATCCAGCGGGTCTCCGGCAACGGGTAGCCTTCGGCGTAGATGTTGGTGAAGACCGAGCCGAGGGCCTGGCGCACCGCACGGGGGGTAGCGCTCTCGGAAGGGATGAGGATCAGTTTACGCGCCTGTCGCTCGGCCTCCAGGCCGATCAGCCGGGCCACTGCTGGGTCGAGTTCGTCCAGTTCTTCACGAAAGAGGTAATCGTCCATTTCCCCTCATGCCACTGCTCAGGTAGCACTGCGCTCATCCATCAACAAATCCCTCCCGGCAGCAGAGGACGCGGCCGGGAGGGAAGAGCACAAGAGGGACGACCGGCGCCGGTCAACTCACGCCGGTTCCCACCAGACGTAGATCAGCGCGTTACCAGTCCACTCGAAGTACTCGACGGTGATGGTATGATTCCCCGCCGTCATATACCGTTCGCCGCAGAAGGTGACCGCGTTGGTCAGGTGCCACTCGTCCACAACCACGGCCCCGTCCACGTAGATCCGCCCGCCGTCGTCAATCATCATGCAGAAGCGGTAAGTGTCGGCATTGAAATAGGCAGTGCGGGTCCAGCGGACAGAGAAATTGTCAGCCCAGACGCCAGGCATGGGAGAGCCGCTGCCCCACTCGAAGCCGATCGCGCCGACGTCCGCCTCGGCCACCGGCGGCTCGCGCAGGTCGGAGTTGTTGTAGTAGGCCCCATGCCAGACGGTGCTGGGGGCTGCGGTAGCGGTGGCGGTCGGGGTGGGCGTCACCGTGCCGTCAGAGAGGCGCTCCCACCAGAAATGGATGCGGGCGATCTCCACCCGGTCGTAGAACTCGACACGCAGGTCGTGGTTCCCGGCGGTCAGAGTGCGATCGGCGCTGAAGGTGCGCACCGCGCCATCTGTCCACTGGTCAATGATCAGCGTCCCGTCCACCCAGACCCGCACCCCGTCGTCCACGCGGGCGTAGAAGCGGTAGTTGCCCCCGGCGAAGTTGACCGTACGTGTCCAGCGGACGGAGAAGCCGTCCGCGCTCACGCCGGCCATCGGCGCCGCATTCCCCCAGTTGAAGTCAATGCTGGCGTCGTAACGGGTCGCGCAGGGCGGGTCGGTCAGGGTGAGGTTGTTGTAGTACTGGCCGTACCAACCGCCGCTGGGAGAGGGAGGAGGGGTGGTCGGGGCAGCGCCAGGGATGAGTAGCCGCTGGCCGACCCAGATGCGGTTCAGGTCGTAGATGCCATTGGCCTGGGCGATGGCCCAGACGCTGACACCGTAGCGGAGGGCGATGGAGGTGAGCGTCTCTCCCCGCTGCACCACGTGGATGAAGCCCGTCACCCCGCCGGTGGGAATGACCAGGCGCTGGCCCACGTAGATGCGGTTGGGGTTGACGATGCCGTTGGCCCGCGCCAGGGCCCACATGTCCACCCCGTAGTAACGGGCGATGCCGTAGAGCGTCTCGCCAGGACGCACCACGTGGATGATCGAGTCAGAGTGAGGGGCGGCAGAGATGACCGGGGCGAGGGTAAAGAGCAAGATAAACACAGTGACCACCGTCACCAGAAAGACCCACCTCTTGCCCATCCTTATTCCTCCTTGCGGAACAGACCCCGTTGAACGGACCACACACTACAGACGGCAGACCACCGGCTGCAGGCAGAGGTCTCTCGAAAGACCTGGCCTCGGAGATGGTGAGACGAGAGCGAACAGAGATCAGCTCAAGATACTCTGCATGCGCATCGCCAGGGCCATGTCGCCGCTGATCTTGATCTTGCCCTGCATGAAGGCCGAGACCGGGTTCAGTTGGCCGTTGGCCATAGCGATCAGGTCTTGCGCTGCCATCGCCAGCGTCACATTGGGGGTCACCGCAGCGGGGTCCTCCATGCTAATGGTGCCCTCCCTGATCGCCAGCGCGTACTTGCCTCCCCCCTCGCCGCTGAGGTCGAAGAGGAAGATACCGTTGATCCCCTGGATCTTGCTGGTATCGCTTTGAAGAATGTTGTCGAACAGTTCCTGCACGCTGCTAATGGCCATGGTTGTCCTCCTTACAGGGTTTCCTGGTTACGACACACAAGAGTATAGGATAAACGCCTGCGCTTGTCAATGGAGCAACGCAAAGGGTTACGTTTCAATTTAGAGACAGATTTTCACCATTGTCCAGGATGCCGGCGGGCAACCGGGCAGAGGGAATGGCCCGTGTTGATCGAAGAGGGCGCCCGAAACAGCCGAAGAGAGTCGGCGGATTGAGCAGATGAAACGGATTTCCCTGCCTTGCACAATGTCACAGGCAAGGTATAATCAGGGCCGTGTTGGTAGCCCTCTTCGCCGTCATCGGCATCGCAACTGGCGCCCTGGTCAACCGGCTGGCGGCGGACCTGCCGGCTCGCCATCCCCCGCGACGTCCCCGCTGCCCCTACTGCGGTACACCGCGCCCGTGGTATCACTGGGTCGCCCTGCCAGCGGCTGTGGCGAGACGGGACCGTTGCCCCCGGTGCGGCGCGCCGATCCCCCTGCGCTACCCCCTGGTCGAGTTAGCGCTGGGCTTCCTCTTCGGTTTTCTCTTCCTGCACTACGGGCTCACGCCGCAGTTCGGTTTCGCGGCCGCCTACACCGCCATCCTCGCCATCATCACCGTCACCGACCTGGAACGGCGGCTGATCCTCAACGTCGTCACCCTGCCGGCGATGGGATTGGCGCTGATCGGCTCCTTCTTCTTCCCTGGCCTCTCCTGGAAAAGTGCCCTCGTTGGCGGATTGCTCGGCTACGTCACCTTCTACCTGCTGATGGTCATCGGCAACGCGACGGTAGGACCGGGAGCGCTGGGGCAGGGAGACGTCAAGCTCGCCGCGCTGGTCGGGCTGATGACCGGCTTTCCGCTCGTCGTCGAAGCGCTCATCCTCACCATCCTCAGCGGCGGGCTGGTCAGCCTGCTGCTGGTCGTCACCCGCGTGCGCTCCCTGCGCGACCCGATTCCCTACGGCCCGTTCCTGGTCTTCGGCGGCTGGGTCACGATGCTGTGGGGCGTGGAAATCGCCCGCTGGTTTCTTTCTTGAGAGACGTGGCTGCGTAGAGACGTCGCTCTCAGGACATCAGCACCGCCTCGACCTGCTCCACCGCCCAATCCACCTCCTCGCGGGTGATGACCAGCGGTGGGGCCAGACGGATCACCAGGTCGTGCGTCTCCTTGCACAGCAGACCTCTTTCCTGCAGCGCCTCACAGAAACGCCGCGCGCCACCCGTCTCAGGCCACACTTCCACACCGATGAGCAGGCCCCGCCCACGCACCTGACGGACATAGCGGCTCTCAATGCGCTCCAGGCGGCCAAGGAAATAGGGACCGAGTTCCGCGGCCCGTTTGATCAACTCCTCCTCCACCAGCACCTTGAGCGCTTCGCGGGCCACCGCGCAACCCAGCGGGTTGCCGCCGAAGGTGGAGCCGTGCTCGCCTGGCTTGAACACCCCCAAGACCTGCCGCGAGGACAGCACCGCTGAAACCGGGTAGAACCCGCCAGAGAGAGCCTTGCCGACCAGCACCATGTCGGGCCGCACCCCCTCCCAATCACAGGCGAACAGCCGCCCGGTGCGACCCAACCCGGTCTGGATCTCGTCAGCAATAAACAGCACGTTGTGGCGGTCGCAGATCTCACGCGCCCGCTGCAGGTAGCCCGCAGGCGGGATGACCACCCCACCCTCTCCCTGAATCGGCTCGACCAGAAAGGCAGCGGTGTGCGGCGTGATGGCCGCTTCCAGCGCTTCACTGTCGCCGTAGGGAATGATCTTGAAGCCAGGCGTAAAGGGGCCAAATCCGTCACGATACAGCGGCTCAGTGGAGAAGCCCACAATGGTGATACTGCGCCCGTGGAAGTTGCCGGCGCAGACAATGACCTCGGCCTGGCTGTCGGGAATGCCTTTGACCATATAGGCCCACTTGCGCGCCGTCTTCAGCGCCGTCTCCACCGCCTCCGTGCCGGTGTTCATCGGCAGCATCATCTCATAGCCGGTCAACTCGCACAATTCCCGCTCCAGGAGCGGCAACTGGTCATTGCGAAAGGCACGCGAAGTCAGGGTCAGCCGCTCTGCCTGCTCCACCAGGGCGCGCAGGATGCGCGGGTGGCAGTGGCCCTGGTTGACGGCTGAATAGGCACTCAGGCAATCCATGTACCGGTTGCCATCCACATCCCAAACCCACACACCCTGTGCATGGGTAATGACGACATCCAGCGGCTTGTAGTTCCGCGCTCCGTACCGATCCTCCAGTGCAATGTACTCTTCTGTCCTCATATAGACCTCCTCGTCACGTCTCAGATGATGCGCATTGGGCCGCAAACCCTGTCCGAGATCAGATGTAGCCGTGCTCCTCCAGATAGGAAAGTACTTTCGCCACGCTCTGCTCCGGCGTCTCCTCGGCAGTGTGACAGATGATCTCCGCGTTCTCCGGCGGCTCATACGGGTCGGATATGCCGGTGAACTCCGGTATCTGACCCGCGATCGCCTTCTCATACAACCCTTTGACATCCCGCTGCATGCAGACCTCCAGCGGACACTCGACATAGACCTCGATGAACTCGCCGATCTCCTGGCGGGTCAACGCCCGACGCTCGCGGTAGGGGGAGATGAAGGAACACAGCACCGCGACTCCGTTGCGGGTGAGCAGTTTGGCGACGAAGGTAACGCGCTCGATGTTCTTGTCGCGGTCCTCTTTGCTGAAACCCAGGTCCCGCGTCAGCCCCTGGCGGACGGTGTCCCCGTCCAACCGCTCCACCCGCAGACCACGACGGCGCAGTTCCTGCTCGACCCCCTGAGCGATGGTGGTCTTACCCGACCCCGAGAGGCCGGTGAACCATAGTGTGAAGCCACGTTGATCTTTCAAGACTCCTCCTTTGAAGTATCAAACAAGATTAGTAGTTACGCAGTCGATTCTTCGCCACGAATTGCACGAATTTCACGATGAAGAGAAACGAAATTCGTGTCCATTCGTGAAATTCGTGGCGAATTTCAAAGGTTTATCTGCCAGCTGCGCAAGTCCTAAAGATATAGGTTACAAAACCCCCGCACGGCGGAGGAGAGCGAAGATCGCTTCCTCCTCCACAGCGCCAGAGCGCATGACCACCGGCGGCCAGACCGTGCAATCGAGCACCGTGGAGGGAAGGCCACAGCAGCGGCCCCCGTCCACCAGCATTTCGAACTCTCCGCCCATCTGTTCCAACGCCTCCTCGGCCGTACAGGCAGGGGGTTGGCCTGAACGGTTTGCGCTGGTCACGGCCAGCACCCCACCTGCAGCCCGGATCAGCCGGCGAGTCAATGGCAGACCAGGCACGCGCACGCCCACCGTGGGGCCAGCGCTGACCTCCTCGCTGACCCGCCCAGTCTTAGGCAGCACCATGGTCAGCCCCCCTGGCCAGAAATGGCGGGCAAGAGGAAGAGCGACATCGGGCAGAACAGCCACCAGCGGCAACCGATCCACGTGGTCCAGCAGCAGGGCAATGGGACGGTCGGAGGCACGCCCTTTGACCCGGTAAAGACGTGTTACCGCCGCCGGATCGTCGAACAAGGCCGCCAGCCCGTAGACCGTATCGGTGGGGAAAACCACTAACCCGCCTTCCCGCAGCACCGCCGCGGCCCGTTTCACTGCCCCGGCCTCCGATGAGTGAACCACCACAGTCTCCATCACCCCTCCCCAAACTCCACAACCACCACCCGATCCCGCCCGGCCAGGTCAAGATGAAGGGCAACCCGCGCCCCGGCGCAGAGGGAACGAGCCAGCGCCACCGCACGTCGGCCCTGCGTCGCCCCGATCTCCAGCAACAACGCACCGCCAGGACGGAGCAGGCGCGGGGCGTCAGAGAGCAACCGTCGCACCAGGCCAAGCCCATCTGGCCCGCCGTCGAGCGCCAGGCGCGGTTCGTGCTCGCGGACCGAAGGGGGCAACGTCGCCCACTCGTCCTGTGCCACATAGGGGAGGTTTGCCACCACCAGATCCACCGGACCCCGCAATGGCCGCGTCAGGTCGCCACAGACCCATCGCACGCGATGCCCCACACCGTTCCGGCGGGCGTTGACCATAGCCAGTCGTAGCGCCGCTATGGAGAGGTCGGTAGCGACCAGGGAGAGGGCGGGGTTACGCACAGCCAGCGACACGGCGATGCAGCCGCTGCCGGTCCCCACGTCCAGCGCCGTCATCGCCGGGTAGCGCAGTGCCAGTTCCACCAGCATCTCCGTTTCCGGTCGGGGGATCAGCACATCAGGGGTCACCACGAATTCCAGGCCGCAGAACTCGACGCGGCGCAGGAGGTAAGGGAGAGGGTAATGAGCGATGCGGCGGGTCAACAGGGCCTGGTAGGCTCGCTGCTGCTCCGCCGAAATGGGGCGTTCAGGGTGTGTCAGAAGCGCAGCGCGGGGAAGGCCCAAAGCGTAAGCCAACAGCAGTTCCGCTTCCAGCCGCGCCTCATCCGTCACACCGCGCAGGAGGTCAGCCCCCTCCTGCAGGGCTGCGCCCGTCGTCACCGGCCCAAGCCCGCTCGCCACCGTCGCACCTCAATCCAACGGCCCGCCCTGCAGCCGCTCCGCCTGATCGCGGGTGATCAGTTCGTCAATGAACGGATCCAGGTCTCCGTCCAGCACATCCGGCAGGCGGTAGAGGGTAAGGCCGATGCGATGGTCAGTCACACGGTTTTGGGGGAAGTTGTAGGTACGGATCTTCTCGCTCCGCTCACCCGTGCCCACCTGGGACCGGCGAGCCTCGGCCACTTCCTCCTCCTGCCGGCGCCGTTCCTGCTCGTACAGCCGCGCCCGCAACACCGACATCGCCCGCATCTTGTTCTGGGTCTGCGAGCGTTCCGACTCGCAGGCCACCACCATACCGCTGGGCTTGTGGATGATGCGCACGGCGGTGGCGTTTTTCTGCATGTGCTGCCCGCCCGGCCCCGATGAGCCGTAGACCTCGATCTCGATGTCCTTGGGGTCAATGAAGACCTCGACCTCTTCCACCTCCGGCAGGACAGCGACGGTGGCGGTGGAGGTATGGATACGCCCGGAGGCCTCGGTGACCGGCACGCGCTGGACCCGGTGGACGCCGCTCTCGAACTTCAGCCGCGAGAAAGCACCCCGCCCCCGCAGTTCGAAGATGACCTCTTTGAAGCCGCCGATGCCCGTAGGATGACTGCTCAAGAGATCGGTCTCCCACCCCTGACGGTCAGCGTAGCGGGTGTACATCCGATAGAGGTCCGCCGCGAAGAGGGCCGCTTCCTCCCCGCCGGTGCCGGCGCGGATCTCCATGATGACGTTGCGCTCGTCGCGCGGGTCCTTCGGCAGGAGCAGGCGATGAAGTTCCTGCTCAAGCCTCTCCAGTTGAGCCGTCAGCCGCGAGATCTCCGCTTCGGCCAGTTCCCGAAGTTCCGGGTCTTCATCCTCGAGCAGCGAGCGCGCTTCCTCAAGTTCGATCTGCGCGGCGCGGTACTGGCGGTAGCAGGTCACCACCTCCTCCAGTTCGCTCTGCTCGCGGGCCAGATCGGCCAGGAGGGTATGGTCGGCCATCACTTCCGGCGCCGCCATCCGCTGCGCGATCTCCTCGTACCGCTGCTCGACACCTGCCAGTCTCTCCCACATTCGTTCCACTCCAAGAAAAGAGGCGGCCTGAGCGGGCCGCCCCGCGTGCAAAGCCCAATTATAATGTGAGAAGGGCGGCGCGTCAAATCGCCGGTTGCGCAAAAGCCACCCTCTGAGTATAATGGCTTTACATCCCAACAGAGGAGGGCACAATGGCCCTGTCAAGGACTGTCATCCGCCTGACGTTCCTGATGGTGCTGCTTCTGGTCGGCTGCACCACAAGCCCCTCTGCGACATCCCCCGCGCCGCAGCCGACACCCTCTTCCGGCGAGACGATGTCTCCTGCAGAGCCCTCCCCGCCGCCAACGCCAGAACGCCCACTGGCAGCGCGGGTCAACGGGCAGCCAATCTACCTGGTGGATTATGAGCGACAGGTCGCCCAGTACGAAGCGGCTATGATCGCCCGCGGCGAGGACCCCTCGTCCCCTGAGGGCCAGGCGCAACTGATGCAGGCCCGTGAGCAAATCCTCAACTGGATGATCGAGCGCGTCCTGGTGGAGCAGGCGGCGGCACAACAGGGCATCACCGTCACAGATGCAGAGATCGAGGCGGCGATGGCACAGATGATCCAGGATGCGGGCAGCGAGGAGGCCTTCCAGGCACGCCTGGAACAGAACGGCCTCACCCAACAGGAGATGTGGAACGAACTGCGCGCCGAATTGATCGGCCAGAAGGTCATCGAACAGGTCATCGCTGCGGTTCCAGAGACCGCCGAGCATGTCCACGCCCGGCACATCCTGGTGGCCACCCAGCAGCAGGCGGAGCAACTGCTGGCGCAGATCCAGGCCGGAGGTGACTTCGCCGCATTGGCCCGGCAGTATTCGCAGGATGAGAGTACCCGCGATGCCGGTGGAGACCTGGGCTTCTTCCCGCGTGGCGTGCTGATGGTGCCGGAAGTCGAAGAGACGGCGTTCAGCCTGCAGCCCGGGCAGACCAGCGGCGTCGTGCAGAGTTCCTTCGGCTATCACATCATCCAGGTCACCGAGCGGGAACTGAACTACCCCCTCAGCCCAGAGAACCTGCAACTGTTGCGAGACCGGGCCTACCAGGAATGGTCAGAAGCGTTGTGGAGCCAGGCACAGATTGAGCGGTACGTCGGCCAGAATTCCTGATCCCGCGCCGGTCAATCGGATGGGAAGATGCCGATGAAGCAAAACAGCGCCTCTCTCTTCAACCGGCTCAGTGTGGCCCTGCTGGCGTTGACGGTGATGCTGGTCCTGTGTTACGGGACGGTGCTGATCAACCCGTACGTCCCCTACAATCCGTTTCCGCCGCCGCCGCGGCTGCCGACAGCGACGCCCACGATGACACCCCGCCCCACCCTGCCGCCCACGTGGACGCCGACGGCGACCTTCACCCCGGCGGCATCGCCGACCCCGCGGCCCACGTCAACGCCCACGCGCACGCCAGCCCCCAGCCCCACCTGGCCACCCACGCCGACCCCCACACCACGCGTCACCCGTTCCCCCTACCCCTTCACCTGTGAGGTCACCTATCAGCGGCCACAATACGACAACTGGACCGGCGTGGCCGGCCATTTCCAGGACCTGGACGGCAATCCCCTGCCCGGCTACTACGCCCAGGTGGAGTGTCCAGGCGCGGGCACTTTCACGCCGCGCGCGGGGGACAACAACCGATACAACATCATGTACGGCAGTGAGGCCGCCTGGGAACAGGCCTGCAACCCAGTGTCCTACCAGGCGATGGAGGTGCGGGTGCGGATGTATAACGACCATCCGGACAGCGACGGCACCTACCGCCCCGTCTCCGAGCAGCTCATCATTCCCCTGGGCGACTACGCCGGCGCCGCTCTGGGATATGTGACATGCACATTGAACTGGGAGAACTGGCGGTAGCGCATAACGTGAGACTTGAAACGTGAGACGTGAGGGAGCAGAAGGGAGGGTCACACACCGGGCGCTAAACCTGCTCACCATAATGACGCTGGCCGCGACAGGGGTGATGCTGTTGGGCTTCGTGGCAATCGCCCTTCGCCCCGACCTGCCGATCAATCCCTACCCACCCCCTACCCCTTCTCCGACCCCTGCGGCGACAGCGACGCCGACGCCGGCGATGGCCACCCCGACGA
>Ga0209018_1000395_pt1 | contig 41184 bp, 27 predicted proteins | sample YNPBryBLVA2012_FD_185814 | JGI IMG/M metagenome (GOLD analysis project Ga0209018, IMG submission 185814) | Anoxygenic and chlorotrophic microbial mat microbial communities from Yellowstone National Park, USA - YNP Bryant BLVA 2012 (SPAdes)... ...
ACAAACCCAAGGTTTCCAGCTTGCGTTGCAACTGCTGCCACATCCGGTCCGTGAACAACCTCAGCCGGGGTGGGTCAGGATGTGCCTGGGCAGGAAAATTTTGCGCGGCGGTCGGGCCGACCGATGCCCTGGCGGCGGCTGGGCCGGCCGCCCTTTGTTAAGCTGAACTCTCAGAGCAGTACCGCCGGGGAAGCCATGGCTGCCACTCAAACCCCGCTCTCTGAATCCATGCCGGCCGCAATTTCCGCGGCGGCCGATTCCTGGCCGGACGTCTTCGCCCTGCGGCCGGCGAAAGGGGCGGTGGTTTCGGAGATCAGCGAAGCCACGGCGGCCGCGCCGGCGCCCCCGGAGGAGCGGGTCAACTTCCACATCGGCAACCCGGTGGAGGATGGGCGCCTGGTGGAGCGCTACGCGCGGGTGGCGCTCGGGCTGAGCGCCGAGGGCGGGGCGGGAGGGGAAGACCCGGCGGCGCAGCTTTTGGCCGAGCTGGGCTGGAGCGCCGAGCAGCGTCCGGCGGTGGAATTCCTGCTGGGATTGATTCGCCGCAGCGGCCCGTATCTTCCCCGGGGCGGCTTCCAGCGCAGCAAACCGGGCGAGTTGATCGAGCGTTTCCTGCAGTGGCTGAGCCGGCAGCCCGAGCCGCTGGCCTACGATCTGGGCCAGAGCAGCGGGCGGCGCGAGATCGTCCTGGCCTCGGGCGGCCCTGCCGAGACGCTGCGCGTGTTGTTTCACGGCCTGTCGCGGTACCTGGAGCGACTGCCGGCCTGGGTTTTCCTGCATGAGTTCCCGCTGCCGGCGCACCTGAGGCAATTCCAGGGACTGGAGTTCGAAACCCTGCCTTCGGCGGAGGGCTGCGCGGTCGAGCGCCTGGAGAGCGCCCTGGCCGAGCGGCGGGCCTCGCCTCGTTTCCTGGTGCTGGGCAGGATCCCCAGCGAGGAGACGCGGCGCGCGCTGCGCCGGCTCAGCCGCGACTACCCGCTGTTCGTCATCGAGGCCAATGACGCCCCGAACCAGGCGTCGCTGGCGCGCGAGGCGCGGATGCTCAACCGCACGCTGCGCTTGCTGACGCCGGGGATTTTCGCACCCCAATTAGCGGGCCTCTCGACGGTGTTCGTGGCGGGCTATCACGAGTTCGTGCGCCTGATCGAGCGGGTCCACTTCGAGCTGAAGGGGACGCCCTCGGCCGCCGAGGTCGAATTGCTGACCTACCTGCTCCGCTCGGACTGGCCGGCGGCGCGACCCGCCGCCGGCGGGCAGCCGGCGCTCTACGCCGAGAAAGGCCCGCTGCTCGGCGAGGTGCAGGAGGCGTTGGGAGAGATTGTAGCCGCCGTGGACGCCCGGATCGCTCGACTGGCCGGGAAGCGAGCGGCCCGCTGGGAGGCGGCGCTGGAAGCGGCCGCCGAGCGCTCGGCGGCGCTGGCGGCGCGGGCCTGTCGTCCGCTGCGGCGCGCCTGGACGGAGGAAGACCCGCTGGAAGGCCTGGGCTTCCGAGAGATTTTGCAGGCGATCCCTGAGCGCCGGGAGGATTTGGCGGCGGCCTTCAAGGCGGCCTTCCTGCGGCATCATCCCGAGTACCTGCCCGAAGCCAGTGTCGTGGTGAGCGGCTCGGCTCGCACCGCGCTGGGTCTGTTGGGGTTCCACTGCGGTCTGCGCGAGGCGGTGGCGCCGGATTTGAGCTGGACTTACGAACACTGCTTCCCGGCGGTCGCCAGCGTGCCGCTGACGGCGGACTTCCAACTGGATGCGGAGCGAATCCTGGCCGCGGTGGACGAGAGGCTGCGCGCGGACGGCGCATGGCGCGAGGCGGGAGCGGTCGTGCTGAACAACCCGCATAACGCCAGCGGCCAGGCCTTCGCGGCCGAGACGGTGCGGCGCCTGCTGCGGGGCCTGCTGGAGCGCGGCGTACTGGTGATTGACGATCTCTCCTACCAGCAGGTGGCGCCAGCCGGGGAGTTGAGCGGTCCGCCCACGCTGCGGCAACTGGCGGACGAGCTGGCCCGGCTGGGTTACATTTCCGCCGAACAGGCTGACCGCGTCGTCACCGTGCACTCGTTGTCGAAGACCGACTGCCTGGCCGGGGCGCGGCTGTGCGTGGTCGAGATCCGCGAGGCGCGCTTGAGGGAGCGGTTCCGGCAGGTCAACCAGGCGGTGACGCCCAACTACGGGGCTCTGCTGCTGGCCTACTTGTTCTACCGCCGGGGCGCGCAGGAGGTGAACTCGTACTGGCGGCTGCGCAATGCCATTCTCGAGGAGCGGATGGAGGCGCTCGAGCAGGCGGCCCAAAACCTGCCGGCCGAGCGCAACCGCTTCGGCATCAGCATCGTGCGGCCGGCAGGCGGCATGTACCCGCGCATGACGGTGAACCGCCTGCCGCCCGGCATCTCGCTGGATTGGATCGCCTCGAGCCTGGCCCGGCAGGGGGTCGGTCTGGTGCCCCTTTCCACTTTCGCTCACACCGAAGAGGGCCTGGAGATCGGCCGCAAGTCGTTCCGCTTGACCTTGGGCGGCTCCGACGGCGCCGAGCGTCTGGCGGCCAAGACCCGGCGGGTGCTGATTGACCTGAACCGGATCATCGCCGAGGAGGAGGCGCGCTACAACCGCCAGCGGCCGGACTGGAGGGCCCCCGCCCGCATCGAGCGACTGGACCGCGCCGCCCTGCGGCGCGAGTGGACGGCCTTCGAGCGCCGGCTGGGGGAGGCTTACCGCGAGGCGGCCGCCGAGCAGCTCAAGCGGCTGGGCCTCTCCGGCCCGCGGTCCCGGGAGGGAGGGCTGCCCGAGGAGTTCTTCCAGGAGCGGCTGGGAGTCTTCCGCCGGCGCTTCCAGGACCGGCTCGAGCTCACCGAGCAGCGGCTGGCGCTGGCCGAGGCCGAGGAGGGCAGCAAACTGCGGGCCTGGCTGGAGCAGGAGTTTCAGCCGGACGCGCTGGCCCGGCGCCAGACGCTGTTTCAGCAGCGTTTGTACGACCGCACGGTGCATCCCACCCAGATGTATTCGATCCGTTCGGAGCTGTGCTGGGAGCGGGTGATCGAGGCGATCATCGCCGGCGATCGGGACTGGCAGGGGCCGGCGGCCGAGCTGGCGCGCGAGCTGGCCCGCGAGCACCTGGGCTTGAACGTGGCCATTGCCTCGCGCGAGGAGGGCGACGAACTGCTGCTGGATCTGGAGGCGCAAATCGCCGCCGAAGACTGGCTGCGCCTGGGCTCGGACGTCGAGCGGCGGACGCTGCTGTCCTACTGGGGCGACTGGGACGGGAGCAACCGTCCCTCGGGGCAGGGGCACCACCTGGTGGCCAGCGTCCTGATGGAGAACGTGGCGCGCATGGGCCGGCTGTTGACGCTGCTGGCGGGAGCCGACCCGGCGCCGGCGGTGGATCCGGCCCTGATCGAGGAAGTGCGGCGGCTGCCCGCCACGCACCGCCGGTTTCGCGCCTTGTTCGAGGAAATCAACCAACTGACCCATCAGCTCGAGCGGCGCTACCGGGGCTTGCTGCCCTTCCAGGTCGAGACGGGCTGGATGCGCAGGCTGGGCATGAGGCTTCACGTGGCGCGCGATCCGGTGGTGGTGCTCTGGGAGCACAACGATCGGCTGGAGCGGCGCATGTTGGAGCTGCGCCGGCAGCGGCGCCGGATGCTGGAGTATTACTTCCGCTTGAACCGCTCGCTGCGCGAATGCCTGCGCGCCAACCTGGGAGCCCTCCGGCAGCTCGGCCGCCGGCGCGCGCTGGCGCTGGCCGCCTCGGCTTACCGGGATTTGCTCAGCCGGTTTGTGTTGACCCCGCGCATCCACCAGAACATGGTGACTTCGGCCGATCCGTTTGCCGTAGACACCACCGCCTACAATCTGACCGAGATCAACGAAATCGCCGGCCGCTACGGCAATCCAGGCATGATCCTGGCGCTCCAGGTGAGCATGTCCAGGGAGCCGGAGGCGCTGATCGCGCTCGATCGCAAGCTGCGCGGGCAGCGGGAGGAGGCCTTGCGTTCGGGGGCGGCGGAGATGCCGCCCATCCGGCTGGCGCCCCTGTTCGAGGATTTGGACACGGTGCGCGCCCTGCCCGGCTACCTGGACAAGATTTGGGAGTACGCCGTGCAGAGCCGCCGGCTCAGCCAGAGCCCCGAGCAGCGGTTCGCCGAGATCCTGGGCGAGATCTTCATCGCGGGCTCGGACCTCAGCCAGGAAGTGGGCCAGACCGCCGGCCTGGCCGCCTTTCGCCAAGCCCGTTTCGAGGTGGCGCGCTGGCTGGCCGAACGCGGCCTGGTGGGGCAAGTGCGGGTCAAGATGGGAGCGGGCGAACCCATGCAGCGGCAAGGCTGCTACTGGGCGCCGATTTCCGGCCGGCCGGCCTTCTGTCTGAACGCGGAGAACGAAGCCCTGCTGGCGCAATGCGTGGGAGCCTCGGCCAAGCGCAGCGCGCGCTACGCCACCACGCCCCTGCTGGGCGTGTTCGCGGCCGAGGATTTGATTACCTTCCAAAGCAACCTTTCGGAAACCCTGCGCCAGTTGCCCGACCGGGAACGGGCCGAGCTGCTCTACCACGTGGGCCAGACGCAGCGCTTCCGCCTGAGCGAACTGCGGCGCGCCGCCGAACCGCTGACGGAAACTCGCCTCCAGTTCAGCCGGCGGGGCGTGCAGGAGCTCGAACGGCTCGCCCTGGGGGCGCGCGACGAGCTTTTCGAAGAGTTCGTTAAGCTGGCCACGGAGAACTTCCGCCGCATCCTGTACGGCCGGGAGGAAGACGTAGTGGGCATCTACGCCGTCTCCTACTTCGTGGCGCGCAGCCTGCCGCCCTTGCGCGACCGCCCCACGGTCCGCCCGGCCGGGGGGCCGGCGGCCAGCCGCGGGCAGAGGATTCTGGAGCGGATCGCGGCCACGATTCCCTTCGCCCGCTACGGCAGCTCGCTGCGGGCGATCGGGCATCATCAGGCCCAGAGTTTCCTGCTGGGCGTCAACCAGTTGACCACCGGTTTGTTTCGCTCGCTGGATTGGTTTGCGCGGGCCCGCACGGCGGAGGGCGACGGGGAAGGCGTGCTGGCCGATCGCATCCTGCCCCATCTGCCCGTCTACGAAATCCTGCACAGCCTGCGGCTCTATCAGGATCTGGAGTTGCGCTGGCTGTGGCAGCTCGAGCGGGCCTTCCCGGCCGGCAACTCGGCTTTCGCCGCCCTGCGCGAGGACGCCGACGCCATTCGGGGCGCCCTCCCGCTGTTTCAGAAGGAGCTGCTGCGGCGGCACGGCGTGCCGGTGGCGGAGTTCTTCGAGGGCGACCGTTTCATCCCGCGGCTGCTGCCCGCGCTGCGGCCGGATCTGGCGGTTCTGCTGCAACCGGACCTCTTCAACACCGACGCGGCGGCGCTGCTGGAGGCGATCGGAGCGGCGCCGGCGGCGGGCTGGCGGCGGGAGGTCGAGCGCCTGCTGAGCCTCCCCGAGAAGATTCGCTTCTGGCGCGAGAAAGCCTGGGAGCTGCTGATGGCGCCGGTCTTCGAACGGGTCGCGCGGTTCGTCGAGCTGGCCACCGCGCTCTACTCGGTGGCGCGGCGGGCCCCGGCCGAGGAAGGGCCGGCGCCGGCGGCGCCGCCCGGGCTGCGGCGTGCGGCGGCCTTCCTGCGCGGGGCTCAGGAGGACTCCTTGCAGCAGTTCCTGCTGGCCGCCTTCGAGTATCTGTCGGCCGCGCCGCTGGGGGCGCTGGAGCTTCCGGCCAATGTGGTGCGGGCCATGAAGAAGGACGTCGAGCGGCTGGTGCGCATCGAGGAGGCGGTGCTGCCGCCCCGCCAGCAGGAGCTGCTGCGTTACTACCTGCTCCAGATCGCGCGCCTGGCCCGCGAGAACGGCTGAGCCCGAGCCGGGCGGCCGCCCGATGTCCGGCTGCCGGCCTGAGGTAGGATCGTTTCGATGAGGAGAATGTTGGGACGGCTGTTGTGGGCCGCGGTGTCGGTTGCGGCCGCTTATGCTCTGGCGGGGATCGCGCTCAACCGCGGCGAGCCGGTCAATTCGGTCTGGCTGGTGGTGGCGTCGGTCTGCACCTATCTGGTGGGCTTCCGTTTTTACGCCCGCTTCATCGGGGCGCGGGTGATGGGGCTGAACAACGAGCGGGCCACGCCGGCCGAGCGGCTGCGCAACGGGCACGATTTCGAGCCCACCAACAAGTGGATCCTGTTCGGCCATCACTTCGCGGCCATCGCCGGTCCGGGCCCGCTGGTGGGGCCGGTGCTGGCCGCTCAGTTCGGCTATCTGCCCGGCACGTTGTGGATCATTATCGGGGCGGTGCTGGGCGGCTGCGTGCAGGATTTCGTGATCCTGTTCGCCTCGATGCGGCGGGACGGCAAGTCGCTGGGGCAGATGGCGCGCGAGGAGATCGGCCGGCTGGGCGGCCTGACGGCCTTGGTGACGGTGCTGTTGATCATGATCATCCTGCTGGCGGTGATCGCCCTGGTGGTGGTCAACGCGCTGAAAGGCAGCCCCTGGGGGACCTTCACGATCGCCTGCACCATGCCGATCGCGATCTTCATGGGGCTGTACCTGCGCTACTGGCGGCCGGGCAAGGTGCTGGAGGTTTCCCTGATCGGTTTCGCCCTGGTGGTGCTGGCGATTGTGGGCGGCCAGTGGGTGGCGGAATCGCCCCGCCTGGCGCCCCTGTTTACGCTCTCGGGCACGGCGCTGGCTTGGGCCGTGATCATCTACGGCTTCTTCGCCAGCGCGCTGCCGGTCTGGCTGCTGCTGGCGCCGCGGGATTATTTGAGCACCTTCGTCAAGCTGGGCGTGGTCTTCATGCTGGCGGGCGGCATTCTGCTGGTGCGGCCTCCGTTGCAGCTGCCCGCCTTGACGCGCTTCGCGGACGGCACGGGGCCGATTTTCGCCGGCACGATCTTCCCGTTCTGCTTCATCACGATCGCCTGCGGGGCGATCTCGGGCTTCCACTCGCTGATTTCCTCGGGCACCACGCCCAAGATGATCGCGCGGGAGTGGCACGCCTGGCCGGTCGGCTACGGGGCCATGGCCCTGGAGAGCTTCGTGGCTATCATGGCGATGATTGCGGCCTGCGCGTTGCAGCCCGGCGTGTACTTCGCCGTGAACTCGCCGGCCGGCATCATCGGCGAAAGCCCCGCGGCGGCCACCGCCACCGTCACGGGATGGGGATTCCCGGTCACCCCGGCCGACATGGAGACCCTGGCCCGGGAGGTGGGCGAGCAGACGCTGTTCCACCGCACCGGCGGCGCGCCCTCGCTGGCGCTGGGCATGGCGCACATTTTCGCCGGCTCGGCGGGCCGGCGCCTGCTGGGCTTCTGGTACCACTTCGCAATCATGTTCGAGGCCCTGTTCATCCTGACGATCATTGACGCCGGCACGCGAGTAGGCCGCTTCATGCTCCAGGACCTGCTGGGTCACGTCTGCAAGCCGCTGGGGCGGACCAGTTGGATGCCGGGCGTGATCCTGACCAGCGCGGCGGTGGTGCTGGCCTGGGGCTACTTCCTTTACCAGGGCGTGTTGGACCCGCTGGGCGGCATCAACTCGCTTTGGCCGCTGTTCGGCATCGCCAACCAGTTGCTGGCCGCGGTGGCCCTGTGCGTGGCCACCACTATCCTGGTGAAGATGCACGGCGCGCGCTACATGTGGATCACCTGCCTGCCGCTGGCCTGGCTGGTGACGGTGACCTTCAGCGCGGGCTACCAGAAGATCTTTTCGACAGCGCCTCGGGTGGGCTTTCTGGCCCAGGCGGCCGAGCTGGAGGCCGGGCTGAAGGCCGGGACGGCGGCCAACGTGGCCGAGACGCAGGCGCTGATCTTCAATGCGCGGCTGGACGCCGCGGTTTGCGGCCTCTTCCTGATTCTGGTCCTGGCCATTCTGGCCGATTCGATCCGCGTCTGGTACGGCGTGCTCTCGGGCAGACGGGAGGCCCGTCTGCTGGAGGCCCCCTTTGTGTTGACTCGCCTGAAGGCGGAGGAGATATGAGAAGCCTGAAGGATTGCTGGCGGCTGCTGCTGGCCCTGCTGCGCGAGCTGGCCGACGAGAACGCTTACCGGCGCCACCTGGCCGCCCATGGGCGCCGCCACTCGCCCGAGGAATGGCGGCGTTTCTGGGACGAGCGCCTGCCCGCTCGCTTCGTCCGCCCGAGGTGCTGCTGAGATGCTCGGACTGGCGATCTGGCTGCTGCTGGCGCAGGCGCCGCCGGCCACGCGCGCCGAGGACGTGCGCGAACGGCTGCACGGCGTCGAGGTGGCGGATCCCTACCGCTGGCTGGAGGATCAGGAGAGTCCGGAAACGCGGGCCTGGATCGAGGCCCAGAACGCTTACTCGCGGGCCATCCTGGATTCGCTGCCGGCGCGCGCGGCCTTCCGCCGGCGCCTGGAAGAACTGATGCGGACTGACGTCACGCTGCTGCCGGTCGAGCGCGGGGGGCGCTATTTCTTCCTGCGCAAGCGGGCCGACCAGGAGCAGTTCGTGCTGTACCTGAGGCGCGGCCGCGCGGGGGCCGACGAAGCCCTGATTGATCCGCATCCCTGGCGCGCGGACCGTACCGCCTCGATCCGGCTGATGGACGTGGCGCGCGACGGGACGCTGGCCGCCTACGGAGTGCGGCAGGGCGGGGAGGACGAGCTGGAGGTGCGCTTGTTCGACGTCGAGGCGCGCCGCGATCTGCCCGAGAAGCTGCCGCGCGCCCGCTACCATGGCCTGGCCCTCCAGCCCGACAAGCGGGGCTTCTATTACAGCCGCTACACGCCCGAGGGACCGCGTGTCTATCACCGCGAGCTGGGGTCGGCGGGCGAGCGGGAAATCTTCGGGCGGGGCTACGGCCGGCAGACCGCCATCGGGTGCCGGCTGAGCGAGGACGGACGGCGCTTGATCCTGCACGTTTTCCACGGCTCCTCGCGCGACCGCAGCGACGTGTTCTTTCTGGAGGCGGGCGCGGGCGGGGCGGTGCGGCCGGTGGTGCGGGACGTGCCGGCGGCTTTTTTCCTCCAGCCGGCGGGGGAGCAGTTTTTCGTGCTGACCAACTGGAAGGCGGAGAACTGGCGGGTTCTGGCGGGCCGCTGGGAGCAGCCTGAGCCGCAGCACTGGCGCGAGGTCGTCCCCGAGGGGCCGCACGTGATCGAGGAGGCGGTGGCGGCCGGCGGGCGGCTGGTGGTGAGCCGGTTGGAGAACGTGCGCTCGCGCTTATGGCTCTACGACGCGGGCGGGCGGCGGCTGGGCGAAATCCCCCTGCCCGGTCCGGGTGCGGTGGGCGAGTTGAGCGGGCGTTGGGAGAGCGGCGAGGTCTTCTACAGCTTCGGCTCCTTCCACATCCCGCCGGCCATTTACCGGCTCGAGGCGGGGAGCAGCCGCCCCCAGCTTTGGGAGCGGCGCAAAGTGCCCGTGCGCAGCGAGCGGTTCCGGCTGGAACAGGTTTGGTATCGCTCGAAGGACGGCACGAAGATCCCCATGTTCTTGTTAGAGCAGCGGGGGTCCGCAGGGCGCGGCGCGCGGCCCGCGCTGCTCACCGGCTACGGCGGCTTCAACGTCAACCTCACGCCCGCCTTTTCGGAAACGGCTGTGGCCTGGGTCGAGCAGGGAGGGATCTTCGCCCTGGCCAATCTGCGGGGCGGGGCGGAGTTCGGCGAGGCCTGGCACCGGGCGGGCATGCTGGCGAACAAGCAGAATGTCTTCGACGACTTTCTGGCTGCCGCCGAGTGGCTGATCGCCCGGGGCTACACGGACTCCTCGAAGCTGGCGATTTACGGCGCCTCCAACGGCGGATTGCTGGTGGGGGCGGCGATGACCCAGCGGCCGGAGCTGTTCGCGGCGGTGGTCTGCCGCTACCCGTTGCTGGACATGCTGCGCTACCACCGCTTCCTGGTGGCGCGCTACTGGGTCTCCGAGTACGGCTCGGCCGAGGATCCCGAACAATTCCGCTGGCTGTGGGCCTACTCGCCCTATCACCGGGTGCGGGAGGGCGTGAACTACCCGGCCGTATTGCTGGTGACCGGCGACGCCGACACGCGCGTGGCCCCGCTGCACGCCCGCAAAATGGCGGCGCGGCTTCAGGCGGCCGGCGCGGGAGAGCGCCCGGTGCTGCTGCGCTACGACGTCCAGGCGGGACACTCGGCGGGCCTGCCGGTCTCCAAGCGGGTGGAGGACCTGGCCGACGAGCTCGCCTTCCTGTGGCGCCGGACCGGAGGCCGCTGAAAGCCGGGGCGGCTCACCCGAGCAGGGGATGATCGCGGCGCCTGAGCGGGAAGTAGACGCGGCCGCCGGTGCGCTGGGATTCGTAAAGAGCCATAGCCATCTCGATGGTCCAGCGAGCCTGGCGGCCGCTGGAGCGCGGCTCGCGATTCTGCTCGATGGCTTGCAGCAAATCCGTCACCAGGGCGCGGTTGGCTTCGTGATCGGTGCGCGGGGGCGGATCGCCCGGCAGGCGCAAGCGCTCCCAGGGAGCGTTGGTCCACTGCTCGCTCGGGCAAATGTGGACGATGGGGTCCATGCCGGCGCGGATGGTCATGATGCCGCGGCTGCCGTAAAGGTCCAGCCCCCAGCGCAGGCCGCTCTCGACGTCGCTCGGGCAGGAGGCGAAGTAGCCGGTCAGGCCGCCGGGGAAGGCGAACAGGCCGGCCACGGCGTCGCCCGCGATGGGACCCAGCCCTTCGGGCCCCTCGCGTACGTCGCGCCGCCGGATGTCTTCGCCCCGGGCGGTGACGCGTCCGGCCGCCCACAGCGGATCGCCTGCGAACTGGCGCATGAGGTCGAAGACGTGCGAGCCCAGCACCATCAGGTCCTCGCCGCCCGAGCGGCGGTCCTCCTTGCCGCGGCCGCGCAGCTCGAGCAGCCGCCCGATGGCGCCCTCGGCCAGCCGCTGCCGGGCCAGATCCAGGATGGGCGCGATGCGCATCTGGTGGGCCACCGCCAGCTTGACGCCCGCCCGGTCGCAGGCTTCGATCATGCGATCGCACTCGGCCGGGGTGCGCGCCATGGGCTTCTCCAGGTAGATCGAGGCGCCCGCCTCGGCCGCCGCCAGGACCATCTCCAGATGGCAGTCGGCCCAGCGGGGCGCGATCGAGACCACGTCGGGGCGCTCCCGGCGCAGCATTTCGCGGTAGTCGGCGTAGGCGGCGCGAACGCCCAGGCGCTCGGCGGCCTTCTTCAAGCCCTCCGGCTGGTCGTCGGCCACGGCCACGATCTGAACGTTGGGGACGAACTTCCAGACCATGTCCAGCAAGTGCCCGTAGCCGCCGCGCCCGGTGCGTCCGATGACGGCGACCCGATAGGTTTTCATGGCGACGGCGCCTCCCGATGATCTCCCGCGCACAAGGCGCGCACGGTCTCGCGCGCGATCAGCAGTTCCTCGTTGGTCGGAATGACCCAGACGCGCGTGGCGGCGTCCCCGGCCGAGATGTCCATCTCGCGGCCCAGGGCGGCCTGGTTGCGCGCCGGATCCAACCGGATGCCCAGAGCCTCCAGCGACTCGCAGGCCGCCGCGCGGACCTGGGGCGCATTCTCCCCGATGCCTCCCGTGAAGATGACGGCGTCGGCGCCGTTGAGCACGGCGTAGTAGGCGCCGATGTACTTGCGAATGCGATAGCAGAAGACCTCGACCGCCAGGGCGGCGCGCGGGTGGCCGCGGGCCGCCTCCTCCAGCAGGGTGCGCATGTCGTTCGAGAGCCCGGAAATGCCGTAGAGGCCGCTCTCCTTGTTGAGCAAGGCGTCCATACGCCGGAGGCTGAAACGTTCCCACTCGATCAGGTGCAGCACGGCGGCCGCGTCCAGGTCGCCCGAGCGGGTGCCCATGACCAGGCCCTCCAAGGGCGTCATGCCCATCGAGGTGTCCAGGGAGCGGCCGCCCGCGATGGCGCACATCGAGCAGCCGTTGCCCAGGTGGCAGGTGATCAGGCGGAACTCCTCCAGGGGCCGGCCCTGAAGCTGGGCGAAGCGTTCGGCCATCCAGCGGTGAGAGGCGCCGTGGAAACCATAGCGGCGCACGCGGTAGCGGGCGCACAGCTCGTGGGGCAAGGCATAGGTGTAGGCCTTGGGGGGCAGCGTCTGGTGGAAGGCGGTATCGAAGACCGCGACGTGGACCGCGCGGGGCAACAGGCGGCGGGCGGCGAAATAGCCGCTCAGGTTGTGGGGATTGTGCAGCGGCGCCAGCGCCGTGCAATCCTGGATGGCGCGCACCACCGCCTCATCCAGGACGGCGGGCGCCCGGAAGCTTTCCCCGCCGTGGACCATGCGGTGGCCTACGGCTTGAATCTGCTCCCAGTCCTCCAGCGCCTCGGCGCGCGCATCCCCCAGCGCCTCCAGCGCCAGGCGGATGGCTTGATCGTGATCCGGCGCCGGAGCAGCGAAACTCAGCCGGGCGCGGCCCGGGAGGTCGCAGGAGACGGTGCTTTCGGCGGCGCCCACCGGCTCGACCAGGCCGCGGGCCAGGGTGCGCTCCTGGCCGGCCTGTGCCTCGATGAGCGCGAACTTCACCGAGGAGCTGCCGCAGTTGAGCACGAGAACCTTCACCGCCGCAGCCTCCTCAGCTCCCGGTTCCGGCCGCCTGCAAGGCGGTAATGAGCGAGACGCCGTAGACATCCTCGGCCGTGCAGGCGCGCGAGAGGTCGTTGGCCGGCCGGGCCAGGCCCTGAAGGAAAGGGCCGAAGGCGGCCGCCCCGCCGAAGCGCTCGACCAGTTTGTAGCAGATGTTGCCCGCGTTGAGGTTGGGGAAGATCAGGGCGTTGGCGCCGGCGGCGACGGCCTGGGCGGCGTCCTGGGCGCACAGCGCCGCCAGATCGGGAGCGCGCCGGCTGATTTCCTCCAGGGCGCGGGCCGCTTTACGGGCCTGTTGGTCGTCGGGGACCGCCTCGAGCGAGCAGCCGAGCAAGGCCACTTTGGGTTCCGCATCGAGCAGAGTGCGAACGCTGCCGGCGGCCGCCAGGGCGATCTCGGCCAGCTCCCCGGCCGAGGGATCCACCACCACGGCGCAATCGGAGAACACCAGCAGGCCTCCCGCTCCGAAGCGGCGCTGGCGAACGGCCATGATGAAGAAGCCCGAAACGGTGCGCACGCCCGGGGCGGTTCCGATGGCGTGCAGGGCGGCGCGCACCGTCTCGGCCGTGGTGGCGGAGGCGCCTCCCACCGTGCCGTCGGCGTCCCCGGCCGCCACCATCAAGGCGGCGAAGTAGAGGGGACGCCGGGCGATGCGTGCCGCGTCGCGCTCGCTGACGCCGCGCGCTCGGCGGCGCTGGTAGTACAGGGCGGCGTAGCGGCCGGCCTCGGGCGAGCTCTGCGGATCCACGTAGCGGAGCTCGCTGCCGGCGGGCGCCCGCCCCACCAGGATGGGGTCGGCCAGGCCTTCGCGCGCCAGGCGGCGGGCGGCGGCCACGATGCGGGGGTCATCCCCTTCCGGGTAGACGATGCGCTTGGGGCGCCCCAAGCGGCGCAAGCGCTCGATTTGCGCGTTCATGAATTCGACGGCGGCCGGCGGCAGGGGCACAAGCCGATTATTGTATCGGGTCGCGCGGCGCTTCAGGCCCGCACGCGGGCCAGGACCAGCGTCAGGTCGTCGTGCGGCTCGGACCGTCCCACGAAGGTGCGCACGCGGGCGAGGATGTCGTCCCGCAGGTCGGTGCAGGAGCGGCCGCCGTGCTCCCGCAAGGCGGCCTGCAGGCGCTCTTCCCCGAATTCTTCGCCTGCCGCGTTGGTGGCCTCGACGACGCCGTCCGAGTAAATGACTAGCACGTCCCCGGGGGCCAGCTCGACCGCAGCCTGCCGGTATTCGGCGCCGGCCAGCACGCCCAGCACGGGGCCGCCCTCGCGCAGGCTGCGGATTTCGGCCGCCGCGTCCTGGCCGGCGACCACCAGAGCCGGCATGTGCCCGGCGTTGACGTAGCGCAGCGTCCGGGTTTGCGGTTCGTAATAGCACCAGAACAGACTGGCGAAGCGCTCGGGCGCGGTTCGGCTGCGCAGCAGCTCGTTGAGCGAGCGGGAGGCCGCCTCGTGTTCCTCCGGGGAGTTCAGCCAGCCGCTGGAGTGCACCACGCCCAGCAGCACCCCCGCCACCACCGAGGCGGGCAGGCCCTTGCCGGCCACGTCTCCCAGCACCATGGCGATGCGGCCGTCTGGGGAAGCGAAGACGTCGTAAAAGTCCCCGCCCACCTGCCAGGCCGGAAGGCAGCCGGCGGCGAAATCCAAGGCTTGCAGGCGCACCTCGGGGGGCGGCAGCAGTTCTCTTTGCACCCGGCGCGCCAGTTCGGTTTGCTGCTCCAACTGTTTGCCCCGCACGTAGTCCGGGAAGCGCAGCCAGAGGATCACCATGGAGGCCACCAGGCCCACCGCGGCTGTGGAGTTCACGATCAGGTTGGTGAGCAGGCGGCCGAAATTGGCCGTGGCGCCGGCCCAGTAAAGCGCCACTTCGACAAAGCGCGGGCCGGGTCGGGGCGCGGGCGCGCGCTCGCTGTCGGCGGAGGCGGGGGGCGCCGGGGGACGGCGGGGCAGGCGCAAAGGCAGGACCGTGACCAACACTTGGCCGCGCGGCGTCATGCGGACCTCGGAGACCGGCGTGGCCAGCTCGAAGGCGGACCACAATCGCTGGGCCGAAAAAGGTTCGCCGACCGGCTCGCCTTCCTCGACCAGGCTGCGCCCGGCCGCATCAATCACGCGGATCCAGGCCAGGCGGTTGTGGGCTTCTTCGCGCAGCTCGCGCAGCAGGTCGGCCGGCCCGGCCGCCTCGCGGATCTCCTGCCGGCGCGCCTCCCGCTCCAAGGCCGCCACGTAGCGCTGGGCTTCCCGCCGCAACTCGGCGGCCACCAGCAGGCGGGACACCTGGTAATAGGTGGTGACCGACTGGGCCAGCAACAGCAGGCCCAGCAACGAGCCCGCCGCCAGGGCCAGATAAAACCACAGGAAACGCGGCCGGAATCGGACCATGCACCATTCAATAGCCGCCGAGGGAGGGTTTGTCAACCGCGCCGGCCCGGCCGCGCGCCGGGACGGGCCCCGGCCGGCAGAACCGCCGGAACCAAGCCGCCTGCGGCAGCATCACAGTAGGGGATGGGAGGGGTTCCAGTCCGATGAGCGTGAAGGTCTACGTGGTTTTCTACAGCATGTACGGGCATGTCTACCGGCTGGCGGAAGGGGTGGCCGAAGGCGCGCGACAGGCGCCCGATACCGAAGTGAGTGTGTTTCAGGTGCCCGAACTGGTCCCGGACGACGTGCTGGAGCGCACCGGCGCCAAAGCTGCCCGGGCTGCCTTCGCGCACGTTCCCGTGATCCAGCCCGCGCAACTGGCCGAAGCCGACGCCCTGATCTTCGGCACTCCGACCCGCTTCGGGAACATGGCCGCGCAAATGCGCAACTTCCTGGACCAGACCGGAGGCTTGTGGCAGGCGGGCGCGCTCATCGGCAAAGTGGGCAGCGTCTTCACTTCCACTGCCAGCCAGCACGGCGGCCAGGAGACCACCCTGACCAGCTTTCACACCACGCTGCTGCACCACGGCATGATCGTCGTGGGCGTGCCGTACTCGGCCGCCGAGTTGCTCACCATGAGCGAGATCAGCGGCGGCGCCCCTTACGGCGCCAGCACCATTACGGGGCCGGACGGCAAGAGGATGCCCAGCGCGAACGAGCTGGCCATCGCACGCTTCCAGGGCCGGCATGTCGCCGAGATCGCCCGGCGGCTGAAAGCCGGCGCCGCGTCGCTAGGCTGAGCGGCGGCTGGATTCGATTGACCTGGAGCCCGGCCCGGGACTAGACTGGGGGAAGTTTTCGCGAGGGTGCTGGCGGCGAGTGGACGAAACGGGCGGCCCGGGATGTGCCCGCTCGGCTTTCATCCCTCAGCCGACACGCCTCTGGAAGGAGCGTGAAATGACGGGAGTTCCTATGGGCATTCACCGGAGCCGCCGCTGCATGGCCTACGCCGCCAAGGTGGGCGGATCGGGCGGTTCCGAGGACTTGATTTTGAGCGTGCCGGTGGGCGCCGGCGGCGCCCTGTCGGGCCCCGATGTGGTTCGGGTGCAGAAAGCGCTCAACCAAATCCCGGCCGAGTACGGCGGGGCATCGCCCAAGCTGGTCGAGGACGGGCGCGTGGGGCCGAAGACTCTGGGCGCGATCTCGGCTTTCCAGAAACGCCACTTCGGCTGGGCTGACGGCCGCGTGGACGTGCTGGGCAAGACGCACGCCAAGCTCAGTTCGCTGCTGCCGGGCAAAATCCAGCGCATGACCATGGCGCGGCAATATCTCTCTCAGGCCCAGCAATGTATGCTGGCGGCGCAGGCCGGCCTGTTGGCCGCCGGCGTCCAGTTGCTGAGCGGCGGGGGCTTGTTGGGGACGCGCAACCTGGATCTGGCCGACAAGCATTTCGACATTCGCAAATCGCCCAACCCGGCGGCGGCGCTCAACCAACTAGGCCAAGTGTTCGCCAAGATGCTGGGGATCTTCGCCCGGCCGGGCGGCTTGTGGGGTTGGATGGCCTTCGAAGCGGAACCCTTCAGCAATCCCGAGTTCTACGCTTTCACCTGGTGGGGCGGCTATTATCGCTCGGGAGAATACGCCGGATGGCAGCGGCTGGACACCGTCTACCTGAGCGCTTTTTACGACAAGGCGACCGACGACAACCGGATTCAGACCATCGTGCACGAGCTGGCTCACTTTGTCGGGCCGACCGCCGGCGATTTGATTTACGACTACGCCTACGGCCAGCAGTGGGATCCCAAAATGAAGGCGCTCACTCCTTATCAAAAGCAGCACAACGCCGAGAGCATCGGCAATTACGCCTTCGAAGCGCAGTTCGGCCGCGCGCCGATGTAGCCGGGATGCGCTTCCTTGTCCCGTCCCCCGGCCAAGCGCCTGCGTTAGCATGAACGTAGGCGCGCCCATGCCCAGGCGGCTTCGAGCGTTCTCGCGGCAACTATGGCCGTTGCTGGCGCTGGCCCTGCCGCTCGTTTTGGTGGCCAGCGCGCTGGCCACCCTGTCACGGCTGGACGAACTCCGCGAGCTGGACTTGCGCAGCCGGGCGGCGGCGGTCGCCGCGCGCCTGGAGAGACTGCCCGCGCCGCCGGAAGGCTTGGACTCCTTGAGCGAGGAGGAGCCTGCCCTGATCGAGGTGCGCCTGTTCCGCCGGGACGAGGCCGGGGAGGAAACGGCGCGCCTGGCGCCGCTGTGGGAAGGGCGCGAGCTATTCCGCACCGAGCGGCTGCGCCTGGGAGGCGCGGAGGTGTTTCGTGCCTATATCCCGGTGCACGCCGGCGCGGAGGCTTGCGTGGCCCGCATTGATCTGGCGGCCGGGGCGGCGGACTGGCTGCTCGAGCCCGCCCGCCGCAACGTGATGGTGGCGGCCCTCAGCGGGCTGGCGCTGGTGCTGCTGGCGCTGTACGCGCTGTTCAGCCTGCGGCGCACCGCCCGGTTGGAGCGCCGGCAGCTCGAACTGGAGCACCTGGCGCGGCTGGGCCAGATGTCAGCCGCGCTGGCCCACGAGATCCGCAACCCACTGGGAACCATCAAGGGGTTCGCGCAACTGGCGGCCGAGAAGGCGGCGCCCGAAACGGCCGCCCTGCTGGAGCCGGTGCTGGACGAGATCCGCCGGCTGGAGCGGCTGGTGTCGGATTTGCTGATGTACGGGCGCCCGCCGCAGCCCAGCCTGCGCTGGGTCGAGTGGGACCGGCTGGCCGAGGAGGTCGAGCGCGCCGCGCGGCAGGCGGCCTCCGGCCGCCCGGTTCGTTTCCTGCGCGTCGGGGGAGGGTTGCGCCTGAAAACCGATGCCGACTTGCTGAAGGCGGCCTTGCTGAATCTGGTGCGTAACGCGGTCGAGGCGCTGGAGGAAAGCGGGGGCGAGGTGCGTCTGGAAATTGCGGCGCCGCCGCGGGGAGCGCTCCTGATGGCGGTGGAAGACGACGGGCCCGGCCTGTCGGAAGAAGCTCGAGCGCGTCTGTTCGAGCCCTTCTACACCAGCAAGGCGTCGGGCACGGGCCTGGGGCTGGCGATCAGCAAGCGGTTGGCGGAGGCCTTGGGCGGCGAGCTGCGGATCCTGCCTGCCAAGCCGCGGGGCACGCGGGCGGAGCTGGTCTTTCGGGAGATGGAGCGAGAGGCGGTTGCGGCGCAGGAGTCATCGGTATGGAAGCGATCCTGATCGTGGATGACGATCCCGGATTCCGCCGCCTGCTGGAGACCATTCTGCGGGGCGAGGGCTACGGCGTGCAGAGCGCGGGATCGGTTCGGGAGGCGGTGCGCTTGGGCGCCGAGAAGCGCTTCGCGCTGGTGCTCTCGGACCTGAAGTTGCCGGACGGCGACGGGCTGGCGATCCTCCGGCGGTTCCAGGAGCTGGCCCCGCAGACGCCCTTCGTGATGATCACGGCCTTCGGCACGGTCTCCAGCGCGGTGGAGGCCATGAAACTGGGCGCGGTGGATTTTCTGGAAAAGCCGCTGCGCAGCCCCGAGGAGCTGCGGCGGTTGGTGGGCCGCATCCTGAGTGAGCGCGGGGCGCCGGCGGCCGGGGGGCCGGCGCCGGCCGGGTTCGCCTGCCCGCCGATGATCGCCGAGGACCCCGCCATGCGCGAGGTGCTCGAACTGGCGCGCAAGGTGGCGCCCACCAACGCCACCGTGCTGCTGATGGGCGAGAGCGGCACGGGCAAGGAGGTGCTGGCCCGCTGCATTCACCTGAACAGCCGTCGGGCGGGCGCGGCGTTGCTGGCTCTGAACTGCGCGGCGCTGGCCCCCACGCTGATTGAGAGCGCTCTGTTCGGTCACGAGAAGGGCGCCTTCACGGGAGCGATCGCGCAGCACCAGGGCGTTTTCGAGCGCGCGCACGGGGGCACGCTCTTTCTGGACGAGGTGGGCGAGCTGGACGCCAACTCCCAGGCCAAGCTGCTGCGCGTGCTTCAGGACCGCACCTTCGAGCGGCTGGGCGGGACGCGGCAGATCCAGGTGGACGTGCGCCTGATCGCGGCCACCAACCGGGACCTGAAGAAGCTGGTCGAGCAAGGCAGGTTTCGGGACGATCTGTACTATCGGCTGAGCGCCTTTCCGCTGGAAATTCCGCCTCTGCGCAAGCGGCCGGCCGACATTCCGGCCCTGGCGCGCCATTTCCTGGCGCGAGCGGCAAAGAATCTGGGCAAGGCCGAACCGGCGCTGAGCGAGGGGGCGCTGAAGGCGCTGCTGGAGTACTCCTGGCCGGGCAACGTGCGCGAGCTGGAGAACCTGATGGAGCGGGTGGCGATCCTGTGCGAGGGGGAGGTGCGCGCGGAGGATTTGCCCATCGCCCGGACCGAAGGCGGCGAGCGCCCGGTGCGCTGGAAGGAGATCGAGAAGGAAGCCATCCTGGAGGCGCTGCGGCGCAACGGAGGTAACCGGACGAAGACCGCGCAGGAGCTGGGCATCAGCCTGCGCACCCTCCAGTACCGCTTGAAGGAGTACGGGATCCGGGGCTAGCCCTCAGGCGCCCATCTCGACCACCGCTTCGGTGATCTGGCCCAGATACTTGCCGTCGCGCACCACGTCGGCCGCGATGGCGAAACGCGGGCCGGGGGGCGTCCAATCGGGCGGGATGGAAACCTCGACCGAGCGGGTGGTGAGCGCGCCGGGGGCGGCCTGGAAGCGCAGCACCTCGGGCTGCACCCTCCATTCGGCCGGGGTGAGCAGCGCGATCTCCATGGCCATCGGCCGGCTGTGATAATTCCGCACGCGCACTTGGAGCTGTTGGGAGCGGCCGCGGGCGGCCAGGATCTGGTAGGGGTAGATGCTCACCCAGCTCGGATCCAGCCCGAAGTCGGTCTCCCCCTCGGGCAGCAGATCGCGGAAAAGCTGCTGCTGGCGGAGCATTTTCTTTTCGGTGGCCTCCAGCAGGGCGGGGTCCACCGGGAAGGGGCGGCCGTGGCCGGGGCAGATCAAGTTGGGCCGGCGGGCGATCAGGGCGCGGATGGATTTCAGGTGGCTGTCGTTTTCGACGTGATTGCGGAAGATCAGGTTGTGGCGCATGGCGCCGTCGTTGCGGGGATTGGGCAGGAAGAAGGCGTCGCCCGAGAAGGCCACCCGGCGGCCGTCGAGTTCGACGAACAGGGCCATCTGGTACTCGGTGTGGCCGGGGTTGTGGGCCACCTCGAACTCGAAGCCCTCCCAGCGAAACTTTTCGCCGTTCCGAAAAGCGCGCGAAATCTTGAAGGGTTCGCCCAGGATGCAGCCCAGGTTGTAGCCGCGCGGGTTTTCGAAGACGTCCACCATGTTCTCGTAGCACCAGATTTGGGTTCCGTAGTGCCGGATCAGGTGGGGGAAGCCGTTGATGTGGTCGTCGTGCATGTGGCTGGGCATGGCCACCGCGACCGCCTTGAGGCCGAAGTTGCGCTTGAGCTCGGCGATGGAGTGCTCGACGAAGCGGATGCGGTCGCTGACCGCGGTGGCGCGCTCGAAGTTGGAGAAGTGGACGCCGGAGGGCGCGCCGTAATCAATGAACATGGCTTTGCCGCTGTCGGCGATGATGGCGTAGAAGCTGGAGGTGGTCTGGTGGAAGGCCACCAGGTGGGGGCTGACGGGCAGGGGCTGGTTGGCGAGGGTGGGTTCGCCGACCTGGAAGCGGTAGTACTCGGTCAGCCGTTCGATGGTGCGGCGGATGGCGTCGTCGGGGTCCTTCAGGGGCGCGCCGTGGGAGGGGCAAAGCAGCTCGGGCTTGTGCTCGCGCAGTTGGGCGAGGGAATAGATGGCCAGGTCCACGCCTTCGCTGCCGCCGTAGTTGACCTGGGTGTCGTAGAGGTTGAGGATCTTGCCGGGGGCGAACATCAGATCGCCGGAGAAGGCCGCCTTGCGTCCGTCTATGGTGGCGAGCAGGGTGAGCGAGCCCAGGGTGTGGCCGGGGGTAGGCAGAACAAAAAACTCGAATTTGTTCCAGCGCCAGACGCTGTAGTCGGCCAGCGAGCGCGCCACCCGGATATTCTCCGCCACGGTGTTGAAGTCGTTGCGCACGTAGTAGAGGTGGAAGACCCGCCGGTTGCGCCAGAAGTTGCGGGCGTCGGCGAACAGGTGGCGCTCGTGCTGGGGGACGGCGATGGGGATGCCGCGCTCCAGGGCCCGCCAGTCCCCCTGGCACTGGTCGCGGTGATGGTGGGTGTGGAGGATCCAGTCCGCGCGGCTGACGCCCAGCTCGCTCAGATGGTCCAGGATCTTCCCGGAACCGAAGTCAATCAACACGCAGGCGTTGCCGTCGCGGACCACGTACACGTTGCAGGTGTCTTCGAACAGGTAGAGGTTCTCGCTGAGCTGTTGCGGGCGGCCCGAGGGGGCGAAACCGCTGCGGCGGTAGCCGCCGCCCGGGGGTCGGCTTTGGGGCTGGGTCTCGGCTTGGGCGGAGAAACCGGGCGTGGCGGCCAGGCCGGCGGATTCCAGAAAACGGCGGCGCGTGGTGGGCCTCATGGTTGCCAGTCTACACCCCGGGGCGGCGGTGAAAAAACGCTGAGAGATCCGGGCCGGCGTGACCACATAGCAAATGACATCCGTGGCGAGAGCGGGTTCCAGCGGCGCTTTTGTCGGCAAAGGCGGCCCACCCGGGCCGATCCTTCCCAGGGGGACGCGCGCACCCGATGGCGATGCACCCGAGCGAATCCGCGGGGCCCAGCCCGCTCCAGTTGCTGCAAGCCCTTTGGAAGCAGAGGGCCTGTTGGGCCCTGCTCTGGCTGTCGGCGACGGCCGCCGTGCTGGCCGCAGTCTGGCTGATTCCGCCGCGCTACAAGGCCGAGGCCGTCCTGGTCCTCGAGCCTGCGCGCCCGCCCGGGCGCGCCTCCGGCCTTCCGACTGACTCCGAGTTGCGGGCCCGGCTCGAGCTAGCCCGCTTGAAGGTGTTGCGCCGCGAGCGGCTGCTTGAGCTGCTCAAACAAGCCGCGCCCAAGCTGGCCGAGGGCTGGGCGCCCGCCGATGCGCCGGAGCGGATCGAGCGGCTGCGCCGGCGCATCAGCCTCAGCACGATTCCCGACTCGCGCAGCGGCCGCTTCAGCGGCGTCCGGGTGGCCTTCGAAGCCGGCGACCCGGCGGCCGGCGCCGCGGTTGTGAACCGCATCGCCGCCGCCCTGGCGCAGGAGTTCCGGCCGGCGGCCGGGCTGCCGGAGGAGACGTCCCGCTGGAGCCGCCGGGTGGCGGCGGCCTGGAACCAACTGGCCGAATGTCAGGATGCGCTGCGGAGCTTCGACGCCGAGCAGGGGGGCGACCTCGAGCAGCAGGAGAGATCTCTGGCGGCCGAGCAAGCCGGCCTGCGCAGCGAACAAGCGGCGCTCGAACGCTCGCTCGGCCGTGTGCTTCAGGAGCGGGATCGGCTGGCTCATGCCCTGGCCGAGGCCGAAAAGCAGGCAGCCCGCCCGGCGCCGCCGCCCGCCGCTCCGGCGGCGCGGAGTTTCTCGAATGAAGCCCGGCAACTTCGCGAGCGGCTGGCGGCGCTGCTGGCGCGCTATAAGGAGGATCACCCGGACGTGCGCCGGCTGCGGCAAGAGCTGGCGTGGGCCGAGGCCCTGCGCGGTGAGCAGCGGGAAGTTTCGCAAGCATCCGGCCCGGATGCGGCTGCGCCGGGGCGCCCCTCGCCGGCCGAGCAGGAGGAGCTCGAGCGCCTGCGGCGCGAGCTGGCGCAGGCCGAGCAGAAGGCGCAGGAACTGGCAGGCGAAAAAGGCCGGCTGGCGCAAGCGCTGCGGTCGCTCGATGAGCGACTGGCGGAGTTCCCGGCCCTCGGCCGCCGGCGGGCCGCGCTGGCGCGCGAGTGCGAGGTGGCGGAAGCGAACTACCGCGCCGCCGCCTCCGCCCGGCAGCAGGCCGAGCTGGAGGCCGACCGGAAGAGCCCGGAGGCCGAGCCCCGTCTGGTCCTGCTGGAAGAGGCTTTGGCGCCCAGCCGGCCGCTCTCGCCCAACCGGCGGTTGCTGGGTTTGCTGGGGGCGCTGGCGGCGTTGTTGCCCTGTGCGGCCGCCGCCGTGGGGCGGGAACTCGGGCCCAAGACCGTGCTGGCGTTCTTGGGCCTGGCGGCGCCGAACCACAACGGGTTCCGGGTCGCGGGCGGCAACGGTTCGCCGGCGAACGGGGGCGGGGCGCCGCAGGCCGGCTGAGAGACCGAGGCGACTCCGGTGCAGCCGGTCCGCCTCCGGTTACAATGAAGTTCGGCCCTCATGATCCAAACGCTGTTCGGCTCCGTGGAGGCTTCGCCTTCGCTGTTGGACCGCCTGAAGAGCGGCATCCAAAAGACGCGGGCGGGCTTGGTGTCGCGCCTGGAGGATGCGCTGGCGGGCCGCAAGGAGATTGACGCCGCGCTGCTGGACGAACTGGAGGCCACGCTGATCGGAGCCGACATCGGCGTGCGCACCGCGGGGGAGATCCTGGACCGCATCCGCCAGCAGGTGGACCGGCGGCTGCTGGCCGACGCGCAGGAGTTGCGCCAGCTCATCCAGGAGCATCTGGTGGAGGTTCTGCGGGCGACCGAGCGGCCGCCGGCGCGCGTGGCGGAACCGCCGGCGGTGATCCTGATGGTGGGCGTCAACGGGACGGGCAAGACCACGACCATCGGCAAGCTGGCGCACCTGTTCCAATCCCAGGGACGCTCGGTGATGTTATGCGCGGCCGACACCTTCCGGGCGGCGGCCATCGAGCAACTGGAGATCTGGGCGCAGCGGACCGGCTGCGAGTTGATCCGCCAGAAGCCGGGCGCCGATCCCAGCGCCGTGCTGTTCGACGCCATTCAGGCCGCCCGCGCCCGCCGGGCCGATTACCTGATCGCAGACACGGCCGGGCGCTTGCACACCAAGACGAACCTGATGGCGGAGCTGGAGAAGATGCGCCGCACGGCGGGCCGTCTGGCGCCGGGCGCTCCGCATGAGACCCTGCTGGTGATGGACGCCACCACCGGGCAGAACGGGCTGGAGCAGGCGCGGCGCTTTACAGGCGCCTCGGGAGTCACCGGCATCGTGCTGACCAAACTGGACGGGACGGCCAAGGGCGGGGTGGTGATCCCGATCGCCCGGGAGCTGGCGTTGCCTGTCCGCTATTTGGGCGTGGGAGAGAAGCCCGAGGATCTGGTGCCGTTCGATCCGGAGGCCTTCGTGGCCTCGCTGTTCCAAGCATGAGCGAATCCGGCGCCGAGCCCGGCTACATGCGCCAGGCGCTGGAGCTGGCGCGCCAGGGCCTGGGGCGCACCAGCCCGAATCCGGCGGTGGGAGCGGTGCTGGTGCGGGACGGCGAGGTGGTGGGCCGCGGTTTCCACACCTGGGCGGGAGTCAAACACGCCGAGGTCCTGGCGCTGGAGGAGGCCGGCGAGCGGGCGCGCGGCGCAACCCTTTACGTTACCCTCGAGCCTTGCTCGCACCAGGGGCGCACCGGGCCCTGCACGGAAGCCCTGCTGGCGGCGGGAGTGCGCCGGGTGGTCGTGGCGGGCGAGGATCCCAATCCGGCGGTGGCGGGGGCCGGCTTGCGCCGCCTGGCGGCGGCCGGCGTGGCGGTGGAGCGGGCGGAAAGCTTTCGCGCCCAGGCCGAGAAGCTCAACGAAGCCTACATGCACTTCATGCGCACCGGCCGCCCCCTGGTGACGCTGAAAGCAGCCCTCACGCTGGACGGCAAGATCGCCGCCCCGGAGGACAATCAGGGTTGGATCACCAGCGAGCAGGCGCGGGGGCACGTGCAGCAACTGCGCCATCTCTCCGACGCCATCCTGACCGGCATCGGGACGGTGCTGGCCGATGACTGCCTGCTGACGGATCGCACGGGGCTGGAGCGCAGCCGCCCCTTGCTGCGCATCGTACTGGATTCGCAGTTGCGCATTCCGCCGGAATCGCGCCTCATCCGCAGCGCCCGCTCGGACGTGCTGGTGGTGACGACCTCGGCCGCCTCGCTGGAGCGGCGGCGGCGGTTGGAGGCCTGCGGCGTGGAGGTCCTGACGCTGGACGGTCCGGGCGGCCGCACGGATCTGCCCGGGTTGGTGGAACGGCTGGCGGAGCGCAAGTATCTCTCCCTGCTCATCGAGGCGGGCAGCCGGGTGAACTGGTCGGCGCTGGAGAGCGGCGTGGCGGACAAGGTGTTCTTCTATTACGCGCCGAAGATTCTGGGAGGCCTGGAATCGTTGCCGGTGGCGGGCGGCTCGGGACGGCGCCGGCGCCGGGACGCGATCCTGCTGCGCGACGTCGCGCTGCATCGCGTCACGGCGGAGGAATTCGCGGTTGAGGCCTGGGTGGTCAAGGGGTAGGGACGTGTTCACGGGCATCATCGAGGAAGTGGGGGTGGTCGAGGCGCTGGAGGCCCGGGCGGCGGGGGCGCGGTTGCGGGTGCGTTGCGCGCGGGTGCTGGAGGACGCTGAGCAAGGGGCCAGCATCGCGGTGAACGGGGTGTGCCTGACGGCGGTCGAGTTGCGGCCGGACTCGTTCGCAGCCGACGTTTCCGGCGAGACGCTGCGGCGGTCGAACCTGGGGGAGCTGCGGCCGGGCGCATGGGTGAATCTGGAGCGGCCCTTGAGGGCGACCTCTCGCCTGGGCGGGCACATCGTGCAGGGCCACATAGACGCCACCGGGGAGCTGGTGGGCCTGGAGGAGCGCGCCGGAGGAGAATGGTGGCTGCGGGTGCGCTTTCCCAAAGAGGTAGCGCCCTACTTGGTGGTGAAAGGGTCCGTGGCGATAGACGGCATCAGCCTGACGATCGCCGCCCTGGGGGAGGACGTGCTGGAGGCGGCCATCATTCCGCACACCTACCGGGCCACCAATTTGCGAGCGCGCCGCCGGGGGGACCGGCTGAACCTGGAGGCCGACATTCTGGCCAAATATGTCGAGAGGCTGTTGGGGGGCCGGGCGGGCGCGGGCCTGACCGAGGAGAAACTGCGCGCGCTCGGTTACTGAGCCTCCCGTCCGAGTTCGGCCGCGATTTCGGCCGCCGCCCGCCGGGCCTGCTCGACCTGCCCCAGGGGAAAGCTGATGGCGCCCACTCGGGCGTGACCGCCCCCGCCGTAGCGCTCGCAGATAGTGGCCAGGTTGTGCTGCGGCGGCCGGCGCGCCCAGGGATTCGATCCCACGGAAACCTTGGTCCGGAAGCTGGACGTGCTCACCGACACCGTGTAAACCGATTCCGGGAACAGGTAGTAAGGGATGAATTTGTTGTAGCCCTCCAGCTCGTAGCCGATCAGATCGAAACTGACCACGCCGTTGACGCAGCGGGCCTGGCTGCGGATGATCTGGATGGATTCCAGATGCCGCCGGTAGAGCGGCTGGAAGATTTCCTGGACCGCCGGTTCGGCGATGATCTCCGCCAGCTTGCGGCGGCGCATCCAGCGGATGATCTGTTGCACGGGTTCGGATCCCTTGGCCCCTTCGATCACCAGGGTGAGTTTCATGGCCGGGGCGGGCATCTCGACCGCCGTTTTGGCGTCGGGGTACTGCGCGCCGTCAATGATTTCAGCCCACTGGACCAGCTCGGCCAGATCGGCCGCCTCCCAGCCCCAGCGCTCGCGCGCCACGCGGGCGATGAAGCCGGTGCAGGAGGGGGCGTCGGGGTCGTAGAGCTTGCGCTCGCTGGGGTGGCGGCGGAACTGCTCGGCGTCTTCGGGGCGGAGGAAGGCGCTCTGGTGATGATCGAACCACCAGGTCAGGCGGGGGTGGGGCGAGTACTTGAAATCCACGATGGCGTTGACGTCGCCGTCGAACATATCGTCCTGGAAGATCTGGTCCGCCTTGTGGGCCAGCCCGGTGAAGAGAAACTCGGCCTCCGGGTGAAACTTCTCCTCCAGGAAGCGGCTGAACAGCGCAGCCGCAGCGGCCCCGTCGAAGCAATGATCGTGGTAGAGGATGCGCACCCGCATGGGAAAGCTAACTAGCTTGCCTCAACCGGGGCCGCTTTTGCAAGCCGGCGGGCGAGCGCCCGCCGGAGCTCTCACAGCAGCCGGCGGGTGTCTTCGCGCACCTTGCGCCAGCCGCGTCCTTTGTCGAGCAGCGCTGAGAGCTCGCTGACCGCTCCGGCGTAAGGGGCCAGACCGGCCAGGTTGGCGCCGGGGGCCTGCTCGGCCGAGTGGTCGTAGAGTTCGCGCGCCGCGACCGCGCCGCCGGGGCGTTCGATCCACTCGGTGTAGCGCCAGCGCTCGGTGCGGATGGAGTAGCCCATCAGCTTGGCGCGCGGGTACTGGCTGAAGGCCGCCGCTTTCCAGGGCCGCGCCGGATTTTCCAGTAGCGGCAGCATGCTCAATCCTTCGCAGTGTTCCGGCACCTTGAGGCCGCAGGCCTCGGCCAGGGTCGGGTAGATATCCACGAACTCGACCAGGGCGTTGGTGGCTGCGCCCGCGTTCTTCTGTCCGGGAATCGAGACCAGCAACGGCGCGCGAGTATCCAGCTCGAAATTGGTGTGCTTGCACCAGGCGCCGTAGTCGCCCAGCTTCCAGCCGTGATCGCCCCACAGGGCCACCACGGTGTTCTGCCGCAGCCCGAGCTGATCCAGTTCCGCCAGCAGGCGCCCGACCAGGGCGTCCAGGAAGCTGACGCAGGCATAGTAGCCGTGGATCAGCAGGCGCAGGGTGGTTTCATCCACCGGCCCCCTGGACGGGATGCCGGTGTAGGCGCGCAGTTCGCCCCAGTCGGAGCCCGCCACGGCGGGCATGTTTTCAGGCCACTGGCTGCGCGCGGGCAGTTCGATGTCCTGGGGCGAGTAAAGATCCCAATACTTCTTGGGCGCGTTGAAGGGCAGGTGCGGCTTGTGAAATCCCACCGCCAGAAAGAAGGGACGGTCCCGGAGCCGGCGCAGCTCTTCGAGGGCCTTCTGGCAGATCTTGCCGTCGGGATAGGCGCCGTCGGGCACGTCCGGCGCCTCGTAGGCGGGGCCGCGCCCGTATTGCGGCGGCTGGACCGATTGGCCGGCCTTCAGGGCGCGCTCGTAAGCGGCGCGCAAGACGGCGTCGTTCTGCCGCACCGAGTAAACCGACAGCGGCTCGAGGTAGCCGCGGCCCACCCAGTCGCCCTTGGGGTTCCAGGGCGGAACGCTCCAGGCCGCGGGATCTTCGTCGGCATGGTGGTAGACCTTGCCGAGCGATACGGTCTCATAGCCGTGGTTCTTGAAGTGATGCGGCAGGCTGATCAAATCCGGCCGCACGGTGTTGAGCGGGGTTTGCAGGTTGTAGACCCGCGTCGTATCGGGGCGAGCCCCGGTGAGCAGACTGGCGCGGCTGGGCGCGCACACCGCCTGCTGGCAGTAGGCGCGGTTGAAACGAAGCCCTTCGCCGGCCAGCCGGTCCAGGTGGGGCGAGCGGATTTGCGAGTGGCCGTAGCAGCCCAGTTGCGGGCGCAGATCGTCCACCGCGATGAACAGCACGTTGAGCTTGCGCGCCGCGGCGCGGGAAATCCCGAAGGGGGCGGCCGAGGCGGCGGCCGCGGCCAGCAGTTCGCGTCTTCGCATGGGGCCCGCCTGTCTTTATACTACGCTCGGGCGGGCCGCCGGAAGGTTTGTTAGAAGCTCAGGCGCAAGGCGAAGCGGAAGACTCGTTCGTCAATGCCCTCCCGACCGGTGTTCATGATGCCCGTGATCTCGCCGAATCGGGCGGAGCTGACGTCGCCGGTGGGATTGGCGAAGTGCGGCGTGTTGGAGAGGTTGAACGTCTCGGCCCGGAACTGCGCGCCGACGCGTTCGGAAATGCGGAAGGAGCGGAAGACCCCGGCGTCGAAGTTGACCAGGCCGGGACCGCGCAACTGATCCCAGCCCGCGGTGCCGAAGCGAGGCTGGAGCACCGGGGCGTAGGCCGTGGTGTCGAACCAGCGCTCTCGCTTGCCGTAGATCTCGACCTGGGGCTTGATCAGGTCGGCGGTCTGGCCGTTGGCAGGGGCGTTCAAAGAGGCGCCGGGTGCAGTGACGCTGAACGGTCCCCCGGTGTAAGCGGTGAACAATCCGGTGAGCTGCCAGCCGCCCAGCAGGCGGGCGGGCGCGCCTTGAGAAACCCAGCGCTTGCCCCGTCCGAAGGGCAGTTCGAAGGCGAAGGCGGCGTTGAAATGGTGCGTGCGATCGAAGCTGCGAGGCACCTTGGCGATCAGCGGCCAATACAGCGGATTGTTATTGGTGTAGCCGTCCACGCCGTTCTCGTTGCCGCGCGGCCCGAGCGCCTTGGACCAGGTGTAGGAGAGCCGGAGCATGTAACCGCCGGAAAAGCGCCGTTCCAGAGTGCTCTGCAATGAGTCGTACCAGCTATGGAAGCCGCCGGTGGCCGAGAAGAACAGGGTGTCGGCCGTGCGGCCGAACTTGCGGGCCAGGACGCGCCCGGCGGCGCCGCCGCCGATAAAGCCGTAGTTGGCGTTCCAGCGGTTCTGGAGGCGGATCTGGCGGTTGCCGACGTAGCCGGCCTCGGCGATCCAGCCGCCGCCCAGATCCTTTTGCAACATCAGATTCCAGGCCTGAATGTAACTGCGCCGGAATTTCGGATCGGCCAGTTCCATCGAGACGGTCAGCGGGACGCTGATGACGCCGCTCGAGTAATCCACCGGCGAGACGCTGGGAATGCCCTGGGCGATTTCGCTGACGTAGCGGTAGGAGTTGGGCGCGGGGAAGGTTGCGGTGCTCAAAATGGGATAGGTTTGCAAGGGATTGCGCCCGATATTGATCGGATCCCAGGAAATGCCGTAGCCGGCCCGGACCACGAACGTGTCGGTAGGACGGTAAGCCAGACCCAATCGCGGCGCAAAGTACTTCTTGCCCATGCTGAAGCCGCAGTTCTTGGCCAGCCCGCCGTAGCCGCAGACGTTCAGTTTATTGGTTTCGAAGTCGTAAATCTCCAAGGAACGCCCGCCCAGGCGGTTGGGCACGCCAAAGTAATCCCAGCGCAGGCCGAAGGAAGCGGTAAGCTTGGGAGTAACCTGCCACTTATCACGGGCGTAGAGGCTGTGGGCCCAGGTGCGCACGGCGCCCATCTCGGCGCGCAGGCGCCTTTCGGTGCTGTTGGGCAGGCCGAGCAGGAACGAGGCGTAGCTGTTGTAGTCCGTCACGGGCACGCCGGTGGTTCCGGTGACTTCGCGGGTGAAGTAGAACCAGCCCGGATGCCCGGCCGGCTCCATGCCGTCCAGGCCCATCCAGAGGGCATCCCAGCCGAAGCGCAGATTGTGCGTTCCGCGCACCCAGGCCAGGCTGGCCACGTATTGAGCCTGGGGAAGGCGCAGGGTCCAGGGAGCGTTGTTGTTGGCCCGGCCCACGGCGCTGAAGCCGGGGACCGAGAAACCGGGCCAGCCGCCGTAGTAGCGGTTGGGACCGTTGGTTCCGGGGATGCCCAGGAAATCCCGGCCCAGGTTTTCATCCAGCCGGATGTTCTCCACGCCGTTATCAATTACGGTGTAGCCGAAGTAACCGTCCAGCACCAGGGCGGGCGTGAGCGTATAGACGGCCGAGTAGGTCATGCTGACGGTATCGCCGATTCCCTTGCCGTCGTAGGAGCCGCGGCTCTCGATCCCCGGGCCGCCCAGGGGGCCGAACATGGGGGGATTATCGAAGTGCCAGTCCAGCCAGCTCACCCGCGCGCTCAGGTTGAGTTTTTCGGTCGCTTGGGCGGTGAACTTGGTGTCCAGCACGTGGCGGTCATAAAGGAAAGAACCGCTGGCGTAATAGTTGTTGCCCAGGCGCGCGGGATCGCCCGTGTTGGGCAGAGGCGTCAGATCCACCAGTTTCTTGATGATGGGGCTGATGCGGCTGGCGGGGAGCCGGTTGTCGGCGGAGGGGCTGGCGGCCGGAGCCGTCGGGGTTGCCGGTGAGCGGGTCGTAGATGGGGCGGGCGGCTTGCGAGAAGTCGCCGGTGCGCATCGGGGCGGTGGGGACGCTGCCCAACTGGAAACTGGACTGGCGGTCGGGTGTGCCTTCGTAGGAGGCGAAGAAGAACAGCTTGTTACGGCGGATGGGCCCGCCGAAGGTGCCGCCGAATTGGTTCAGGATGCGTTTTTCCTTGCCGCGGTCGGCGGGGAGAAAGTAAGGCCGGGCCTTCAGGTGCTGGTTGTTGTGATACCAGAAACCGGAGCCGTGGAATTCGTTGGTGCCGCTCTTGATTTGCACGTTGACGGCCGCGCCGCCGGCGTAGCCGAGCTCGGCTTCGTAGCTGCTGGTCTGCACGTTGACGTTCTCGATGGCCTCCAGGGCCGGCACGTAGCCGCCCACGTGGGGCAGCCAGGAATTCCAGGTAGTGGCGCCGTCCACCCGCACCGCCACCGACTGGGCGGTGGCGCCGTTGGCGTTCATCATCAAGGAGCGCGATGGGTTGGCGGAAAGCGAGTGGGCGTTCTGGGGCGGGCTGATGCCCGGGACGGTGACCAGCAGGTTCTGGAAATTGCGCGTGACGGGCACGGGCATGTTCTGGAGGTCGCCCGCGGGCAGCTCGTTGCGCACGTCCATAGTGTCGGTTTGCAGGGCGGCGGCCGCCGCGCTGACCTCGACCGATTCGGTCACCTGTCCGATCTCCAGGACGGCGTTGACACGCACGGTGGCGTTGGCCGGCAGCGCCACGTTGCGCCGGGTGAAGGTGCGAAAGCCCTGGGCGGTGATCGCTACTTCGTAAGTTCCCGGCGGAACAGTGGAGACCGAATAGACGCCCGCCGGGTTGGTCGCCGTGTTCCACTGCTGGCCGGTGCCCTCGTTGGTGACCTTGACGGCGGCGTTGGGTATGGCCCCGCCGGTGGCGTCGGTGACGCTGCCCACCAGGGTTCCGTAGAGCACCTGGGCGCGGGCGGCGCCCGCGGCGCTCAGGATCAACGCGGAAAACAGCAACCAGGCATGGCCGCCGGGAATTGTTCTGTGCATGATGGACCCTCCCTCGGCCGCCGCTGGAACGGCCGGCTAACCTCACGTCGTCGCCTGCGCGGCGACCTTCGCTGAGCCGAGTCTAGCAGGGCCGCCGCCCGGCGGTCAAGGGCGTATTTTAGCGCTCGAGTGCCCGGTTCAGGCGGTTTCCAGCGCCTGGCGCAGCTTGCGCAGGAGGGTCTCTTTGGTGAAGGGCTTCTCCAAGAAAACCTCCTCTTGCGGGAGGATGCCGTTCTCCACCACGGCGCGGTCGGCGTAACCGGACATGTAGAGCACCTTCAGGGAGGGCCGGCAGCCCAGGGCTCGCTCGGCCAGCTCCCGCCCGCCGAGCGCGGGCATCACCACGTCGGTCAGCAACAGATCAATTCGTCCCGGGTACTGCTGGCAGATTTGCAGGGCCTCCTGGGCGTGGGCGGCCGGCAGCACGTTATAGCCCTCGCGCCGGAGCACTTCCGCGATCAACTTGCGCAGTTCGGGGTCGTCCTCGGCCACCAGGATGGTCTCGCCGCCTCCCAAAGCCCAATGGGGTGGGCCGGCCGGAGGAGCCGATTCGAGCGCCCCTTCGGCTAACGGCAGGTAGATCTTGAAGGTGGTTCCCAACCCCGGCTCCGAGTAAGCCCAGATGCGGCCGCCGTGCTGCTGCACGATGCCATAGACGGTGCTCAGGCCGAGGCCGGTGCCCTTTTGTTTGGTGGTGAAGAACGGCTCGAAAGCCTGGCGCAGCGTGTCGGCGTCCATGCCCTTGCCGGTATCGCTGACGGCGAGCATGACGTGCGGTCCCGGCCGCACGCCCAGATGATTGCGGGCGTACTCTTCGTCAAGGATTACCGGGGCGGTTTCCAGGGTGATGCGGCCCCCCTCCGGCATGGCTTCCCGGGCGTTCACCACCAGGTTCATGATGACCTGTTCCAGGTGCACCGGGTCGGCGCGCACGGGCGCCGGCCCGGCGCCCAGATGAGTGACCAGCTCGATGTCCTCGCCCAGCACGCGGCGCAGCATGCGATCCATCCCGGCCACGATGTCGTTGAGGTCCACCAGGCTGCGCTGGCTCCGCTGCTTGCGGCTGAACATGAGCAACTGGCCGGCCAGGCGCGCCGCGCTGCCGGCCGCCTTGAGAATCTCCCCCACCGGTTCCAGCAAAGGATCCCCGAGCGGCAGCGATTCCGAGAGCATCTGGCCGTAGCCGGTGATGATGGTGAGCAGGTTGTTGAAGTCGTGAGCCACGCCGCCCGCCAGCCGGCCTACGGCCTCCATCTTCTGGGCCTGGCGGAACTGCTCCTCCAATTGCTTGGTTTGAGTGACGTCGGCGGCTACGCCCAGCACCGCCGTCAGGCGCCCGGATTCCTCTCGCAGCGGCGCGGTCCAAAGGCTGAGCTCGATCGGCGAGCCGTCCCGGCGGCGCTGCCGGCGCTCCAGACCGCGCAGCGTCTCGCCGCGCCGGGAAAGCTCCAGCAGTTCGGCCAGGGCTTCCGGCTGGTCTTCCACGCCCAAGGGGAGCGGGCGGTGCAGGATCTCCTGTTCGCTCCAGCCGAACATGCGCTCGGCGGCGGGATTCCAGAACTCGACCTTGCCTTCGGGATCCACCGCCCAGATCGCCAGGGGCGAGGCTTCCAGCAGCGCGCGCAGGGTCTCGTCCAGACGGCGGAGCCGCCGCTCGGCCTGCCTGCGTTCCGTCACGTCAATGCCGGTTCCGATGACGTATTCTACGCGGCCCGCCTGATCCAACAGCACCGTGTTAGACCAGACGATCAGCCGGCGCTCTCCGCTGCGGGTGACCCAGTGATTCTCGTGCTGGTTGGGAAAGTCGCCGGCGCAAAGGCGCTGGAAGACTCGGCGCACCTCGGGGGCTTCCTCGGCAACCAGCAACAGATCCCAGATGGGACGGCCGAGAACTTCCTCGAAACTGTAGCCGGTGGTACGCTCGCAGGCGCGGTTGAAGCTGATGATGCGGCCTTCCCGATCCAACACCACCACCAGGCTGCCGACCGTGTCCACGATGGTGGACGCCCAGTCGCGCTCCCGGTTGAGGGCCTCCCGGACGCGCCGGGTTTCGCTGATGTCGCGCAGGAGCATCAGTGCGCCCTGAGGGGGATCCCCGGGGCTGCCGAGCGGCAGGGCGGTCGCCGAGACCCAAAGATCTTCGCGGGCCCCGGCGGGTCGGACTAGCATTTCCACCCCGCGCACGGCTTCGCCCCCCAAGGCCCGGATGAGCGGGAACTGTTCAGGCGGCCAGGGCAGGGAAGCGTCGGGCAGGCACAAGCCGAAGCTGCGCGGCCATTCCTGCAAAGGCGGGGCAGTTTCAGTGAGGGCAAGCATGCGGCGGGCAGCCGCATTGGAGAGTATCAGCTCCCCCGCGGCGTCCACTACCACCAGACCCTCGTCCAGGGCATCCAGGAGGTAGTCCAGCACCGCCGGACGGACCCTGGTCCGTTCGGATGCGCCGCATCTTCTTGAACCGGTTGCCTGCCCGGGTTCGCCCATGCTGTGCCCTGTGGGCCGATCCCGCCGGCCCGCCGATCTCCCCTCGGGCGCGCCCGAACCAACCCACCGATGTTGTCGGGATTACCCCTCGATTAACAATACTACATTTCCAGCCGCAACGCACAGAAATCTTTTGACCGCCCTCCCCCCTAAGGGGGCGGGCAGGGCCCGCCGGGGGCCGCGCAGGACCCGAGGGGGGCTGCTGGTCGGTGCAGGTACAATAGCGGGAGAGCCAAAGGGAGGACCCGTGAACAGTTCCGTGGGCATCTCGCGCCGCCAAGTGCTGGCGGCGGGCGTCGGCACGCGCCTTGCGGCCGCTTCGGCACGCTATTCGTCCAGCGCCCGGGTGGCCATCGTCCGCTGCCGGAGCTACCAACCGAATGAGCTGGAGGCCGCGCTGGGGCGGCTGATGGACCAAATCGGGGGGATCGGCGCCTTGGTCAAAGGCAAGACGGTGGCCTTGAAGCTGAATCTGACCGGCAACATCACTCGCTTTCCCGAGCGGCCCGACCTGCCCTACCGCAACCATCCGGCCACCGTGTGGGCGGTCGTGAGCCTGCTGGCGCGGGCGGGGGCGCACCGCATCAGGATTCTGGAGAGCTTCTTCCCGGCGGGGCAGGAGCTGGCCTTGTGGGCCCGCTACGGGTTGGACGTGACGGCGATCGGCAACGCGGGGGCGAAGGTCGATTGGGAGAATACGCAGAACCTGGGCCGCGGCAAGAAGTATTCGCGCCTGAAGCCCCCCTGGGGCGGCTACGTCTTTCCGGCTTACGATCTGAATCACTCCTACGAGGATTGCGACGTGTACGTCTCGCTTTCCAAGCTGAAGAATCACTGGATTGCGGGCGTAACGATGGCGATGAAGAACAATTTCGGCATCACGCCCTGTTCGCTGTACGGGGGCGATTGCGGGCCGGACGGCAACGAGGATCCCCGGCAAGAGCGCGGTCCGGTCTGCCATGAGGGCAAGCGCACGCCGCCCAAAGGCGTGCCGCAGGAACTGGATCCCGGCTCGCCCCGGGAGGCCGGCTACCGGGTGCCGCGGATCGTGGTGGATCTGACGGGGGCCCGTCCGATTGACCTGTGCATCGTGGACGGCATCGAGTCCATCCGCGGGGGCGAAGGGGCTTGGAATCCGGGGGTGCAGATGGTGAAGCCGGGCCTGTTGCTGGCGGGCCGCAATCCGGTGGCGGTGGACACGGTCTCGACCGCGGTGATGGGGTATAACCCGGGGGCCGAGCGGAGCGTCAAGCCGTTCTTGCGCGGGGACAACTGCTTGAAGCTGGCCCAAGCGGTGGGGTTGGGGCCGGCCGATCTGAGCCGTATCGAAGTGGCGGGGTTGAGCCTGAAGGAAGCGGTCTACGACTACGGTCCCGGGCCAACGGGGCGGCCGGTGTGAGATCCCGGCCGGGGGACCCGGCCGGGCTCTAGCCGTCCAGGCCCATCTGGGAGAGCCGGTAGCGCAGGGCGTTGCGCGTCAAGCCGAGCAGCCGGGCGGCCTGGCTCTTGTTGCCGCCGGCCCGTTTGAGCGCTTCGCGGATGACGGCCTGCTCGAATTCCTCCAGGGTCATGCCTTCCGGCAGGAAGTAGCCTTCCGCCGGGGAGCGGGCGCGGGGCGCGGTGTCCAGCTTGATGTCGTCGGCCTCCAGCACGGGGCCTGAGCAAAGCACCAGGCTGCGTTCGATCACGTTCTCCAGTTCGCGCACGTTGCCCGGCCAGTGGTAGGCCATCAGTTTCCGGATGGCGGCTTCGCTGATGCCCTCCACCGGGCGGCCCAGGGCGGCGCCCAGCTCGCGCACGAAATGTTCGGCCAGGAAGGGGATGTCCTCACGGCGCTCGCGCAAGGGCGGCAGGTTCAAGGGGACGACGTTGAGGCGGTAGTAGAGGTCTTCCCGGAAGGCGCCCTGTTCGAGGGCGGCGCGCAGATCCTGGTTGGTGGCGGCGATGACGCGCACGTCCACCTGGCGGGTCTTGTTGGAACCCAGGCGCTCGAATTCGCGCTCCTGGAGCACCCGCAGGAGCTTGACCTGGATGGAAGGGGGCACGTCGCCGATCTCATCCAGGAAGACCGTGCCGGTGTCGGCCTGCTCGAACTTGCCGGGCTTGGCGGCCACGGCGCCGGTGAAGGCGCCCTTTTCGAAGCCGAACAGTTCGCTTTCCATCAGGTTCTCGGGCAGGGCCGAGCAGTTGATCTTCACGAAGGGGCGATCGCGCCGGGGCGAGTGATAGTGGATGGCGCGGGCGATCAAATCCTTCCCCGTGCCGCTCTCGCCGCACAGCAGCACGGTGGCGCGGGTGGGGGCGACGCGCTGGATGGCGGCGAAGATTTCCTGCATAAGGGGGCTGCGCCCGATGATGTTGCGGAAATCGTAGCGGCGGCCCAGCTCCTCGCGCAGCCGGCGGTTTTCGTCTTCCAGCTCCCGCCTCTGGAGCGCCTTCTGGATGACGGCGCTGAGGTGGTCGAGCGAGAAAGGCTTCAGGAGGAAATCCTCGGCGCCCTTCTTCATGGCCTCGACCGCGGTCTCGACCGTGCCGTAGGCGGTCATGACGATCACGGGCGTGCGGGTGTTCTGGCGGCGCAGGCGGGCGATGAACTCCAGGCCGTCCATGCCCGGCAGCCGCAAGTCAGTGAGGATGAGGCCGGCGCGGTCGGCCAGCTTCCAGCCTTCCTCGCCCGAGGCGGCCGCATCCACCTCGTAGCCGGCCGAGCGCAGGTGCAGTTCGAGCACGCGGCGCAGCTTTTCCTCGTCCTCGATGATGAGGATGCGGGGCTTCATGGCCGGGCACGCTGCCCCAGGGGCAGATAGACGCGAAACACGCTGCCCTTGCCGGGCTGGCTTTCCACGGTTATTGTACCGCCGTGCAAATCCACGATTTTCGAGACGATGGCCAGCCCCAGCCCGACCCCCTCCGGCTTGCTGGTGACGAAAGGGTTGAAGATGCTCTCCTGGCGCTCGGGTGGGATGCCCGAGCCGCGGTCAATCACGGCGATTTCGGCGTGGCCGGGCAGGGCGCGGGTCTTGACGGTGATGGCGGCCCCGGGCGGACTGGCCTGGGCGGCATTGAGCAGCAGGTTGTAGAAGACCCGCTCCAGCAAATCGGGGTCGAACTCGAAGGGAGGCACCTCGGGCGAATAGTTCCGGTAAACGGCCACGTCGTAGGGCGGCGAATGGCGCTCCAGTTGGGCGATGGCCCGGTCAATGACCGTCGCCAGCTCGGCCCGCGCCGGCTTGAGCTCCAGCGGGCGGGCGAATTCCAAGAAGCGCGTCACCAGGGTATTCGTGCGGTCCACCTCGGCGGCGATGAAGCCCGCCAGCTCGGCGGCCACGGTGTTCTCGGGGGAGATCTGCCGGCTGAGCATCTCCGCCGAGGCCCGAATGGTTCCCAGCGGGTTGCGCAGCTCGTGGGCCAGGCCGGCGGAAAGCTGCCCCAGGGCGGCCAGCCGTTCCGAGCGGCGCACGGCGGCTTCCGCCTCCTGAAGATTGCGGTTGGCCTCGGCGAGCTGAGCGGCCACGGCTTGCGCCTTGCGGGCGGCGGGGTTGACCTCCGCCAGGCGTTCGGCTAGAAAGCCGAGGATGGCCAGGAAGATCACCCGCAAGAGAATCTCGGGGATCTGGTCCGGGGGCAACTCGTAGCGCGACCAGTCTATCCACAGCAGAGTCGACAGATAAGCCCCGCAGGCCAGCCCGGTGAACAACGCGGCGCCGCTTACCCCCAGCACCGTGCCGGCCGAGATCACCGGCATCAGCAGGATCCAGTAATAGCTGCTGGTGATGCCGCCCGTCAGCCCCAGCAGTAGATAACCCAAGCCCAGCTTGAACAGGTTGGCCAGGATCGAGCCCGTGGGGCGCGCGAAGAAGGCGAAGGTCGGCTCCAGGATCTGAAAGAGGGCCAGAAGAAGCAGCAGAGCGGCCGTGGCGGGGCGCCGGGCCGGTCCCGTGGCGGCCAGCAGGGCGAACAGGGCCGGCAGGATCAGGTCGTGCTTGCTCAGGCGGGCCGAGCCCACGCCGCTATCTTAGCCTGCCGGGCCCCGCGCTGAGCGAACCCCACGGGCCCGCTGTTGTACACTAACAAGGAGTGGCTGTCTCGATGGCATGCTGATCGCTCGGGAATTCGTCCAATATCTGGCGCGCCAGATGGTCAAGCGCCTCGCCCCGCGGATGATCGAGACCACCCAGCCCGAGGCCCTGGCCGGGCTGATCGCCGACGTCATCATCGAGGAGTTGCAGGTCGAGGACCGGCTCAATGACGAGGTGCGCGAGATCTTGAGTCAATACTCCGACTACATGCGCCGGGAGGGCGTCAGCTACCAGGAGATGTTTCGCCGCATCAAGAACGCCCTGATCGCCGAGCGCAAGGTGGTGCGCGCCTCGGGCCGCGACACGGGCGATCAAATGAAGCTGTCCCGGGACAAGATCATTGACATTTCCCACAAGCTGATGACCGCCCTGCGCAAGGCCCGGCCGGCCCGCTTGAAGAGCGACCAGAACGAAATCCGGCTGGAAATGGTGCGGGCCATGATGGACCTGCTGGCGCTGGAGGAAAAAGTGGATCGGGCCGCCCGGCAAAAAATCCGCTCGCAAAAGCGGGAAATCCCCGAGGGCAGTCAGGAATGGGAGCTTCTGCACCGCCGGTATTACTCGGAAGAATTGAAGAAATTCGGGATTGATCTTTCCAGATGACGCGCACGCTGGCGGTGCTGGGCAGCTTGAACATGGATTTCGTGGTGACGGTCGAGCGGCTGCCCGCTCCGGGCCAGACCGTGCTGGGCCGGGATTTCCAGATGATTCCCGGGGGCAAGGGGGCCAATCAAGCCTGCGCCGCCGCCCGGCTGGGAGGACCGGGGGTGGCGGTGCGCATGGTGGGCCGGGTGGGTTACGATCTGTTCGGCGACCATCTCAAGGCCGGGCTGTCGGCGGCCGGGGTGGACGTCAGCGCGGTGCACGCCACCCGCGCCCAGCCCACCGGGGTGGCCCTGATCTGGGTGGATCGGGCGGGGCAGAACTCGATCGTGGTGGCCTCGGGGGCCAACCACGCCCTCCAGGCGTCCGAAGTCGAATCCTTCCGGCGCAGCTTTCAGGACGCCCGCTTCGTGCTGTTCCAACTGGAGACCCCCCTGGAGGTGGTCGAGGCCGCACTCGGGCTGGCCCACCGTTTGGGCGCGGCCACCATGCTGGATCCGGCGCCCGCGCAGCCGCTGGGCCGCCAACTGCTGGCGGCAGTGGACCTGCTGACGCCCAACGAGAGCGAAGCCTTGATGCTGCTCGGCCGGCCGCCGGGCCGCGTCCCCGCGGAGGAGGCGCCCGAGCTGGCCCGCGCTTTGCGAGCGTTGGGCGCCGCCGCCGTGGTGCTGAAGCTGGGGGATCAGGGTTGCTACTTCGACGACGGCCGGCGGAGCATCTACCAGCCGGCCTTCCCGGTGACGGTGCGCGACGCGACCGCCGCGGGCGACACCTTCAACGCCGCGCTGGCCGTCGCCTTGGCCGAAGACCAGCCGACCGAGCAGGCCCTGCGCTTCGCCAACGCGGCCGCGGCGCTGTCGGTGACGCGGCTGGGCGCCCAGGCTTCGGTTCCCCTGCGCGAGGAAGTCGAGCAGTTCCTGGCCGGCCAGGCGGGGTGAGGGCCGGAGGCCACAGCCGGGACGCCCTGGTTCGAACCCGCCGGCCTCAGCAGGCACGGGCTGACTGCCGGCGCAGCTCCCAGAAGCTCCACGCGGCGGCCGCGATCGCTGTCAGCAGGAACGAGCCAGGCTCCGGAACCAGCGTGGATTCTTGGTAGGGTTCAGCGTTGCCCAGACGCAGCCACACCCTCGGGCGCTCGTCGGCGTTGCCGTTGGCCGAGAAGATCAACTCGCCGAAAGCGGCCAGGTCGGCGAACAGCCCGCCGCAACCCAGACCGGCGCCCCGGAGGGATTCATGTAGGCGGGAAGATTATCGGGAGCGAACAACGCCGCTTCCCATCCGGTCCGGCCATTGCGCGCCTGCGCCACCACGTCATAAGGTCCCGTAAACGGACCGGGAGCGAGGATGGGCGTCGCGTACAGATTCCACGATGCGGTCACCGCCGCCACCAAGGCAAATCGAACAAGACTGGCGTGATCAAGCATGGAACCGGCGTCCCTTCCGGGGCGCTTTCAATCTCGCAGTGGCCTGCTTTCAACTCACAGCTTCCCAAAGTTCCCAGCCGAGGTCAACTAGCCCGATGGTGCTGGAGTGGCTGCGTCGGAAGTACTCCGGCCGCCGGCCGATCTGAGCGGCGTTGCCTCGCGGGAGCTCGAGCGCCGAAAGGTGCGGTCCGAAGGAGACCGGCGCCGATGGATACCAAAATGAAAAGCGGCCAGCCGGGGACGAGTCCCCCGGGACCTGCTCGCCTGCTGCCAACTCCGTAGAGATAGGAACTACCAATCCGACCGCCATTCCCCGGCTGATCCCGGTGGACCAGGTGAAGAACGTTGCCGCGGCGGTCCCCCGGCGGCGCCGGTAGGACAGGGCCCCAGGCCGCGCGCCTCAAAATGCGATTTTCAAACCGAACTGAAGGATGCGTGGATCGTTCGCTGCGGTTATGCGCCCGAACTGAGCCGAGGCCGCATTGGTGGCGGGCGCCCGGAAGTTGACGTTGTTGAAGATGTTGAAGAATTCGGCACGAAACTGCACCGCCAACCGTTCCGTCGCCCGCGTATTCTTGATCACCCCGACATCGGTGTTGAAGTAGCGCGGTCCGCGCAGGTTGTTTCGCCCCGAATTGCCGAAGGTGCCCACGGCGTTGGCGGTGAACTTAGAGGTATCAAAGAACCTGGCAACCATTTCGCCGTGAGGCCGTCCCGAGCCGAGGTCGGCTTTGCCGCCCAGGAAATCGGCCCGGTCCCTTCCGACCCCGCTGAAGGAGTTGTCACGGCCGCTGGTAATGTTAATGGGAAAGCCGCTTTGCCAGATGACGATGGAGTTGATCATCCAGCCGTTCAAAAGCTTGCCGGCAGCGCCCCCGATCCCCACTTTGGGCAGCTCCCACACATTGGAGAACTTGAAGTTG
>Ga0209018_1000396_pt1 | contig 41154 bp, 33 predicted proteins | sample YNPBryBLVA2012_FD_185814 | JGI IMG/M metagenome (GOLD analysis project Ga0209018, IMG submission 185814) | Anoxygenic and chlorotrophic microbial mat microbial communities from Yellowstone National Park, USA - YNP Bryant BLVA 2012 (SPAdes)... ...
AGTTGAGCAGGATGTGCTCGCCATCGGTGTCGAACCAGACCGGGGTCACCTGCGGCGAGCCGTCACGGTTGACGGTGGCCAGGTAGAGGAAGGCTTTGGCCTCGTCGGCCAGCAGGTCACGGTGGGAGGGGGGAATGAGGGCCATGGTCATCTTTTTGGGGCCTGATGGGAACTAGCGGAACATGTCCTGTTCTTTGGGGCGCAGGAGTTCCTTGAGCGAGCCTTCACGCAGGGGGTAGGGGAAGCCGCGCACGTGGACGATGGGGGTCCCTTCGGCGGCCTGACCCATCACCAGCGAGGCGGCCGCGGCCAGTTCGTCGGCCGCGCCAACGATGGTGATCTTGAGGGTGTAACCGAACAAATCGTGCCAGCCGCGTTCGTCCACCACGCCCGGCAGGCCGCTCAAGCCGATGGCCACGCCAACCGTGCCCAAGCGCCAGGCGCGCCCGTGGGAGTCCACGATCATCACGCCCAGGCGCGTCTGGCTGGCTGCCTGCAACTGTTGGCGCAGGCGCGCTGCCGAGGCATCGGGGTCTTCGGGGAGCAACAATACCCACTCTTCGCCTGCCAGACCCTCTCCGGTTACGTTGGAGTGGTCAATCCCAGCCGAGGCGCAGACGAAGCCCAGGCGGTGTTCCACAATGACGGTGCCGGGGCGGACGCGCAGGATCTGGTTGCTCTCGCGCAGGATGAGTTCACACAGGCGCGGGTCTTTTTCTGCCTGGCGGGCCAATTCGAGGGCGGCTGCGGAGGGTGTCACGGTTTTTAGGTTCACCTGCCGCCCTTCGGCTTTGCTGACGATTTTCTGCGCCAGGACGAGGATGTCGTCGTCCTGAAGGGTGATGCTGGCGGCGCGCAAGGCGGTCTGGATGATGCTGGCCAAATCGTCGCCGCGCCGGATGAGGGGAATATCGGGGAGGGGGGTTAGGGTGAGGGACACGATTTATCGAGGAATGCCGGTGATTCTGATACCTGCCGATTCTACCCCATACTGCTTGTTGAGGTGGATGAGGATGCTGGTGAGGCCCTCGACGACGACGGAATTTTCGATGGGGCCGGCATCCCAACCGGTGAGGCCAGCCGCAGCCACCAGTTCCAGCACGGCGGCGCGGGCAGCTTTGCTCGAACCCGTCACCAGCACGTCACATTCGATCGGCTCGTGGTCTCTCAGGTGCTCATAGGAGATGTTCTGAAAGGCGTCCACCACCTCCACACCTTCGCCCAAGATTTGGCGGGCTTCTTGGGCAGCCGAGCCGGCGGCGGGCATCTGCACCCGTGTCACCTTGGGTGGGACCAGCGGCACGGTGACATCCACCAGGATTTTGCCCTGCGCCTGCTGGCGGATGCTTTCCAGCGTGGCGGCGTGCGCCGCGTAGGGGACGGTCAGCACCAGGATTTGGGCGGCGGCAGCGGCTGCGGGGTTGGTGGCCGCTTTGAGGTCGGCCGCGCCCCCCAATAGTTGGCGTAATTCTTCGGCTGTAGCTTGCGCTTTCTCGGCCAGCCGCGAACCAATTATCACCGGGTAGCCGGCTTTGGCCCAGCGATAGGCCAGCCCTTTGCCTTCCTTGCCGGTGCCTCCCAGAACGGCAATTACAGGTCGCTCAGTCATGTGGTTTACCTCCTCAGGGTATGTTATCAGGATCGAAGGCTTGTACGGCCTCCCGCTGCTCATCAGTCTCTACTGCCGTAGGGATGTACTGGCGCACCCAACGGATGGCTTGTTCGGCCTGCCAGCCGAAGACGCGCCGCGCCAGGCAGGCCAGCACCAAGCCCGTGCGGCCAATGCCGGCGTTGCAGTGAATCGCCACGTTGCGGCCAGCCTGCGCCTCGCCCAGCGCCGCGGCTACGGCGCGTTCAAGGTCTGCCTGAGACGGCACGCTAAAGTCGCGGATGGGCTGATGGTAAACGCCCAGGCCTTGCGCCGCGTAAAAGCCCAGCAGGTTGCGGCCGGTCTTTTCCAGGATTTCGGCAGCTTCGGCCAGCACCACGACCGCCTGCACCCCGTTCTGACGGTATAGTGCAAAGACCTGCCCGCCTTCGTCATAATGGCCAAACGGCATGGGGCTGCGAAAGACGCGCCCCGCCAGGGGGAAAGGGAGTTCGGTCAGTAAGGTGTCAGTCATGGCGGCCTGCGAGTAATTCCTGGTCAACCGGCAAACGGTCGAGGCGGACGCCGACGGCATTGTAGATGGCGTTGCAGATAGCCGCGGGCGTGGGAATCGTCACCAGCTCGCCGGCCCCTTTGGCCCCATAAGGCCCTTCGGCAGTGGGATGTTCCACCACGAAAGAGGTGATCTGCGGGGTGAAGGCAATGCCGGGAATCCGGTAGCGCGCCAGGCGGTTGCTGAAGGGGATACCGTTCTCGACGATGAATTCCTCGGTGAGGGTATGCCCAATACCCATGACGATGCCGCCCTCCACCTGCCCTTGCAAGCCGAGGGGGTTGATGGCTTTGCCCACGTCGTTGGCGGCGATCACTTGCAGCACCTTCACCTCGCCGGTGCGGGTGTCAACTTCCACTTCGGCGGCCTGGGCGGCGAAGGAATAGGCAAAGTGCATGTTGCCGCCAGCACCCAAAGGCTGTGTGGCCGGCGCCCAGTATTCGTAGCGCGCCACGGCCTGACGGCCTTCGGCCTGCATGAGGCCCACCACCTCGCCGAGGGGGATACTCTGTCCGCAGACCTGCGCCAACCCCTCCACGAATTCCACACTCTCTGGCGGGCAGTCGTATTTTTCGGCCAGGGCGGCGGCTACCGCTTGGCGCAAGGCAATTGCGGCGCGGCGCACGGCGTTGCCGGTGACATAGGTCTGCCGCGAAGCCGTGGTAGGGCCGCCATCGGGGGTCAGATCGGTGTCCATCACCAACACGCGCACCCGCCGCGGCGATTGACGCATCTCTTCGGCGGCAATCAATTGGATGACCGTGACGAGACCCTGACCCAATTCGGCGGAGGCCGTGCGCACCTGCAACGTGCCGTCGGGGTACAGCTCCACTTCGGCAGCGGCTTTGTCGGGCGCGCCGCCGCCCAGCCCGGTGTTCTTGTAGGCGCAGGCAAAACCCCAGGCGCGCACCTTGCCATCCTGAAGCTGTGGGGCAAAGGGATTGGCGCAGCATTGGCGCATGGCGGCGTCCACTTTTTCCAGACATTCCAGCAGGCCCACACTTTCGTTTAGGGTTTGGCCGGTGTTGGTCACGCTGCCAACGCGCAAAGCATTCTTGCGGCGGATAGCAACTGGGTCGAGGCCTAGTTGTTCGGCGAGCATGTCCATCATGCTCTCGATGGCAAAGGTGCTTTGCAGCACGCCAAAGCCGCGAAATGCCCCTGCCGGCGGGTTGTTGGTATACATGGCATAGCAATCGGCTTTGACGTGCGGCGCTTCATACGGCCCGGCCGAATGCGTGGTGGCGCGGGTTAACACTTTTTCGCCCAAGGAGGCATACGCGCCGGTATCGCCATAGAGTTCGGTCTCAACTGCCAGCAGCGTGCCATCGCGTTTGGCGCCAATCTTGACGCGGATTTGGGTGGCATGGCGCTTGGGGTGAACCAGCAGGCTCTCTTGGCGGTCGAAGAGCAATTTCACCGGCCGGCCGGTGGCGTTTGCCAGCAAGGCGGCGTGAATCTGGCCGGTGATATCTTCCTTGCCGCCGAAGCCGCCCCCCATGAGCTGACCAACGATCCGCACCCGCTCATCGGGCCAACCCAGAGCGCGGGCCACGTCGTGCCGGTCGGAATAGGGGATTTGCGAGCCAACGTAAACTTCCATGTGGCCATCTAGCGGGCGGGCGATGGAACACTCCGGTTCGAGAAAGGCGTGGTCCATCATCGGCGTGTGGAAGGTGTGCTCGAGAATCATGTCGGATTCGGCAAAACCCTGTTCGACATTGCCCTTGCGGACGGTGATGTGCTTGAGGAGATTGCCGTTGGGATGGAGCGGGGGGGCATCGGGGCGGTTTGCGCTCAGCGGGTCGGTAATCACCGGCTGGGGGTGCAGTTCGACTTCGATGAGGTCGAGGGCCTGGGTGGCGATCTGGCGCGTCTCGGCGGCCACAATAGCCAGGGCGTCGCCCACATAGCGCACGCGCTCGCCCACCCCCACCATCACCGGCCAATCTTTGATCACCAGGCCGTGATTTTTCTCACCGGGGATGTCGGCAGCCGTCAGCACCGCCACCACGCCAGGCAGGGAGCGCGCTTTGGAGACGTCGAGGCGCGTCAGCAGGGCATGAGGCACGCCGGCGCGCTTGACGCGAGCGTGCAACATGCCGGGGAATTTCAGGTCGTCGGTAAAGCGCGCCGCGCCGGTCACTTTGGCAAACGCATCGGGACGCGGCTGTTTTGTCCCCACCACCCGCAGCGCAGTGGATAGGGAAGGTGGGAGTGCGGAGGAGTCCCCTCGGCCTTGCACCTTAGCTGCGGCGCTTTGGATGGCGCGCACGATGGCAGGGTAGGCCCCGCAGCGGCACAGGGTGTCTTTGAGCGCATGGCGAATGTCGGCCTCGCTGGGGCGGGGATTGCTCTGTAGCAGGGCGTAGGCCGTCATAATCTGACCTGGAGTGCAAAAACCACACTGCACTGCGCCCTGCTCGATGAAGGCGTGCTGCAGGGGATGCAATCCATTGCCTGCGCCGTCATCCCCTTGGCCGTGGGCAGCCAAACCCTCGATGGTGAGGATGCTCTTGCCCGCTGCCTTTGCCGCCGGGTAAGAGCAGGAAAGCACCGGCAGCCCATCCACCAACACCGTACAAGCGCCGCATTCTGCCTCCTGACAGCCGATCTTGGTGCCGGTGAGGCCCAGCCGTTCGCGCAGCAAATCGGCCAGCATCTCACCAGGCAGGGGTTCGATTTCTAAAGAAATGCCGTTGATGGTCAACTTCATAACGTAGCCTCTGGCCGCAGACAAAGATGGGTATACCGCTGTAGGGTCGGCCTTGCTGAGCCAGGCATAGCCTGGCGGCAATATCCGGGTTTATCCGTGAAAATCTGTGTCTGGAAGATCTTCGCAGTTGCGATAGTTCTCCGCGATAAGCGGGCTGCGCCGCTGGCGCTTCGAGTCGGTTGGAAGCCGACTTCCATGCTCTCCAGCGGGGGATTGAGCTTCCCGCCGGAACTGGCCTTGCTCCGCAGGACTTGCAAAAAACAACCGGCGGCGCTAGAGAGCGAAATAGCGGTCGAAATTGGGTTCGTAGTCCACGGGTTTGAACTCGCCGCTGGCTCTATCTTGGACGTAGCGGCCCTGATACTCGCCGCGGGCGATGCGCGTCAGCGCATCGGCCAGAATCTCGACTTCTTCGGTCGTATTATACAACCCAAAGGAGGCGCGAATCAAGCCTGGCATCTCCGAACGGTCGCCGGCCAACATGCGCTTGCGCACGGCGTGTGCTTCAGCTTCGGATAGACCCAGCAGGTTCAGAATGTACGGATGCGCGCAGAAACAGCCGCTGCGCACTCCCACGCCGAACTCATGACCCAAGATAGCGGCTGCCAGGAAATGAGGCACCCCTTCCAGGCTGAGAGGGATCACCCCTAGACGCTGGGCGGCGCTTTGGGGAGAAGGATCGCCGTAGAAACGGATGCCTGGCACTTGTGCAAGCCTCTCCAGGGCAAAGGCGGTCAACTCGGCTTCGTGCAAGGCCACCTGTTCCATACCGATCACTTCCAATTGGCGGATAGCTGCCGCCAGCGCCACAGCCCCAACCGTGTTTGGGCTGCCGGCCTCCTCCTTGTCTGGCGGATCGGCCCAGGTCACCTCGTCCAGGGTGACAATTTCGACCGTGCCGCCGCCGCGCAGGTCGGGATCGCCCTGCAGGAAGGCGTCCTTGCGCCCAATGAGAGCGCCTGTGCCAAAGGGGGCATACATCTTGTGCGCCGATAGGGCAATGAAATCCAGATGCCCGGCATCATCTGGCGGGCGCATCTCGACGCGGCGGTGGGGGGCCAGTTGGGCGCAATCGGCGAAGAAGAGCGCTCCGACCGCATGCGCTTTCTCGGCCAGGCGATGGATCGGGTTGAGATAGCCGGTCACGTTGCTGGCTGCACTGACGGCGACCAGGGCCACCCGATCGGCGTATCGCGCCAGTTGGGCGTCGAAATCTGCTTCGTCCAAACGCCCATCGGGGGTAAGGCCGACATGCACCACCTCGGCAACAGCGCGCCAGGGCAAATCGTTGGAATGATGCTCCATGACTGTCGTAATGACCACGCGGCGCTTCTCGCTGAAAGGGAAACGTCGCGCCAGTTTGTTGACCGCCTCGGTGGTGTTCTTGCCGAAGATGCAGGTATGCACGGCTGGGTCTGCACCCACGAAGCCCAATACGATTTGCCGCGCCTGTTCGTAAACATGCGTGGCCAGCTGGCTCTTGAAACCCGTGCCGCGATGGACACTGCTATAATAGGGCAAAAAGCCGTCCACAGCATGTTGGACGGCCTTGAAGGGCGGCGTCGAAGCCGCATTGTCCAGGTTGACATAACAACGACAGTCCCCGTTGAGCAGGGGAACCTCAACGTCGAGGCCGACGAACAGTGAACGGTAGTCAGTGGTGGTGAGGGGGATGGTCATAAGGTGTCCTTTCTCGAGTTTGGCGAAATTATACCGCATGGGGAGAAGTGAAAGCCCCCCCTAGAAAGCTGTTGGGGGTGCTCGCAAGGCTGCTGTGCCTTTTCCGTGCTTGACGTTCCGGTGGTAATCCCGTATAATTGCGTAAAATCATACCGACCGGTCGGTTTTTTATTCAAGCGATGAGACCCTGACAGCCTATGCAACAACGTAGTGAAGAAACCCGCTCACGCATCCTCGAAACAGCCACACAATTGTTCTCGCAACGCGGGTATGATGTCACCGGTGTGGCCGAGATTTGCGCCGCTGCCGGGGTGAGCAAAGGCGCTTTCTACCACCACTTCCCCAGCAAGCAAGCCGTCTTCATGACTCTGCTCGAAGCCTGGCTTAGCGAGCTGGACGCCGGTTTCGAGCTGATCCGCCGGCAAAGCCCCGATGTCTCGACAGCCGTGGTGCAAATGGCGCGCATGGTGGGTGAAGTTTTCCAGGCGGCGGATGTGCGTCTTTCGATTTTCCTCGAATTCTGGATGCAGGCGCACCGCGATGTCGAAATCTGGCAAACCGCCATTGCGCCTTATCGCCGTTACCACGCTCTCTTTGCCGAGTTGATTCGCCAGGGGATTGCCGAAGGTTCACTGCGACCGGTGGAGCCGGAAGCCGCGGCGCGCCTGATCGTCTCACAGGCCATCGGCTTGCTGATGCAGGCGCTGTTTGACCCGCAAGGCGCCAATTGGGTGGTGGAGGTGGAGCAGAGTATGCGCTTGTTGATGGACGGTTTGAGCCGTAGCAAGGAAGGAAGCGCATGAATCTGGTTACGGGAGCTACCGGGCATATCGGCAATGTGCTGGTCAGGCACTTGCTGGCCAACGGCGAGAAGGTGCGCGCCTTGATCTGGCGGGGGGAGGATACGACCCCACTCGATGGGCTGAGCGTGGAAACCGTCGAGGGGGATGTCCTCGACCTGGATAGCCTCTCCCCCGCTCTGCGAGGGGTGAGAAGGGTCTTTCACCTGGCGGGGATTATCTCCATCATGCCCGGTCGCAACGAGCTGGTGCGCCGCGTCAACGTCGAAGGCACGCTCAATGTGCTGCTGGCATCGCTGCAGGCGGGTGTCGAACGGGTGGTGTATACCTCGTCCATTCACGCTATCACCCGGCCGCCGCTGGGCGTGGAGATTGACGAGAAACTGCCGTTCGACCCGCACAATCCTGTGGGCGAATACGACCGCTCGAAGGCTGAGGCTACCCTGCGAGTGCTCTCGGCGGCCAAAGCGGGGCTGAATGCGGTCGTTGTTTGCCCAACGGGGGTCATTGGCCCCTACGATTACCGCCGTTCGGAGATGGGTCAATTGATTCTGGATTGCGTCGAACGCAAGCCGCAATTTTACGTGGATGGCGCTTATGACTTCGTGGACGTGCGCGATGTGGCCGCAGGCATGCTGCTGGCCGGGGAAAAAGGCCGCGCTGGCGAGAGCTATATCCTCTCCGGCGAACGTCTCACCGTGCGACAAATTCTCGATACCCTGTGGGAGCTGACCGGCAGACGTTTCGCCAGGATCAGGATTCCTTTCTGGCTGGCGCGCTTTGCCGCCAACTTTACCCCGCTCTACTATCGCCTGACCCGTTGCAAGCCGCGTTTTACGCCCTATTCGCTGGTCACCCTGCAGAGCAACTCGCTCATCAGCAACGCTAAAGCGCGCCGCGAGCTGGGTTACGCCCCGCTCCCGCTGCGCCAATCGCTGGCCGATGCCGTCGCCTGGTTTCGCGAACAGCGTCAGGCCCTGGCTGCTGTGAGTGTCGAATAGACTTGAGGCACTTCGCCAAAATCTGCTCGTTTTAGCCGCTCATAATCCCCTGCGTCAGTCGAAGCAAGGGGGATCGCCCCCTAGGGCGCCTCGGCTGCGGCAGCTGCCGAGGGCATGTTCAACACAGCCCAATCTCGCGGCGGCCAGTAGATCACCAGCGCTTTGCCGATCACATTTTCCAGCGGCACCATGCCCCAGGCGCGCGAATCCGAAGAGTTGTTGCGGTTGTCGCCTAGGACGAACAAGGCGCCTTCTGGCACAGTCCATTCGCCGCCGCGCATCGTTGTCACCTTCAGGTAAGGCTCGGTCTGCAACACGTCGTTCACGTAAACCTTGCCATCGGCAATACGCACGCGCTCGCCGGGCAGGCCAATCACACGCTTGATGTAAGGCTCTTGTTTAGGGTCTGGCGGGTATTCAAAGATGATGATGTCGCCACGCTTCGGCTCTCCCCAGCGATAGGCGAGCTTGTTGACAATGACCATATCCCCCTCGTAAAGGGTGGGTTGCATACTGATCGACTCGACGCGAATACGCGCCGAGACGGAGTCGATGGCCAGATAGAGCAAGATGGATAACCCTACCGTTTGTACGAGTTCCAGGAAGAAGTTCCAAACCGCTTTGTAGATGTCTGCAGGGGTAGGGGGGTCGGGTAGAATTTCGACGCGATAATGTTCCATGAATGCGATTATATTACTCTGTATTGGTTGCGCAAAGGGCAAGATATCGCTCTAACACAACTCTAAGCCAAGCGGTGGCTTGTTTCGGCAGAGGGGTCTTCTTGCAACAGTTGGACGGCGTGGGGCAGAACGGGGATGATGACGGCCAGGTTTTCCAGGGCGGCGCGCGGGCTGCCTGGCAGGTTGACGATCAGCGTCTGGCGGCGGATGCCGGCGGCGGCCCGAGAAAGCATGGCGTGGGGTGTGATCGTCAGGCTGGCGGCGCGCATGGCCTCTGCCAGGCCGGGGGCCGGCCGCTCGATGACGGCTTGCGTTGCCTCGGGGGTGATATCTCGCCGGGCGAAGCCTGTTCCCCCGGTGGTCAGGATGACATCCATCTGGTCAGAATCGGCCCAGGCGGCCAGGGTGGCACGGATGGCGTCGAAGTCGTCGGGCACGAGTGCCTTTTGGGCAATGTGCCAACCCTGCTGGCGGAGCGCCTCTTCGAGCGCCGGGCCGGAAGCGTCGGGACGTTCGCCCCGCGCGGCGCGATCGGAAATGGTGAGCAGGCCGATACGCAAGCTCATTACAGCTCCTTGCTGTAGATAGAGACGTTGTCCATCACCTGCCAGCCGCGTTGGGCGTAGAAGCTGGCAGCGCTGTCGTTGCCGTGCAGCAGCAAGAGATAGGCTTTGAGGCAGCCTTTGGATCGCAGGCGAGCTTCCACCGCGTCCATGAGGGCGTTGGCAACGCCAGCGCGGCGGTAGGGTTGGGCCACCGCCAGATGATAAATCATGCCGCGCCGCCCGTCGTAGCCGCCAATGACGGTGCCGATGAGCTGGCCCTCAGCCTCGGCCACCAGGAACAGATCTGGATCGCGTTGCAACTTCTTGACAATCTCTTCGGGTGTGTCCGAGCGGCCAGCATGGATGCCGCGCCCGGCTGTTTGCCACAGGGCATAAGCCGCCGGGTAGTCTGTTGGGTAGTAAAAGGGCCGAATGGTGAAAGCGATAGGGGCGGTCATCTCACCGGCAAGGCTTCAATCGTCTTCCAGTCCCACCAGCGCTTTCCAGGGGCCGTGAATGCCGTCGTTGGTGACGCCGAAGTAGTAACGGATGCCCTCAGGAGTGCGCTGAACCAGGTCGTAGCGGTTGCCTTTGCCCTGCGCCTGGGTGCGCAACAGGCCCAGGTTGCCCATCCACTGAATGTTGGCCTGCGAGATGTCGGCAGGCAATTTGGCGAATTCGGTGATGGCGTAGGCCCACAGGCGGCGGGCTGATGTGCGGGTGACATTCTTGACGACCATGCCGTTACGCAGGTCGCGCATGGTGTAGGAGGGGGTGCCTTTGCGTTGTTCCACGGCGACGATTTCGACGCCGGTGCGGGGGGCTTCTTCGGCGGCCACCTCGGCCAGCGGGCTGACGGCTGCTTCGAGCGGGGCAGCCACGGCCACTTCGGGGACGGCAGCGCTCTGCCGCTGTCCGCGCAGGACAAGACCGACGATCTCGTCACGCACCGCCAGGCCGGTCTCGGCTTCGTCGCGCACGTAGATTTTGTTGTCGTCCACAGCGTAAGGAGGGTCATCGCCACGCGGGATGAGGACGCGCACGATCTTCTTGCCACCGGTCTCGTGAATGTCGAGGGTACATTGCAGGGGGGGGCTGATGCGGTCGGCGATCTCTTTTTCCAATTGGGCTATGGCTTGTTCTGGAGCCGGCACGCCCACTACCGGGGAAGTGGGGTCGGCATTGAGGCCGATGTAGAGCGTGCCGCCGTTGGTGTTGGCAAAGGCGCAAATGTCGGTGATGATGGTGAAGAGCCTGCCGCCGCGCACGGTCATGCTTTCGTGGAAATCTTGCACGATGTTGGGGCCTTCGTCGCGGGCGGCGCGGATGAAGTCGAAGGCGGGTTCTTCTTTGTGACGGTGAGGGCGGGTGCGGGCAAAGTCGTTGCTGAGGAACAATTCTTTGAGGGCTTCGAAACTGACTTCGGGCAAGAGCACATCGGTGGCGCGGTCACCTAGCCCCAGGTTTTTCTTGCGCTGGGGATCGGTGGTGAGACGGTGGGAATCGGAACCCTGGATGCAGTGCATACGACGTGGGTACTCTGGCTTGGTGCCGTTGAAGAAGGCTGCCGTGCTGCGCGAGCCTTTCTGCTCCAAATCGGTGACTTCAAGGGCGTGCAGGTGAGGGTCTTGGGTGTAGGCGATTTTGGTTTGCCCACCGAGGGGGAAGCCGCGCAGGGCCACGCCGTTGCTGGAGTTCGCATGGGCGGCGATGACCAGCCCGCCAGCTTCGTCAATCAAGCGGTAGGCAGTCAACACATCGGCGGTAGCGCCTACAGTGGCCGAGCCATTGTCCAATTGGTCGGCGGGGATGTTCAGACTGAGCAGGAGATGCTCGATTTCGCGCAGGTCTTTCTCGGGGGGGAAGATGCCCAGGATGTGGAAGCCGAAGGTGGCGGTAAATTCGACGCCCGGCAGGACGAGGATCTTGGCCAGCAGGCGGCGGTATTCGTTCAAGCGGGTTTGTTCTTCGGGAAGGAGGCGGCCTAGCTTTTCCAGCAATTCGAGCTGGCGGATTTCTTCCTGCATGCGGCGGCAGCCGGCCACGGTGTTGTGGTCGGTGAAGGCGATGATGTCCAGGCCGCGCGCTTCGGCGCGCTGGAGCATATCCAGGAAGGTGATGTCGCTCTGCTGGAAGTCGCTGGAGGCGGGGGTGTGCAGGTGCAAGTCAATGGTGCGCCATTGCATCGCAGCGCGTGGGCGTTTTTTGGTCACGGTTATCTGGCCTCGATGGTTTTGCGGATCAATTTGATGAGGTCGTCCGGCATATAAGGTTTGAGAATGAAGTCGTTGGCCCCGGCCAGCATGGCTTCGCGGCGCACATCCATCCCCGAAGACATTACTACCCGCACAGAGTGAAGGTCTTTGTCTTTGCGCATGGCGCGCAATAGATCGTAACCGTTGGCCTGGTGCAAATGAACATCCATGAGAACGACATCAGGTTTTTCGCGCCGCACCGTTTGCAAGTATGCCTCGATGGAGCTTTCACCGGCGACTTTGGCAATGTCAAAGCCTTCCATCTTGAGCAAGGTGGAGAGCAGGTTGATCATGGTGATGTCGTCTTCAATCAACAAGACTTTGGACATAAAGTTTGATCCCTTCTGATTCAGGCTGGGTGGCGTCGGGCGGGGGCGAACTCGCTTTCTTGCGGCGCGGCGATTTGGGGCGCGGGGCGGGCGTCAAATCGCCAATAGCAGCTTGCAGCGCCTCATCCATCGTTTCGACGAGAATGAAGCGCATCGCCTGACGCACTTCTTCGGGCAGGTCTTCCAGGTCGGCTTCGTTACGTTTGGGGAGGATGACGGTGGTGAGGCAACTGCGATGAGCGGCGAGCACTTTTTCTTTGATGCCACCCACCGGCAAGATTTGTCCTCGCAGGGTGATTTCGCCGGTCATGCCGACTTCGGGTTTGACGGGTTTGCCGGAGACCAATGAAACCAGGGCGGTGGCCATGGTGATGCCGGCGGAGGGGCCATCTTTGGGCTGGGCGCCGGCGGGGATGTGCAGGTGGATGTCGGATTTCTCGAAGAAGGAGACGTCCAGACCCAGGTCTGCGGCGCGCGAGCGGACATAGGAGAGAGCGGCGCGGGCCGATTCTTGCATGACATTGCCAACTGAGCCGGTGATCTGGAAGCCCTTGTTGCCCGGCATGCGCGTGGCCTCGATGAACAGCACATCGCCGCCCACGGGGGTATAGGCCAGGCCGGTGGCCACGCCGGGGATGGAAGTGCGGCGGGCGATCTCCTCGTTGCCGAGGAAGAGCGGCCGGCCGAGGAATTCGCGCACGCTGGCGGGGGTGATCTCTGCCGAGGTGGATTGGTTTTCGGCCACCTGCGTGACCACTTTGCGGCACACTGCGCCGATCTCACGTTCCAGGTTGCGCACACCGGCTTCGCGGGTGTAATGGCGGATGATCGTCTGGAGCGCCTCCTGGGTGAAACGGACTTCCTCCGGGCGCAGGCCGTTCTCGCGCATTTGGCGCGGAATCAGGTACTGCTCGGCAATGGCTATCTTTTCCCCTTCGGTGTATCCCGATAGGTTGATGATTTCCATGCGGTCGCGCAACGGGCCAGGCACCGTTTCGAGGGTGTTAGCGGTGCAGATGAACATGACTTGCGATAAGTCGTAAGCCACTTCGAGGTAATGGTCGCGGAACTCGGCGTTCTGTTCGGGGTCGAGCACTTCGAGCAGGGCCGAGGCCGGGTCGCCGTGAAAATCGAAGGTGAGCTTGTCCACTTCGTCGAGCATGAAGACGGGGTTGCGGCTTTCGACGCGGCGCAGGGATTGCAGGATGCGGCCGGGCATGGCGCCGATGTAGGTGCGGCGGTGGCCGCGGATTTCGGCTTCGTCGCGCATGCCGCCCAGCGAAGTGCGGATGAATTTGCGCCCCATTGCCCGGGCAATCGAACGCCCCAGCGAGGTTTTGCCTACCCCCGGCGGCCCCACGAAGCACAAGATGACGCCCTCTCGCACCCGCCGAATCTCGTCAGCAGGTTCTTTGTTCAACTCGTCCGCTCGCTCCTGGCGCAACTTGCGCACCGCCAGATATTCCAGGATACGTTCTTTGACATCTTCCAGCCCGTAATGATCCTGATCCAACACCTGGCGGGCATGGGCAATATCGAGATTGTCGGGCGTGGTCACCGACCAGGGCAAGGAGATCAGCCAGTCGAGATAAGTGCGAATGACGCCGTATTCGGCGGCCGCGCTGGGCAGGTGCGATAGGCGTTCCAGCTCGCGGCGCGCCATTTTCTCGGCCTCTTCAGGCATGTGAGCGGCTTCGATCTTCTTGCGGAATTCTTCCACCTCGGCGGCTTGTTCGTCGCTCTCGCCCAGCTCTTTCTGGATGGCCTTGAGTTGCTCGCGCAGGAAATATTCGCGTTGAACTTTCTCGATTTCCGAACGGGCCTCGTTCTGAATCTTCTGGCCGATCTCCAAAACTTCCACCTCACGCGCCAGGATGCCCACCAGCTTGTGCAATTTGGCCGAGACCGAGTCGAGTTCGAGCAGTTGTTGGGCGTCGTCCAGGTCCATGCGCTGGAAATTGGCAATCGTGTAAACGGTCTGCAAGGGGTCTTCTAGCGAGAGCACCGAGGCGACCAATTCACGCGGGATGGAGGGGATCATCTCGCCGATGCGCTCGAATTGGGTGCGAGCATTGCGCGCCAGCGCCTCAATTTCCAGGCCGCTTTCGACCCGCTCGGGGATGAGTTCGATGCGCGCCTTGATGTAAGGCTCGCTTTCTGTGAATTCCACCACGCGAAAGCGCGCCATACCCTGGACTAGGAGGCGGATGGTGTTGTCGGGGGCGCGGAATAAGCGGTGAACGATGGCAACCGTGCCAATCGTGTAGAGGTCTTTGGGTTCAGGGATTTCCAGCTCGGGGTTACGCGAGGTGAGCAAGCCAATGAGGCGTCGCTCGGTCGCCACCACATCGTCCACCAGGCGGATAGAGCGCGGTTGCCCGATGGTCAGCGGCACAGCCGTTTGGGGATAGACTACCAGCCCGCGCAAAGGCAGGATGGGTAGAACGGCGGGAATCTTGCCCATCTCGCTGTCTAGTTCAGCAGGTCCTACCTCGGTAGATTGTGTCTGAGCCTCGTTGGACGGCCCGCTGGGTTGAAGGTGTTGGGCAAAGAGCAATTCCCTCAGAGCTGCGTTCTCGTCGCTGAAAGGCGTGCTGCTTTCGAGCCAATTGATGATGTCGAGCAAATTGGTATTCCAGCGTGAGGCAGGCATGCAGGCAATCAATCTCCGATAGGGATCAGGCGGGGGCGTTTCTTGGGCAAAATGACGCGCAAAAAGCCGTCTCGATAAAAAGCCTGGATAGCGTCCGTCTCGACAGCCACCGGCAGTTCGATTTCGGTGCTGAATTCGCCGAAGGGGATTTCCATCTGGTAATAGGCGCGGCGTTCAGATGTGTCGGCGCGAAAACCGCGCACCGTCAAAATGTGGTCGTCAATGGAAAGGCGCAAATCTTCTTCGCGGACCCCGGCAATTTCCAGGCGCACGATGATGGCCTCGTCGGTTTCGAAGACATCCGTGGGAGGACGCCAGACGTGGGGGCGGGCAATCACCCGCCAGCGGACGCCGTCTACGGTCAGCAATTGTACCTCTTCGGGCAAATACCAGCCCGGGCGGGATGCGTCTGATTTGAGCGCCAATGCTACCATAACACACCTCCTGACTGATGGGTGCGGCTGGAGAGAAGGCTTGGCACGGCCAGCGCCCTCAGCCCACAGCAGCTCGGGCTGCCGCCAGCACGGCGGCATAATCCGGCTCTTCGCCCAGTGCGGCCATATAGGCCACGTACACCAGCTTGTCCTGGCGGTCCACCACGAAAACGGCGCGGCGCAAGATGCGTTGTTCTTTGATAAGAACGCCGTACTTCTCACCGAATTCGCCGCGCATGTGGTCCGAAAGGGTGATGACCTTATCCACCCCCGCCGCACCGCACCATTGCTTGAGGGTAAAGGGTAAATCCATGCTCAGAACCAGGATGGCGATATCCTCCCCCAGCGCTGCTGCCTCCTGGTTGAAGCGCCGCGTCTCGCGGTCGCACACACTGGTATTGAGCGAGGGCAGGGAGCCAATGATGCGCACTTTGCCGCGGGTGCTTTCCAGCCCATACACGAGCGACCAGTCGGGGGCGTGAGCGCCGAATTCGGGGGCGGTTTGGCCAACGATCAGGTCATTGCCGATCACGGTGACATCTTGACCGGCGAATTTCAGAATACCTTTTCTCTCCACGCTCATCTTTCACCTCCTGGGCCAGCCGTTGGACTCTGGGCCGGGCTGGCTAAATTCTTTCGAGGCGCCCCTGGCGGGGATCGAACCCACAACCACCAGCTTAGAAGGCTGTTGCTCTGTCCATTGAGCTACAGGGGCCGGCTTCATCCTTCCATCACAGGCCGCACACCGCGATAAATGCGTCCGCCGCTCAGCGTGCGCAAAATCACCTCTGCCGGACGGCCAAGCTGAGTGCTCATCTCCAAAGGCGTCAGCGCTGTGTTGCCGTTGGACAGAAACAGGCGGAATACAGCATCTACCATGGCCGTGCGCGGCGTGATGAAATCGGGCAATTTGGCGCAATGCGTGATCAAGATGTGTTGCAGACCGTCCACCCGTTGAACTTCAGCCGTCTCGGGGTCTACCCAATCCACCATCTCGACGCTGCCTGCTTGGGCAAACGCTTGCTGGTGAAGCGGGCAAAGCAGGCTTTGCAGGTAGACCCGCCAGTCATTGTCCGTCTGACGCCACCAGTCGAAATCCACATGGAAGCGTGTCTGTAGGGTGGGTTTGGTCAGGCTAAATCGCTTGACTTCGGGCACACATCACCTCCAGCACAAAATTACACGTCACTCGTCGAGGCCTTAGAGCTTTTCCGAGTCGTCGAAGCGGTAATGCAAATCGCCAACATGCACAAACCACGGCCGTGAGGCCAACAGCGCCAGGATGGGGCCGGGCGGGCAGCGGCGGACGACATTGACGGCGGCGTACAACTCGCTGGCGTGGACGTGGCTTTGCGGATTCAACTTCGCCAGCTCACGCACGGTGTTGACCACCAGCTTTTCGAAGGGCAAGCGCTCTTTGTGTATCCGCTGCCAGGCGAGATCGAGGGCCTCCGCATCGGGAATGGCGATCACCATGCGGTCGTCGAAGGTGGAAGCTACCACTTGTTTGAGCATGGCAAAGACCACGCCGCCATCGGAGCCGACCAGCACCGTGCGCACCCACTCGCGATTGGGGCGGCGCATCTCGCTCTGCACGATCACCTCGCCCGGTCGTTCGCCCCGTCGAACCCATAGAATACTGCCAGGCATCAGGTTGCGGGCCTGATACCAATCTTTGAGACCGTAAACGTACTTGTGGGGGCGCACCACCCAGCCAGGGAAACTCTGCCCGCTATCGCCATCTACCAACATGAAACGGATGCGGGGCGATTCGTAGGCTGTGGGGAAAATGTGGCGCATACGCGGCGAGAGAGGCAGGGTGCCTGCCCGCCAATGCGGATAGATCAGCCGCACCTGGACTTCGTTGACGGTGGGGTATTTGCCCTCCGCAGGCGATAACTCATCGTCGAGATCGCGCTCCAGGGCACGCATGGCCGCATCGAGCAGGCCGCGGTCGTAATCCAACTCGCTGTAGCGCAAACACGTGGGGGGGTGGATGACTGCTTCCGGTTCGAGGCGGTTCAGATACCAAAGCACCTGGCCCGCCGGGCCGACCTCGTCAAAGCGTGGGTCTTCCTCCAAAGCCAGGTCGAGCGAGAACTCGACCAGCTTGGGGTTCACATTGGCGGGAAGCTCCACTTGCTTGAGTAAATCGCTGGTGGACAGCGGGCCGCCGCCAGCCATGTCCAGCACAGCCTCGACCAGGTTGAGATGACCGGCATTGACGTCTACCAGCAGGGCGCGAGGGAACCAGCGTCCGGCAATGCGCACGAAATCGGGGTTGTCTTGCAGCTTGTTGTCCAGGTAATCGGCCAACGCTTCGCCGTAAGTGGCCAGCACTTGCTTGGGGTTGAGTGAGTCGTCGTCCTCAGCGATCTCCGGCGGGCGGTTGAGCGGGTGCTCGGCTAGCTGAGCGGCAAATTCGCGGCGTTCGCCGTCCTCGAAAGCAATTTGCAGTACATCGAATGTGCCCATGTCGGGATTCTGCCCGGCGCGCACAGCCATCACCTGGCCCCTACGCCAGCCCAGCGCCGGGAAAACCAGCATATCGCCCACCTGGTATTGACCCTTGGGTAGGTAGATGGCGCCACCGGAGCTGCGTTGCTGCTCGATGGCCTGCTTCTCGCAGCGGATGCGCTCCTCGACCAGGGCGGCAGCCAGCTCTGCCGGCGTGAGGGGGGTCTCTTTTTCAAGCAAGTAGTTGTAGAGGAATTCGATATCTTCACTTCGAAGCTCGAAAGTGCTCCAATAATCTTCGCGAAGTGCAAAAGGGGCAACTGCCATGTTCAGCCTCAAAACAAAATCGCCACCCGCCAGGAGTCAACCTGCCGGTGTTTCAGCTTAGCGCGCAGAACTCCACGCAAGTCTGCGCCCCGCTTATTATACCCGATGAAAAAAGGATTGCGCTGAGTGTATTTCGAATGCGGGGGCGAAAAGTTCTTTTTTCTCGCTTTTTCGGCCAACTCTGCGCCCTTCGTGCTGGGAAGACGGCGCGGTGAACGCCGCCACGCTGCTTGGCATAGACCTTGACAAGTGCCTTGCTAGGCTCTATAATGAAAACGCTTTTCACTTTCATTCACGCTATGACTGCAGAAACCCCTCTCCCTCTGGCCGAAATCTGGCTGGCCCGATTGCAAGCCAGCGGTTACCGCTTGACCACGCCGCTGCGGGTGTTGGTTGATATTCTGGTGAGCGCCAACCGCGCTCTGGGGCCGGTGGAACTGTACGATTTGGGGCGGCGCGAATACCCCAAAATGGGTTTGGTCACCGTGTATCGTTCGCTGGAAAAGTTGGAAGAATTGGGATTGGTGCAGCGTGTCCATCAGGTCAACGGCTGTCACGCTTACCTGCGCGCCGCCAACGGTCACGAACACATCCTGCTTTGCACACGCTGTGGGCGGGTGGAATATTTTAGCGGAGATGATCTCAGCGCGTTGATGAGGCGCGTTTCTCAGCAGAGCGGTTTCGTGATTGATGAGCACTGGCTGCAATTGCATGGCCGCTGTGCCAATTGTCAGTAAACACCCTGGCGCTTAGCCCTTTGGCTGTTGGCACTTGGCCATCAGGAAGGGGGGCGAGGCGCAAGACAAAGGAGCTTGAAATGAAAAAGATAATCATTACACTTACATCCCTGTTCATCGTGTCCACGCTGTTGCTTTCTGCCTGTGGAACGGCCGTCGAGACGCCGTCATCGGCGCTACGTGTCCTGGCGGTGGAAACCTTCTTGGCTGACATTGCTCAAAATGTGGCCGGGGAGCGCACCACCGTCGAGATGTTGATCCCCCTCGGGGTGGACCCCCACGCCTTCGAACCGACGCCCCAGGATGTGGCTAAGATTGCCGATAGCCAGGTGTTGATCCTCAATGGGGCAGGCTTCGAAGAATGGGCTGCCGAGACGCTGGAAAACGCTGGCGGCGAACGTATTGTTATCGAAGCCTCGGCTGGCCTCACCAGCCGACAAGGGCGCGAGGGCGAAGAAGCGGTGATGTCGCCCGCCGAGAAGACCGAGGCCCTGTGCGCCGCTCTGGCCGACAAAACCCCTGCCAAAGACATCCTCGCCGGCAGCGACGCCGCCAGCGCCGCCGAACTGCACGGCGAGGGAGAACATCAGCACGAAGGCCAAAGCGCCGAGCACGAGCACGAGGCCGAATTGCTCTCGCTCAAGCTCAACGACGGCCAGGGCGGCTATTACGGCTATGTCAGATTCGACGCGACCGAGGATGGCGAGTATGTCATCGCTGCCAACGGTGGAAAGCTGGCTGTGATGGAAGCCGCTGGCTCTGCCGACGGCACGCCCCTGGAAATCGAAGAGACCCTTCCTCTGGCTTGCGCCGGGCTGAATGGCGGCATTTTGCTCGACCTGGAAGCGGGCGAATACGTCATCAGCCTGAGAGGGTTGAGCGAAGAAAGTACCCCATTCTTTGTCGGGGTGGCGGGCGGCCACCATCATCACCATGAGGGCGACCCCCATTTTTGGCTCGATCCGCTCAACGTGATCAAATACGTCGAAAATATTCGCGATGGGCTTGTTGTGGCTGACCCGGCCGGGCGGGAGCTATATACCCGCAATGCTGCCAACTACATCCTCGAATTGCAAGCCCTCCATACCTGGATCGAAGCCCAGGTGGCGCAGATTCCTGCGGAGCGCCGTCTGTTGGTCACCAATCACGAGAGTTTTGGTTACTTCGCCGACCGCTACGGTTTCGAAATCATCGGCACGATTATTCCCAGTGTGAGCACCGGCGCTTCGCCTTCAGCCCAGCAATTGGCGCGGTTGGTGGAGCATGTGCGCGCCAGCGGCGCTGCGGCGATATTCCTGGAGACCGGCAGCAATCCCCAGCTTGCCGAGCAGATCGCTCACGAGACAGGGATCAAGGTGGTCACAAAGCTGTACACGCACTCGATTACCGAGCCCAGTGGCGTCGCGCCCACTTATATCGCGATGATGCGTTACAATGTCAACGCTATTGTGGAAGCGCTGAAATAGTGTCTGATCGTATCTATCTCGGACGATATTGCATTAGACGTTGACTCTGTAAAACGCCCTATTTTCTGCCACGGTCTTAGCATTTTGGAGGCGGCTTCGTGCCTTCCTGCCTTCGTGGTGAGAGAAAAGTAACCACCAAGACACGAAGTCTTCTTGTTGGCTCTTTGTGTCTTTGTGCCTTCGTGGTGAGAGAAGAATAACCACCAAGGCATCAAGACACGAAGTCTTTTTGTTGGCTCTTCGTGTCTTCGTGGTGAGAGAAGAGTCACCACCAAGACACTAAGACACGAAGTCTTTTTGTCGGCTCTTTGTGTCTTTGTGCCTTCGTGGTGAGAGAAGAGTAACCACCAAGGCACCAAGAGAAGTTGGTTCGTGGGAAGAGCAGAGCGGGATGTGCAACAGCGTCTGCGGGTTTCGAACGCTTCGCGAGATGGAGTGGGGAAGTGACGGAAGCAAGGGGGATGATACGATTGACTTTTTACAGCCTTTTTACATCCCCGTAAACTTTGCATAACCCCTTGGGTATATCATCAAGTCATCGAACCTGCTTTCACATTCACACAGGAGGACCTATGAAACCCAAAATCTTGCTTTTGCTCAACTTTTTGCTGATTTTTGCTATCGGGTTGGGCAGCTTCGCCCTACCCGTCCAAGCCGCGCCGCTCGGCGGCAGCATTACCGGCGTTGTCACTTCGCCTAACGGCTATCCGCTGCCGGTTGGAACAGTGGTCAAACTGTTCCAACCGGGCAGCGATACTGTGCGCGGACAAGCCCAGGTGAACCTGAACACCGGCGAATTCCAATTCGCCTCGCTCCCCAATGGCTTGTACATCCTCAAAGCCGTCCCACCCGAAGTTAGCGGCTTGACCCAATCGCAGCCGCGCGAAGCCCTCGTAATGAATACCCCCGTGGACGTCGGCATCCTTGCCCTGACCCTGCCGCAACTCACCGGCAACGTCCTTGCCCCCGATGGCATAACCCCGAACCCCGCCGACATCACCGTCTTTCTCCCCAACGGGCATCCCTTTCAATACGTCGCCGCCCCAACCGGGGCGTATGCCATTGGCGGCTTACCCGCCGGGGACTACAACCTGCAAGCCTACCCGCGCGGCACGCAGCCCTACTTCCGCTCTGCCCTCACCCCGCTCACCGTTACCGATGGCGTAACCCAAACCCTCGACCTGCAACTGCGCCCCGCTGACCTTTGGGGTACGGTCACCGACCCGTTTGGCGTGCCCGTACCGGCTGCAAAAGTGATTGCCGCCAGCCTCGATGGCAGCGCCCAAGCCGCCCTCACCGACCCGCAAGGCTTTTGGACGCTCGGCGCGCTTCCCGAAGGCGAATACTTGCTCACCGCCCTGCCACCCCGAACCGCCGGCGGACTCATCCCTGCCGAGCGCGTTACCGTCACCATTCCTACCGATGGCAACCCCTACACGCTCACCCTGCAAGCCACCAACAAAATCGTCACCGGCACTGTTACCGCCCAAAACGGGCAAATCATCCAAAATGCTCAAATTCACGCCCGCCGCGTGGGGCGCCCCGGCGAAACCCAAACCCTCACCGATGACCAGGGCGCGTACAGCCTGAACCTTGCCCCCGGCTTATGGGCGCTCACTGTCCATCCCATTACTGAAACTGTGCCAGCCAACTGGGTTTACCGCGATGGCGCGCAGTTCGTTGCCTTCCGCGACAACCTGCTGCCCGAAACCAAAACCACCAACTTTACCGTCTTGCTTGCCAATTCCGGCATAACCGGCAACATCCAACTGCCCGATGCCTCCGCCCCGCCTTTCACCGTCACTGTTGCGCTCTACAACAACGAAGGACAAGGGCGTTTCACCCAAACCCTGCCTGGCGATGGCACATTCAACCTTACCTTGCCCTCCGGCGGCTACAAAATTGCCATGCGCCCTGCCAGCGATGCCTACCTTGCACCCGCCCTCGACCCCGTTCAATTGCCTCCCAACGACATCCTCGACCTCGGCACCGTCACCCTGCTACCGCGCGACGCCCTGATAACCGGCACAATCGTTGTCAGTGGTACGCAAATGGGGATTGAAGGAATCCCGATTGTTGCCCTGCGCCCCGATGCGCCCGGCGTGGTGCAAACGGTCAGCGGCCCTGGGGGTGTGTACGCCCTTGCAGTTTCCGCCGGTGATTGGGAGATTCACCCAGCCCTGTTGCCCACCTCCCCGTATTTGTTCACGGGCGAAGCGGCGCAAGTCACCCTTGCCGCTGGCGAAACCGTCCCCAATGTCAACTTTGCCCTCAGCGGCACCGACTCCGTGCTGCAAGGCACAGTGGTAGACGAAAATGGCAATCCCATCACCGACATCGAAGGTTGGGCAGCCGCGCGGCAAGTAGAAAACCCGCAAGTTTACAACGGCGCGCCCATCCAGGCTGGCATGTTCACCATCTACCTGCCAGCGGGTGAATACAACCTCGCCGCCCATGTCCCGCCCGGCTCTGGCTACCTCTCCAGCGGCGAGCGCAGCGTCCAATTGCTCTCCGGTCAGACCACCACCGTCACCCTCACCTTGCGTACCGTCAATGCCCACATCAACGGCGCGCTGGTAGACCCGCGCAACAACAACCAAACCGTGACCGACCTGCCCGGATGGGTCTCGGCGTGGAGCGGCATCAACTGGACGGCTGCTCCCATCCAAACCGGCAACGGCAGCTTTGGCTTGAACGTAGCCGCCGGAATCTGGCGCGTCAACTATGCCATTCAGCCTGGCGAATACGCCCGTGTGGGCAAAGCCCAAAATGTGCCGGTCGAAGCCGAACAAACTGTGCTGATTGACTTGCCGGCCACCCGCAAGGACGCGCAAATTCAAGGCAGCGTCCTCGCCCCGGATGGCAGCCCGCTGGCAGGCGCGCTCGTCCTGGCACGCGGGCAAAGCGGCTTGGTTGAAGGACTCACCTTGCAAACCTTCAGCGCCGCCGATGGCACGTTCAGCCTGGCTGTTCCCTATGGTTCTTACCGTCTTGGCGCAGCTCTGCCCGGCACGTCATGGGTCAAACCCGCCGAAGAAACCTTCGATGTCATCCAAAATGGCATCTCCGGTGGTCACATTCTGCAATTCCGTGAGAGCGATGCCACCCTGAGCGGTACACTCACCGTCAGCAACACCGTCAGCAGCGGCGCGGTTCACCTGTTTGCCTGGGCGAGCGATGGCGCTTACGTCAATGCTGCCTTCCCCGTCACTGCCACCGAACAAACCGCCCAAGGCGCGTACCAACTCGGCTTGATCAGTGGACGAGAGTGGAACATCAAAGCCGTCTATCAGCACGGCGGGCAGTACTGGCTGGCGCAGACCACCTTCCGCATGGATGACACCAGCCAAACCCTCGACCTCACCCTCGATGGACCGAACCCCCTGCCGTATCCCGTCGTCGTTCGCTTCGATGCTGCCGATGCCCAACAAATCACCCTCAGCGACGGCACAGAAATCAATATCCCCGGCGGCGCGCTGCCCACAGAAGGCATGGTTACACTCAGTATCATTCCTATTGCCACACTGCCCAACCAGCAAGATGCACGCACGCTGCCCTACGGCTATGCCTTCCTTGCCTACGATGCAGATGGCGACCCCATCGAAGCCACCTTCAACCAAAATGTCACCATTCACTTTACCTACGACGAAAGTGACCTCGGCGGCGTGCCGGAGAATCGCCTGCTCCCAGCCTACTTTGCCACCACCACCAACACCTGGACTTTCCCCCAAAGTTACAGCATAGACACCGCTGCTAACCGTGTGACGATGGAAATCAACCACTTCACTGACTTTGCCCTCGTCACCAATGGACGGCAGTACATCTTCTTGCCGCTGTTGAGACGCTAAATTCTCGCAAAGGGCAGGTGAAGGCATGACTTTGCCTGCCCGTCTTGTTCAACTCTCAAACTGTCGCCGACTATATTCTGGAATGTCGGCGACTTTTTGAGTTTTCTTGCGACAATGGGCGGTCTCTCTTCGAAGAGTTTAGTCGTCAGCCGGATAGGGAGGTGAATGTTCGCGGTGGATGGTGTTTAGGGGAGGAAGGCCAGAAGGGGGCGGAGGAGCAAGCAACACGATGGGGATGGACAAGGCACAGGCACAGACGAAAAGGGAAAAACAAATTTCTCGAAATGCGCCTCGAATGCGGTAAAATCGTTACTACAAGCGCATTGCTTACCATTGCTTGGGCGGGCTTCCTGCTCAGGGGAAGGCGGATAATGAGTTCAACGAAATAAGCCGGCAACCTTCTCTCCGGCTCCGGCGGGGGCTCCCGCCTTAGCACTTGGAAATCGGCTGGAAGCCGACTCCAGCCGCCAGCGGCGCAGTCTGCTTATAGTTGACTTTCCCTTTATGAACGATATCTTGCTGACTCTTCTGAAATTGGGGGCGGTGGCCCTCTTCGTGCTGACCAATGGCTTTTTTGTGGCGGCAGAGTTCTCTCTGGTCAGCGTTCGGCGCACCCGCATTGCCGAACTCGTGGCGCAGGGCAACCCCGCCGCACGCTGGGTACAACGCGCCATCGAAAACCCCGATCGGGTCATCGCCGCCACCCAACTGGGCATCACCCTCTCCAGCCTGGCCCTGGGTTGGTTAGGCGAGCCAGCCCTGGCACATCTCATTCAGCCGCTGGTGGCCTTGTTGCCCGCCGCGCTGCAAGCTGGCGCGGCGCACAGCCTCTCCGCCGCTCTCGCTTTTGCCGTCATCACCTTCTTGCATGTCGTCGTCGGCGAACTGGCCCCAAAGTCCATCGCCCTGCAAGACCCCGAAAAAACCTCCCTGGTCGTTGCCCGCCCAACCCTGTGGACCGAACTGATTTTCAAGCCCGCTATCTGGCTGCTCAATGGCAGCGGCGCTTTGCTTCTGCGTCTGGTGGGGGTGAGACCCGCCTCCGGCCACGAGTTGGCCCACTCGGTTGAAGAACTCAAAATGCTGGTGGACGCCAGCGCCGAAGAGGGCGTCGTCCAAGCCGAAGAGAGCGAAATGCTTCATGCCATCTTCGACCTGGGGGATTTGCTCGTCCGTCAGGTGATGATCCCCCGCACCGAAATCGTCGCCGTCGAAGCAGACCTGCCCTTCGACAAAATCATCGAAATCGTTACCCAATCGCTGTACACCAAATTCCCGGTCTACGATGACGATCTCGACCAGATTCTGGGCGTTTTACACGTCAAAGAGCTTCTGCAAGTCATGCAATCGCCCGAATGCCATACCTGCACAGCGCGCAACCTGGCGCGCGAGGCGCTCTTCATCCCCGAGACAGCTTCGGTGAACGAACTGCTCAGACAATTTCGCGACCGCCGCACCCATATCGCCATCGTCCTCGACGAATACGGCGGCACAGCCGGCCTGGTGACGCTCGAAGACTTGCTCGAAGAGATCGTCGGCGAAGTGAGCGACCCCTTCGATAAGGTGACGCCCGAGATCCAGCCCCAGCCGGATGGGAGCGTCCTCATAGATGGTCTGACGTTGACCGATGAGGTCAATGAACATCTCGGCCTTGAATTGCACGACCCGCACTACGACACCATTGCCGGCTACGTGCTAGGCCGCCTGGGGCGCATCCCCAAAGTGGGCGACAGCCTCGAAGCCGACGGCGTTCGCCTTTGCGTAGAAGCCATGGATGGCTTGCGCATCTCCCGGATTTCGCTCACGACCACGCAGGGCAAAACCGACCCAAGCGGCGGTTGATTTGCGTCTTGCCGGCATCCATAATCGTCTTTGGGGCTTCATGACCGCCTTTGTCGAAATTAGCGTCAACGTCCCTCAAGTTTCCGGCCTGTTCCATTACCACCTGCCGCCAGAGCTGGAAGGGCGCGTGGCCGCCGGGCACCTGGTGGAAGTGCCGTTTGGCCGACAACGTGTGCAAGGGGTGGTCATGCGGGCGGTAGCCGAGCCGGAAGTGCCCGAGACACGCCCCGTGCTGGCCCTGCTCGACGCTGAACCCGTGCTGACGCCCGCTCAGATTGCCCTGGCAAGCGCCCTGGCCGATAGCACGCTGTCGCCGCTGGCAGCCATCATTGCGCTGATGCTTCCTCCCGGCCTGGCGCAGCAAGCCGATGTCCGCTATGCGCTGGTCGGCGAGCTGGTTGACGCGGCCGCCGCGGGCGTGGCCGGAAGCACGGCGGCGCGTTTGCTCAAGCTCTTGCAAAAACGCGGCCCCTTGCGCGGTCGGCAAATTGACGCCGCCTTGCCGCGTCTCGATTGGCGCCCTGCGGCGCAAGCGCTCGTCAGGCGCGGCGTGTTGACCGCCCAAGCCGTGCTTGCCCCCCCCAGCGTGCGCGCCCGCATGGCGCGCAGCGTTGCTCTGGCCGTCTCCATTCCTGCCGCCGAGGCGGCCATGCCCAGCCTCGCCCGCCCCAACACCCCCGCCCTGGCCCGCCGGCAAGCCATCCTGCGCTGCCTGATGCGTGAAGCTCAGCCCGTGGAGGTGAGCTGGGTCTATGCTGAAACAGGCGGCAACCTCGAAGATTTGTATGCCCTGGCCGACAAGGGCCTGGTGACCCTGACCGAAACCCAGGTGTGGCGCGACCCGCTGGCCGAAATGTCCCCGCCCCCCCTGCCGCCCCCTGTTCTGACCGCAGACCAGCAAGCCGTGTGGCAGGAAATACAGCCCGCTTTACGCCGCGCCTCTAGCACACAGCCGCTTGCCCCCATCCTCCTGCACGGCGTGACCGGTTCGGGCAAGACCGAAATCTACCTACGGGCAGTGGCCGAGACGCTTCTGCTAGGTCGTCAGGCCATCGTCCTCGTCCCCGAAATTGCCCTGACCCCGCAGACGGTACAGCGCTTCGTGGCGCGTTTCCCTGGCCAGGTGGGTCTGGCGCATTCTCGTCTCTCACCCGGCGAGCGTTACGATACCTGGCGGCGGGCGCGGGCCGGTTCGTTAGCGGTGATGGTGGGGCCGCGCAGCGCCCTGTTCACCCCCTTCGCCAACTTAGGGCTGATTGTGGTGGATGAATGTCACGACGATTCGTATTATCAGGCAGAACCGCCGTTCTACCACGCCCGCGAGGCAGCCGTGCTCTACGCCCAACTGGCGGGTGCAGTTTGCCTGCTGGGGTCGGCCACCCCCGACGTGGTCAGCTTTCACCGCGCCCGCCAGGGCGTCTGGCAAATCCAACATCTGCCCGAACGCATCCTCGCTCACCGCCAGGCGATTCAGGCGCAGGCCGAGCGCCTCGGCATCCAATCTCGCTACCGCCCGCTGGAAGCTCAGGCCGAGATGATGGCTCTGCCCCCCGTGCAAGTGGTGGACATGCGCCAAGAGTTGCGCGTCGGCAACCGCTCCATCTTCAGCGCCGCCCTGCAAACCGCATTGGCCGAGACGCTGCGACAAGGTCAGCAGGCTATCTTGTTCCTCAACCGGCGCGGCGCGGCCACCTATGTTTTTTGCCGCGAGTGCGGCGAGACGCTCAAATGTCCCCATTGTGATTTGCCTCTTACCGTGCATGTCGCCAGGCCCTCAGCCGATAGTTCCGCCTCGCCGCCTGCTCAGCCGGCGACTTTGACCCTTCTGTGCCACCATTGCGCCTACCGGCGCACTATGCCGCTCGAATGTCCGGCCTGCGGCAGCCGCCACATCCGCCAATTGGGCGCCGGCACCGAAAAGGTAGAAGCCGAAGTGCAAAGGCTTTTCCCGCAAGCACGCACCCTGCGCTGGGATTACGATACCACCCGCACCAAAGGCGCACACGAGATCATCCTCAGCCATTTCGCGGCTCACCGCGCCGATGTGCTGATCGGTACGCAGATGATTGCGAAAGGGCTGGATTTGCCGTTGGTGACGCTGGTGGGCGTGGTGTTGGCCGATGTGGGGCTGAGTTTGCCCGATTATCGCGCTGCCGAGCGCACCTTCGCTATCCTCACCCAGGTGGGCGGGCGCGCCGGGCGCAGCCCCTTGGGCGGGCAGGTCATCTTGCAGACGTATCAGCCGGAGCATTACGTCATCCAGGCGGCAGCGCGGCACGATTACGAAGGTTTTTATCATCGGGAAATCGAACAGCGCCGGCGCTTGGGATACCCTCCTTTTGGCCGCCTGGTGCGGCTGGAATACCGCCACGTCAACGCCGAGCGCGCCGAGACGGCGGCGCGCGCCCTGGCGGGGCAAATCCGCGCCTGGTTGACGACCGCTGAACGCCGCGCCACCGAAATCATCGGGCCAGCGCCATGTTTCTTTGCCCAGTTGGCTGGCCTGCACCGCTGGCAGATCATCCTGCGCGGCCCTGACCCCGTCTCTCTGTTGCGCGGCCGCCCTCTGGCCGATTGGCGCGTGGAGGTGGATCCCCCGGCTTTGTTGTGACTACCCACGAGACGAATCCCTTCACCTTCCCCCTGGCAGCGAGGTTCACGCCAGTGATCGCCACTCTCTCCTAACCCCATGGAACTAACACCCGCTCGCTTCATCGAAGAACCTATCGAGGTCATTTTCGACGTTGCTCCCCTCATCGAGAAGAAGCCGTCCTGCCCCAACGGCTTCGTGTGGCGCGGCGACACCTATCGCATTACCGCTATGCTGGCCGAGTGGCAAGATTACACCCGCCGCGGCCGTTTTGCCCGCAATATGCAGCCTGGACATGCTGCCGTGGCAGGCCGGCGCGGTTCGTGGGGCGTGGGATTGTTCTACTTCCGCGTGCAAACAGCAAATGGCCGTATCTTCGATCTGTACTACGACCGCGCTCCCAAAGACGCCGCTCACCGCCGCGGGGCTTGGTTCCTCTACCGGGAATTGCACCCTCCTGCGACGGGCGCGCCCTGAACGGCTGTCGCTTCCCCCCCTCTGCCCTGCACAGGTCTTTCTTCAACGCACCGCCCGCAGGTGGTAAACGTCAATCACCTTGTTTTCGATATTGATGAACTGGAAAATGATTTCCGTCATGCTGGCCTCGACCAACATAGCGCCGAAGTTTTCATCGTACTGCACCGCACTGCCCAGGCGGCGGCGGCTGATGGGGTAGCGCTCTCCCCCGCCCAAACCGTTGATGAAATAGGGGAAGCCGTCCACGATCAACCGCTCGTAGGAATGAATATGCCCGGCGATCATCGCTGTTGCTCCCCACTCGGCAAAGGGCCATTGCATCCAATCGGTATCCTCGTAATACCCCGACGAGTAGGGAGGATGGTGGGCATAGACGATTTTCCAGGGCAGGGTAGCCGCGGCCAGGCGTTCTCGCAGCCAGTCTGCTTGCACTGAGCTGCGCCCCACTTTATCCGGCTCGCGGCTGTCGGAATTCAGGCAAAACAGGTGTACCGGCCCCCAGGTGAAATCGTAATAACGCTCATTGCCGGGCAGTTCGAAGTAGTCGAGGTAGGCCTGATAATTGCCCTCGCCCCAATCGTGATTGCCGATAGCCGGGAAGAAGCGGTTGATGGTGGCCCCAGGCCCATAGTTGCCATGATAGGGATGAATATAATCGGCGTACCATTGGCCGATATTGGCGTCAATCGTCTCGGCAGAGCCATCGGGATAATTGTTGTCGCCGACGGTGATGATGAAATCCACCTGCCAGCTTGCAATCAGTGTGGCCACAGCTTTGGCGTGTTCGTCGCCCGAACCGTAATCGCCGATCACAGCAAAGCGGACCGGCGTGAGCGAGGGGGTAAGCGTGGGAGAGGGGGGCAGGGGGGTCTCTGTGACGGTGGCCGACGGCGGCAAGGGCGAGGGGGTGATCGGTGTGGCCGTTGGCGGGCGGCGGGTGGGGAAAGCGGTCGCTACCGAAGGTGGCGGCAGGATGGACGGCGAGGGCGGCGGCAGCGTGGAAACAGCGGCGCTGGGCAGCACGGTAGGGCTGGCGCCGGGCGCGGGGGGTGAAGCGGCGCGGTCGCTTGGCCACGCCCCACAGCCCGCCAGCGTCAGTGTGGCCGCCAAGCTGAAAGCCAAGGCTGCCCACAGCCAGGCCCACGACCAGCTTCCCAGCCGCTGGCGGCGCCGCTGCGCAGGGATATTTTGTTTGGGGAAAGGCAGGCCCACGCTCATGGGCGGTTGCCATCCAGCGGGTAACCGGCATCGTACCAGGCGCGCACGCCCCCATCCATCGAAGTGGCCTCGAAGCCTGCTTCCAGGAGGATGTCCCGGCCCTGCTGACTGCGGTTGCCTGAGCGGCAGACGACCACGATGGGCTTGTCGCGCGGCAGCTCATTCAGGCGATTGGGCAACTCCTCCAGCGGGATAAGCACCGTATTGGGAATATGGCCTTGATCCCACTCTTCCTGGCTGCGCACGTCTATCAGCAAGGTGCCTTGCTGATATTGCTGGTAAGCCTCTTGCACCGAGACGGTAGCTCCCTGGCTGCTCTCCGCGCTGGACAAGGGGCGGCGCGCCCACCACACAATCGTCACCGAGAGGGCTAGAATGGTGAGTATTGCCGTGGCAAGCCAGAAGATAGATTGACGTTGCTGGCGCGCTTTCTGACGGCGCAGCGCCAGCCTGGAAGGAGACTTGGGTGTTTGTTTTTTGTTCTGGCTCATGGTCTTTCCTTACGGTTGCACAGGCGAGTTAACAGGGGTTAGCGTCTCCGAAGGGAGGCAGGCCTCCAGACGGGGCCGCGTGGGGTCATGGCGCATCCAGCAGTTGAACGAACGACCGCTGGAGGTGGTCAGGGCAATCAGGGAATAGAAACCGCGTTGGGCAACGACGCTCATTTGCGAGAGGCTCTCGCCGGCGGCCCGTCTCTGCAGAACCCATTGGTGGGCCTGTTCGCTCAAGTTCACGCCGCAGCTCAGTTTTTCCGGCCCCTGCAGCAGGCAAGTCATCGAGCGGTCGTAGAGCTGATCGCTCGGCTGGCACACGGTGGGGATGTCGAGAAAAGCGCTGCAACGTGCCCAAGTGCCGCCGAAATCAATCAGGACGGTGGTCTCATCCAGGTAATTGACATCGTAGGGGCCGAGAATCAGCCGCCGCGGGCGCGCCAACAGCCCCAACAGGGGGTCGAGGGCGTGCAGACGCAAATCGCGCGCCACCTGCGGTGAGATCGTCTCCCCCTGGTGGGCCAGGGTGTAACGGATGATTTCGTCGGTGGCCATGAAACTGCCCCGCAGAGGTTGATAGACGCTCTCGACGACGACCGAACCGGCCAGCAGGAAGAACGGCACCACCACCCCCAGGGAGAGCCACCGCCCCAAGATAGCTGTGGCCGAACGGGCCGATTCCACGAGATAGTTTTGCAGCGCCCCGGCAATGAGCGAGAGAAGGGCGGTGGCAATGTACACATACACCATGCGATAAGTGACATTGGGCGGGTAGGGGTAGATTTCCAGGCCCTTGAAGCGTGGGTCGAGCCAGCCGGTGACCGCGGTAACCACCTCGAAAGGCAAATGGCTGGCGAAGAAAGCAAAGCCTGCGCCGGTGGCCAGCCAGGCGATCACGCTAAAGGCGGTAGCATCTGCCCACGCCGACAGCCAGCCGGCGAGGCCGCCCGTCAGCAGGCAGAACGTCCCGCCGATGAGCAGCTTGAGCCAGGGCATCTCCGCCGAAGCGCGCCACAACAGCCAACCGTCATGCCCCCAGGTGATAAGGCTGTAGGCCAGGCCGCCCAGCAAGCCGTAAGCCAACCCTAGCCGCAGCTTCTCGCCTTCGGCGCGGCGGTTTGGTGACGGCTGTAAAGTCACTCGGTCTCCTTGAACTGCCCCTCCACAATTTCCCCTTCGACGACATCTTCTTCAGCCGGCGGCTGGGGCGGTAAGACGATGTTTTGCTGTCTGGCCGGGGTGACGCCGTTGATGGCATCCTGATGCTCCTTCACCACCTCCGGCGGGCAAAGCTCCACGAACAGCACCGTGCTGAGCCAGACAATGGCGGCGTCATCCACTGGCCCCGGCATCAAATCGGGAAAGAGGAAATAAGCCAGTGAGCCGATGGGGATAAGTTTGAGCCAGGGGCTGACGCGCCGGTCGCTCATCAACCGCACGACCAGTTTGATGCGCTGGATGACATCGGAGAAAAATCCTCCGCTGAAAGGGATCATTTGACGCGAACGGTTCTCTGACATAGCCACCTCCAGGGGGTAGGATGGATTATAACATGCAGGCTTGAGGTGAGTGGCAATTGCGGCGGCTTGCTTCGCCGTCAAACGGCAAAAGCGCCCTTTTGTCTCACTGGCGCAGTGGCGACTGCTCAGAAGGTGAGGGGTTTTTACCCTGGCAGGAGTGATCTTTGGCGTATTGCGGTGGCTCACGAAAAGATTTATACTGAGGTGCATGGCAAAGCTGTTCACTGAGCAAATGCTTGTCCTGTTCGCCATCCTGGCTATCGGCTCATGGGTGGGACAGTGGTCCATCCGCGGTCTGTCGCTGGGTGCGGCCGGGGTTTTGTTCACGGCGCTGGCGTTTGGGCATTTCGGTCTCAGCGTACCCAAGGAGGTGATGGACCTCGGCTTGTTGCTGTTCGTCTATGCGGTGGGGATAACCGCCGGGCCGCGTTTCTTCCGCACCTTCCGGCGGCGCGGCATCCAGTTCGTGGTCATTGCGTTGATCACCGTGGGCGTTGGGGCGTTGACGACGGTGGGAGTGGCTTATCTCTTCCGTCTGCCCTATGAATTGGCTGCCGGGCTGTACACTGGGGCGATGACCTGCACACCGGCCCTGGCCGCAGCGATTGACGTGGTGGAGCGCGCCGCCCCCGGCAGCAGCGCGCCGGTTTCGGTGGGCTATGGCATTGCCTATCCATACAGCATGATTGGCGTGGTCTTGCTTATCCAGCTCATGCCTGGCTTGCTGCGCCGCAGTGTCAAGGCCGAAGAAGCGCGCTGGGAACAAGAAAAATCCAGCGAGGCTCCCCACCTGGAGATCGCCACCTTCGTCATCACCAATCCCAACTGTTTTGGCAAGCATCTGGCCGAGATGCACTTGCACAGCATGGTGCAGGCCAACATCACCCGCATCAAGCGTGATGGCAAAGTTCACGCCGCCTCGCCCGATTTCGTCTTACAGCCGGGCGACGTGGTCATGGCGGTTGGCTCGGCAGAGGAATTGCACAAAATGCGCCTGCTGTTGGGCGAAGACGCTCACGCCCCCGACATGGAAGATGCCAGCACAGGCATCGTTTTCATGGACATGGAAGTGCGCGAGGAAGCCCTCACCGGCAAAAGTCTGACCGAGATGCAGGTGTGGAGCCGCTATGGGGTGCTGATCACGCGTATCCGCCGCCAGGGTCTGGAATTCACCCCTTCGGGCAAGATGAGTCTCGAAATGGGCGACAATATCCGCGTGGTCGGAGAAACCGCCGCCGCCGAGGCTTTTGCCAGGCTGGTGCAAGGCTCGGAGCGCAAGGGGGAGGAGACCAACATGGTCACCTTCTTTTTCGGCCTGTTGTTGGGTATTCTCGTCGGCTCCATTCCCATCAACCTGCCCAATGGACTGACCGTCAGGTTGGGGATGGCGGGCGGCGCGTTCATCGTCAGCTTGCTGGTAGGGCATTTCGGGCGCATCGGCCCCTTCAAGCTTTATGTCCCGCGGGCGGCGCGCAGCCTGTCGCGCGAACTGGGGCTGATGTTGTTCCTGGCAGGAGCAGGGGTGAACGCCGGGGCGCATTTTGCCCAGATTCTCCAGCAACAAGGCTGGAGTTTGTTGCTGGCCGGCGCGCTGATCACCACCACCTCGGTGGCCGCAGGCATCCTCTTGATGCACGGCATCTATCGCATGAACTTGCTGGCCACCATGGGCGCCTTGTGCGCCTGCATGACCAACCCCCCCGGCCTGGGTTCGGCTAATGCCCAAACCGAAACTGACCTCCCGGCCCTTTCCTATGCCAGCGTTTACCCCGTGGCGCTCATCTTCAAGATTCTGCTGGCGCAATTGCTCGTCGAAGTGCTGCGCCGCATCCTGTAAGCTCAAGAGGCTCATTTATGAAACTCTCCCCTTCTCTCGCTAAACTCATCCTATGGCTGACGCTTGGTGCGTTGACGCTTGTGCTGGCCAGTGAGACAGCCGCCCGATCAGAAATCTCTGCTCCTCTCGCGTTGGTGCGTGTCGAAGTGCGCACCCCCGCCGAGCGGCAACAGGTTGCTGCCCTGGCTCAACCCTGGGCGCAACTCTGGGACACAGCCGGTCAGGAATATCTGCTTGCCACAGCAGATGCCCATCAGCAGGCCGCTCTGGCGGCAGAGGGCCTTGCCCTGCGCATTCTCGACGCCGACACCCGCACGGCCAGCTATTACTTGCTGCGGGCGCGCCAGCCGCAGGCGTTTGAGGACGCTCTGAAGAGCGCTCGCCAGAGCGTCACCCTTTTGGATGTGGATGGCTTGCAAGCCGTGGCCCGCGCCCAGCCTGCCGAGGCCGAGCGCCTCTCGATGGTGGGTATCCAAATCGCCCGCTTGGGGCCTGATCCCATCGTCCTGAAGCCACATCTCGCCAGCGTGGCCCTTCCCCACAGCATCACCCCCGATCCGCTCATCCAAACGTTCATCAACCAGGTCAGCGCCGCTACCGTTTGGGATTACACCGGCAACCTGAGCGGCGAGAACCCCGTCTCCATTGGCGGCAGCCCCTATACCATCCTCACCCGTTACTCACGCACCACCACACCTATCGAGAAAGCCACCCAATACGTGTATGAGCACCTCCAGGCTTTGGGTCTGTCCACCTCCTACCACACCTACAACCTCTCCGGCAGCGGCACGCGCCGCAACGTGGTGGCCGAGCAACCCGGCCTGGGCCAACCCAGCCGCATCTTCCTCATCACCGCACATCTAGACGATACCTCCAGCCAAAATGGCGACCCCTATACCTACGCCCCCGGCGCCGATGACAACGCCAGCGGTTCGGTGGCCGTGTTGATTGCCGCCGACATCCTCAGCCAGTACGACTTCGACTGCACCCTGCGCTATGTCCTGTTTACCGGCGAAGAGCAAGGCCTGATCGGCAGCGCCGCCTATGCCACTTACGTTTACAACCTCGGCGAGGACATCGAAGGCGTTCTCAACCTGGATATGATCGCCTACAACTCCGATAGCGCCCCCATTCTCGACCTGCACGCCCGCAGCGCTATCCCTGCCTCGGTCACCCTGGCCAACCTGTTTGTTGATGTCGTCAACGCCTATAACTTGAACCTGACCCCCGAGATTTTCATCAACGACTCGTTGGGCAATTACAGCGACAACAAATCCTTTTGGGACAAGGGTTATGCCGCCATCCTGGCTATCGAGGACGACGACGATTTTACCCCCTATTACCACAAGACGACCGATACCCGCGCCACGCTGAACCAGGCCTATTTCACCGAATTCGTCAAGGCTGCGGTGGGCACGCTGGCCCACATGGGCTGCCTGCTGCCGCCGCAAGGTTATCTGGCCGGGCAGGTTACCGACGCAGACAGTGGCACCCCCCTTGGCGGCGCCACCGTGCGCGCCGCCCTGGACGGCGGGCAAGCCTGGAGCACCCTCAGCCAAACCGATGGTCGCTATCGCCTGGAACTGGCGCCCGGCACCTACACCGTCAGCGCCGTAGCCCCCGGTCATATGATCACCACCAGCCACGACGTGCCCATTCAAGCCAACATCACCACAACGCTCAATCTGGCCTTGCCCGTCACCCCCACCTTGACCGTCACCGGCTACGTGCGCGCCGCCGACACCGCCGCGCCGCTGGCGGCCACCATCACCGCCCTGGGATCGCCCTTCCCCCCGGCATACAGCGACCCCGCCAGCGGCTACTACACGCTGCAACTCTTCCCCGGCGATTACGTCCTGCAGGCCCAGGCCGAACACTATTTGCCGATGACGCACACCATCCAGCTCACCGACGATCTGCATCTCGATTTCGACCTGACGCCCCCCTGCCTGCTGGTGTTAGACGATGACGACGGCGCCTCCTACCAGACCTATTACACTACCGCCCTCGACCGTTTGGGATACACCTACGAGATAGCATCTGCCCTGCCCGCTGGCTTCGAGAGCTTACCTTACCAGGCTGTCATCTGGCTGAGCGGGGATGCCAGCGCCAACACGCTCACCCCTGCCGATCAAGCCGCCCTGGCCGCCTACCTCGACGCCGGCGGGCGCTTGTTCCTCTCTGGCCAGAATATCGGCCAAGACATCGGCAACACCGATTTCTACCAGCAGAGACTGCACGCCAGCCTGCTCACAGCCAACAGCGGCCTTACCTCGCTCAGCGGGCTGAATTTCCTCGGCCCCCCCCTGGTGGACATCTTCATCCAGGGCAGCGGCGGCGCCAACAACCAGACTTCTCCCGACGGCGTGACGCCTCTCCAGGAGGGTTATGCCGTTTATCGCTACACCCCCAATGGCCCCTTCGGCGGTGTGGCCTACGATGGCTTTTACCGCAGCGTGTACTTTGCCTTCGGTTATGAGGCTATCAACCGTCAAATTGACCGCGATAACGTGATGCAGGCAACGCTCAATCACCTCGGCGTGTGCAGCCCCACTCAGCCGCCGCAGGCCGCTTTCACCTACACGCTTGCGGGCCTGACGGCCGCCTTCACCAACACCTCGCAGGGTTTGCCCTGGTTGACCTATAGCTGGGATTTTGGCGATGGTTCAGCGCTCAGCCATGCCGTCCACCCCACCCACACCTTTGCCGCCCCCGGCGTTTACACCGCTACGCTGACCACCACCAACCGCTATGGCTCGGATAATTTTGCCGCCGCCCTGCAAGTTACGCTGCCATGTACACCGCTGAGCGGGGTGGATTTCGACTACGCCCCGCTTGCCCCCTTCGAAGGCCAGGTCGTTACCTTCACTGCCGTCATCAGCGGCGGCGCACCGCCCTTCACCCTCACCTGGGACTTCGGCGATGGCTCGCAGCCGTTGAGCGGAACGAACTTGAGCGTCGTCACGCATACCTTCTCCATCTCAGACACTCAGACCACCTTCACAACCACCCTGACGGCTGCAAATAGCTGTTCCAGCGCCTCGCGGCAGAAACCCATCCAGGTGAACAGCTTACCAGACTACATGCTTTACCTGCCGCTTGTGGGCAAAACTTCCTCCCCTTAGCCCCCTCTGTCTGGCTGAGGGTTGGTAACCATCAGCGCTCGGAGAGGCGATGGAATTTCGTTTGACTCCTGGCAGAAAAAACATTACACTTAAGCCAACAGTTCTGCCAAAAAGCGATGAGAAACCTGGAGGACAATATGGTTGCACCTTCCTATCAATTGATCATGCGTTCTGGTCCAACGCCTGGCAAGGTTTTCCCCTTATCCAACCCTGAGATCACGGTTGGCCGGGATATGACCAACGACATCGTCATCAACGATGCGGAGATTTCGCGCCGCCATGCCCGACTGATATTGCAGGCTGGCGATTACGTCTTGGAAGACCTAGGCTCCACCAATGGCACTTTCGTCAATGGCCAACGGCTGATGGGACCGCACGCCCTGCGCCACGGCGAATTGATCATGTTCGGTGAGAACGTCGGTTTGGTGTACGAATCGAGCAATGTTGTTGCCGATTTGAACGCTACGGTGATTTCGACGCCGATGGGGCCGCAGGCCACGGTGAGCGCCCCCTCGCCAATGCCGGCTCCTCCGCCGATGTATGCCCCGCCGCCGATGGAAGCGGCGCCGATGTACGCTCAGCAAGTGCCCGCTGGCCCGTTAGAACCGTTGGCGCCCATGGCGGTTCCGCAGAAGAAGGGTGTCAACAAAGGCTTACTCATCGGCGGTTGCGGTTGTCTGCTGATTTTGTTGTGCGTCATCGTCTTGGGGCTGGCGGCCTGGTACATAGACGCCAATTATTTGTGGTGTAAAATTCTGCCGTTCTTGTGCTAAACCCTGGCATTGCTTCGATGGAGGGGCTGTCTGAAAGCGAGATAGCCCCGTTTTGTTTTGCCGCTGGGCGCAGCCAGCCGGCGAGCGTGGCCAGCGCCCACCCCGCCCCGGTGCGCGTCAGGTCGAGAGGAATGATCTGAACGCCGTTCTGTGTGGCCGACACCCTGGCGGTATTGCCATACACGCTGATGCGTTCGGGGCGGTAATCTTGGGCAAGCACGACAGCGGCAATAGCGGCGTAGTCGGCGGCCAGGGGGTGCGCGGCATAGGGTTGGGCGTCTTGCTGCTCGATGGCATCCAGCGCAGCGTTGGTGGCTTGCAGCATCATCTCTGCCTCGCTGAAGCGCCCGGCGCGCAGCGCTTCGTTGGCGCTGATCAGAAGCGTCTCCAGCGTCAGGTTGGCGAGAGCTGTGGGGTGACGCAAGAGATCGGCGGTAATGCCCCGTTGGCGCATCTGGCGGATGTCCAGCAGCCAGGCGGTCATATAGTAGGCTGAAGGATCGAGCAACTGTTGATACCGCCGCAGGGTATCGTAGTAGCTCACTGTCAGGCGCACATCGTCCTGCAAGGCGGGGTCAGGCGGCTGCTGGCGCAGGGCCGCCAGAAAATCTTGCTCCAACTGCTGGAAATTCAAGCCGAAGTGGGCCTGCAGAGCGATGGTGATGGCAAGCGAAGGCGGGCCATTAGCGGGCGCGGGGTGAATATCGCCGTAGAAGGCCAGGAAAGCCGGCCAGCCCCAGCGGTTGACCATATACTCGATGAGCGCGGCACCCTCCAGGTAGCCAATTTCATGCTGAGCGGGGTAGAAATCGTCGGCCAGGGCTTGCAGAGGGAGGTACCAGTTGTTCGACGCGTCCCCTAGGCGGAGCAAAGCTGCGGCGCGAGGCAGCAACGCTTCGGCTTTGAAATGCCCGCCGCTCAGGTAAACCGCCAACCCTTCCTGGAACAAGCTGGGGCGGTAATCGCCGCCGCGCCGCTGGTCGAGAATGTGAATCATCTCGTGATGCAGCACCAGCTCGAAGTTGTTGCCGGCGTAGTTGCGGTCGAGGTAAGAAACGAGAATTTCGTCACTGGCAAAGCCGCCATGCCCTAGCACGCGCGGCATGAGCGTGACGGTGATGGGTTGCGTGAACTCGATCCCCATGCTTTGGGCAGCGCGGCGCGCCTGCTCGTCGGCCTGCGCAAGCAGGATGGGCAAATCGCGCTCGGCAGGCGTGCTGGTAAGGTAGTGCAGAATGCAACACTCACTGGCAGCACTAGCCCATCTGGCCGTCGTTTCCGGCCAGGGGAGGTCACTTTCAGGCAGTAGGGTGACCGTTTGCGTCCATGTCACCCCCTGGGGCTGAACAGAAAAGGTCAGGGTATGGTCACCTGCCGTGGCGGCGCGCGTATCCCACGCCCAGGTGAAGGTAGCCTGCGGGCGTCCCTGAATGCCAAAGCGCCCAAAAGACGCCTGGGACGCCAGGACGCCGGGCGCATCGGCTGATAGCGTGGCGTAGCTATGGGCCAGGTTCGCTGCGGCGGGGGCGATGATCTCGAAACTGACCTGGTCGCCCACGTATAGCGGCCCGTCGGGGTGGATACGGACGGTGAAAGAGGCTGGCGAAAGCTCGAAATCGGGGGAGGACGCCGGGGAGGGCGACGCTGTTGGCGACGGCCAGAGAGGCCCGATCGCCGTGGGGGAAGGGGTGGCCGCGGGGGGCGGCGAGCTTGTAGAGGCAGCCAGAAGCGTGCGGCTGGCTTGGGGCGTGGCGCTAGGCGCAGAAGCCGGCTCTGCTGCAAGAAAGCGGCAGGCCAGGCTGGAGGCCACAATGAGGATAAAAAGCATACCCAAAACGCGACGCATGACGGTATTATAAACAGGCGAGTTAATGATAAGATTAAGATGTCAGACAGGCGGGTCTTGGGCGATCCGCTCTTTCACCAACCCGTTCAATCTCATCTGGAGGTTAGCATGTCACCAATGTTTGTCCCTGGCCCGGTGGACGTGGCCCCTGAAGTTCTCCAACAGCAAACCAAGCCGATGATACCGCATCGCAGCAAGGATTTCGAAGCCATCTTCCAGCGGGCAGAAGGCAAGGCGCGGCAAGTGTTCTTCACCCAATATCGCGTCTTCCTGATGACCAACTCAGGCAGCGGGGCGCAGGAAGCCTCGGTGCGCAACCTGGCCAAAGAGCGCGTCCTGTCGTGCGTTAACGGCTCGTTCTCCAAGCGCTGGTACGACGTGGCCCTGGCCAACGGCAAGCAGGCGGACAAGGTAGAAGTCCCCATGGGGCAAGCCATCCTGCCAGAGAGGGTCGAAGAAGCATTGAAGAAGCAGAAATACGAACTGCTCACCGTAGTCCACAACGAGACTTCTACCGGCGTGATGAACCCGGTGAAGGAAATTGCCGAGGTGGTGCATCGCGTCAGCCCCGACACATTGATCGCCGTAGACGCCGTATCCTCCTTAGCCGGCGCCAAAATCGAGATGGACGCCTGGGGACTGGATGTGCTGTTCACCTCATCGCAGAAGTGCTTTGCCCTGCCGCCGGGGCTGGCGTTGTGCGCGGTGAACGATAGAGCCATGGCGCGCGCTGCCGAGGTGCCCAACCGCGGCTGGTACTTCGACTTCCTGCTGCTCGAGAAGCACCGCATCAAAGACTCCACGCCTATGACGCCGGTCATGCCGCTCATCTTCGCCCTGGATTACCAGCTCGACCGCATCTTGGCCGAGGGGCTGGAAAACCGCTTCGCCCGCCATGCTGCCATGGCCAAGCGTTCGCAAGAATGGGCCATTGCCAAAGGCTGGCCGCTGTTTGCCCCTGAAGGCTACCGCTCACAGACCCTCACGGTTGTCTCCAACCCGCCGACGTTCGACTGCGCCGAATTCAACAAGTTCGTCGCCCCCAAAGGCATCCGCCTGGCCAATGGCTACGGCGATCTGAAGGGCAAGACCTTCCGCATCGCCCACATGGGCGAGATCATGCCCAAAGACGTGGAAGAGTTGCTGGGTCTGATTGACGAATACATGAAGGGGAAGTAGACCGCTTCCCAAAGTAAGTGCCGCTGTAGAGACGTTCCCTCGGAACGTCTCTACGTTTCTCCGTATCGTATTGCTCTCGAGAATCCATCACAATCATAAAGATTTTGCAGTGAGCTCATCGTACCACCAGGCTATGCCTGGCTCCGCAGGGCCGACCAAAGGTCGG
>Ga0209018_1000397_pt1 | contig 41154 bp, 35 predicted proteins | sample YNPBryBLVA2012_FD_185814 | JGI IMG/M metagenome (GOLD analysis project Ga0209018, IMG submission 185814) | Anoxygenic and chlorotrophic microbial mat microbial communities from Yellowstone National Park, USA - YNP Bryant BLVA 2012 (SPAdes)... ...
GAGCGAAAGCTCCCGGAGCGAAAGCTCCCGGAGCGAAAGCTCCCGCTCAGCTCAGCCAACCGCCGGGGCTAAAGCCCCTACTCAGTTCATGGAAGTCCGCTCAAGCGGACTGTGTCTGGCCGCTGTCGTCTGGAGTCGGCTTCCAGCCGACTTTCATGCGCTAAGCTCTATTTGCCGTTCGTTGGGCGGGAGTTTATCACAGCAGCCAAGAGGTGTCAAATTGAATAAGATTTGTTGGATTCAAGTTGGCCACGTAGGGACACCGCGCATGACCGCCGTCCCCAAGGAGGCGCTGTAGTCTCGTTGGGGATGCGTTCTGCCCCCAAGAGGTAACACGGTTATCTTCCGCGGCTATCGAACCAGTTTCAATCTTCCTTGCGCAAGTGAGGAAACAGGATCACCTCGCGAATCGAATGGCTATCGGTGAGCAGCATGGTCAAGCGGTCCACCCCCATACCAAAGCCGCCCTGGGGGGGCATACCGTAGCGCATGGCTTGGAGGTAATCTTCATCCATAGGGTGACGCTCCTCGTCTTCGGCAGCATAATCTCGGCCCATCTCGAGAAAACGTGCCTCTTGATCGAGGGGGTCGTTAAGCTCTGTGAAGGCGTTGCACAGCTCGAAACCGGCCACATACCCCTCGAAACGTTCGACGGTTTGTGGGTCGCCGGGCAAACTTTTGGCCAGGGGGGAGATGTCTCTGGGGTAGTTGTACAAGAACGTGGGTTGAATCAGCATGGGTTCGAGGTAATCGCTCAAGAGCTGATCAATCAATTTGCCGCGCGTTGCGCCGGGTTTGGGATGCATGCCACGGGCATACATTTCTGCAGCCAGCGACTCGGCGGTGGGGTGTTGGCTGATATCAATGCCGGCGGTTTCGAGCAAGCCCTGGCGCATTTCGAGCCGCCGCCAGGGGATATTGAAGTCAATCTCATGCCCCTGGTAAGTGAGGGTACGTCGTCCAATGACGCGGTCGCAGACCGAGGCAATCATCTGTTCGGTCAACTCCATCACTTGCAGATAATCGGCATACGCCCAATAGAATTCGAGCTGGGTAAATTCGGGGTTGTGTTTGAAAGAAACGCCCTCATTGCGGAAATCCCGCCCGATTTCATACACCCGCTCGAAGCCGCCCACGGTGAGGCGTTTGAGGTACAACTCGAAGGAGATGCGCAGGTAGAGGTCCTGGTGAAGCTGGTTATGATGCGTGACAAAGGGTTTGGCCGCCGCGCCGCCGTAGATGGGTTGCAGGATAGGGGTTTCGACTTCCAGAAAGCCGTGGCCGTCGAGGAATTCGCGCAGAGCGCGCAGCACAGCCGCCCGCGTGCGAAAGATGCGCCGCACTTCAGGGTTGACGGCCAGGTCGGCGTAGCGTTGGCGGTAACGCGTTTCGGGGTCCGAGAGGATGGCATGGCGCACGATTTGGCCATCCACCAGCTCATCTTTGGCGGCTGGCAAAGGGGTAATGGCCTTAGCCAGCATGGTAAAGGCTTCGACCTTGAGAGTGATCTCACCGGTGCGGGTGCGGAACAGTTCACCGCTGGCCTGGATGAAATCGCCCAAATCGAATTCGCGGTTGAACAAATCGAGCTGATCCGCGCCAATATCGTTGGCGCGCAGGAAAAGCTGGATGCGGCCATCCACATCTTCGATGTGGGCAAAGGTGATCTTACCCATCGGGCGGACGGCGCGCAGGCGACCGGCCAGCGTAGCCCTAAGGGGTTCAGTATCCCCCTGGGCTTCCCGCGCCTCGAAGGCACGGATGGCCTGGGCGCTGGTATGGGTGCGCTGGGCGCGGGTGGGGTAGGGTTCGATACCGCGGGCGCGCAGACGGTGCAGTTTTTCCAGGCGGGTTTGTTCGAGGGGGGTGTATTCAGTCGTCATAGGTCTCTTCTCCGGCTATGAATTTGCCAACGTCTACCCGATTCATACAACAAAAGCCCCGCGCAAGGCAGCCATGCGCGGGGCTATGCCATCAGCCCCAATTTCAACCCAACTTGAGGATGCGCACAGTAAAGGTACCAGCCGGTGCCTCGACTTTGACGACATCCCCTGCTTGGTGGTCCATCAACGCCCGCCCGAGGGGGGACTCGTTGGAAATACGCCCTAGGCGGGGGTTGGCTTCAGCCGGCCCAACGATGGTATAGACTTCCGGCTCGTTGTCATCTTCCTGAATGGTGACGGTCACACCCACTTGCACGGTATCGGCTCTCTCTTTGGATTTTTCGTCAACGACACGGGCGTTAGCCAAGAGGAGTTCTAATTCCTGGATGCGTCCTTCCACAAAGGCTTGCTCGTTTTTGGCAGCCTCGTATTCGGCGTCTTCGATCAGCTCACCGCCCTCCATGGCCTCGTGCAGGCGAGCGGCGACTTCCTGCCGCTTCACAGTGCGGAGGTACTCCAATTCTTCCTGGAGTTTTTCGTAGCCCTGGCGGGTCAAGAAAGTGGGAGGCATGGCAGTTTCCTGTTCTAAAAAGAAAACCCCGAGTTTGGGTTTCCTGGCAGTGGTTTTATCTTCCGAGGCGGTTTATTGAATGTAAAATGAGAGGCGGCGTTGGGGTAGCTACCTACCTACGCCGCGCGGGCGCATTTTAGCACAATTCCAGCCTGGATGCAAGTCTGTTGCTGGGCAATGCCTGTCAGCGTCCACGAAACACACCGATTCTTCATTGTGAGCGCTTATCCGCCTTCGATACTCTGGACAGTCTCCCCGTGTAGAGCTAAACTATACGCAATCAACAGCCTGGCAACCTCTCGCCCGGCTTTAACTATTTTCAAACAATTTAGCGCTATACTCTTAGCGCTAGCAAGCGCGAACGCTTTGGATAGTCTCTCCATCGAAAGCCACAGCGAAAATCCGCTGCCAATTTCGCCAAGGGACACAAGCTCTTTAGCTTTGGCCAACATTGGCGGCAAGTATCTGGCATTGAGGGAGACTACCAGAATTTTAGGAGGTTGCTTATGTCGTGGAAACGCGTCCTTTATGCCTTGTTTGTCGTCATCGTGGCGGCTGTATCCGCCTTGTCTGGCACGGCGGCGGGTGGCGTGGCGGTGTATGCGGCGCTGCGCCAGAATCAAGTTGCGGCCCCGGCGGTCGCCCAATCGCCGGTGAGCGCTCAACCCCGCTCTCTGGTGGTCAACACCACCGAGGTCGAAACGACCATTACCCGCGTGGTGCAAACGGTCGAACCAGCAGTGGTCACCGTGGTGGCTATCCTCCCCGGCCAAATGACCTTCTTCGGCCCAACGGGCGATCAGACGGTGAGCGGCAGCGGCGTCTTCATCTCGCCGGAGGGTTACCTTTTGACCAATAACCATGTGATCGAAGGCGCCGAGAAAGTGTGGGTGGTTCTGTCGGATGGGACAGAACGTCCTGCCAGTGTGGTCGGCGCCGACGTATTCGCTGACCTGGCCGTCCTGAAAGCGGATGGGAACGCGCCAGCCGTAGCTGTGTTGGGCAATTCGGATGTGCTCAACCCTGGCGAGACGGTCATTGCCATTGGCTCGCCGTTGGGCGAATTCAAGAATACGGTCACCGTGGGCGTGGTCAGTGCCACGGGGCGCTCGATTGACACCGGTCAGGGGTACCAGATCGAGGGTCTCATTCAGACCGATGCGGCCATCAACCAGGGTAATTCCGGCGGCCCGCTGGTGAACCTGGCCGGGGAGGTGGTTGGCTTGAACACGCTGGTCGTGCGCAGCAGCGGCACAGGCGCGGTGGCCGAGGGTTTGGGATTTGCCCTGCCCATCAACACCGCGCGGGCAGTGGCCGAACAGATCATCGAAAAAGGCTACTTTGCGCGCCCCTATCTGGGCATTAGCTGGCAAACCATTTCCCCCTACTTGGCAGCGCGTTACAACCTGCCGGTCGAGTGGGGGGTCTATGTGACCCGGGTGGCCAGCAACAGCCCGGCCAGCAAAGCCGGCCTGCAGCGCGGCGACATTATTACCGGCATCGGTGAGGTCACCCTCGATGAGACGCATACCTATATCAACACCTTGTTCCAATACCAACCAGGTGACAGCGTGGTGGTCTCTTTTGTGCGTGACCGCAAGGCAATGCAAGTCACCGTGACGCTGGGCGAGGCTACAGCGCGGTGAAGCTTGGCTTCCAGCAGCCTGGCATGAAAGCGGTTTTTTGCTGCCAATCCCACTGCCCTGAAATTCGTGGCTGACACGCCCTAGCGCCGCCTCCAACCGCAACCACAATGGTTCATAACACCAGCCTCTGCCTGGTCGTGCCAGCCATAGGCCGACAATACGTAACAGCGCAGCGAGGTAATTATGAATTCTCAACGAACGAATAGCGTCCTGCGCTCCCTGCGGGTTAGGGCGAAAAGGCTCGGCCTGGTAATCACATCATGACTTTTTGCCGATTTAGAGTAAAATCAAGTCGCCAGCTCAGGCGCTGGCGACTTGTTGTCCATCACTCTTCCAGGATGTCACCTTGTTCCAACTCATCTTTCTCGGCACTTCCGCATCAGCTCCTTCCATCCACCGCGGCCTCTCGGCCCAGGTGGTCATGCATGACGAACACCGTTTTCTCATAGATTGCGGCGAAGGCACGCAGCGCCAGATTTTGCAATCAGGGATTGGCTTCAAGCGTCTCGACCGTATCCTGCTGACGCACGGGCATCTCGACCATATCCTCGGACTGGCCGGTTTGCTCTCTACCTATATGCGTTGGGAAACAATCGAGAAACTGGAAATCTACGGCGGACGGGCGGCGCTCGACCGCGTGCACGATTTGCTCTACGGCGTGGTGCTGCGCGGCGCGCCGCCGCCTATGCCGCTCGACCTGTACGAAATCAGGGCCGGGCTGATTTTCGACGGCGACGATTTCACCGTGACGGCCTTTCCCGTATGGCACCGCGGCCCCGATTGTTACGGCTATTGCTTCGAGGAGAAAGCCCGCCGCCCCTTCCTGCCCGAAATAGCCGAGAGCCTCGGCATCCCCGCCGGCCCCCAACGGCGTGAGCTTGTCAACGGCCGCCCCATCACCCTGCCGGATGGGCGCGTCATCCATCCCGAACAAGTGCTTGGCCCGGCGCGGCCTGGCACCAAGCTCGTCCACATCGGCGATGTGGGACGAACGGACGACCTCGTCCAGGTCTGCCAAAACGCCGACGCCCTGGTCATCGAATCCACTTACCTCGACGAGGAAGCCGAAATGGCCAAGCAATTTGCCCATCTCACTGCCAAACAGGCTGCCGCGCTGGCCGCCCGCGCCGGCGTGCACCAGCTCATCCTCACGCACCTCTCGCGCCGCTACCGCGAACGCGACGTGCTGGCCGAAGCGCGCCAGGTTTTCCCCGACACCCTGGTGGCCCGCGATTTCGACGCTTTCCAAATCAGGCGCGGCGAGTGCCTCAAAGTAGAATTGCCCCCCCAAACGTGATCACCGATTCAGCCGCCGCTCCACGAAACGGATCAGCGCCGCCAGCCCCATCGTCATCGTCAGGTACAGAAACGCCACGATATTGTACGTCTCGAAAAATTTGAAGGTCGAGGCCGAATACACCTTGCCCAATTGGGTAATGTCTTGCACCCCCAGGGCCGACACCAGCGCCGAATCCTTGAGAATGGCAATGAACTCATTACCCAGAGCCGGCAAGACATTGCGCACCGCCTGCGGCAGAATGATGTAGCGCATAATCTGCCAGTACGACGCCCCCTCCACCTGCCCGGCCTCGGTTTGATCTTTCTCGATGGACATAATCCCTGAGCGGAAAATCTCCCCAATGAAGGCGCTGTAGCCCATGGTCAACGCCAACACCGCCCGCCAGGTGAAATTGATCTGGCGGATGTCAAGCTTTGCCATCAATCCGGCGGCGATCAACGGCCCCCCCAGCCAGTTCAGCCCGCTCACCAGCGCCGGCGCGCCGACAAACGAAATGTAATACAACAACACCAACATCGGCACGCCCCGCATAACCTCGGTGTAGAAAGAAGAAACCTCTTGCAGCAAGCGATTCTGGTAAATGCGCATCAGGCTGAGCGACAAACCCATCCCCATTGCCAACACGTAAGCGATGAAAGAAACGAAGATGGTCGTCGTCAGCCCTTGGCGCACCGCCTCGAAAATGACGCGGTAATCCTGATCGTTGACGATACCCCACAACAGCACAACTCCTATCAGAAGGGCAGCCAACAACCAAAACGGCAAGCGTGACAGCCAATCTATCACCGGCAGGAGATGGGAACGATGTTCTCGACGGGGGGAGACAGTACTCACGGGCAGCTCCTGGTACCGACAAGGGGCAGCACACTCGCAGGGGAGCAGCCGCCCGGCGGGTTGTTTCAATCTTCAGTCTTTTGCACGTCCTGAATGACCTCCGCCGCCAGCCTGTTCAGCGCTTCGGCGTCGGCGGCGTTTTCGAGATGGCCAGCCTTCCAGTACAAATCGAGCAATTGCACAGGGGTAAGGCTGCCGATCGCCTGGTCGGCCGGCAGGCGAATGCGCGTTTCGACTTGCGGGCGCTTGACAAGGTGAAACTCGAAGGCCAGAGCAGCATGTTCGCGCAGGGCAGCCTCGTCAATCAAGGCTTCCCACTCGCGGGGGTATTCCAGCACCAGGCGGACAATCGCCCCCTCCAGCGCCGCGGCGGGCGGCAGCTTGGCCTGCAAATAATCGCTAACGCCCTGGGCCGATTCCAGGCGCACGAAACAATCCACGAAAGGGCGCACCCCTTTCAGTTCGCGCCATTCCACTTCGGTGTGGCCGCGCCCTACGCGGGCCAGAATGAAATACTTCTTGTCAGCCGCTTCCCCGAAATCAATGCGCTCGATCGAGCCGGGATAGATCACCGGCGGGTGGGCATTCTCGTTCAGATTTTGCGCTTTATGGATATGTCCGAGGGCGACGTAATCCAGACGGGGGTCCTTGACCAGCGAGCCTGGCAAAACGAGATCGTGGCCGAGCATGATGGTGCGCTCGCCGCCATAGACAGCCCCTTGCACTGAAGCGTGAGCGGTCAGGATGATCGGCAAGTCCGGATCGGCCTCAGCAAGCCAATGGCTGACCACCTCGCTGAGGCGCTGTTCGATTTGCTCGAAAACCTGCGCCGGATCGGCAGCAGACAGGCCAAGGTGAGCCATCAGGCCAGAACGGGCAACCCAGGGCAGGGCGATGACTTGCACGGGCAGGCCTTCCAAATCGTCAGGGCCGAGGAAACAGGGCTTGTCGAGGACGCGCACGTGAGGCACTTCGAGAGTGCTGAACTCCTCGATAGCGTGCGCCCGTCCCAAGGCTGGCGAGAGATCGTGGTTACCCACCAACAGCAGGGTGGGGATGCCCGCCCGTGAGAGACGCATCACCCGCCGGCCCCATTCCCTCTGAAATGTGGGGGCAGGACTGCGGTCGCGATAAGCGTCGCCAGCAAAGATGACCAGGTCAACCGGCGCGGCAACGGCGGCATCCACGATGGCATCGAGCGATTTGAGGAAATCCATCACCCGCACCGGCAAGCCGCTTTGCGGGTCGTGGCGGCCATAATTGGCCATATCAATGTGAGCATCGGCAAAATGAAGCAGTGTGAGCATAGAGGCTAAGTGGGGACTCTTGGCGCAAAAACAAGAATTTGCTAGATTGACGTCAGCTCGGTAACGCCTCGAAGGCTTTTTAGAGCAATTGTACGGGCAAAATCGAGCCTTCAGAGCAGTGCGAAGGCTTATCCCGAATTCAGGGCAGGGTCAGTTCCAGAAAATCGAGAAAGAGCTGCAAGGGGTTTGGTGACAGCATCGGTTGGAGCAAGGACATGCCATGCGCATCGCCGGCATATTCGATGGCACGGTAATGCTCGCCCTGTTTGACACGGCAAACCACCGCCGAGGGATCGTCGTTTTGGGCGTACAGACACCACACCGCTATCGGCGGCTGCAAGGCGCCTAGCCCGGCGACCACTTCGGGATACTGCACCGTCAGGTAACTGCCGGGAGAAAGCGACAGCGCCCCGCGGCACTGGCCTGCCGCTTGGGCGTTGAGCCAGGCACAGCCGTCGGCAGCGCCATCTGCGCCGATGCTGGCGCCAATGGCGACGATCCGTTGGGGATCAATACCCTCCAGCCGGCTGGCAGCGAGCATAGCAGCCTGGGCATCGAGCAACCACAGTTCGCGGGTGAAGGTTTTGCAGCCGCCTTCACAGTGGCGAAACGTGAAGGTGAAGACGGCAAATGAACGGCCAGCGGGGAGAGAGGGGAACCAGGAGGGGTCGAGCCAGGGCAGAGCCTGGGGATTGGGCGTTTGGCCGGCGGCCTGGCGCGCCTGAAGCCAAAGGGCAATCTCGTCCCAATCGTGCTGGTCGCCGCGCGCCCAATGCATCAACACCACCAGCGGAGCGGGATTGAGCGCCGAGGGGTAGTAACGCCCGGCGAGCGTCTGCCCATCTTCGGCCTGAAACTCGATGATTTGAGGTTCAGGCGGGAGGAGGGTCGGCATCGCAGTTGGCGGGGCGATAGTGCTGCTGGCGGCCGGCGCGGCAGGAGATAGGGGCGCGGTAGGCGGGAGAGGGCTTGGGGAAGAGACAACAGTAGAAGCAGGAACAGGCGCGCTGGCCACGGGGGTGGCTGAAGGCGGTGCTAGCGGCGAGGGGGATGGCAGCGTCGCACAAGCAGCCAGCGAGAACATGATCAGACTCAGGAGGCGTAATTTTTTGGCGACCATAGCGACACTCAAGATGCCGAAGAGGGCGGTGGCAGCCTGTCTTCTTGAGGAATGTCTTTAGCGGGCTGGTTTTTCTGCAAAGCGGCCAATTTTTCATCTCGTTCGCGGATGGCGCCCAACAAGCGCGCCTGCTCGGCGCGCAGTTCACGGTTCTCCTGCTCGGCACGCGCCAGCCGCACGGCGCCGGTGCGCCCCAGGGCGCTGCCGCCAATCAGGTCGAGCAGCAAGGCCAGCAAGTAGCCAATGACGCCAAGCAACACGATGCACACGGCCGCCAACAACGTGCCAACTGCCGCGCCGACAATGATGGCGGTGACAATGCTCATGAGCAGCACCACCCAGGCGTAGATATTGGTGAGGAACCAGAAAGGGCGAATTTGTTGCATAAGAGACGACACGCTCACTGTTCGGCTGAAATCGCATTGTAAATACTCTCGATAGACTCCGGATCGCCAGTGAAAGTCTTGCCGTTGGTGCGGTTGGCAATGCGCAACATCAGGTCGGCGTCGGCGTCGGAGCCGTAAGCGATGGTGAAGACCTTAACGCCTTCCACCGATTCGCCGGAGGGCAAACAGTTGAACATCTGGTTTTGGCTGCGGTCGCTGCCGGTATCTTGGCCATCGGAAAGCAGCACGATGCCGTAGAGACGTTTTTCGCCGGCGGCCTGATCTTCGGCCTGAAGCTGGCCAACCAGGCCGACGGCTTCGCACACTGCATCGTAGAGCGGCGTGTTGCCGTCGGCATAGAGGCCATTGAGCTTGCGAACCAGCGTCTCGCGCACATCGCCGGCACGCCCGCCGCCAAGCTCATACACCTCGCTCGCCGAACCAAAACCCAAGACGTAGACCTCATCGTCTGCGTCGAGACGGCTGACGAAGTTGACGGTGCTGGCCACAGCGTTCTTGATTTTCTCGCCCTCCATGCTGCTGGAAGTATCGAGCAACAAGACCACGGTGGCTTTCTTCTTGGTTTGATGGAAAACGTCTTTGACGGCGTTGGCAACTTCGGCGCTGGGGCTTTCCAAGGCGGGGACCAATTGGCGCGTCACCCGCGGGTCGGTGCCGTTTGCCAGGTCGAGAGGCGCATGCAATGCCAGGGTGCTATCCACCGGGCGCAGGTAATTGGCGATGGCCATTTCCTGTTGTTCTCGCGCCAGAAGGTAATTCTTGAAAATCTCGGCACCTTCTTTTTGCTGACTGGTCACCCAATCGGCGTCGAGGATGCAATAGGGCTGCTCACTCCAATAGGTGCCTTCAGCGGGGAAGATGAAGACCAGCGGGTAGCGCAGGGTATCCTTGAATTCGGTATTGGCCTTGAGCACTTCGGCTTCGGAGCTGGTGATGGCATGCAGGTAGCCCGGCCCGCGCTGCGCCAGGAGTTGCATCAACGGGCGGTTTTGGATGCCGTAGTGATACGTGTTCATTTCGACGCCGCGGAAGGCCTCCACCACCTCGCTGGCGTAGACTTCATCGGCGGTAAGGCCGCTGGTTTTGCCCTCGACAGAATAGGCCAGAGCAGTCATCATCAACAAACCGGTATTGGAGAAATCGGGATGGGTATGGCCAAATTTGAACTGTCCCCATTCAGGGTGGCCGAGCGCGCCCCAGCCCTGCGGGTCTGCCGACAATTTGACGAGGTCATCCCAACTGATCGGTTCGTCGGGCCAGCCCAACGCCTCGGCCATCGGCCGCCACATGGCAAAGCCAATGGGCGCGTAGACGGTGGGGGCACACGGGTCAGGGACAAGGACTTTGCCGGTGCGGTCACGCCAGACTTGGTTAGCGCCATCCACCCAGGATTGATCGCCGGGGCTCCACACCACCGGTTGGGACTTGCCATCCAGGATGGCCTTCTGCGATCCGCCGGAAGTGACGTGCGATACCTGCACGAAGATCACCTCGCCCGAAGCAATTCTGTGTTGTTCAGCGTTGAATTGGGCCACGACGGCATTCATCCAGTCTTCTTTGGTGTTGGACGAAGCAATGGAGACGGCGATAGAGCCTTTTGGGGGAGCGGGTGTGGCGTCTTCACCGGTGGTGACGACCCGCACGCTGGAAAGCAGGCGTGGAATCAATAGCGTGCCGGTGAGAATACAACCAAAGAGCAAAACAGCCGCGACGACTACAACAGCCCCCCAGGGGAATTTGGATTTTTCCGAATACATAGCAACCTCCTTCAGCTTGATTGTGTCACGGCCTACCGCGCTTCCACCACCACGCGAAAGCCCAGGAACGGATAGAAATAACCTGGCGGATAAGCACGACGGTAGGAGGCACGTGAACCAAAGACAGTGTCATTGTAAGAGCCGCCGCGCACCACGCGCAGGGGGCCGGGGGGAAACACCTCATCAGGGAGAGGGGTGTACTCGCTTGAGGTCCACTCTTGGGTGTTGCCGCACAGGTCGGCCACCCCAAAGGGGCTGGCATCGCCAGCAAGACTGCCGGCGTCCACCGTATCTTCAAGCCCGCTCTCGAAAGTATTGGTCAAGGCCGCGTCGAACAATTCCCCCCAAGGGAAAGGCCGCCCATCATCGCCGCGTGCAGCGCGCTCCCACTCTTGTTCGCTGGGCAAGCGCACCACTTTCTTCTTGACGCTCGACAACCATCGGCAATAGGCCTCTGCCTCGAAAACCGTCACACCGACCACCGGGCGGTACGGCCGCCGGCATTGAATTTCCCAGCCGTCCGGAATCCAGCGATTCTCGCGCCCCCAGCCCTCGCTTTGCCCGCTGACCCAAGCCCAGCCTTGCGGCGTCCACCACTGCGGTTGGCGATTAGCTCCGGCTTCGAGAAAAACCCCATACTGGCTGACCGTCACCGGCACATGCGCCATCTCGAACTCGGCCACGAAAACCATCTTCGGCGGGTATTCCCGCGGATGAAAACGGCTACCCATGCGAAAATAGCCGCCGGGGATGCGCTTGGTGAGGCCAATCGAGGCCTTGGAAGCGTAATCGGTAAGCGGCATGGTCATCGCTCACATCCCAATGGCTTCGGCGCAATCGCCAGGGGCAACCGGCGGAGGCGACTGCCAGGCCCGGTTGAGCCGCCGCCAGGTTTGCTCCAGCTCTTCAGGCAGGACGCGCGTCTGCCCCAACGAAGACATGAAATTGGTATCGCCGCTCCAGCGCGGCACGATGTGCAGATGCACATGCTCGGCAATCCCCGCCCCGGCTGCTTCGCCGATGTTGGCCCCCAGGTTGAAACCTTGCGGACAATACACGGCGCGCAGCACGTGCATCGCCTGCGTCACCAGCTCAATCATCTCGGCACGCGTATCGGCTTCCAGCGCTTCCAGCGAGGGCTGATGGGCAAAGGGCACCACCATCAGATGCCCGCTGGTGTAGGGGAAACGGTTGAGGATGACAAAAGCCCGTTGGCCGCGATGCACGATCAAATTCTCAGGGCCATCGGTGGTTGCAGCCGCGATGCAAAAGACACATCCTTCCATCTTGCTGTGCTTGGCAATATAGGCCATGCGCCAGGGAGACCATAGATGGTTCAAGGCTTCCTCTCCATGTCTTCGTATGGGTGTCATTCCCAGCACAGCCAGGAGGGGACACTCTCCTTGCAGGCCGGGAGACTGCGCCTCGGGTGAGCCTCGGCACGGCTCTTCGCAATCCTAGGCCGCCTCCGATCAACAGCATAGGTGATGACGCTATTTTAGCATCAATTGCGCCTGGATAACAGTTGACATCCCGTTTCAAAACGTGTATCCTCCGCCTCACTCCACTTGCTTATTGCTTGGCTGCCATGTCCCAACTTCCCCTCTTTGCTCCCCCCTCACCCCCTACCTGGTCTGTGACCGAACTCACCCGCTACCTGCGGGAATTGCTCGAAAGCGACGCCAATTTGCAAGATGTATGGGTAAGCGGGGAGGTTTCCAACCTCTCGCGTCCCACTTCGGGGCATCTGTATTTCACGCTCAAAGACGCCAAAGCAGCGCTCAAATGCGTCATGTGGCGCAATGTGGCCCTGCGCCAAACGTTCGTCCTGCGCGACGGTGAGGCCGTGGAAGTTCACGGCGCCATCAGCGTATACGAAGCCGGCGGCAGCTATCAGCTCTATGCCGACCTCATCCGCCCGCTCGGCGAGGGCGTTCTCTATCAGGAATTTCTGCGGCTCAAGGCGCGCCTGGAAGCCGAGGGGCTGTTCGAGGCAAGCCGCAAGCGTGCCATCCCGCGTTGGCCGCAGCGCATCGGCATTGTCACCTCGCCCACCGGCGCGGCGCTGCGGGACATATTGAACACGCTGCGGCGGCGCTATCCGCTGGCGCAAGTGATTCTCGCCCCCACAGCGGTGCAAGGCGATGAGGCCATACCTGGCATTGTCGAGGGGCTGAAAAACCTGAATGCGTTGGCTGGCGCGGATGTCATCCTGCTGGCCCGCGGCGGCGGCTCGATCGAAGATTTGTGGGCCTTCAACGACGAGCGCGTGGCGCGGGCGATTGCCGCCTCCGCTGCCCCGGTCATTTCGGGAGTGGGCCACGAAACCGACTTCACCATCGCCGATTTCGTCGCCGACCTGCGCGCCCCCACCCCCACCGCCGCCGCTGAACTGGCCACGCCCCACCAGGACGACTTGCGCGCCCTCTGCGCCGACCTGCTGCAACGGCTCGAACGGAGCGGGCAAACCCTGCTGGCCGCCTGCCGCTGGCAATTGACCAACCTGCACAACCGCCTCCATCTCCGTTCGCCGCAAGCCCGCCTGCGCAACGACCTCCAGAGGCTGGATGATCTCTCCCGCCGCAGCAGCCTCGCCCTGCGTCACAAGTACCAACTCAAGCGCACCCAACTGACCGCTCTCGAACAGCGCCTGGCAGCCCTCAATCCCCTGGCCATCCTGGGGCGCGGCTTTGCTGTCGTCTCTCATCTCGATGGGCGTCTGGTGCGCTCGGTCGAACACACCCACCCCGGCGATCGGTTGAACGTGCGTGTCAGCGACGGCACTTTCGGCGTGGAGGTCAACCCTCGCTGAACAGACCCCTCACCCTCGATCGCCGATGATCGAATCTGGAGCCCTCGATGACTGAATTCACCCCCCTCGAGAATCTGACCTATGAGCAAGCCCTGGCTGAGATGGAATCCATCGTCACCGCCCTCGAATCCGAAAAGCGCTCGCTCGACGAAGCCATGGCTCTCTATGAACGCGGCCAGTTGCTGGCACGCTACCTGAGCGACTTGCTCGACCAGGCCGAGCTGAAGATTCAACAGCTTGCCGGCGACCGGCTGACCGATTTCACCCCGCCCGAATGACCTATGCCGCTGGTTGGAATTTTCGATAATCACACCTTAGTCGCCGCGGCCATTGCCTGGACGATTGCCCAGGTTATCAAAGTCCCCCTCGATTTCGTGCGGACACGGCGCTTGAATTGGGCCATCCTGCTCAGCGTGGGAGGCATGCCTAGCTCGCATTCGGCGCTGGTGACCGCCACCGCCTATGGGGTGGGGCTGCGCGCCGGTTTCGACACCGCCGTCTTCGCCGTGGCCGCTGTCTTAGCCATCGTGGTCGTTTACGACGCCGCCGGCATCCGCCGCCAAGCAGGCAAACACGCCGCCATCATCAATGCCCTCATCGAAGACCTGGCGGCGGGGCATCCCCTCAAAGAAGAGCAGTTGCGCGAAGTGCTCGGTCACACCCCCCTGCAGGTGTTGGCCGGCATTTTGCTGGGTATTCTCATCGCCCAAGCTTTCTGGATGGTGTGGGGTTAGCCAGCAGCCCCTGGCGTCAGCGCAGAAGCGGGGCACTTGCAAAACGAAGCGCTCCGTGGCTGAGTGCAACCACGGAGCAACTTACAAGCCTTCGACCGCTGAGGGGCGAAACGACAGAGAGCAACTGCGGAGAGGGTGGGATTCGAACCCACGGTGGGGACAAGCCCCACAACGGTTTTCGAGACCGTCCCATTCAACCACTCTGGCACCTCTCCGGGGAGAGCGGCGTACAGCGGGGGCGATTATAGCACGAACCCACGCTTCTCGGAAGGTAACGACAGGCAGGGCGATCGCGCCTGGCCTCAGCAGAGAGAAACTGCTAACAAAAGCTTTACATTTCGACGTTCAACCCCTCTCATCCCGTGCTATAATTTGGGGCATTGCGGAGGTGGCCATGCACGCCCCAGTGCTGGTGCTGAACGCCAATTTCGAGCCAATCAATGTTTGCGATACCCGGCGGGCGATTGGGCTTGTGCTGAATGGCAAAGCGTCGCTCGTCCTCAATGGGCGCGGGGAAATCCGAACGGTGTCGCAGACATACCCTCGTCCCTCCATCATCCGGCTGGAGGCGATGGTGCGGCGGCCGCGCCCGCGCGTCAAGCTGACCAAGCGTGAAATTATGCGGCGAGACAATTACACCTGCCAGTATTGCGGACAAACCGCGCCCAATCTGACTATTGACCATGTCATCCCCCGCCATTTGGGCGGCGAGCACACGTGGGAAAACCTGGTGACTGCTTGCCCGGCTTGCAACCATCACAAAGGAGGACGCACGCTGGAACAAGCGCAAATGCGTTTGCGGCATGTCCCCAAAGAGCCGCCGGCCTCTGCCGGCTACATCTTTGCCCGCCACCTGAAAGACAACCAAGAGTGGATACCGTTCATCGAGGGCTGGTAAGGCAATCTTGCAAGGCTGACATCAACAGGGCTGTCTGCGACAAAGACAGCCCCGTTACGTTACTCGAAGACCAGCCGCCCTAGAATTCCACAGCCATGAAATCCTGCGCCAGAGCCACTTCGCCGCCGAAAGTCTCTCGCGCTTCAGCCAGCAGGGGCAGAGGGTCGAAATTGCCGGTGGGGTAATGAATCAGGATCAACTTACGCGCTTGGGCATCGCGGGCAATCGCGCCAGCCTGCGCTGCCGAAGAATGCCCCGGCGTCGCCCCGGAGGCCTCGTGAACGAGCACATCCACGCTATTGGCCAGCCTGACCACTTGGGGACAGGGTTCAGTATCACACGAGTAAGCAAACGATTTGCCCGAGCCAGGAAATTCCACCCGCACACCAATCGTCGGCAATAGATGGCGCACCGGCGAGGCAAAGATGCGCAAGTCCTCATCCTCCAACACCAGCGTCATCTCCTCTGCCGGCAGGCGGTAGAAAGCCACGCGGAAGAAATTCGGCCAATGCGACCAGTCGTAGAAGCCCATCAGGTCCTCGATGCGATCGAGGGTGTGGTGCAGGCCATAGATATTCAATGGGCGGCGGCGTCCCAACAGCCACATCGTCATCAACAACATCGGTACGCCAGAGACATGATCGGGGTGAAAATGCGTCAGGATCAAGTCGGTCAAATCCTGGTGATCGAGGTGAGCCTGGCGCAAGCGCTGCAGAGGATTGCTGACGCAGTCTATGAGGATCAAACGCCCGGGGCTGTGAAGCGCCAGGTGAGTGTTCTCATGCATTTCATCAGGTATGGCATTGGACGAACCGAGCACAATCAACTTTGTCATCCTGGCACTTTACCCGTCGCGTTCAAACGTCAAGAGGCACAACGTTCAGAAATTGGCCAGCAGCATCAACGCTGTGCGAGGGGTGACAAAGACCTCCAAGATAGCAGCGCCCAAAAAGAGCGGCACGGCTACCAGGATGACGATCTTGACCCAGTCAGCCAGCGCCTTCAGCCAGGCCTCGCCGATGGTTTGGCCTGGGGAGGGTGTGACCAGGGTGGCCCCCAGGCGTAAGATAGCGGCTCCCGAAACGATAATGGCCGGCAATTCGAGAAAACCATGTGGCAGCAGAAAAGCCGCCAAGAAAACAAATGGCGGAAAACCAGCGCCGGCCGAAGCCTGCGCCAGGAAGCCCATCAACGCCAGCGGCGCCATCAAGACCAACACGCCCGCCACACCAAACGAAAAGATACCCAGCAGCGTGGCCAGCGCCACGGCGCGCAAATTGTGCAGCCAGATATACGACACCCCCTGCACCGAAAAGAAACCAAAAACCTGCAACTGCTGCAAAATCACTGGGTCGGCTTCCTTGAGCTGTTGCAGATCGAACGCCCCCGGCGGTAAGACATAAATATTCGCCTGCCAAATGCCAATCCCCACACCGGCAACGAGCAGCAGCGCCATGAGCGCCATGGGGATAGCCAGTCTGTTCAAAGCCCTGACGATTTCGTAGCGCAACCAGGCGCTTAGCGAGCGGGCCTCGCCTGCAAAGGCGCGCCAGAAAACATGCCAGGCCCAGCGCAAATTGAGCACATCCAGCTCACGGCCCAACAGCTCTTCGCGGTTGAAATGGGCAATGCCCGTGCGAATCAACAGCCCCGCCAAGACAAGCTGCCCCACGATCACCCACCACAGCAGGCTGTAGCGGCCCCAGAACATCAGCACGCTCTCGCCCTGCATCAACAACGCCATGGGGATAATGACGAAGGACGCCAGCAGGTTGGCCGCCCGCACCGAGGTCGTCTGCGTCGAAATGACCACTGCCCCGCTGACCATCACCACGCCCTGCACCGCCGTCAGCACAATCACCTGCGTCAGCAAGACAGGTGGAGGCGTCCAGCCCACATTACGCCATACGCCGAACAGGTAAACAGCCACGCCCAGGTAACTGGCCACCAATGGCGGGACAAGCGAGGCCAGCAGCTTGCCCAGATAGAGCTGGAAATCGGTCAGCGGACTGCTCAACAACGGCTCGATACTGCGCCGTTCCGACTCGCCCACGAAACTCTCCAGTGCGATCACCAGCGATACCGTCACCGGGAAAAAGCCGACAATCATGAGCAAGAAGGGGATCAAGCGCTCGCCGATGAGCATTTCGCCACCATAACGCTGCACAAACGACACCACCTGAGCGGCAGTGAAATTCATCAGGAAGGGGAAGAAAATCGTCAACACGAAGATAGGGACGACGATGCGCCAATCACGGAACTGGTCACGCACTTCGCGCACGGTAACGATGAAGGCCGGACGAAAACGTTCAAGCATGGCCCACCTCCACCCCGGCAGGGGAGTTGATAGCCCGCAGATAGACTTCTTCCAGACTGCGCGGCACCTCTTGCAAGCTGGTGACAGGTATGCCCCGTTCGAGCAAGGTTTTCAAGAGGAGGGGATTGACCTGAGCCGGTTGGGGGGTGCAATAACGCAGCCAATCCGTCCCCTGCGCGGTGAGAGTGAAATTCTCCAGGGCGTCGGGCCGCCAGCCATCGAGGGGGCGGGCAGCGCGCAGTTCGTATTCTGGCGCGCCCAAGAGTAAATCTTTCAGGCCAGTGGTCGTTCCTCGAGCGATGATCTTGCCCCGCCGGATGATAGCAATCTGGTCGGAAAGTTCCTCGGCTTCGGCGAGATTGTGCGTGCAAATGATAATGGCGCGGCTGGCCGAACGCAGGCTGCGAATGGCATCGCGCACCAGGCGGGCGCTTTCGGGGTCCATGGCGGATGTAGGTTCATCGAGCAGGAGGACAGGAGGGTCATGCAACAAAGCGCGCGCCAAAGCCAGTTTTTGGCGCATACCCTTGGAATACTCACCAATGCGCCGGCGGCGGTCTTCGGCCAGGCCGAATTGCTCCAGCAAATGTTCGATTTGCCGCCGGCGGGCGTTCGCATCCATGCGGTAAAGCTGGCCAAAGAAATCGAGGTAATCCACCGCATTCATGCGCCCATACAGGCCATGCTGTTCGGTCAACACCCCCACGGAGGCGCGCACTTGCGGCGACTGCGAGATGGTATCATAACCGGCCACCCGCGCCCAGCCGCGCGTCGGCCTCAAGACCGAGGTCAACATGCGCACCGTGGTCGTCTTTCCGGCCCCGTTCGGCCCCAGAAGCGCCAACACTTGCCCCGCTTCGACTTTTATGCTGACACCGTCAACCGCCAAAAAATCCTCAAATCTCTTGCTCAAGTCATAAGTTTCTATCATCGCAATTTACCGTTAATCCTTGCCGATACACTCTTAAAGAGTCACTCGAAGAGTCACTCATTGCTCTTGGCTCGGCTGGGTCTCACCAGCTTCAGCCACAGAGTTGGGGCGCCTGAGATGCCGCCATGCCAGGGCTGCGCCCGCCAGGATAGCCACCACCAAGGCTAGAGTTTGGTTGATATTGATGCCGACAACCTGAGCGGCATCCAGACGCAGAAATTCCAGGAAAAAACGCCCCACCGGATACGTAACCAGATAGGTAAGCATGATATCGCCAGCCTGGAGGCGCTCGGCAAAACGACGCCCCAACCACAGCAGGAAAATCATATTGAGCAAATTCCACAACGACTCATAGAGGAACAGAGGGTGAAAATAATCTCCCTCTGCTTTGATGTAAATACCCCACGGCAAAGTTGTCCTGGCGCCGTATAGCTCCTGGTTGACGAAATTACCCCAGCGGCCAATGGTTTGCCCCAAAGCCACAGCGGGAGCAGCGATATCTCCCCACATGGCAAAGCTCAGTCCTTTGCGGCGGCAGAAGAGATACAGCGCCAAGCTGCCACCCATCAACGCTCCGGGGATGCCCAGCCCGCCGCGGGGAAGATTCAAGATGTCCAGGATTTGCGGCACACCATGGATGAAATAGGGGTTTATCAGCTTTCCTGTCACCGGGTCGGGAATCATCATGCTTGGCGGCGGGGTCAAAACGTGCCACAGGCGTGCCCCAATGATACCGCCAATCAGCAGCCACATGAAGCCATCCCAAACGCTCTCCGAGGATAAGCCCTTACGTCGCGCTAGCCACTCGGCGAGAAAAGCGGCCGCCAACGCGCCGGACATGAGAATAATGCCGTAATAGGTGATGGTGAGCGGGCCGATATGAAAACCAGGAGGGGTCATGTAATCACCTCATGCCAAAGAGATTATTTCAAGCCATAGCGCGCCTGACGGCGCACATCGGCGATACGCTGCAAAGCGGTTATATTGGCCAGAACGGCGATGATCCAGATACCGGCTGCCGGAATGTTGAAAATCAGCGTGGGCGCCAGAACGAGGTAGCGTTCGAAGCGCGAGAGAATGCCCACTTTGGTATCCAGCCCAAGCGATTGACCGCGCGCCCGCGTATACGACACCAACACCGAGCCAGCCGCAGCCAGGTAGATGCCCAACACTGCCAGCCAATCGCCCTGCTGCAAATAGTAAACCAACAGCCCCAAGAAAATGACCAGCTCCGAATAACGGTCGGTCACCGAATCGACAAACGCGCCGAAATCACTCGGTTCGCCGCGCAGCCGCGCCATGGTGCCATCCAGCGCATCCACCGGGCCCATGGCCAGCACAAACAAGCCGCCAATCGTCATGTGACCCAAACCCAAGAACACTGCACCAACGACATTTCCCACCAGGCCGAGAATGGTCATGGTGTTGGGCATCAAGCCCAAGCGGTTGAAGAACGCCCCAATCGGGTCAAGGACGCCTTTGAAGCGCACCCGCAACTGGTCTGTGAGGCTCATTGCCTTTCTTTTCTCCAAAGCTTCTTCCATACAATCAGCCGCCTTTCGAAATCTGGGTGAGTTTGCAACTATCTACCCTTGTCCTGCGAGACGTTGTCAGCCGCCGAAGTGCCCCGCCGAGGCTCGCCGCAGGCGCTCTTGGCCTGGCAAGCGGCTTGCCCCTCCCCCTGGCTGTGTCCAGAGCAGGTTGCTGCGCTTGCAATGACGCCAACAGGAAAGTGTGAACCGCCTTCACAAAGATAGGCCTTTCATGCTTTCTGTATGCTATCGCATGGCAAGAGGACTGTCAAGGAGAGAGCGCTCTTGCCAGGTGTTTTATAACCGACGTTTAAGAAAGTATGAGGCTATCGCCAGCCCGCCAGCAGGTCATCGCCGGGTAAATCGGTCAAGCGTGTCAGCTCGTAGGTCTCCAGATCGAATAGGTAAATCTCGAAATCACCCTGGCGGTTGCTGGAAAAAGCCAACCAGCGGCCATCGGGCGACCAGGCTGGCAGCCAATCGTAGGCGGCGTCCTCCATCAGCCGAATGCGGTTGCCCCCATCCGGGTTGACGATGTAAATATCGAAATAACCTTTGTAATCACTCACATAGGTCAGGCGCGTGCCATCGCGCGACCAGCGCGGTGCGTCGTCCAAGTCGGGATTTTCGGTAACGCGTCGCAGATTCGAACCATTGGCGTTGATGACGTAAATGTCACGGTTGCCATCCAAAACGGCCACAAAGGCAATTTGCTGGCCGTCGGGTGACCAGGCGGGGGTGAAGATTTCCACGCCTGCCGGGCCGATTTGTGTTGCGCTGGCGCTGTCTAGCTGAATGACCACAAGGCCGTTGCGCCCACTAAAGGCAATCTGGCGGCCATCGGGCGACCAGGCGGGGTCACGCGCCAGGCCAGCGCTCAGGCGTTTCGGCTGGCTGCCATCGGCCTGAATCACATACAGCCCGTCTGCCGCAGCAAAAGCCAGTTGCTGGCCATTGGGCGACCAGGCAGGTGAGACGCCAGGCATCACCTCGTTGGCCAATTGCAACGGGTTAGCGCCGTCGGCGTCCATGCGCCAAAGGTTGGCGATGCCCTGCGTTTCATAGGCGACGAAGGCAATGTATCTGGCATCTGGCGACCAAACCGGCTGGCGGGCGTCGGCGAAAGAGGCGGTCAGCACCGCCTGTTCACTGCCATCAGGCTTCATCGTCCAAACCTGGCTGATGCCGCTGACAAGATGGGTGAACAAAATTCGGCTGCGGCCAAAAGTGTCCGCTAGATCCGACGGGGTGGGCGAGGGAAAAGCCGACGGGAGTAAGCCGAGGCCAAAATACCACAAGCGCGCCGTCTGGTCGTGCCCACCGGAGGCCAGCAAAGCGCCATCGGGGCTGAAAGCCAGCGTTCCCACGCCGCCGTTATGTCCGCGGAAAACGGCGTTCTCGACGCCGGCCAGCACATCCCACAGCCGCACGCTCCTATCGTAAGAAGCTGTGGCCAGAAAACGGCCGTCGGGGCTGAAAGCTGCCGCCCCAACGCCCAGTTTATGCCCTTCCAGCCGATGAACGACTTGCCAAGAGAGGGCATCCCAAACGATCACGTTCCCCTCGGCATCAGCCGAGGCCAGCCAGCGTCCATCGGCTGAAAAGGCCAGCGCCCACACGCTGCTGCTATGTCCGGTGAGCAGGCGCGATGCGGTGCGCGGCTCATTCAAATTCCACACCATGATCTGTCCCTTACCATCGCTGGTGAGCAGGAATTGGCCGCCGGGCTGAAAAGTCACTGCCAGCGCCCCTTGCTCGTGCCCGCCGAAGTAACGCACCACCTCACCCGTGCCGACATGCCACAGCGTGGCCGTGTCCTCCGCCCCGCCGGCGGCCAGCAATGTTCCATCGGGGCTGAAAGCCAGGCGATTGGCGCCGCCACTCATCTTGCGAAAGATGTTGCCCAGGGCGACATTCCACAAAATTACCTGCTGGTCTGCTCCCACCGAGGCCAGATATTTGCCGTCCGGGCTAAAGAGCAGCGCCATCACCGCCCCTTGATGGCCGCGCAGCGTGACACGCCGCTCGGCTGTGTTGACGTCCAACAAGAAAATGTCGCCATCGGCCAAGCCAACTGCTAGACGCTTGCCGTCACGGCTGAAAGAGACACCCTGGACATCGGCGTTGAAAGTCAGCGGCAACACCCTGGGAGAAGGGAGAGGCGGCAGAGCAGACGGCGTGGGCGTGGGGGTAGGAGCTGGCGTGGCAGTAGGCGTGGGAGCGGCCAGCGTGGGCAGCCGAAGCGGCGTGGGCGAGGGTGCGGTCACCGTCGGCGCAGGGGTAAGTGTAGCGAGCGGTGTGGTCAAAAGTGCGGCCGGTTGGCAAGCCGCCAGCCAGCAGGCAGCAATCAGCAAAGCACAGACGCGTCGCAGCATACGAGACTCCGTTCAGGGCGTTACGGTGGTGACGTAACGGATTTCGCCATCCTTGATCTGCAAGATCACCGCCGGTTTGAGAGGGTTGTGGTTTTCGTCGAATGAGATCGAACCGGTGACCCCCTCGAAGTGGATAGCTACCAGGACATCCTTGACCACTGCCGGGTCATCCACGCCCGCTTGCTGAATGGCGGTCAGCATGAGATTGACCGAATCGTAGGCCAGCGTGGCGACGGCATCTGGCACAAGCGACTTGCCGTTCGATTGGTAAGTTTTGCCATAGAGATCAATCCACTCTTGCACAAGCGGGCGACTATCGCCCTCGAAGTAATGGGTGGTGTAATAACTTCCGTCAGCTGCGCGGCGGTCGAGATCAGGCGAGTCCCAGCCATCGCCACCGATGAAAGGCATAGACAACTGTCTGGCGCGGGCCTGAGTCATGACAAGGCTGGCAACATTGTAGAAATCAGGCAAGTAAACAATATGCGGCTGTGTCCTGGCAATCTCTGCCAGGGCTGGCGAGAAATCGGTATCGCCAGTTGCGTAGGTGAGTCTGGCAATCACACGGCCTCCGTAGCTGGCGAAAGCAGCCTCGAAGGCATCAGCCAGCCCCACAACATAACTATTCTGAGGGTCAACCAAGACAAAGGCAGTGCGCGCCCTTAGGTTATCGTAAGCAAAGCGCGCTGCCACCCGCCCCTGGAAAGGGTCAATGAAACAAGCTCGAAACGTATAGGGCTTGACGCGGCCATCAGCGTAGATTGTCACCCCCAGGTTAGTGGAGGTGGGGCTGATTTGCACCACGCCGGCTTCGTTGGCCAGCTCCGAGATAGGGATAGATGCCTTCGAGCAGACCTCGCCCACAATGTAATGGACCTGGTCATCGTAAATGGCCCGCTTGGCAGCCAGAATGGCAGCCTCAGCTTCACACTGACCATCGTAAAGCAACAGCTCGATTGGGCGGCCCAACACACCATCCTTGGCATTCCATTGTTCGACGGCAAGCTGTGCGCCATTGCGAGTAGATTCGCCAAAGGTTGCCACACTGCCGCTGAAGGGCGCAATCAGAGCTATTCTGAGCGGGGCGACTACAGGTGCAGCGGTGGGCAGGGGTGTGAGCGTAGGGGCAGGCAGGGGGCGTTGGGTCATCGTGGGGGTTGGCCGCTCCCATGCAGATGCTGCGCCGATAAGTCGAGGCATATACACAAGGCTTAGAGACACGGCTAGCAGGCAGATTAGCCCAAACAGCCCCAAGCCAATAAAGACGCAGGTCCAAGGCGGTTGCCGCTTTGCAGACCGGACAGGCAAAGGAAGAGACGACGACGGAGGGATGGTGTTATTGTAAAGCGTCAACGCTGGCAGGATAGGTGATGGCGGCTGAACAACTGTCTGTGGCTGGGGCGGTGCAGATAAAGCGGCTTTCATCTCGGCTGCGCTTTGGAAACGATGAGCTGGGTCCATCTGCAATGCCTTGAACAGAGCCGCCGCCGTCGCCGCGCTCAAAGCGGGGTTGGCCTGGGCGGGCGGGATGAGGGTATCGTGGACAGCGCGTTGAACACTCTCCGGTAAGTCGGTGGCGGTAAGCAAGACATAGGCTGTAGCACCGAGAGCATACAAATCAGTGCGGGGGTCTGTTACACCGTGACCATATTGTTCGATAGGGGCATAACCGGGGGTAAACGCGCGCGCGCCAAGGGTTGTCTTCAGGTTGGGGTCGTAGATTTTTGCCACACCGAAATCCACCAACACGGCGCGGCCGTCAGGGGTGATAATGATATTTTGCGGCTTGATGTCCCGATGAATAACAGGCGGGGTTTGCGCATGTAAATAGGCCAAGGCGTCGCAGATTTGGATAATCCAGGCCAACACCTGGTTTTCGGGCAATGGTGCACCCGATCTTTGCAACAAGGTTTGCAGATTATCCCCTTCAATAAAGTCCATCACCAAGTATTGCCCCTGCCCAGGAATAACGAAATGGTCAGTCACACGCGGCAGGTTAGGGTGGCGCAAATTGGCGAGGATGGAAGCCTCACGGGCAAACTGACGCGCGGCTTCGGGGGTGGTCTCGAAATTCTCTTTCAGTGCACAAGGTGCATTGAGGCTCATATCCCAAGCACGGTAAACCGCGCCAAAACCACCCTCGCCCAGCTTTTGGACGACACGGTAACGATTATGCAGGATTTGGCCGATAGAAAGCGCCATCGCTCACCTTACTCCAATCTGGCCAAGACAACGCCAATGTTATCGTCGCCGCCGGCAGCGTTGGCGGCATCAATCAGTTTCTGACAGGCCTGGGTAGGTTCGGTAGAACTTTGGATAAGTCTGACCATCTCTCGCGGGTCTCGCACCATCTCCCACAAGCCATCAGAGCAGAGCAACAAAGTATCACCCGGCTGCAAAGCCTCGCTAAACAGGTCTACTTCCACAGCCTCTTTTTGCCCCAGCGAGCGCAAAATCACATTGCGTTGCGGGTGATCATAGACGGCCTCGGCTGAGATCTGCCCAGCCGCAAGCAGTGCAGCCACCAGGGAATGATCGGTAGTTACCTGGCGCAAGGTATGGCCGCGCAGCAGGTAAGTGCGGCTGTCGCCCACATTGGCAATGGTGGCGTGTGCGCCTTTGACCAGGGCCAGCGTGATAGTCGTGCCGGCGTCATAAGCCTTGCTAGGTTTGCGCTGGGCATATTCATAGACCACCTGATTGGCGAGCTGGACAGCGCGCTGGACAGCCTGCAAGATGCGCTGGCGCAACTCGTCATCGGCCAAACGGCGGGTGAAGGTTTTGCCAGCCACGACAGCTTGCACTTCTTCCTCCGAGAGCTGGATGGTCTGCAACGGGTCAACAGGCTTGAAGAGCACAGCCAGCTCACGCTTGACAGCCTCGACGGCCCAGTAGCTGGCGCATTCGCCGCCGAGATGTCCGCCCACCCCATCGCAGACGATGAACAACCCCAGCGGGTCGCCGTCTGAATACGAAAGGGTTTGCGCCCAGACAGTATCCTCGTTGAGCGAACGTTTCTTGCCCTTATCGGTCAATGCCGCCGCGCACAAACGCATAGTCCCATCTCCTTCTAGCCAACATCCTGTGCTTTGAGCACACATGCCGCGCCGCATGCAAACACACCAGCAAAAACCCCTTGCGTCAGCCAGGCGACAAACAGGTGGAGCAGCGTGGAACTGTAATTGACGGTAAACTCAAGGGGGGAACTCACTCTGACCTTGACGCTAATCCCTAGCAGGGTTTGCGTCAGGGCATTGAGCGCATTCAGGTTGACGCTGGCCCCCAGCGCTTCCATCGTCCAACGGGTGGGGGAGAGATACGAGAGCGGTTCGACCAACGGCGGCAGGGGGAACAACACCCCTGAGAAGATAATTTGAGTGAACAGGATGACCAAAATGATATAAATAATCGGGCTGGTGTGTCTCACCACCGCCGAGATGAGCAATCCCAAAGTCACCCCGCTCAACAACGCCAGCAGCAAGGTCACAAACATCTCCAGAGGAGCAGGCAACAGCACGCCCTGCCAGGGCAATCTCACCTTCGAAGCCACCACCAGCATCAACGCCACCACTTGCAGCGAGCCAAAGCCCACCAGCACGGTCAACTTAGAAGCCAGGTAGGGCAAAATACGCAAATTGATCAAGCGTTCGCGTTCGAAGATGGGGCGCTCTTTGGCGATTTCGTAAGCGGCAGCAAACACCCCTAGCAAGAAAACCGACAAAGCCATCATCAACAACAACTTCTGCGCATCGCCGGCCACCTGATAATAACGCTCGGCCTTCAAAATAGCCTCGATGACCTCTGTAGCATCGCCCACCAGGGCGCTAGGGCGGGTGATGAGCAGCAAGAACAGCCCAATGATGGGCATCACCGCCGAAAGCACGAACAGGCTCAGGCGGTCGTTCAGGATCAGATGCACATAACGCTGAGACAAGAGGAGATACTGGCGCAGCCAAGCCAGCGGTGAGAATGTCTGAGCACGCCGCCGTTTAGCGGCCTGGCTGCTCAATTGCGCAATGTCGCTCTGACGGTCAGCGACCCATTGGCGATAATCGGGCGATCGTCTGAAGCGCGCCGCAGCTTCCTGCGCTTGCTGAGGCTTCTCCACCTTGCTGTAAATCGTGGCAAAATCGCTTGCCTCGAAGAATGCCATAGCCTGACGGGGCGGCCCGTAATACACCAGCCGGCCATGCGACAGGAAAGCGACATGGTCACACACCTCGATATTGGCTGTGGCGTGAGTGGTCAGGACCACCGTCCGCCCGCTATCGGCCAGATCATTGAGCGTGCGCATCATCTTCTTGTCCAACCCGGGATCGAGGCCCGAAGTCGGCTCGTCGAGGAACAGCAGGCTGGGATCAGAGAGCATCTCGGAGGCAATGCTCACCCGCTTACGCTGTCCCCCGCTCAATTTGGCAATAGGCACATCCCGCTGGGCGGTCATGTCCACCATTTGCAAGACCTCGTCAATCCGGCTCTGAATCTCAGCGGGTTTGGTATCTGGCGGCAAGCGCAGGCGGGCAGTGTAAGCCAGCGCATCACGGACGCGCAAAGCGGTATGAAGAATATCGGCTTGGGGAACATACCCAAAACTGCCGCGATAGACATCGAAATTCCGGTAGAGGTCATCACCGTTGAGCAACACTTGTCCGCGCTGAGCACGCCGAGAGCCGTTGAGAGCATCTATCAGCGTCGTCTTCCCCGCCCCGCTGCCGCCCACTATCGCCACGAATTCACGCGGCAAGATGGTCAAAGAGACCCCATCGAGCAAGACACGCACACCGCGGTGCGCTGGCACTTGCTTGTGCAAGTCGAGCGCATCCAGGCGCACACTCCCCAGCAGGGAGGCCTGATGGATACCTTCGGGGCTGTAAAGCAAGCGGTAATGACCAATCTGGATCACATCCCCTGGCTTGAGAGGAGCGCGCCGCACCCGGCGTCCGTTCAGATAAGTGCCGTTCACCGAGCCAAGGTCCACCAGCTCATGGCCGCCAGGGGTGCGCACGATTTGCGCATGTTGGCGCGAGACCAACAGCGATTCCAGAGGGATCGTGTTTTGGGGGTGGCGGCCGATAGTGATGACCGGCAGGGTAGCCAATTGCGCCTGGCTGATAGCCACAGCCGCCAGCGGCATGGGCGGCCCTGGTTGGTCGAGGTAAGTGAGTGAGACCGAGTTGCCGTGCGTATCGCCAATACGGATGATGTCGCCGTGTTGCAAGCGTTCCGGTCGTTCGGCGGCAAGGCGACGGCCGCGCAAATGCGTGCCGTTACGGCTGTCCAAATCCACAATCGCATAGCCTCCCTCGCAGGGGACAACTTGGGCATGGCGGCGCGAGATATCGGGCAGGCCCACCGGGTTGGCCGAGGTGGGTAAGCCAATGGGGATATGGGCTTTCGGGTCGCGGCCAATGATGAGCGGCTGGTCGGCGAGGAGGATTTCCCTCTCGCTCCAGCCCATCTCGCGCACCAGCAGGCGAGGTTGAAACTGTGCCGGAGGGATGAAGCCTGTCTTCTCGGTTGCGGCGCTCTCGGACAGCGACAGGCGCCGTGTGGGGCGATCAGCAGAGGGGATGGGCATTCCGCCGGGGGAGGTCTCGGCGGCTTGAGCCTTCTCAGGCGCGAGAGAAGCGGCGCGGGTATGAGGCGATTCAGGCGCGGCCTTCTCAGGCACAGCCTCCATCGAGCGAGGCTCATCTGAAGCGGTTGTCGTTTTCACATTGACGCCAGCGGCCTGTTGCGCCGCCTCTTCCGAAGTGGCAAGCGGCAACTTCAGCCCGCAGTTCGGGCAAAAACGCGCCGCAGAGGGCAACGGGCAATGACAAGCGGGACAAGTGGCTTCAGTCACAGCAGCTCAGGAAGCACGGTAGACGATGGCCAGCCACCCCAGGCGGATGACATCGCCGTCGCTCAATCGCGCCGGGCGGCCTGGCTTGAGTTTCTGTTGATTGAGGTAGGTGAAATTGGTGCTACCCAGGTCCTCGATGAACACTTTTCCGCCCTGAACGACGAGACGGGCATGCCGGCGCGAGACGCCAGCATTGACGCCGCCGTGCGGCGTGGTATCCACATCCGGGAAGATGCTGCGCACGGGGTCAACACGGCCCAGGACGATTTCTTTTTTCCCTGGCGGCAGGACGATCTCCGACTGTGTGGACTGCACCACCAGGCGGCCACAGACAGCGGCGCCCTTGCTCACCGCCGGGGAGGGCAAAGGCCGCGTGGGAGGGACCTCGCCAGCAGCGGGGAGGGTGTCTGTGGCATGAAGGGGAATAGGCGGCGGTGGGGGGGTGACCATGACCGGAGGGAGCTGCGTCCCACACGCTTCACAATACATCTCGCCGGGGAGATTGGCCGCCCCACAAGCTGGGCAAATCTGTCGAGGAGGAATAGACGCCGGAGCAGGCATCGTCGCCGCCCGCAGCGGCTCACCGCAATTCTCACAAAAGGCAGAGTCCGGCGAGTTGACCATACCGCAGGTGGGGCACTCACCGGTGAGCGATAGGACAGGCCGCGAGGGCGAGGGGATTTCGACCGAGACAGCCGGTAGGGTGGGCACAGGCGGGGGCGCGACCCCCGGCTGGAGCGGTTCACCGCAGTTCTCACAGAAAGCAGAATCGGGCAGGTTGACTTCTCCGCACGTCGGGCAGACCCCCTTGGCACGAGATAGCTGCTCGGCTGCAGGGGAAGACAAGACCGCAGAGACGGTTTCATCGGCTGTGTTCGCCGGCGTCTGAGCCGATAGGGCCGCCAGATGCTCACCACAGCTTTCGCAAAATGCGCTGCCGGGAGCGTTGTTTGCACCGCAAGTGGGGCAAGCGAGGGTGTTCGCTGCAGAGGGGGCAGCGTGGAAAGACACGGCTGACGCGAGCGGTAAAGCCAGGCGTTCACCACACGTATCGCAAAACAGACTGCCCGGCACATTATTGGCCCCACAGACAGGGCAGGGTTGCCAGGCCGACGAGGTCTCCGGCGAAGGAGGGTGCAGCTCGGCCCGCGGCTGGGTGGCGTCATCCACAAGAGCGGCTGCCGACGACAGGCTCATGCGGCAATTGGGGCAATACGCTTCTGCATCATCTACCTGCTGGTGGCAGGAGGGACAGGTTATGGTCATAGGAGATGCCTAACTCTTGAAGTAGATGAGTTTCATTTTGCCCAGCACCAGCTCATCACCGTCTTGGAGGGGATATTTCTGGCCTGGAACGAGTTTCTGGCCGCGCAAGTGGGTATAGTTGACAGAATTCAAGTCCTCGATGTAAATCTGGCCTTCTTGGCAAGTCAGTTTGGCGTGGCGGCGTCCTATGCCGTGGTTGAGGCCATCGTGCGGTTCGAGGTCAATTTCGGGGAAGACGCCGCTGATGGGGTCTTCACGCCCAATGATGGCTTCGCTCTTGCCGGGGGGGATAGGGATGGATGCGCCGCTGGTGGGAATGAACAGCCGTCCGGTCAGCGTTGGGTGCCCAGGCGAGCGGAGCGTGGGCTGATGGGTCATCTGGTTAGCGGAGGGGATGGTCGGCGCAGCGGGCGGGGGCGGTTCGGCAGGGGCAGCCAGCAAAGCGCCGCAATTCTCACAGAAGACGGCCCCCGGCACATTGGAGTGGCCGCATCGCAGGCAGGCGAGCATACCCGCAGGCAGGCGCGCCGCGGCATCGGGCAGTTTGACACCGCAATTGTCACAAAACACCGCACTCGCTTGTACGACCATGCCACAGGAAGGACAGGTATAGGCCATAGAGAGTTCCCGTCAATTCGATTGCGCTAGAGCGCCGCCAGCCGTTTCGAGCATCGGCAGGTGAAAGTCAGCCTCTGTGCGGCTCCTGCCGCAACTAAAGATAGGCACACCGCCGTATGGTCGGTCCTGCTGGGCCAGGCATAGCCTGGCGGTACAATAAGCTCAGCGCAAAATCTTCACATGGTGATAGATTCCCGAGAGCAATACTAAAAGCAAGAACAGGTATCATGATAGTTGCACCAACTGAACGAGCACAGCCGTAATGTTATCATCGCCGCCAGCAGCGTTGGCAGCAGCAATCAGCTTCTCGCAGGCCACTTGGGGGTTGGGCGAGGCCAGCACCAGCCTGTGGATATCGGCATCGTCTAGCATGCCGCTCAGGCCATCCGAGCAAAGCAAGATGCAGTCGCCAGGCTGGAGGTCATACGATTGGATGTCGGCTTCGACTTTGGGCTTGTCGCCCATGGTGCGATAAATGACATTGCGCTGGGGATGACGGCGGGCCTCTTGGGGCGTAATTTGCCTGGTCTCGATCAGGCGCTGCACCAGCGAGTGATCGGTGGTCAAGCGGCGAATGGCCTGCGCATTGATACAGTAAGCGCGGCTATCGCCCACATGGGCAACGTGAACGCGCCAGCCATCAAGGACGGCCATGACCATGGTCGTTCCCATGTCTGTGCCGGTTGACTTACGCATTTCGAAGACGGTATTGTTGGCGGTCTCGACGACGCTTTTGAGCCAAATGTGCCAGTCGGTGCCGACGCCAGCCTGTACGGAGGGTGTGTTGAAGAGCGCCAGAGCGCGCTGAGCAATGGCATTGACCACCGTAGCGCTGGCCACCTCTCCGGCAGAATGGCCGCCCATCCCGTCAGCGACGACGTACACCCCCAGGGAGCGCGGTTGCGATTGCAGAATGCGAACAATTTCCAGGGTGAGCAAACTATCTTCGTTGAGAGAACGCACCATACCAACGTGAGTGTAGCGTCCCAAACGATAATCCACGCCAGCGCTGGGGACTTTGTGCTGAATAGCCTCTTCGAGGGCCTCAGCCAGCTCTTGACCAGAAGCAAAACCCTGTTTGACGAGGGCCTGTTCGAAGCAAGCATTGAGGGGTGCAGACAGGCTGGGATGGAAAACGAATTGCGAATGGCCGGTGAGCCACTTGAACAACAGTGCGGCCAGAGAACGGACATCGGCGCGACGGGCTTCATCGAACCGGTCGGGGTGAAGCAGGCTACAAGCCAGATTAGCCCAAACGGCCTGCTTGCCCGCCAGGGCAAAACAGGATTCGTCTATGGCGCCGCCAAAGGTGAGGCCGTTGGCCGCGAGGTAATCCAGCGCCTGGGCCAGGCCGACACCCCAGCTCAGCGCCTGGGAAGGCTCGATGTGCGCCGGCAATGGCTCGACTTTTGGAGTGACCAGACAATAGCGCAATACTGCCCCAACCATCTCGGTGAAATAGGCCAGGGGGGCGCGCACGTGACTATGCACCAAACCGAGATCAACGAGTTGTCGCGCATTGTCGAAAATGGGGCGATCGGATTCGGTCAACAACAGTTCGACGGCAGCCAACTGCAAGGGGGTACCACACACGGTACAGTATTGTTCGGCCACCCCAGTCACCCACGGGGAATGGATAGCGCCACATCCCACCGCCGGACATTGGCGCAAGCGTTGTCCTTCGGGCAGGTCGAATTCGGCCACGAGGTACTGGCAAAGCCGTTCATCGCTGTAAATCACGCTGAGCGCTTCGAAGCGGTTATCGAAGATGGCCCCCACCGGGCGGGGCAGAAAGACGCGCGCCACGTTCAATGTGCCAGTTCCCCCATCGGACAAGTGGCTCTGTTCATCCCGTGAAGCAGAATTGGCTTGCCGGGTGGAGGCATCGAGCGGGATAGCCGGCAGAGTGGGCGGAGCAGCGACGCTCACGCCGGGCAAAGGCTCGCCGCAATGCACACAACGTCTGGCTTCAGGCAGATTAGGGCTGTGGCACTTGGGGCAGGAAATCATGATTGGCTCCTGTAAAGAGAGTGAGGGCGCTGTTGCAGGAGAGCGCAGATTGTTCGAGAGTGCCGCTTAGGGCGTCACGATTGGCGGTGATTGTCGGGCGACGAAACCCGTTCATGAGAGACTCGGTAGGTTAGCGAGACATTGCCAAGCGTAATGATGTCGCAATCGGATAGGATATTTTTCTGGGTGGGATAGCCGTTGAGCAAGATGCCGTTGCGAGAGTGATTGTCCTCGATGTAAACCTTGCCGGTGGCAGGATCGCGGTACAAACGGGCATGAACAGCAGAGACCGTACTGCTATCCAGGACAATATCGTTTTCGGCAGAGCGCCCAATGGAAAGGGGGAAATGGTTTAGGGGGATGCCGTGCTGGTTGGGGAGGATCAATTGCAGATTCACTGGCGGCGGTTGATCTGCCGGTAGCGTGGGAGGCTCATGGCGAGGAGCAGCAAGGCGGCGCTGGCGGGCGCGGAAAATAGCCGCCAGCAAGATGCCCACGCTGGCGATGATAAGCCCGCCGCTGACAGCGACAATCCGCCCGAGCTGCTGAGTCAAGCTATCGAAAGGCACAACACCAGCCTCCAAAACTGCTAGGCTAATTATACTCTGCTTGGCAGGGGTTGATTTGTGTTCCGGACAATTGCCTGCCCTGCAAACAGGGTGTGCTACGCCAAAGTCGAGGGATTGATGGCGTAGGCGCTCACCCGCTGGTCTGCATCGCCGAGGCAGGCGGGGCTTTCACCGCGCCGATCTTTATCCTTTCAGCGCGCAAGCGGTCATGGCGAGCGGCTATACAGACGCCGGTAAATGGTGTAAATCTCGTAAATCGAGCGGAGATAGGTGCGCGTTTCGTCGAAGCGCACGATTTCCACAAACAAGTCTGGATCGCCCTGGGCAAGTTCGGCCCAGGCGGCGGCATTGCCTGGGCCGCCGTTGTAGGCGGCCAAAGCGGCATACAGGTCGCCGTCGAGGGCGTCACGCTGACGGTCGAGGTAATAAACTCCCAGGTTGATGCTGACCAGGGGACGATAGAGATCGTCGGCGGTGTAGTCAGGCGGCCAGTTCAGCTCTGCGGCGATAGCCTCGCCAGTGGTGGGGACGATCTGCATCAGGCCGCGCGCCCCTGCCGGAGATTGGATGAAGCCTTCGAAGAAGCTCTCCTGGCGGATGAGGCTCCAGATGATGAAAGGGTGGAAATCGTAACGCTGGGCGGCGGGGACAACCAGTTCAGAATAATACAGGCCAAAACGCAAACGGTTGAGGTAGGCGGGGGCTTCGAGGGTGGCGGCGTCATCCATACCGGCCAGAGAAAGGACCTGACGGGCGGCGAGGATGGCCGAACGGTAGAGGCCCAGACTGGCGAAGTAGTTGGCCAGGCGGTAACTGTTAGCCGGGTCAGACTGGTTGGAGAGGCGCAAGCTCTCGAATTCGGCGCGAGCCTGTTCGTACAGGCCGAGGCGCCAAAAAGTTTGGCCGCGTGCTAAGCGCGGGTCGGCAGACAAGGGGCCGAGGTCGGCGAGGTCGGTCTCAGGGGGCAAAGCGAAGGTGCGGCGCAGCCAGTTTTCGGCTTCGAGGCGTTCGGCGGCTGTATCGTAGGCCTGGTCGAAGGTCTCGGGAGGAGCAAAGGGGGGGCGTCCGGCCAGGATGTCGCGGGCGCGTTCGCTGTAATAACCCGTCGGGTCGAGAGCGGCTGCCTGTTGCCAGTTAGCGCGGGCGGCGGCTTCGTCGCCCGCGGCCTGTTGGCACTTGGCAATCCAGAAGGTGGCTGCCGAGCGCTGCATGACATCGAAGGCCAGGGATTGGGCGTTGATGAAAATGGCTTGAGCGGCAGGGTAATCACCGCGGCGGTAATGGGCTATGCCCGCCAGGAAAGCGGCGCGGAAGGTGTATTCGGTATTGGGATATTCGCTGGCGAGGCGCAACCAGGAACGCGCCGCGTCTTCCAGGCGCTCGTCGCGTTCGGCCACACGCGCCGCGTCGTAGAGGAATTCGGCGGCGCGAGGGTGAGCGGGTGCGGCGGCGACGAAGGCCAGCAGGACTTTCTCGGCTTCGGCGTAGTTGCCGAGATAGGCCCAGAGGGTGTAGGCTTTCTGCTCGTAGGCCTCATCCCATACGGCGGAGTCGGGATACTTCTGGATGACGATATCCCAACGTTCGAGGGCCGTCGGCAAATCGCCGCTAGCCCGCAGGGTCAGACCAGCATAGTAATAGGCGCTGGCCGGGTCGAGAGGGGAGGCGTTCAAATAGCGGGTGAGGGCCGCCAGAGCCACGCCGTAATGGCCCGCAAAGTAATCTACCTTGCCGCGCTGTAATTCGTCCACCGGATACCCGGCTTCGACCAGGGCAACCAGAGCCACGTAGGCATCATACACGGTAGGGAAATTGTTGACTGCGTCGAGGTAGGCTATGTAGGCCTCGTTGGGTTGCCCGGCAAAGGTGTAGGCCTGCGCCTTGAGCACGTCCACCTGGGCTTTGAGGTATTCGCTGCTGGTGCGCGCGTAGACGCTATCGTAAATGGCTATGGCCGCCTGGTAGTCGCCAAGAATGGCGGTCGTGCGGCCAATTTTGATCTCGAGGGACAAATTTTCGGCCAGTTGTGGGCTTTGCAGGGCAGCGCGGTAATCCGTCAGGGCGGCGGTGTAGTCGCCGAGGGCAAAGAGGGTATCGCCGCGCAATTCGTAGAGATAGGCGTCAATGACATGGTTGCCAAAGGCCAGCGCGGCCAGATAAGCATCGGCGGCGTCGCCATAACGCTGGCGCGAGCGGTAGGCCTCGCCGAGGAAGTAATAGGCATCGGCGAGATAGGGGTCGTTGGGGTTGTGCTGAATGAAGTTGCTCAGGGTCTCGATGGCGCCGTCGGCATTGCCCAAGAGCAGGCGGGCACGGCCCACGCCAAGCCAGGCGGCGCTGCGCAGGGCAGGGTCGAGGGAGGTATCGAGAATATTCTGATAATCAGCCAGGGCGGTTTCCCAATCGCCGTATAGCAAAGCCAGGTCGCCGGAGGTAACCGGTGCGACCCAAAGGGGGGTGGGGGTAGGCGTAGGAGAGGGAGGGGGCAAAGTCGGCGTCGGTTGCGGGGGCAGAACAGCAGTGGGGTCGCCCAGGCCGGGTTGGATTGTCAGGCGGAGGGAAGGCCGAGTGGGTGTGGGTTGCGCCGGCATCGTACAAGCCGGCAGATATACCAACAGACTCAGCAGGAGAAGAAAGCGCAGCAAGTGTTTCATGGGGAGGACTATACCTGAGGGTAAGGGGGATGTCAATGGAGGCGGCGATGGTAATAATTTCTAAGCTTCATGAAGCCGACTCCGCGCCCCCGTAGGTCAGGCTTTCAGCCTGACCATGACCAAAAGGCTTTTAGCCACCAAGGTGCCAAGCGTTTCTAACTTCGTGCCTTCGTGGTGCAACAAAAATAACCACCAAGACACCAAGACCCGAAGCCGGCGCATCCAGCGGGAGCACCCGCCTCAACACATGAAAGTCGGCTGGAAGCCGACTCCAGATGACAGCGGCCAGACAGAGGCCGCTTGAGCGGACTTCCACGAACTTAGCAGGGGCTTTAGCCCCGGCGACTCGGCGGCCTTAGCCCCGCCGGCTGTGGCTAACCGCCCAAACGAATGATTTGACAAAGATCGCTTTGCATGTTAAACTCTGCCTGCTTACTACAGCCGACGCTCTCACCAGAGGGCGTCTTTTTGTGAGGGCTAGATGAAGATTGTGGTTACCGGCTCAGTGGCCTTCGACTACCTGATGAAATTCCCCGGCTATTTCCGCGATCATCTGCTGCCAGATAAGCTTGACCATGTCAGTTTGTCTTTCCTGGTAGATGAGATGACCCGCTGGCGCGGCGGCTGCGCGCCGAATATCGCCTACACGCTGGCTTTGCTCGGCGAGCGTACGGAGATCATGGCGACGGTGGGCGAGGATTTCGCCGAATATCGGGCTTTCCTGGAAAGTCAGGGGATCGGCACCTCGGCAATCAAGGTCATTCCGGGGGTATTCACGGCCTCATTCTTCTGTAACACCGATCGCGCTAACGCTCAGATTGCCAGTTTCTACCCCGGCGCTATGGCTTACGCCGCGCAACTCTCTTTCAGCGATTTACCCTACCGCCCCGATCTGGTGATCATTTCGCCTACCGACCCCACTGCCATGAGCCAGTACGCCGCTGAATGCCGCGATATGGGCATCGCCTATGTGTACGACCCCAGCCAACAACTGGCGCGTCTGTCTGCCGAGGAGGTGCGACGCGGCATCGAGGGCGCACACGCCTTGTTCGTCAACGACTACGAAGCTGGCTTGATCGAACGTATGACAGGCCTGACTCCCAAAGATATTCTCCAGCATGTCACCTTTCTGGTCATCACCCGCGGGGAAGAGGGCGCCAGCGTGTACACCCATGAGGGCGAGTTTGCTATCCCGGCTGTCCCCCCTCAGCGAATAGTGGACCCCACCGGCGTCGGCGACGCCTTTCGGGGCGGCTTTCTCACCGGTTATGCCCACGGCTGGGATTGGGAGTTGTGCGGCCAGATGGGCGCCCTGGCTGCCACTTACTGTCTGGAAAAACCCGGCCCGCAAAGCCACCACTACACCCCACGCGAATTCGCAGCCCGCTTCCGCCAGCATTTCGACGACGGCGGCAAATTGAACGAGATCGAGAGATAAAGGAGCTTCCATGAGCAACTACGACATCAAAGATATTTCCCTGGCCGAAGGCGGCCGCAGGCGTATAGATTGGGCCGAGCGCGAAATGCCCGTTCTGCGCTTGATTCGCCAGCGCTTCGAGAAGGAACGCCCTCTTCAGGGCGTGCGCCTCTCAGCCTGCCTGCACATCACCACCGAAACAGCCAACCTGGCGCGCACCCTGCAAGCTGGCGGGGCCGACCTGGTGCTGACAGCCTCCAACCCACTCTCCACCCAGGATGATGTCGCCGCTGCGCTGGTGAACGTCTACGAAATCCCTACCTTTGCCATCAAGGGAGAAAATCACACCACCTACTACCAGCATATCAACGCCGCCCTCGACCATCAACCCCACATGACCATGGATGATGGCGCCGATTTGGTCAGCACGCTGCACAAGGAACGCCACGACCTGCTCAAGAACATCCTCGGCGGCACGGAAGAAACCACCACCGGCGTCATCCGCTTGCGCGCCATGGCCGCCGATGGCGCACTGATGTTCCCCGTCATAGCCGTCAACGACGCCAGCACCAAGCATTTCTTCGACAACCGCTACGGCACCGGACAATCCACCATTGACGGCATCATCCGCGCCACGAACGTCCTGTTAGCCGGCAAAGTGTTCGTCGTGGCTGGCTACGGTTGGTGCGGGCGCGGCCTTGCCAGCCGGGCGCGCGGCATGGGCGCTAACGTCATCGTCACCGAAGTGGATCCCTTGCCCGCCCTCGAAGCGGTAATGGACGGCTACCGTGTGATGCCGATGAACGAAGCCGCACGCATTGGCGATATCTTTTGCACCGTGACCGGCGATATCAACGTGATTGACCGCGACGATTTCGAAGTGATGAAAGACGGGGCGATTGTCGCCAATTCTGGCCATTTCAACGTTGAGATCAATATCCCAGCCCTGGAGGAAATGGCCGTCGAGAAGAAAGTGGTGCGCCCCTTTGTGGATCAGTACATCCTGCCGGATGGCCGCCGCATCAACCTGCTGGGCGAGGGTCGCCTCATCAACCTGGCCTCAGCCGAAGGCCACCCGGCCAGTGTGATGGATATGTCCTTCGCCAACCAGGCCCTGGCCGCCGAATACATGGTCAAGAACGCCGATAAGCTGGAAAAGAAAGTCTACAGCGTCCCCGCCGAAATTGACCGCCAGATCGCCCGCCTCAAGCTGGAAGCTATGGGCGTCGCCATTGACACCCTCACCGATGAACAGATCAAGTACCTGAGTTCATGGGAAGAAGGCACCTAGACCACAGCCCATCGGCTTGTTGTCAACCGTAAAACGATCAGCCCGTTGGACGAAGCAGCGGGCTGATATCATTTCAAGGCACCACGATTTCGATGAACACCGCATCGCCAAAAGGCTTGCCGTCAGGGTCGTAAGCCTGCCAGGCGCTGCGGTAGACGCCAGCTTCGAGCGGAGCGGTGAAAATGATGCGTAAGGTCGCTTCACCCCCGCTGCGGGCCGGGTAAAGCATTTGCTCTTGCGGCGCGCCGAGAGACGGCCCGGCAATCAGCTTCAGACGGTAATGGTTGTCCCAATTGCAAGTGCCGCTGTTGCGCACTTTCCAACGCTTATCGAGGCTGTCCCCTCTGGCCACCAGCGTGCCATCGGGAAGGGTGACATCTTCGAGGAAGGTCAACCCCGCCTGGCAGAGGGGGGCGGCCGTCGCTCGAGGGGCTTGTGTCTCAATCGGCTGAGGGGAAGCGGTTGCCACCAGCGGCCAGGCCGAGGTTGGAGGTACATAGGGCGTGTCGCCCCAGCCGTCAGAGCGCTGGCGGCAAGCCGTCACTATGCCGGTGAGCCAAAACAGCACCAACAGGCTGCGCCAGGGGATACGCTGCAGGCTCATCACCGTCCTATGCTTCAGCTTCTCCGAAGCCAGACTCGTCCGCACTCCCACTGAGCGGCAGAGGCACCTCGCCATTGATGGCTTGCTCGCGCACAGCCGCTTCGATCTCTGCCGCCAGGGCCGGGTTGGCGCGCAGGTAATCTTTGGCGTTCTCACGCCCTTGCCCAATGCGCAGATCGCCATACGAGAAGAAGGAACCCCGCTTGGTGATGATCTCCAGGTTGGTCGCCAGGTCGAGCAAATCTCCCACCTTAGAGATGCCCTCGTTATACATGATGTCGAACTCAGCCGTACGGAAAGGCGGGGCGACTTTGTTCTTGACCACACGCACGCGTGTCCGGTTGCCGATGATGTCTTGACCCAGCTTGATGGACTGAATACGGCGCACGTCCAGACGCACCGAGGCATAGAACTTGAGCGCATTGCCGCCGGTCGTCGTTTCGGGATTGCCGAACATCACCCCAATCTTCTGGCGCAACTGATTGGTGAAAACTACCGCCGTTTTGGTCTGGTTGATGGCGCCGGAAAGTTTGCGCAGCGCTTGAGACATGAGCCGCGCCATAGCGCCCATCTGCGCATCGCCCATGTCGCCCTCGATTTCAGCCCTCGGCACCAGCGCGGCCACCGAATCGATCACGATAACGTCAATGGCCCCCGAACGCACCAGCGTCTCGGTAATTTCCAGGGCCTGTTCGCCAGTATCCGGCTGCGAGATCAGCAATCTATCCACATCCACACCACAGCGTTCGGCGTAGATTGGGTCGAGAGCATGTTCCATGTCCACATAAGCGGCTGTGCCGCCCATCTTCTGCGCCTCGGCTACGATGTGCTGGCAAATGGTCGTTTTGCCAGATGACTCCGGGCCGTAGATTTCGGTGATGCGCCCGCGCGGGATACCGCCTACGCCCAAAGCCAGATCGAGCGATAGCGCCCCGGTGGGAATGACATCAACCAGCATGTGCTGTGCCTCGCCCAGGCGCATGATGGCGCCCTCCCCGTAACGCTTGGTGATGTCGCCCAGTGCTTTCTCGAGGGCAATGGCTTTAGACTCATCCACCTCACCATCGGGAGGCAATGAAAGCTGATTTTTCTTAGCCATGGTTGATTTCTCCTGATGAAAATGTTTGTACGTGGTTATAGTTTAGCACACATGTTCGAGCTGTCAAGGGGTGGGAGTAGCCGCCGGGTCGAAATCGCTGCCGGGCAGCGGCGGCGGCTCCACTTGGAAGCCGCGGAACCCCCTGAAGGTAAAATAGTTGACCACACCGGCGCGAATCTCAAGGGTGATCTGGTAACTTTGCCCGCCGTAAGAGGTGTACAGGTCGTACAAACCGGCCGGTAAATCGCCGATGACCAGATTTTCGCGGTAATACGGATCGCTGTTGACGGCCCCCACCCCATAAGTGCGCGCCATGAAGTTCTGACCGTTGGCGCGGGCGGTGATGACGAACAGTTGTGGCTCTTCGAGCAACAGGCCGGCTGTGTCCATCACCCGCCCGGCCAGCACTCCCCAACCGATGGGAGGCGACATCCACAATTCGGGGTTGCGGCTCAAGAAGTAATTATTCTCCCCCAAACGCACTTCGAAATGCAAGTGCGGCCCGGTCACCCGCCCGGTATCCCCCGTCAAGCCCAACGGCTGCCCGCTTTCGAGGTACTGGCCTTCGGCGACATCAATCTGGCTGAGATGCCCATACAGGGTATACAACGTCTGCCCCTGATAGCCGAAATCGTGGCGGATGACCACTGCCAGCCCATAGGGGTCTTTGGGATCGTTGCCGCCGCGGTAGATACCATAGCCGGCCCAAATGACGCGTCCACTGCCGGCGGCCAAAACCGGCGTTCCAATGGGGGCAGGGATATCCACGCCGGTGTGAACGACATTCTCGAAGAAAATGCCGCCGTAGCGATAATCGGCCAGCGGCCAGTTGATCTCGTCGGCGGCGATGGGGCGCGCCAGGTAGAAATGGTCGAAGGGTGTGGGCGCCCAAGGGATGGGATAGAGAGGCGGACGCCAGGCTGAGACCGGCGCGGCGGGCGGCGTTGGAAACACAAAACGCAGCGGATCAGGGGCTGGCGAGGGCAAGCTGGCAATAAGTGTGCTGGCAGCTTGGCGCGTTGGGGCGGCCAAAGCAATGGCCGTTGGCGAAGACAGCGCCGGAAGTGAGCTGGGGGAGGGCAAGGGCGGAGTGGGACTGGCAGGCAAGGCGTCCAGCGGCACGGCTGGAACCGTCTGGCAAGCCGTCAGCCAGAAAATAAGCGCCAGCCATTCGACCGACCGGGGAGCTTTCATGGCGCAACCTCGCTAGGCGAGACACTCGCCGAAGGCGAGACACTCGCCAAAGGCGAGACACTCGCCAAAGGCGAGACACTCGCCGAAGGCGAGACACTCGCCGAAGGCGAGACACTCGCCGAAGGCGAGACACTCGCCGAAGGCGAGACACTCGCCGAAGGCG
>Ga0209018_1000398_pt1 | contig 41153 bp, 32 predicted proteins | sample YNPBryBLVA2012_FD_185814 | JGI IMG/M metagenome (GOLD analysis project Ga0209018, IMG submission 185814) | Anoxygenic and chlorotrophic microbial mat microbial communities from Yellowstone National Park, USA - YNP Bryant BLVA 2012 (SPAdes)... ...
GGTCTTTGCTCTGCCACCCGTGTTACTGTCTTCTTTGTCGGCCCAAGATCTGCCCTCACCCAAGCAGATCCTGGGTCAGGATCTACCTGGGCATGTCAGAACGCGGGGCCGGGGCGCTTGACATCGGGGCGGCGTTCAGGCACCCTAGGTAGATTGAGCCGCTCCGGTTGCCGGCGCCCCCTGGAGCTTTTCCGCGGTCCAAGCCGAATCCGGGGTTCCCCAGAGCCCGGCCAGGAGCGTGCGTCGGCGGCGAAAGCGAGGCGCGTGTGGTTCTGAGCCTGGTGCTCCAGCAACAGCAACCCCCTTCCAGCGCGGTGGGCTTCCTCATCACGGTCCTGCCCATCATCCTGATCTTCTACTTCCTGCTGTTCCTGCCCATGCAGCGGCAGCGCAAGCGCCAGCAGAAGATGCTGGCCAGCCTGGAGACCGGCCAGACCGTGTTGACCAATGGAGGAATCGTGGGCACGATCGTGGCCATCAATCGGGACGACGACACGCTGGTGTTGCGTGTGAAGCCCGATAACGTCAAGCTTCAGGTGGCTCGCAGCGCGGTCACCGCTCTGATCCCGGCGGAGGCCCGGAAGTAGCCCGGCGGCTTGGCCATGCAAAGGAATCTCACCACGCGAGCGCTTGTGATCGGGGCGGTGTTGCTGTTGGCGGTGCTGGGACTGATCGGGCTGCCCCGCTCGCTGGACCAACTGCGCGCCAACCTGCGGGACAACATTCGCCTGGGCCTGGACCTGCGGGGCGGCAGCCACCTGATCTTGCAGGTGCGGGTGCATGAGGCGGTCAAGGCGCGGGCCGACATGACCATCGAGAGCCTGCGCCAGGAGCTGCGCCGCGCGGGCATTGATTACGCTTTGCTGGAACGCAACGACCCGCAGAAGGTCGAGGAGGCCGACTCGATTGTGATTCACCTGCGGGGCGTCCCCTCCACGCGGGCGGGCGATCTGCGCACGCTGGTCAGCCAGCGCTTCCAGAGTTGGATCCTGACCCCGGTCAACGCCACCGACTACCGGTTGACCCTGCGTCCCACCGAGCTGCTGGCCGTCAAGCGGGAGACCGTCGAGCGCTCGATTCGCACCTTGGAGCGGCGCATCAACGCGCTGGGGCTGACCGAACCGGTCATCCAGCAGCACGGCTCCAGCGAAACCGAGTACGAGATCCTGGTGCAGTTGCCGGGCGTGGACGATCCGGCCCGGGTCAAGCAGATCATGGGGACTACGGCGGTGCTCGAGATCAGCGAGGTCAAGGACGGCCCGTTCGCTTCCCGCGACCAGGCCCTGGCCAAGCTGGGCGGGGTGCTGCCGCTGAACACCAAGCTGGTGCCCGAGATGCGCCGGGGCGGGGAGACGGGCGAAACCTGGTGGCTGGTCAGTCGGGTGCCCGTGATCAGCGGCGAGGATCTGCGCAACGCGCGCCCGGGTCGGGACGAGTTCGGCAAATGGGAGACCGATTTCACCCTCGGTCCGGACGGCGCTCGCCGCTTCGCGCAACACACCGAGCGCAACGTCGGCAACCGCTTGGCGATCATTCTGGACAATCAGGTGCGGAGCGCTCCGGTCATCCAGAGCCGGATCGAAGATCAGGGGCGCATCACGGGAGCAGCCAACGAGCAGGACGCCTCCGACCTGGCGCTGGTGCTTCAGTCCGGCTCGCTGCCGGCCGGGATTGACTACCTGGAGGAACGCACGATCGGCCCCTCGCTCGGGTCGGATTCCATCCGCCAGGGTCTCTCGGCCGGGGTGGTGGGTTTGATTCTGGTGGCCGCCGCCATGCTGATCTATTACAAAAAGAGCGGGGTGAACGCCCTCGTCGCCCTGCTGATGAACGGCTTGCTCACCCTGGCCGCGCTGGCTTACTTCGATGCGGTCTGGACCCTGCCGGGCATCGCCGGTTTCGTGCTGAGCCTGGGCATGGCGGTGGATTCCAACATCCTGATCTTCGAGCGGATCCGCGAGGAGCTGCGGGCGGGCAAAGGAGTGATCGCGGCGGTGGAGGCCGGATTCGACCGGGCCTTCGTCACCATCATTGACACTCACGTGGTGACGGTGGTCTCTTGCGCCTTCCTGTTCATGTTCGGCACGGGGCCCGTGAAGGGGTTCGCCGTCACGCTGGTGGTCGGGCTGGCGGCCAATGTTTTCACGGCGGTCTTCGTCTCGCGGACCCTGTTCAACTGGGTGCTGTTCCGCCAGAGGGAAGTCGTGAGGCTGAGCATATAGTATATGACCGGGTCTCCCAGGGCGGCGACGGGCGGCGGCCGGGGCTGCGCTGCTCCGGGGGACCGCCGGTGTGGTATTTTCTTGATTGCGGTTGGGAACTTTAGGCCGGCCGGCGGTGTCCAACGCAAGAAGCCCGGCCCACGCCGACGCAATGGAGCTGTTTCGCGAGCCTAACATCAACTGGGTGCGCCTGATGCGGGCGGGCGCCGCGCTCTCGCTGGCGCTGATGGCCGCCTCCTTCCTCAGTCTGGCGCTCAAAGGCGGGCCGCGGTGGGGCATTGACTTCCGCGGCGGCACCCTGGTTTACGTGCGCTTCCGCCAGCAGCCGCCCATCGAGCAGATCCGCCGGGCGCTCGCCGGGCGGATTCCGGGCGAGGTCACCGTGCAGGAGATGACCGGGACCCGCGAGGTGATCATCGGCACGGAGATGCGCAGCGAGCGGGAGCTGGATCTGGCCCGGCGCACGATCACCGAGACGCTGGCCGCGACCTTCGCTCCGGCGGGCGGGAAGCTGGATTTGAACAACGCGGGGCGGGAGGCTTTGGCCGAGCGCTTGCGCGAGCCCTTGCAGCGCGCGGGCGTCGCCCTCTCCGAACAGCAGTTGCAGGATTTGGCGCGCCGCATCGTGGAATTCCGCGACCGGGAGCGCTCCGGGCTGCTGGGCTCGTTCGAGGAGCTCGCCGGGCTGCCCGGCCTCAGCCCGGCGGTGATCGCGACGCTCAAGCAGGAGGCGGTTCTGGCTCCCTTCAGCATCCGGCAAGTCGAGATTGTGGGTCCGAAAGTGGGGGCCGACCTGCGCCAGAAAGCCTTGATGGCGACCCTGTACGCGCTGGCCGGCATGCTGGTCTACATCGCCTTCCGCTTCGAGTTCGTGGCCGGGGTGGGAGCGGTGATCGCCAGCTTCCACGACGCGGTGATCACCATCGGGGTGTTTTCCTTTCTGAACCGCGAGATTTCCCTGACCGTGATCGCCGCCATTCTCACCCTGATCGGTTACTCGATTAACGACACCATCGTGGTGTTCGACCGGGTCCGGGAGAATCTGAAGTTGCGCTTTCGGGAGGCGTTGCCGGCGGTGGTCAACCGCAGCGTGAACCAGACGCTGAGCCGCACGGTGCTGACTTCCGGGACCACCATGCTGGCCGCGCTCTCGCTGTATCTTCTGGGCGGGCCGGTCTTGAACAATATGGCCCTGGCGTTGCTGGTGGGGATCGTGGTGGGCACTTACTCCTCGGTGTTCGTGGCCAGCGCGATCGTGGTGGGATGGCACAATTTCACCGAGCGCCGCAAGAAGCAGGCGGGATCCCCGGCGGCGGCGCCGGTGTCCAAACAGAAGGAGGCCGCCCGGCGGAGCAGCCGGGCGGCAAGGCAAGTTTGAAGGTGACGGGCGTCGAAGTCCGGGCGGCAGGCCGGGCGCGGCTGACGCCCGAAGCAAGGAAAGGGTAGAGCCATGTTCGAGCAGAGCCTTCTGGATACCGCGGTCAAAACCCGCAGGCCATGGACCGTGGTGGTTTCCTTCATCGGCCAGAGTTTGCTGGTGGTGATCCTGATCCTGATTCCTCTGATCTACACCGACACGCTGCCGCGCGGGACGCTGACCAGCTTTCTGGTGGCGCCACCGCCGCCGCCTCCTCCGCCGCCTCCGGCGGCTGCGCCGGTGAAGGTGGTCAAGGTCATTCCCCGGCAGTTCGACGCCGGGCGGTTGATGGCGCCCCGGCAGATCCCCAAAGAGATCGCCATGATCAAGGAGGACGAGCTGCCGCCGCCTTCGGCCGGCGCGGTCGGGGTGGTGGGCGGCGTGCCGGGCGGGGTGCCGGGTGGTGGCCCGGGCGGGGTGATCGGCGGGATTATCTCGGCCGCTCCGGTGGCTGCGCCGCCGCCTCCGCCGCCCAAGGTGGAGGTGCAGAAGCCCAAGGAGATTCAGCGCATCCGGGTGGGCGGCAACGTGCAACAGGCCAAATTGATCCACCAGCCCAAGCCGATCTACCCGCCCCTGGCCAAGCAGGCTCGCATTCAGGGTGTGGTGCGGCTGACGGCGGTGATCGGCGTGGACGGCACCATTCAGAATCTTCAGGTGATCTCCGGGCACCCGTTGTTGATCCCGGCGGCGCTGGAGGCGGTCAAGCAGTGGCGCTACCAGCCCACGCTGCTCAACGGCGAACCGGTGGAGGTGATCACGCAGATTGACGTGAACTTCACCTTGAGTCAATAAGGGTTTCAGACGTCGCAAGACGGAATTTCAACTCGCAGGAGAGACAACAATGCTTCTACAGTTGCAGGTTTGGTCGTTTCTGCTGCTGCAAGAGACGGCCGTAGGTTGGGACGTCCGCTCGCTGTGGGCCCAGATGGGGCCGCTGGCGAAAGCGGTCGTGATCATCCTGTTCTTCATGTCCGCCTGGTCCATCGGCGTGATGATTGACCGGGTGCTGGCTTTCAACGCGGCGCGCAAGCAGTCGCGTCTGTTCGCTCCGGCGGTGGCGGGCGCTCTGCGCGAGGGCAAGCTGGACGAGGCGATCAAGATCGGGGATCGTTACAAGAAGAGCCACCTGGCCAAAGTGGTGGTGGCGGGGCTTCAGGAGTTCCGGGCCCACCAGATGAGCGCCGAGATCCCGGGCGAGGACATCGAAGCCTCCCGGCGAGCGCTGGAGCGGGCCGAGGCCATCGTCCACGCCGAGCTGAAGCGGGGCGTTCCCACGCTGGCCACCATCGGGGCTACGGCGCCCTTCGTGGGTCTGTTCGGAACGGTGGTGGGCATCATCAACGCCTTCCACGGCATTTCGACCGAGAAGTCCACGGGCTTGGGCGCCGTGGCGGGCGGCATCTCCGAGGCCCTGGTGACCACCGCCATCGGCTTGTTCGTGGCCGTGCCCGCCTTTTGGGCGTTCAACGCCTTCACCAGCCGGTTGGAAGGCTTTGACGTCGAGATGAGCAACTCCAGCTCCGAGCTGATTGACTACTTCCTGAAGCGCTCGCAGCGGGTCGGCAAGTAGGCTTTGTCCAGTCCGGCGAGTTGAAGCCCCGGGGCAGGCGGGACCGGTCAGGGTCCCGCCCGGCCGGGATCGTCCGGACGAAGGAGGAAACAATGGCCAAGAGGGTCCCGATGGACACGGTATCCACCCCCAACGTGGTGCCCATGGTGGACGTGATGCTGGTGCTGCTGATCATCTTCATGGTGGTCACCCCCATGCTTACCAAGGGCATTAGCGTGGACATGGTCAAGACCCGCAATCCGATCGCCATGCAAGGCGCCGACAAGGATGACGCCATCCTGATTGCTGTGACCCGGGAGGGTCGGACGTTTCTGGGCACCAACCAGATGCCGCCCGACCAGTTGCCCCAGAAGGTGAAGGACTTGCTGGTGAACCGCCTGGACAAGATGGTCTACATCCGCAGCGACGCCCGGGCGCGTTACGAACGGGTGGTCGAGGTGGTGGACAACCTGCGCGCTTCGGGCGTGGACCAGATCGGGTTGTTGACCGAGCAGATCAAGGAGAGGCGAGCGGCGGCGGCCGCCGAGTAACGGCGCCGGCCGCGCGGCGCCGGCCGCAGCAGGAGAAAATCTTATGGGAATGCAAGTCAGCAGCGGGAAAGGCCCGGTGGCCGATCCCAATGTGGTGCCGTTCATTGACGTGTTGCTGGTGCTGCTGATCATCTTCATGGTGATCACGCCCACGACCCCGTACGGTCTGGACGCTCTGGTGCCCCAGCCTCCGCCGCCGGGAGCTAAGGCGGACGCCGCCGACCAGCGCACGGTGGTGATCGTCATCAACCGCGATCAGTCGGTGATGATCAACCAGGAGCCGAGCGATTTCAACCGCTTGGGCCGCCGGCTGGAGGAGATCTTCAAGACCCGCGCCGAGCGGGTGGTCTTCGTCAAGGGCGACCCGGACCTGGAGTTCCAGTACGTCGCCCGAGCGATTGACATCGCCAAAGGCGCCGGCATAGACAAGATCGGGTTGATGACCGCCAAGATGGAGGCCGGCCAGTAGCCCGGCTCTGCGGCGTCGTATTCTGCCCCTCAGGAGTCAGTATGAAGAACGTACGCACGATGCTGATTTCCGCCACGGTGATCCTTCTGGCTCTGACCGGCGCGGGCTGCGAGAAATTGCGCGCGCGCGATCACCTCAATAAGGGCGTCCAGGCTTACAAGAACGCGCGTTACCCGGAGGCTATCGAGCACTTCAAGCAGGCCATCGCGCTGGATCCCAGCTTCCCCACCGCCCGCCTGTACCTGGCCACCGCTTACATGGTCCAGTACATCCCGGGCGCCGAGTCGCCGGAAAACCTGCAACTGGCCGAGAATGCCCACCAGGAGTTCCTGCGGGTGCTCGAGCAAGACCCCAAGAACGAAGTGGCCATCGCCTCGATCGCCTCCCTGTACTTCAACCAGAAGAAGTTCGATCAGGCCACCGAATGGTACAGCAAGCTGATCGAGGTCAGTCCCAGTAACAAAGAGGCCTTCTATACCCTGGGCGTCATCGCCTGGACCAAGGCCTTCCAGGACAACGCCGAGGCTCGCGCCAAGCTGGGCATGCGCCCCGAGGATCCCGGTCCCCTCAAGGATAAGAAGGTTCGCGACCAGCTCCGCCAGAAGAACCTGGAGATGATCGAGACCGGCATGAAGAACCTCGAAAAGGCTCTCCAGCTTGATCCCCAGTATGACGACGCCATGGCCTACTTGAACCTGCTCTACCGGCAGCGGGCGGACTTGCAGGAAAGCGCCGACGCCTACAAGCAGGACGTCGAGACGGCCGATAACTGGGTCCAAAAGACGCTGGAGACCAAGAAAGCCAAGACCGGCGTCGCCGTGCCGGCGCAGTGAGTTTGCTTCCCTCCTGTTAGGCTATAATTGGCAAGGGACGGCCCCGTTCAGGGCGGCGGGGCCGTCGTCCTCTCTCATGGAGGCCGATCCGAATCGCGCGGCGGAGGCTGCCCCGGCGGTAGCCGCCCCGGAACCTGCGCCGGACGGCGCCGAGCGCGAAGTCGAAATCCTCTATCGCGAGCTGGAATCCCGCCTGCGGGGCAGCCGGCCGGGCGAAGATCTGGCCGCCCTGGAGAAGGCCTACCGCTACGCCGCCCGCCAGCACGGCTCGCAGCGGCGCGAGTCGGGCGAACCCTACATCGTTCATCCCGTCCAGACCGCCATGATCCTGGCGGAGATGAACATGGACCTGGTCTGCCTGCAAACCGCGCTGTTGCATGACGTGGTCGAGGACACGGCCGCCACCCTGGAAGACGTGCGGCGCAACTTCGGCGAGGAAGTGGCCCGCTGCGTAGACGGGGTGACCAAGCTGAGCAAGCTCGAGCGCTACTCGCCCGAGGAACGGCAGGCCGAGAGCGTCCGCAAGATGCTGCTGGCCATGGTCAGCGACGTGCGAGTGGTGATCGTCAAGCTGGCCGACCGCCTGCACAACATGCGCACCTTGGGTTTCCTTCCGCCGGAAAGCCGGGTCCGCATCGCCCAGGAAACCTTGGACATCTATGCTCCCATCGCCCACCGCCTGGGCATGGGCAAGATGCGCGGCGAGCTGGAGGATTTGGCCTTCGCCCATCTGGAGCCGGAAGCCTACGCCGAAATCTGCCAGGCGATCGAATCGCGCCGGCAGGCCAGCGAGGAATTCCTCAGCCGCATCCGGGCGGAGCTCCTCGGGCTGTTGCGCGAGGAGGGCATCCCGGCTCGGGTGGAAGGGCGCATCAAGCGGGCCTACTCGGTCTACCAGAAGATCAAGCGGCAGAAGATCCCTATCGAACAGGTCTACGACCTGATGGCGGTGCGCGTCATCACCGATTCGGTGAAGAATTGCTACGCGGCCTTGGGGGTCATTCACAGCCGCTGGCCGCACATTCCCGGGCGCATCAAGGACTTTATCAACTTCCGGCGCCCCAACCTCTACCAGTCCTTGCACACCTCGGTGATGGGTCCGGGCGGCCACCCCTTCGAGGTGCAAATCCGCACCGAGCAGATGCATCGCATCGCCGAGCAGGGCATCGCCGCCCATTGGAAATACAAGGAGGGCGGCAAGAGCGACGGCCGCGACGAGGAGCAGCGCATCGCCTGGCTGCGCCACCTGCTGGAGTGGATCCAGGAGATGCGCGATCCGGGCGAATTCATCTCCACCCTCAAGGTGGATCTCTACCCCGAGGAGGTCTACACCTTTACTCCCCGGGGGAAGGTGATCGTGCTGCCCCGGGACGCCACGCCCATTGACTTCGCCTACGCCATTCACACCGAGGTCGGCCACTCCTGCGTGGGCGCCAAGGTCAACGGCCGCATCGTCCCCTTGCGTTACGCCTTGCGCAACGGCGACGTGGTCGAGATCCTGACCCAGCCCGGCCACCTGCCCAGCAAGGACTGGCTGGGCCTGATCAAGACCTCGCGGGCCCGCCAGAAAATCAAGGCGGTCATCAACGCCGCCGAGCGGGCCAAGGCCATCGAGATCGGTCAGAAGTACCTCGAGCGCGAGGCCCGGCGGCTGGGCGTCTCCCTCGCCAAGACGGCTCGGGCGGAATTGGAGCGCGTGGCGGGCGAGTACGGCTACGCCAAGCTGGAGGATCTCTACGCCGCCCTGGGTTACGGGCGTTGCTCGCCCCGCAAGATTCTCCAGAAGATCGCGCCGGAAGGGGCCGCGCCGGCCGAGCCTCCCCCCGCTGCCGAGGCGCCGGCGCCCGCGCCGCCGCCGGCGCCCGCTCCGGCCGAGGCGGCCGATCTGGTCCTTCGCGTCCGGGACTTGGACGACCTGCTGATCTACCGGGCGAAGTGTTGCAACCCCATCCCGGGCGAGCCGATCGTGGGCTACATCACCCGGGGCAAAGGCGTGGCCGTGCACTCGACGGCCTGCGCCAACGTGCAGAACCTGATGTACGAGGTCGAACGGCGCATTGACGTCGAGTGGGGGCGCTCCACCGGCCATCCCTTTCCCGTCAAGCTGGTGGTGCACATCGAGGACCGCCCCGGCATGCTCAATCAGCTCACCACCATCCTGTCCAACGAAAACATCAACATCCGCACCCTGGAGGCCCGCGGCGAGGCGGCTCACGAGGAAGGCGGCGTGGTGGATATGACGATTGACGTGCGGGACAAGAAGCAGCTCGAGCGCCTGCTGGGCGCCATGCGCCGGGTGGCCGGAGTGCGCGATGTCCAGCGGGTTTGAATCCCCCGGCGCCCTGCCGGATCCCGCCCGCGTTTCGGTCTCGAAATCCAAGGGCGTCACCATTGATTGGCGCGACGGCCACCGCTCCCATTACGAATTGAAGTATCTGCGGGACCACTGTCCCTGCGCCACTTGCACGGGCGGCCACGCCGCCGGCCCGGCGCCCTCGCCCTTTCCCATGTTCAAACCGGCTCTCCGCCTGGAGGGCGTCGAAGCGGCCGGCCACTACGCTCTGCGCCTGCTCTGGAGCGACGGCCACAATACGGGCATCTACACCTGGGACTACCTGCGCAGCCTCTGCCCGTGCGCCGAGTGCCGCTCCCGCGGCTGAGCGCGACCGGCCGGCCCCGGCCCTCCCGGCTCGCAAATTTCCCGAAAAATTAGCTTGACCGGTGCGGAAAAGCGTGGTTAAATCGTCTTAATCCGCCCGCCTGGTTCTCATCCGAGCGGAAATCGGTTCGTCAACAAGGAGGATGCTGCCGTGCCAGATGATTTCGTCACTTCCGGGCGACTGATCGGCGAGGTCTCGGTGACGCCGGCCGAGCCCAAGCCGGGGGAAAGCGTGCTGGTCGAGGTCCGCCCGCCCGCCGACCGGAGCTGGAGCGAGACGGGACCGCCGCTGGTTCGCATCAACGGAGTCAGCGGTGCGCGGCAGTACTTGCAGTTCGCCCGGGCAGGCAAGCAGCGCGTGTTCATCACTGCCCAGGCCGACGGGCAACTCGAGCGGCGCGTGGTCGAGGTGCAAGTCAAATCCCTGGTGGAGGAGATTCTGGGTGCGCCGCGCCCGAGCGCATTGGGCGCGCTTGAGAAAAAGAAGATCCGCAGAGCGCTGGCGGAGTTGCCCCTGTTGCAAGTGGGCAAGTTCGCCGACGCACCCTACCGAGTGGCCCTGGCCGTGGGGGGCTTCCGGGTGTTTCCTTCGGGGCTGGCCAACGCCCGGCCGTTTCCCAAGAAAGCGCTGGAGCCGGACTTGGCCCGCCGGCTTCGCGCGAGAGAGCTTCTGAGGGCGGGCACGCTTGAGGGCGGTACGGCGCGAGGCGCGATCTCCGCAAGCGGCCCTCCCCTGGGCCCGCGCATCGCCGAACGAGCCCGGACGCCGGTTCGGGCCGGGTTGACGATGCGTCCCCTGTTGGCGGTGGGCAACCGGCTGCGCATGCTTCCGGTGGAAGCCAAGCCGCTCAGGCGGGGCCGTCAAGCGGTTCGGGGCGCCATCTACCTGGAGGATCCGGCCCTGGCGGCCGCTTTGCCGCCGCCGCCGCTGCGCCCGGAGGTGACCCTCTACCACTGGGATTTCGGCGACGGGACTTCGGCCACGACCTTGGGCCCGCGGGTGGACCATGATTATCGGCCTGCTCTGGACCCGGAGCGGGAATGCCAGCAGTTCGACGTCACCCTGCGGATTCGCAAGCCGGACGGCACGGTAGTGGAGGCGCGCCGCACCTTGTCGGTCTATAACGCCTATGTGATGTGCAAGAAGCGCGGCGTGCTGGCGCCGCGCGTCGAACAACACGTCTTCGCCCAGAGCGAGGGCTTCGGCTTTCGCGGCCGGCTGGCGGTTTATAACGTGGAGAACTTCCCGATCACGCTCACGGCGCAACGCGTGCGGGTGGTCTCGGAGGATACCGAGCGTGCGGACGCCCTGACGCCCCTGACTCCGATTGCTCCGGTGACCATTCCCGCCAAGGGTTCGCGCGAAATGTCGGTCTACGTGCCCTTTTCGATGGTCCCCAGGAACGCGATGGGTTTCGCGGTTCACTACTTCGGGGATGCGCCGGACGGCAAACCGATCCGCGTGGAGGCGTTCTTCGACGTGCCGGCGCGCGACCGGGCCTCCGGGGCGCTCCGATTCGGAGACATCGCGATCGGCCGGTTGCCCCTGGTGCGGAATCTGCTGGCCGCGGGTCGGGCCGAAGGCGAGGCCGGCTCGGAGGCGCCTCCCGCTGCGGCCCCTCCCTCGAGCTTGCGGGCCGTCGGGCCGGTGGCTGGGGTCGGTGGACGTGTCAGCGCCGCCGAACTGAACCCGCGCGTGCTGGGCAACGCGCTGGCGCACCTGGGCCGGGTGGGAGAGAGGCCGAGACTGGCCGCAGAAGGCCGCGGCGCGCAGCCTGCCGTGGCGTATTCGCTGACCACCGCGCCGCCCCCGGTCGAAGGCGCCGAGTGCGATCCGGACAACCTTCCCGATCTCAGCCAGGCCCAACAGGACGAAGGCTGGGTGTGCCAGGCCACGCCGGAGACCCGCGAGGTCGTCACTCCGGCCCGCTTCCTGAACGCGCTCAAGGGAGACATCATCCTCTCGCCGGGGGGCAATGGCCTGATCGGAGGTCTGCTGCTTCAGGTCAACCCGCCGCAGCGTTACAGCCACAGCGGCATCATGACGCGCAACTACGACCAGATCACTCACTCGACCGCTTCGGAGGATCGCCTGCTGGACCGTCCCAACGGTTCCGTGTTCGGCGAGCCGGCGCCCACGGAAGGCTTCCAGCCGAACGCCCTGAAGTACCTCTGGCCCGGTGTCATCACCCAGTCGGTCGAACAGGCGGTCTACGGCGAGGACATGACCGATCCGGAGGGCGGCAAGACGTACAGGATCCGTGGATTCACGCCCACGGCGGAGGGCGCCGACATCGCGGGCCACTGGGAGATCATTCCGCCTCTGGTCGTCAAACCCGACCCTTTGGTGGAGACGCCCGAGATCCGCGCCAAGCTGCGCCAGGTGGCCAACGACGCTCTGGCCCAGACCGGCAACAGCCATTATCGGTTCTTCTGCTATACCGATCCGACGCTGGGGCAGCGGCCGGAAGGGGTGGCGCCGCCTACCGCCGGCTGGGCGGCCGGCACCTATCCCAGCGTCTGCTCCTCCTTCGTCTGGATGACCCTGAAGCGGCAGGCGGTGGCTTTGGAGAGCGCCAATACCTCGGTCTCTCCGGCGGACCTGGAGGTGCTTGACGTGGCGGCGGGCGCTCAAGTAGGCTCGGGCACCCCCGACGGTCTCTATCTGTATACGGCCGCCGAGCGCCTGCAAGCCGCGGAGTGGCTGAAGCAGGAGCTGGAGCGGCGGGTGGCTCGCAGACTCGAAGAGGACGCGGGCATCCTGGCCGATGCGATTGACTTCTTCTCGGACATGGCCGACGACGTGGCCAACCAGGTTCTGAACACGTTCGCCTCGGACTGGGCCGATACCGCCGCCAAGGATTCCGAGAAGTGGAAGGACACCCGGGATGCCAACGCGGTCAGCCCGGACAACATCCTGCTCTGGGATTCGCCGCCGGTTCTGGGCCTTTACGGCTACGCCGCCCCACTGGCCTTCCGTCCGGCGCGGCTGGAAGAAGTCATCATCCACCGCTGGCGCAAGGCGCCCACCCGAGGCCGCCTGAGCGGCCGCGTTTGGTACCAGGGCGCCCCGGTGCCCGGCGCCTTCGTCCAGGTTTACGACGGTAAGACAGACATCACCGACGGCAACGGCGCTTACGAGATCACCGGGGTCCCCTTCGGCCACTACGCCGTCAAGGCCTGGAAGGACAACCTCCAGGGTGTGGCCGTGGGCGCCACCGTCGAGACCGACATCACGCAGCCTGCTCAGACCCTCGACATCACGCTCCAGCCGCCGGCCGACGTCTACCGCCGCGTTCAGGTGCAGGCGCGCATTCAAACCACCGACGACGAGGTCTGGCCCTGGGACGACGAACACGCCGACACCACGCACTTCCGGGAAGTCTTCCTCCAGCCCTGGCATACCCATGAGGAGGTGTACTTCGAGCAGCGGATGGGCGGCGAGATCCGCATCGAGCTGCGCGTGATCCTGGATCTGAACATGGACCGTTCCCTCACCGCCAATCTCAACGCCAAGATGTACGAAGGAACCTCCGAGGACACCGGGGACCTGGACGACGAAGAGAACTGCACGGGCTTCCTGGTGGGCAAGGACCAGGCGCGCAGCGGCTACCTTCGCCTGTACAACGACGAATTCGCCGGAGGCGACGTCTCCAACATCCATTTCACCATCACCAACCTGGTCCAGCCCTGAGGGCGCGGCTCGAGCGCGGCTGCCGGCCGCTTTCTGGCATACTGAAGGGCGCTGCCATGCAAGCCCTCACCGCCCAGGGGGCGCCCGAGCGGCTCGCCTGCTCTCTGGCCCTCGCCGCCGCGGCCTCCGTGCTGGTCTCGATCGCGGCCTCGCAGATTCTGCTCGCGCTGGCTTTGGCCGCGTTGCTGTTGTCCGGCCTGCGCTTGCGCTTGCCGCCGATCTGGCTGCCGCTGGCGCTGTTTCTGGCGGGCACGCTGGTCTCGCTGGCTGCCTCCCAAGACCCGGCCGCCGGCCGCCCGCAACTGCGCAAACTGTTCGTGTTCCTCATGCTGCCGGTGGCCTTCTCGGCCCTCCGGCGCCTGGATGAGGCCCGGCGCCTGGTGCTGGCCTGGACGGGGCTGGCCGCGCTTTCCGGCGCGCTGGGGCTGATTCAGTTCGCCCGAAAGCTGGCCGAGGCGCGCCGCCAGGGAGTGGGCTTCTACGACTACTACGTGGCGGAGCGAATCTCGGGCTTCATGAGCCACTGGATGACCTTCGGCGGCCAGCTCATGATCGTGGGGCTGCTGGTGGCGGCGTTGCTGATGTTCTCGGGGCGGGCTCGCGGCCGGACACTCGCGCTGGGGCTGGCGGCCGGACTGGTGATTGCCGCCGCCCTGGCGCTGAATATGACGCGCAGCATCTGGCTGGCTTCGGCCGCGGGCGGGCTGTACCTGGTTTGGTTCCGGCGCCGGCGCTGGCTGCTGGCGGCGCCGGTCGTGCTGGCCTGCGGGATCTGGCTGGCGCCGGAGTCCCTGCGCACGCGCCTGGTTTCGATTTATCGCCCGCGGCAGGAGGTGGATTCCAACCTGCACCGCCTGGTCTGCTGGCGCACCGGCTGGCGCATGATTCAGGCCAGGCCCTGGTTGGGTCTGGGGCCCGAGATGGTGCGGCTGCGCTTTATGGAATACTTGCCGGCGGACGCTCCCAACCCCCTGCCCACCGGCTGGTACGGCCACCTGCACAACCTCTACCTGCATTACGCAGCCGAACGTGGCGTGCCCACCGCGCTGGCCCTGGTGTGGCTGCTGGCCCAGATGTTCTGGGACTTCCTGCGGGCCGCGCGGCGGATCCCGGCCGGGGGAGGCGATGCCCGGTTCCTGCTGCACGGCGCGGCCGCCGCGGTGCTGGCGATCGCCGTGAGCGGGCTGTTCGAGGTGAATCTGGGCGACAGCGAGGTGCTCATGCTATTCCTGGCTGTGGCGGCCTGCGGCTATCTGGCCGCCGAGCAAGCCGTCCGGGAGGCGGCCGATGCCTGAGGGGTTGAAAGACTTGGAGGTGATCCTGGCGGGCGGGTCGGGAGGGCTGGGCGCCGCTACTGCGGAATTGCTGGCGGCCGAGGGGGCGCAGTTGATCGTCAGCTTCCGCTCCAACGCCGCCCGCGCCGCGCGCTTGCAGGCGCTGGGCGCTCGGATCGTTCAGGCCGATTTGACGGCGAGCGAAGACCGGCGGCGTTTGCTCGATGAGGCCGAACGACTCTACGGTCTGGTGGTCTTTGCGGGCGACCCGGCGCGCGTGGCTGACCCGGAGCGCGCCGAAGAAGTGTGGCGGCGGTCCCTCGAGGTGAATCTGCTCGGCCCGGTGCTGCTGGCGCGCGAGGCCGCTCAGCGCATGAAAGCCCGGGGCACGCCGGGCGCCATCGTGCTGTTTTCCACCATGCAGGCGGTGGGTTTGTTCCCCGGCTCGCTGGCCTACGCCGCACCCAAAGCCGCCCTGCTGCATGCGGCGCGCCTGCTGGCGAAGGAGTTCCGCGGCCCCTGCGGCATCCGGGTGAATGCGATCGCTCCGGGCGTCATCGCAGCCGGCATGGCGGAGGCCTCAATCGCCGCCGGCAAGTATGACCGCTATATCGAGGAAGGCGTCATCGCCCGCTTCGGGCGCGCCCCCGACATCGCCCGCGCGGTCCGGTTCTTCCTCGAGCCGGACAACTACGTGACCGGCCAGCTTCTGGTGGTGGACGGCGGCCTGACGCTCTGAGGTCGCGCGGTCTGCCTCAACGCTTGCCCGCGGCCGCTTTCTTGATCAGCCCCGAAGCCTTCTTCAGTTCTGCTTCGGTTTCGAAGCCGATCACGGCCGAGTACTTCGAGCCGATCACCTGGGTCACCAGAAACGAGAGGTTGATGCCCGCGCCGGCCACCGCCTGGGCGATGGCGTGTCCCAAGCCCGGCCGGTCGTCGCCTTCCACCAGGATGGTGGGGATCTGGGAGGCGCTCAGCCCGGCCGCTTGGGCGGCCGCAGCGGCCTTCTTGCCGCTCACCGGGTACAGCTCGATAGCGGCCCGGGTGGGGTCGCCCGGATAGCGGTATCCCATCACCACGCTCAGACTGACCCCTGCCTCCGCCAGCGGCTTCAGAGTCTCGGCCAGCACCCCGGGTTGATTGGCCGCCTCCTTGCGCCACAGCACGATTTTCCTGATGCTCACCGGCATGTCTGCCTCCTGGACGCCCGCTGATTCACCAGCGTCAGCCGAGTCAATTGTAATCGAAGCCCGCGACGCGGACAAGAGAATTGTGCGGCGGCTCAGGCGCCGGCCGCGGTCCGGGCGGCTTGCCAGAGCGGCGGCCAGGGGCGGGGACGGCTCTTGCGCCCGCGAAAGCTGCGGGCCAGCTCCAGGAAGACTCCCAGGTCGGCGTCCAGGTCGGTCTCGGCGCCGTCAAAGTAGAAGCTCCGGATGGGAATGCCGCCCAGGTCGCGGCTGAGGCGCGGGTAGAGGGCCTCGGAGACCACGCCGTTCATGCAGGTGAAGGGACTGATGTCCACGATGCCGTCCGCGCCGCGCCGCGCCAGGCAGACCGCCTTGCCCACGTTGAGCACCATTTCCCCGATGGCGCCCTGCTGGGGCAGATAGGGGGCGGCCGCTTCGAGCACCTCTTCGATGGCGGGCTCCTCGTAGCCCGCGAAGTCTTCCCGAAAAGGCGCCAGCAAGTAGCGTTCGTCGCGCCGCTGCACTTGGGCGCGAATCCAGGCGCCCAGCGCCTCCAGCGAGCGGCCCCGCCCCCGCAGTTTCAGGTGGCGGAGCTGTTCGGCGTTGCTGTACCAGACCCACTCGGCCACGTCGGAAATCCAGGTTTCGGCGCCGTAGCCCTCCAGCTTGCGCAGCAGGTCGGCGTTGGAGAAGGTGTTCAGGCGGCAGAAGATCTCCCCCACTACCCCTACCAGCGGCGTCCCGGGGTCGCGCCGCACGGGCAGGCTGCGGAAGCGGTCGCGGCAGCGCACCAGGGCCTCCCGCAGGGCCCGGATCTGCGGCCCGGGCGCCAGCGGGGCCTTCTGGATCGTCTCGGCCACCTCGGCCACCGATTCTTCGTAAAGCCTCTCGGCGGCGCCGGGCGTCTTCTCGTAGGGGCGATGCTGGAGCAGCAGCTTCAGCAGGATGTCGGCGGCCACCACCGCCCGCCAGCCGGTGCGGTGCAGCGCAGGCGGCATGCGGTAGCCGTCGGCGCAGCTCGGCGACATCACCTCGGTCTGCGCGAAGCCCTGTTCGCAAAGGATGCGGCGCAGGTGGACCGAGTACTGGCCGAAACGGCAGGGGCCGTCGGCCCCGGGCATCATGAGCACCGTGCGCGCCGGATCCGTCCCCGGCCGCAGCAGCGCCTTGATGTAATCGCCTACCGTGATCTTGGCTGGAAAACACTCGTCCCCGCCGGTGTAGCGGGCCCCGAGCTCCAGCGTCGCGGCGTCCGAGGGCGGCGTGACCTCGGCCTCCAGCCCCACAGCGCGAAAAGCGGCCGCGAACAGCTCCGCCCCGCCGCGAGCCATGGCGTGGATGACGATCTTCTTGCCCTCCAGCGGGCGCTGCCGGCTTGCCGAGCCCATCTCCGTACTTGCGAGGGTACTGCAAGGGGCCGCCGGGCCGCAAACCGGAGGGTGCGCGTCGCGGTTCACTTCCAGGCTCGGAAGAAGCTGCGGCCGGCGCCCGTCTCCCCGGTCATGCCCAGCTCCCAGGCCTCGCGGCTTTCCGCCTCGCGGAAACCCGCCTGGCGCAGCCCGGCCAGCACTTCCTGCTCGGAGTAGCACCGCTCGAGGATTTCCAGGTCGGCCCGCCGCCAGATCTGTTCGCGCCGGAACACGGTGATGGCGGCCCGTCCGATCCTGGCCTCGGGGTCGTAGCTGCCTCGCAGGACCCACACCCGATCCTCCTCCACACCGGCCGAGACGCCTCGCCACTGGGTGCGGAAGCACGGCTCCATGTTCAGGTCGAAGACGAACAGGCCGCCGGAGCGCAGGGCTTCCCGAACGTTGTCGAAGACCGCGATCAGCTCCTCCAGGCGCAGGATGTGGTTGAGGCTGTCGAAGGTCGCCAGCGCGGCGTCGAAGACCGGCCGCAGGCGGAAGGCTCGTGCGTCCGCCTGGAGCAGATCCGCCCCGGGCGCCTTGCGGCGGGCGTAGCGCAGCATTTCCCGGGAGCCGTCCAGGCCGGTGACGCGGTAGCCGCGGGCCAACAGCAGCGCCGAGAGATCGCCCGAGCCGCAGCACAGATCGAGCACGCGCGCCCCGGCCGGCAGGCGGGCCAGACAGAACTCTTGCAGGGCGGGGAGGGCCTGCCGATGGAAGTCGGCGCCCCAATCCCGGCTGTAGAGCCAGGCGAACTCGTCGTAGGCGTCGTAGGGCATGCCCGTCGCCCGCGAGGCGGCCTCCCGCCCTTCGGTGTACCAGAAATCGCTGCCGGACGGCCTCAGACCTCGAAGGGCGGGCCGGCCTCCTCCAGGTCCGAGGCGGCGTTCTCGAACTTGGTCAGGTGTTTGAGGAAGACCAGTTGGATCTTGCCGGTGGGGCCGTTGCGCTGCTTGGCGATGATCAGCTCGGCCCGGCCTTCCAGATCCACGCGGTTCGGCTTGTAGATCTCCTCGCGGAAGATGAAGGCCACCAGGTCGGCGTCCTGCTCGATGGAGCCGCTCTCGCGCAGATCGCTCAACTGCGGGCGATGGTCTCCCTCGCGCAGATCGGGGGCGCGATTCAACTGGGAGAGCACCAGCAGCGGCGCGTCCAGATCCTTGGCCATCATTTTCAAGCCGCGCGACAGCGCGCTGATTTCCTGGACGCGATTTTCGAAGCGCCCCCGGCCGCTCATCAACTGCAAGTAGTCCACGATGGCCAGGGCCAGGCCGTGCTCGGCTTTGAGCCGGCGCAGCTTGGCGTGCATGTCCATCAAGTTGATGCCCGGCGTGTCGTCCAGAAACAGGGGCGCTTCGACCAACTGAGTGGCGGCCAGGCTCAGCCGGCGGCGCTCCTCGGCGTTCAGATAGCCGGCGCGGAATTTCTGGCTGTCCACCCGCGCGGCGGCGCACAGCAGGCGGGTGAGCAGGGACTCCTTGGACATCTCCAGCGAGAAGATCGCCACCGGCCGGGGATTGCGGCCCGTGGCCACGTGCTGGGCGATGTTGAGGGCCATGGCGGTTTTGCCCATCGAAGGGCGCGCGGCCAGGATGATCAGCTCGCCCGGATGCAGGCCGCCGGTCAGCTCGTCGAACTTCAGGAAGCCGGTCGAGATGCCCTTGATGCGCCGGCTGGGATCCAGGAAGGCGTTGACGCCGCCCTGGTAGCCTTCGATCACCTCGCGGGGCGTCAGCAGGCCGGCCCTCAGGCGCGACTCGCCCAGCTTGAGGAGCGATTCCTCGGCCGAGGCCAGGATCTGATCGGGGTCGTCCTCGCCCAACAGGCAGCGGTCAATCACCTTCTGGGCGGCGAAGATCAACCGGCGCAAAGCGGACTTGTCGCGCACCAGGCGCACGTAGCTGTCCAGGTTGGCCGCTAAGGGAAGGCCCTCGTCGAGGGAGACCAGGTAGCCCAAGCCGCCGCAGGATTCCAGTTGGCCGCGGCGCTGGAGTTCGTGCGCCACCGTCACGCGATCTATGCGCTCGCCGCGTTCGTACAGCTCGCCCATGCGCAGGAAGATGCGGCGGTGGGCCTCGAGGTGAAAATCTTCGGGCGCCAGCACGCCGGCCACCTGAGGAAAGAGCGCGTCGTCCAGCAGGATCGAACCGAGGACCAGGCGCTCGGCGTCGGGATTCGCCGGCAGTCCTTTCTCCAGAGCGATGTCGGGAGCAGCCATGCGCTAGCTCCTTACCATACGGCCAATCGCGGCGCGGGGCAAGAGCGGTTCGCCGCCGCGCGGCGCCATGGGCTTAGCTTCTGGACAAGCTGTGAAGGGCGGGGTGGAAAAGCGGCCGCCTGCGCCGCCGGGCAAACCGTGTGGACCCAGCGGGTTGGCCGGGGCGGGGCGGGATTTTCCACAAGCCCGGGCCTTACAAAATGCCCACACTTTGTTTTTACCGCAAATCCCCGCCGGCCGCCAGGAAAAAATCCGGGTGCCGCAGGCCCTTCCCCCGCCGCCGAAAAAACCCGCGCCCCCTCTACTGCAACAGCCCGCGGTACTTGAGGTAGGGCGGCGTGTCGAGGTCCTCCAGATCGTCGGCCGGCTCCTCCTCCGGCGCCGCTTCAGCCGGCGGCGCCTCGCAGGCCTCCGGCGGCGTGAGCCACTGCGGCGGCGCGGCCGGCAGCTCCTCGGCCGGCGCGGGCTGGAAGGCGGGCGGTGCGGCGCTCCAGGCGGTCTGGCTCGCGGCCGGCTGCTCGCCGGCTCGCCGCTCGAAGCCGGTGGCGATCACGGTGAGCTTGACCGCGTCGGCCATGGCCTCGTTCAAGACGATGCCGAAATTGATCTGGACCTGCTCGCCGCCGGCCGCCTCGCGGATGAGCATGCAGGCGTCGTTGAGTTCGTGCAGGCCGAGGCGGCTGGAGCCGGTGACGTTGACCAGGATGTTGCGCGCGCCCGCGATGGAGGCGCCCTCCACCAGCGGGCAGTTGATCGCCCGGCGGGCGGCTTCGACGGCGGCGTTTTCGCCCCGGGCCAGCGCCGTGCCCATGACGGCCAGGCCGGTGCCGCGCATCAGGGCCCGGATGTCGGCGAAGTCCCGGTTGATCAAGCCGGGCGTGGTGATGATCTCGACGATTTCCTGGACCGCCTGGCGCATGATCTCGTGGGCCATGCGAAAGGCTTCCAGCAGGCTGGCGCCCCGCGGGGCCAGGGCCAGCAAGCGGTCGTTGGGAATGGTGACCAGCGTGTCCACCGCCTGGGCCAGCTCGGCCAGGCCCTGCTCGGCCTGCTCGATCCGCCGGGGCCCCTCGAAAGAGAAAGGCTTGGTGACGATGGCTGCGGTCAGAGCGCCCAACTGGTGGGCCAGGGAAGCGACCACCGGCGCCGCCCCGGTGCCCGTTCCGCTGCCCAGGCCGGCAGCCACGAACACCATGTCGGCGCCCTCCAGCAGCTCCAGGATCCGCTCGGTGTCCTCCAGGGCCGCCTGCCGTCCGATCTCGGGATCCGAGCCCGCCCCCTGTCCGCCGGTGATTTTCACGCCGAGGGCCAGCTTGTTGGGTACGGGCGAAGCGCGCAGGGCCTGCATGTCCGTGTTCGCCACGCAGAACTCCACGCCCTCCAGGCCGCTGCTCATGATGTGAGCCACGGCGTTGGATCCCGCCCCGCCCACGCCGATCACGCGGATCTTGGGCCGCGGTTTGATCTCTTCTTGAATCTCGAATTTCAGTCCGCCGGATCCCGGTTCCAGCACCGTCATGACGCGCCTCCCATCCGCTCGTTTCTAACCGAAGATCTTGCTGAGCAAGCCCCGCCGGGGCCGCTCCAGTTCCCGCTGCTTCAGCCGCGCCGAGTACAGGGCCAGCCCGGCTGCGGTGGCCCAGGCCGGATCCACCAGCGCCGGCGGCCAGTCTCGGATGCCCGCCGGCACGCCCCAACTGGCCTGGCAGTTCAGCACCGCCTCGGCCACGTCGCACAGGCCGTTCAGCCGGGCCGCCCCTCCGCACAGCACTACGCCTCCCAGCAGCTCCCCGTACAAGCCCACGCGCTCGAGTTCCCGCCGCACCCAGCGGAAAAGCTGCGCCGCGCGCGCCTCCAGGATGTAACTGAGCTCGTTGCGCGGCATCTCGCGCGGCTGCCGCCCCGGCGGCGAGGGCACCTCGATGACGCTGTTGTCTCCGCCCGGATGGCGCAGGGCGCAGCCGTACTGCAGTTTCACCGCCTCGGCATCCTCCAGGGTGATGCCCAGCCCGTGGACCACGTCCTTGGTGAAGCGCACGCCGCCCAGCGGCAGGCAGGAGGCCAGGGCCAGCGCGTCGCCCCGGTAGAGGGCCAGCTCGGTGGATTCGGCCCCGATGTCCAGCACCGCCACGCCGCCTCGCCGTTGCTCCGGGCGCAGGCAGGCGTAGGCGGCCGCCACCGGCTCGAAGACCGTCTCCTCGACCAGCAGGCCGGCCCGGTTGGCCGCCCCCACCAGCGCGTCATGCTCCTGCGTGGAGAAGGTGATCAGGCTGACGAAAGCTTCCAGGCGCCCGCCCGATTGGCCGCGCGGATCGCGCACGCCGTACCGCCCGTCCACGCTGAAATCGCGCAGGCACAGGTGCAGCAGCATCTGATCGTCGCCGAACTGCACGTGCGAGGCCCGTTCGATCACCAGGTTCACGTCGCTCTGGTCCAGCTCGCGCCGGTAGCCTCCTTCGTAACCGCCGCGCGCGGTCGAACAGCCCACCGTGACCCCGCCGGCGCCCAAAACCGCCGAGCTCAGCGGCGTCTGCGCCCGCGCCTCCGCCTCGCGCATCGCCTCCCGGATGGATTCGGTGACCGCCTTGGCGTCCGCCACCCGGCTGTTGAGCCAGCCTTGGGAAGGCGCATCGGCGCAGCCCACCAGACGCGCCCGGCCGCCCTCCAGCACCAGGACCACCGCCCGGGTCCGGTCGCTGCCGGCATCCACTCCGATTCCGTAGATGAGCCTACTGCCCACGTTTCTTCCTTTCCGCCGCGCGGCGCGGCGGCGCCGGGCGGGCCGGCGCGCCTTGAGCCGCGGCGCCGCCCGCAGGCCGCCCTGCGACCAGCGTGATCTGTCCCTCCACGCGCAGGTCGAAGGCTTCCGCCCCGCCGGCGCGCGGGCGCACCTGCGGATAGTAATCCCGGAAGCGTTTCAAACGGGCCCCGAAGTTCTCCTGCCCCAGCCACAATCGCAAGGCTCTGCCCTCCAGCCACAGGATCACCGTCAGGTTCTCGGGATCGCTCACGTCCACTTCGGAGATCTCGGCCGCCAGGGGCTGCGCTTCCTCGAGCAGGCGCAGCAGCCAGGCTACGCCCTGGCGGCGTTCCGCCGCCGGCTGATCGGCCCGCAGGCCCCGGAGGACCGGCAGCGCGAAATCGCCCCGGGGCGGCAGGCGCAGCAGCACGCCCTCGGCGTCAATCAGGGCGGTCTGATATCCGGCGCCGGGGGCCGGGGCGGGAAGCAGCGCGAAAGCGACCGGGGTGCGTTCTTCCAAGACGACTGCCAGGCGGTTGGGCCAGCGGCGGCGGACCGAGGCCTGGCGCACCCAATCTATTTGCAACAGGCGGCGGCGCCGCACGCTCAGGGGAATTCGATAGACGCTGCGGCCGAAATCCGAGGCGAAGACGGCCAGCACCTCCTCGGGCGGCGCATTGCGCAGGCCCTCGATGCGCAGGCCGTCCGGCTGTTGGGGCGAGCCCGGTAAAGCGAAGCGCGGCTCGGAGGCCAACCAGCGATCCAAGCCGCGCAGGGCCGCCAGGCAGGCTGCCGTGAGGATCAGCCCGAGGGCCGCCTGAGAGCCGATTCGCAAGCGGCGCCTCCAGGGACCGGCGCCGGAGTGCGAGGCGCGCACGGGCCGGCGCTCCTCGGGCGGCGGCCCGAGAGGTTCCAGGGCCAGTTGTGCGCCGCCGCTACGCGCCATCGGATTCCCTCCGGCGCAAGCCTTCCAGCAGCCGATCGGCGGCCTGCCAGACGTTGCCCGCGCCCAGCGTGATCACGGCGTCGCCCTCGCGCGCCTCCGCCAGGGCCTCTTCGACCGCCCGTTCGAGGCTGCCGGCGTATTCCACCCGGCGGTGGCCGTGGGCCCGGATCCGCTCGGCCAGCAGGGAGGCATGCACGCCTTCGATGGGGGGCTCGGAGGCGGCGTAAATGTCCAGCACGAAAACCGCGTCGGCCTGGTAGAAGCAGCGGGCGAAATCCTCCAGCAGATGCAAGGTGCGGGTGTAGCGGTGCGGCTGGAACAGCACCAGGACGCGGGCGTAGTCGCACTGCCGGGCGGCCGCCAGGGTGGCTTGGATCTCGGCCGGGTGGTGGCCGTAGTCGTCAATGACGGTGACGCCGGTCGCCCGGCCGCGGACTTGAAAGCGCCGCTCGACGCCCGTGAAGCGGGCCAGCGCCTCGCGGACGGTCTCCGGCTGGACGCCGAGCTCGAAGCCCACGGCCGCGGCGGCGGCCGCGTTCAAGACGTTGTGCGCGCCGGGCACGGCCAGCCGGAACAGCCCCAGGTCCTCCCCGCGGCGGCGCAGGCGGAAGCGGGTGGGCGGGGGTCCCAGCGTCACGTCGCAGATCTGCAGATCGGCCTGGGCGCGCGCCCCGTAGGTGAGCACGCGCCGCCGCACGGCGGGCAGGATGCGCTGCACGTTCTCGTCGTCCAGGCAGAGCACCGAGGCTCCATAAAAGGGCGTCCGGTTGACGAATTCGGTGAAGGCGGCCAGAATGTCCTCCAGCGAGCGGTAGTGGTCCAGATGCTCCCGGTCAATGTTGGTGACCACGGCGAGGATGGGCGCGAGCTTGAGGAAGGAGCCGTCGCTCTCGTCGGACTCGACCACCAGCAGGACGCTGCGGCCCACGCGCGCGTTGGCCCCGCCGAAGGCGCCCAGGCGCCCGCCCACCACCACGGTGGGATCCAGGCCGGCCCCCTCCAGCACGGCCGCCAGCATGGCGGTGGTGGTGGTCTTGCCGTGGCTGCCGGCCACCGCGATGCCGTATTTCAGGCGCATCAGCTCGGCGAGCATCTCGCCCCGGGAGATCACCGGGATCTGGCGCCGCCGGGCCTCCCGGACCTCGGGGTTGTCCGGGGGAATGGCCGAGCTGACCACCAGGGCGCGGGCGCCCGCCACGTAGGCGGCGTCATGGCCTTCGTAGATCCGGGCGCCCAGGCGAGCCAGCCGATCGGTGACGGGGGAGAGCCGGAGGTCCGAGCCGCTGATGGCGAAGCCGAGCCGGAGCAGGATTTCGGCGATGCCGCTCATGCCGATGCCGCCGATGCCCGTGAAGTGGAGGTGCTGGGGGGGCAGGAACATTTGCGGGCCGGTTTGTGCGAGCTCCAGCGGGAACATTTCGTTAGCCTATTGTTCCGGTTGGGAGGGCCGCCTGTCAACCCGAAAAGGGCCCGCCGCTCGCCCCGCCTCCTCCAAAACCTCCGCCGCCCGCCGCGCCGCCTCCGGACGGGCGAAGCGCCGGACGGCGCGGCTCATGGCCTCCAGCCGCTCGGGCCGGGCGGCCAGAGCCGCGATCTCTTCGTACAGCCGCCGGCCGTCCAGCTCGCCGTCCGGCACCATGCGCGCCGCGCCCGCCCGCACCAGCGCCTCGGCGTTGCGCAACTGGTGCTGGTCCGCGGCGTAAGGGAAGGGAACCAGCAGGGCCGGCTTGCCGGCCGCCGCCAGCTCGGCCAGCGCGCCCGCGCCCGCCCGGCAGACCACCAGGTCGGCTCGGGCGAAGGCGGCCGGCATGTCGTCAATGAAGGGGATCACCTGGCCGGGAATGCCCGCCTGCTGGAATTCGCGCGCCAGTTCGGGGTAGGCGGCCGGCCCGCTTTGCAAGACCATGCGCAGCGGCAAGCCGGCCGAGCGGAGCAGCGCCCAGCTCTGGCGCGCCGCCTGGTTCAGCGTGCGCGATCCCTGGCTGCCGCCGGTAACGAGCACCTCGAACTCGGGCCCCGGCGATTTGGCCGGCACCTGAAAGAACTCCGCCCGCACCGGCACGCCGCTCAACTCGCTGCGCCCGCGCGGGAAGCAGGCGGCCGCCTCCGGGAAATTCAGCAGGATCCGCCGGGCGACCTTGCCCATCCAGCGGTTGGTCAAGCCGGGCACGGCGTTGGGCTCGAGGATGACCAGGGGCGTGCCCCGCAGCCAGGCGGCCAGCGCCACCGGCCCGGCGGCGTAGCCGCCCAGGCTGAAGACCGCCGCCGCGCCCCGCCGGCCGAGCAGGCGCGCCGCGCGCCCCGTGCTCAGGGGCAACTGGGCCAGGGTGCGCAAGCGCCGCGCCGTCCCCACGCGCTTCAGGCCGCCGATCTCGATCCACTCGATGGGGAAGCCGTGGAGGGGCGCCAGGCGAGCCTCCAGACCCCGGCGCGTCCCGATGAAAACCGCCTCGTGCCCGCGCTCCCGCAGCTCCCGGGCCACCGCCAGGGCCGGCATCACGTGTCCTCCCGTGCCCCCGCCCGCCATGACGAACACCATGCCCCGTCCTTTCAGGCGCTGCGATCAGCGATGCTCAGCAACATGCCGAACAGGATCAGGGTGGAGACCAGCGAGCTGACGCCCGAACTGATCATGGGCAGGGTGATGCCCTTGGTGGGCAGCAGCCCCAGCACCACGCTCATGTTCAGAAAGGCCTGGAGGACCACCAGCGTGGTGACGCCCAGGGCCAGATAGCGCCCGAAATCGTCCAGCGCGCTACGCGCCAGCCGCAACCCGCGCCAGAGGATGATCAGGAACAACAACAGCACGACGGTGCAGCCCGCCAGACCCAGCTCCTCGCCCACCACCGCGTAGATGAAGTCGTTGTACGCCAGCGGCAGATAACCCAGCTTGTGTTCGCCCTTCAGGGGGCCCAGCCCGAGGAGGCCGCCGCTGCCCAGCGCAATCAGGGATTGCCTGGTCTGGTAGCCGGGATCCCGGACGGTTTGACTCTTGGCCAGGTACTGTTCCACCCAGGGGCGGCATCCCAGCCGCGTCACGATCTTCATCTGGGGATCCAGGAAGGCGATCACGCGCGCCAGCCGGTAAGGCTGGGCGACGATGGCCACCACCACGAAAACGGCCGTCACTGCGCCTGCGGTGCGAAAATGGCGCCACTCCAGCCCCGCCACCAGGAAGACCACCGCCGCCGTCGCCGCCATCACAGCGGCGGTGCCCAGATCGGCCACCATTACGGCGCCCGTCATCAGGCCCACGGTCATGGCGGCCGGGGCCAGCGTGCGCGAGTCGTTCAGAGCCTTGGCGCGTTCGGCTACGAAGTAAGCCAGGAAGATCGCCAGGGCGGGCTTGGCCAGCTCGGCCGGATGCACTCCCACCCAACCCCACTTCAGGAAGCGGTGGTGGTCGCGGTCCACCCCGTAAGCCAGGGCCACCAGCGCCAAGCCCAGTCCCGTCCAACCCAGCGCCCAGAGCGGGCTGTTCAAGCGGCGGTAATCCATGCGCTTGAAGGCTATCATCAGCCCCACCCCCAGCAGAGCCCCGAGCGCCTGCTTGAAGATCCGGCCATCGCCCGCGCTCACAGGTTCTTGCTTGCGATTCTTGCCTTCCTCCTCCTGCGCTGCGGGATCGCCGGCCGGCGTCAAGCGGCCGGCGGTTGCGGCTTTCTGCGCTGCGCGCGGCTTGGGGGGCGGCACGTATTGGGTCGCGCTCCAAACCATGACCAACCCGAACACCAACAGCGTCAGGATGCTGGCCAGCAGCCAGCGATCAGTCGGCGCGCCCGCTCGCATGGGGATTTTCCTCCTTGCCTTCCGCTTCGCCCGCCAGCCTCGCCACCCACTGCTTGAAGACCCGCCCGCGATGCTCGAAGTCCCGGAACTGGTCGAAGCTGGCGCAGGCCGGCGCCAGCAGCACGGTATCGCCGGGGACGGCCTCCCGCCAGGCCCGTTCGAGGGCGGCCTCCAGGGTTCCCGCCCGGATGAGCGGTACGGCGCCGCCCAACTGGGCGGCGATCTTCTCAGCGGCCGCGCCGATCAGCAGGGCGGCCCGCGCCTTGCGGGCCAGAGGCTCGCGCAGCGGCCGGTAGTCGCCGTCCTTGTCCTTGCCGCCCAGGATCACCCAGAGGGGCGTCTGGAAAGCCTCCAGCGCCTTCAGGGTCGCGTCCACGTTGGTGGCCTTCGAGTCGTTATAGAAGTCCACGCCCCGGATACGGCGCACGAACTCCAGGCGATGCTCGACGCCCGGGAAGCTCCGCACGGCTTCGCCGATGGCTTCCGGCGGCGCTCCGGCCAGCCAGGCGGCCGTGGCGGCCGCCAGCGTGTTCTCGACGTTGTGGGAGCCGCGCATGGGGATCCGGTCCAGCTCGATCACCGGCCGGCCCGCCAGCCAGAGCCGCCCGCCCTCCAGGTAGGCGCCTTCCACCGGCGCGTTGCGCCTGCTGAACCAGACCACGCGCGCGCGCGCCCGCTCGCCCCAGGCGGCGCAGGTCGGATCGTCCCGGTTCAGCACCGCGTAATCCTCGCCGCTCTGGGTTTCGAACAGGCGCGCCTTGGCGGCGGCGTAGTTTTCGAAGGTGCGGTGGCGGTCCAGATGGTCCGGCGTCACGTTCAGCCCGACCGCGATGCGGGCGCGGAAACGCTCGATGGTCTCGAGCTGGAAGCTGGACAGCTCGAGCACGTTCCACTGATCAGGCCGGGAGGCCGCCGCCAGACCGGCGGCCGGCGCGCCGATGTTGCCCCCCACCTGGGCCGGGATGCCGCAGCAGCGCAGGATGTGGCCGGCCAATGCGGTGGTGGTGGTCTTGCCGTTGGAGCCCGTGATGCCCATGACCGGCCCTTGCAGATAGTAGCCCGCCAGCTCGACTTCGCCGATCACGCGCACGCCCCGCCGCCGCGCCGCCTCGAGCGGCTCCAGATCGGCCGGCACGCCCGGCGAGAGCACGATCCAATCGGCGTCCTCAAAGACCTCCGGCGTCTGGAGGCGGAACTGGACGCCCCACTGGCGCAGCCGTTCGGCCAGAGCCGCCTCGAGCGGCTGGAGATCCGTGGCGCGCACCAGGGCGCCTTTCGAGCAAAGCAGCTCGACGGCGGCCGTTCCCGACCGCGCCATGCCGACCACCAGCACCTTGGTCCCGCGCAGATCCATCCGCCTACCTCAGCTTCAGCGTGGTGAGCGCGAACAGCGCCATCACCAGCCCGGCGATCCAGAAACGCACGATGATCTTGGATTCCTGCCAGCCCAGCGCCTCGAAATGGTGATGCAGGGGCGCCATTTTGAAAATCCGCTTGCCGCGCAGCTTGTAGCTGCCCACCTGAAGGATCACCGAGAGCGCCTCCAGGACGAAGACGCCGCCCACGCAGAGCAGCAGGATTTCCTGCTTGATGAGCACCGCCAGCACGCCCAGGCTGCCGCCCAGCGCCAGCGAGCCCACGTCGCCCATGAAGATCTCCGCCGGATGCGCGTTGTACCAGAGGAAACCCAGGGAGGCGCCGGTCATCGCCCCGCAGAAGACGGTCAGTTCGGCCGCCGCAGGCAGCCAGATCAGATCCAGGTACCGGGCGAAGACCGCATGCCCGCTGGTGTAGGAGAGCACGGTCATGGCGCCCGCGGCGATCACCATCAGCCCGATGGCCAGCCCGTCCAACCCGTCGGTCAGGTTGACGGCGTTGGAGGAGCCCACGATCACCAGCACCAGGAAAAAGAAGAAGACCACGAAGGCCAGCGGGTAGGTCCAAGGATGGGCCAGCAGCGTCTCGGGCAGCAGGCTGGGCCGGAATTGCTTGAAGAAAGGCACGTTCATGGCCGGCGAATAGGCCCCGGCGGCGCGCAACGCCAGCAGGAGCGCGCCTACCAGACCGGCGGCCGCGCATTGCAACAGGAACTTCCGGCGCCCGGTCAGCCCGAGGTTACGGCCCCGGCGCACCTTCAGGTAGTCGTCCCAGAAGCCGATGGCGCCGAAGGCCAGCATGCCGAACAGCGCCGTCCAGATCAGCGGGTTGCTCAGGTTGCTCCAAAGCAGCGTAGGCGCCAGCACCGAGACCACGATCAGCACGCCCCCCATGGTGGGCGTGCCGGCCTTCTTGCGATGGGATTCGGGGCCTTCCTCGCGGATATGCTGCCCGATCTGGAAGCGGCGCAGCCAGGCGATCAGCCAGGGGCCGATCGCCAGGCAGAGGAACAGGGCGGTCAAGCTGGCGAAGGCCGTGCGGAACGTCACGTAGCGGAAGACGCGAAACGGGCTGAAGTAGGGATACAACTGTTCGAACAGCAGCCAGTACAGCATCTCAGTCGGCCCTCGCCGCCTCCGCCGGCGCCAGGTATTCCTCCAGGGCTTTCTCCACCTGCACGCCGCGCGAACCCTTGAACAGCACGGCGTCGCCTTCCCGTAAGAGGCCGCGCAGGAAGCGGCCGGCCTCGGCCGGTGACTCGAAGAAGAACGCGGCGCCGGCCGGCAGTCCCGACCGCAGCGCTTGGTCAACCATCCACTTGGCGGCGCCGCGTATTCCCACGAGCACATCCACCCCGCACCGGACGGCTTGCTGCCCGGCCTCCCGGTGCAGGCTCTCGGCCCAGCGGCCAAGCTCCAGCATCTCGCCCAGTACGGCGATCCGGCGTCGCGCCGGCGTAGCGGCCAGCGTCTCCAGCATGGCCCGGACCGCCTCCGGGTTCGAGTTGTAGCAATCGTCGAAAATGGTGACCCCCCGGTGCGTGAAGCGCCGGCCGCGCATGGCCGGCAGCTCGAGCCGGCGCACAGGCTCGCGCAACTGTCCCAGCGGCAGTCCGAAAGCGCGCGCCACGGCCAGCCCGGCCAGCACGTTCAGCACGCCGTGCCGGCCCGACAAGGGGGATTCGAACTCCACGCCATCCACTCGGAAGCGCGCTCCTTCGGGCGTCCACTCGACCGCTTCCGCCCTCACCTCGGCCCCCGCGCTCAGGCCGAAGCGGAGGGTGCGGCCCGGATGCACGCGGGCGAAAGCCGCCACGCGCGGATCGTCCGCGTTCAACACCGCCACGCCCTCCGGCGGCAGCTCCTCGATCAGTTCCCGCTTGGCCAGCGCCACTTGTTCCAGGGAATCAAAGAAGCCTGCGTGGGCATGGCCCACATTGGTCACCACGCCGACCTGGGGCCGGGCCAGCGCGGCCAGCCGGCGTATCTCGCCCGGGTGGTTCATGGCCAGCTCGAGCACCGCCGCCTGCGCCTCCTCGGGCAGCCGCAGCAGCGAGAGCGGAACGCCCACGTGGTTGTTCAAGTTTCCCACGCTCTTGCCCACCGTGAAGGCGGAAGCCAGCAGCGCGCCGATGACCTCCTTGGCGGTGGTCTTGCCCGCGCTGCCCGTCACCGCCACTACGCGCCCCGCGAAACGCCCCCGCGCCCAGTCGGCCAGCGCTTCCAGGGCCCCCTGGGCGTCGGGCACGATCAACAGCGGGCCGGCGGCCCCTTCGGGCGGCCGCTCGACGACGGCCGCCGCCGCGCCACGCCTCAGCGCCTGGCCCACGAAATCGTGTCCGTCATGCCGGGGACCTTTCAGGGCGAAGAACAGTTCGCCGGGCTGGATGGTGCGGGAGTCCACGCTCCAGCCCTCGATCGGAATGAGGGGCGAGGCGGGCGGCTCCAGGCCCAGGGCGGCCGCTATTTCCCCCAGCGTGGCCCTCATGGCGTCCCTCCCCCGTAGCCCAGCTCGCGCAGCGCCTGCCGCGCTTCCTCGCGGTCGTCGAAAGGAACGGTCCGGTCCTTCAAGACCTGGTAGGTTTCATGTCCCTTGCCGGCGATGATGACGATGTCGCCCGGGCGGGCTTCGGCCAGGATCAGGCGGATGGCCCGGCGGCGGTCGGGCTCGATCCGGTGGGGCGTCGTGTAGTCGAGCAGGCCTTTGCGGGCTTCGGCGATGATCGCCAGGGGATCCTCGCTGCGCGGGTTGTCCGAGGTGAGCACCACGAAGTCGCTCAGCTCGGCCGCCGCCCGGCCCATCAGGGGGCGCTTGGCGCGGTCGCGGTCGCCGCCGCAGCCGAACAGCGTGAGCACGCGCGCGGGGCGCAACTCGCGCGCCACGGCGATGACGTTGCGCAGAGCGGCGTCGGTGTGCGCGTAGTCCACCACCACCAGGAACGGCTGGCCCTGCTCGACTTTCTCGAAACGCCCGGGGACGTTCGAGCAATTGCGGATGCCGCGGGCTATCAGCTCGGGATCCAGGCCGTAGGTCAGGCCGGCGCCCCAGGCGGCCAGGATGTTGTAGACGTTCATGCGGCCGGGCAGGGGCGAGCTGACAGTCAGGGCGCGCCGGCCGTCGTCAATCTCGAAGCGCAGGCCCTGAAAGTCGGCCGCGATGCGGCGAGCGCACAGAGTGGCGCCCGATTCGAGGCCGTACCACCACGTGCGCTCGCGGGGAGGCGCGGGCAACAGGCGGCCGTGAGGGTCGTCGCAGTTGATGACCGCCCAGCGCGGGGGCGGCGCCCCGGCGCCTTCGAACAGGCGGCGCTTGGCGGCGAAGTATTCTCCCAGGGAGCCGTGGAAGTCCAGATGGTCCTGGGTGAGATTGGTGAAGACCGCGGTATGGAACTGGAAGCCGTACACCCTGGCCAGCGCGAGAGCGTGCGAGGACACTTCCATTGTGACATGGGAGCCGCCGGCGCGCACCAGCTCGTCCATCATGCGCACCAGATCGAGCGACTCGGGCGTGGTGTTCACGGCGGGGCGGGAGCGGCCGGCCACGCGATGTTCGATGGTTCCGATCAGCGCGGTGACGATGCCGGCGGCGCGCAGCACGGAGTCCAGCAGGTGGCTGGTGGTGGTCTTGCCGTTCGTGCCGGTGATGCCGGTGAGCGCCAGCCGGCGGTCGGGGCGGCGGTAGAAATTCAGGGCCGCGGCGGCCAGCGCCTTGCGGCCGTGCTCGACCTCCAGCCAGGGGCCGCGATAATCCTGGGGGCAGGGACCTTCGCCCAGCACCGCCAGCGCTCCGCGCTCCCGCGCCTGGGCGGCGAAACGCCGGCCGTCCACGTGCCGGCCCGCGAAGGCGAAGAACAGGAAGCCGGGCGCGATGCGCCGGGAGTCGTAGTCCAGGCCGGCGACCTCGGCTTCCGCCAGCTCGCCCGGCAGGGCCGTCTTCAGAGGCGCGCCCGCCAGCACCTCAGCCAGCTTCATGGGCCGGTCCTCCCTGACGCCGCTCGGTTTGTCCTCACGGCCCAAAGACCACCCTGACCTTTGCACCGGACCGCAGCGGCGCGCCCGGCGGCGGGAACTGGGCCCGGGCGACGCCGCTGCCGACGGGCTCGACCAAGAGGCCTGCGGCGAGGGCCTGCCGCAACACGACGCGCATGGGCTTGCCTTGAAAATCGGGCGCCGCGCCGCCTGCCTCGGCGAGCGGACCGGACGCCGCGTCCCCCTCGACCTCCGCCGCCTCCGGAGCGGGCTCGGAGGGCGGCGCGCTCAGCTCGGCGATTGCCAGATCGTTGGTTTCGACCGGCTCCTCGGGCGCCGGGGCAGGGGATTCGGGCAGATCTTTGGGGACGTTCAGCAGCCGCAGCGCCTCCTGAGCGATCTTGCGAAACACCGGGGCGGCCACCGCGCCGCCGTAATGTTTGGCCCCGTTCAGAGTTACCGCCACCACCAGGGCCGGGCTGGTCACCGGCGTGAAACCGACGAAAGAGGCGTTGTAGAGGTGCGTATACTTCCTGGCGACGGGATCGTAAATCTGGGCGGTGCCGGTCTTGCCTCCGGCGGAGTAGCCGTCCAAGCGCGCGGCCTGGCCGGTTCCATGCAGCACGACGCCCTCGGTCAACTGCCGCATCAGGATCGCGGTCTCCGGCTTGAGCACGCGCACGGGGGCCGGGCTGGGCTCCTGTTGGACGGGGCCGCCCGGAGACTGGCGCCAGCGCACCAGCTTGGGCGCCACCAGCAGGCCGCCGTTGGCGATGACGGCCATGGCGCGGGCTAATTGCAGGGTGTTGGCGCTCAGCTCATGGCCCATAGCGACCGAGGCCAGCGAGGTCTTCTGCCAGGCGGAAAGCGGCCGCACCCGGCCGGGGGATTCCGCTGGCAGCGGCACGCCCGTCCGGCTTCCGAAGCCGAACCGGCGAACGTACTCGTAGAGGTTGGCTTCGCCCACCTTGTAGCCGATGTTGATCGCGCCGATGTTGCTGGATTTGGCCAGCACGTCCGCCAGGGAGAGAGCCGAGTAGGGGTGATGGTCGCGAACCACCCGTCCGAACAGCGCGATGCGCCCGTTGCCGCAGGGGATGACGGTCTCGGGTCGCAGGCGCGTGGTCTCCAGGGCGGCCGCTACGGTGACGATCTTGAAGACCGAGCCCGGTTCGAAAGGCGCCGAGACGGCGTGATTGAGCGCCCGCAGCCGTTCTTCGTCCTTGTTGCGCGGCGGCTGGTTGGGATCGAAGCCCGGGAAACTGGCCACGGCCAGCAGCTCTCCGTTGCCGGGATCCATCACCACCACGCTGCCTGCGCGGCAGCCTTCGGCTTCCGCGGCCGCCTTCAACTCCCGCTCGGCAACAAACTGGATGCGCTCGTCAATAGTGAGTCCGACGTTGGCGCCGGGTTCCGGATCGGCCGCCTCCATGGTCTCCAAGGGCCGGTTGCGGACGTCGGCCAGCACCCGAGCCCAGCCCCGCCGCCCTCCGAGCTCGCGCTCCAGGCTGTGCTCCAGCCCGAAACTGCCCTGCTGGTCAAAGCCGACCGCACCCACCAGGTGGGCGGCCAGCTCTCCGTTGGGATACTCGCGCACCAGCTCCGGTTCGAAGCGGATCCAAGGCTGGCGCAGCCGACGCAAGCGCTCGGATTCCTCCTGGCTGATTCGCCGCTTTATCCAAAGGAAGCCGCGCCGCTGAGCCCGCGCCCGCTCGAGGCGGCCGAGCAGGGCGGCGCGGTCCAAGCCGAGGGCGTCGGCCAGCAGGACGGCGGCCTGTTGCGGGTCCGGTACGTGGCGGGGATCCAGATAGACGGATTCCCGCCGGCGACTCATGGCCAGGGGCCGGAGGTTGCGGTCGAAAATGACGCCGCGGGGCGCCGGCAGAGCGACCTTCCTGAGATGCTGGGCCCGGGCCTCGGCTGCGTAGTAGTCGTGCCGGACCACCTGCACTTGGATGAGCCGGAGCAGAATCACCACCGCCCAGAGCAAGCCCGCCACGCCCAGCAGAAACAGCCGGGTGGCGGCTACCCGTTCGGCCCGCGGATCCATTCCGGTCCTCCCTCGAGCAGGCGGCGCCCCGCAAGATCGGCACGCCGGAGCGCACTCATCGCGGGCGGGCCCGGACCGAGAGGGCGCGATCCGGCTTGGGGTTGAGCAAGAGCAGTTGGTCGGGCGCCGGCTGATCCAGTTCCAGGCTGCGGGCCCATTCCTCCAGTCGCGCCGGGCTGAGCAGGGAGGCCTCCTCCAGATCCAGTTGCGCTCGCTGTTCGAGCAACTCCTGGCGCTGCTTTTCCAGCACCACCAGGCGCTGCCCGGCGACCCGGCCCAGCGCGTCGGGCAGCAGGATCACGATGATCCAAGCCAACACCAGGGCGGCGGCGCGCAGCGCCCGCCAACAGACCCGCCCGGCGGCCGGATCGGCAGGCCGCTCCAGGCGGCTGTTGTCAATCCGCTTGACATGCAGATAAACGTCTTCCCAAGGAAGCAGCGGCAGTCTGAAGGCCTCGCACGTCTCGCTCTGCGGCCAGACGGCGGTCGCCTCCGGGTTCGCCATTTCCGACGCCAGCGTCGCCACGGGGACCTCCCGATCAACTCCACGCCGCCGCCGCGCAGGCGGCTAGAGAATTTCCACCGCGCGCAACCGAGCGCTGCGCGCGGCGGGATTGTTGCGCACCTCCTCCGCGCTCGGCCGCACCACGTGCTTCGTCAACCGGACGGCGCGACCTCGCCGGACCCACTCCTGAAAAGCCTGTTTGACCTCGCGGTCCTCCAACGACATGAAGGAAATGATGACGATGCGCCCGCCCGGCGCCACCAGCTCGGGGGCTGACCGGAGCAGGGCCTCCAGTTCTTCGGCCTCGCGATTGACCGCCCGGCGCAAGGCCATGAAGGTTCGCGTGGCCGGGTGAAGGCGGCCCGTCCGGGGCGCGACCTGCTCGATCACCCGCGCCAACTGCCGCGTGCTTTCGAGCGGCCGCGCCCGCAGGATCGCCCTGGCTATGACGTCCGCCCTCCTTTCCGCGCCCTCCCGGTACAGCAACCGGGCGAGCGCTTGCTGGTTTAAAGTGTTGACCAGATCGGCCGCCGTCAGCGGGCTGGAGCGGTCGTACCGCATGTCCAGCGGCCCGTCGGTCCAAACCGAAAATCCGCGATCGCCGGTAAGCTGCGCATAGCTGGCTCCCAGATCGGCCAGCAGGCCGTCCACCTTGGCGATGCCCAACTCGGCCAGCCCCGCGGCCAGCGTCGAGAACCAACCGCAGCGGAAGCGAATGCGTTCCGCCCAGCGCAACGTGTTCCGCCGCGCCTGTTCCAGGGCTTCGGCGTCGCAGTCGTTGGCCACCACCAGCCCGCTGGTCAAACGCCGGGCGATGGCCGCCGTATGACCGCCCAGCCCCGCGGTGGCGTCCAGGTAGACGCCCTCGGGCCGCACCCGCAGCCAGGCCAGCGCCTCCTCGAGCAGCACCGGTATGTGCCTGGCGCCTTCCCGTCCCATCCCGGCCTCCCGGCTGCATCCGCGCCCCCCTCACTTCAGCCCCTTGGCCTCCATGCGCTGCAACTTCTCCGGCGCGCCCTCCCTGGCCTGCTTCTTGCGCTCCTGGTAAATCGGCTCCGGGTAGACGTCAAGGCGCCAGGCCCAGGGGACCAGGTACAAGGCCTGGTTCTCCAAGCCCAGCGCTTTGCGCAGCTCCTCATGGATCAGGACCCGGCCTTGCGCGTCCATTTCGGTGTCGGCGCCCATGTCGTTGGCCAGGAAATACAGATCGCGGGCATCCGGATCGGTGCTGGAGGCCAGCCACACCCGGTCCTCTCGCCAAACCGCGATCGGGTAAATCCGCACGGTGCGGAAATCCATGGTGGTGACGAAGAGTTTCTTCTCCCGCAAGGCCCGCAGGTAATCCCGGAACTCGGCGGGCATGCGCAGGCGGCCGCGGTCGTCCAGGCGGGAGGGCCGGGATCCGTCGGGGAGCTCGACGGAGGCCAGCGCCTGCGCCATCGGAGGACCATTATCGGGCCCTTTCTCGTCCATTGAAGCTCCACCTGATCTTAGAACGAAATCGGGCCGAATCGCAAGTCTTTTTAGAGGGGTAGGCTCAAATTCTTCCGGAACCGCCTAGGGCCTCAAGCGGGCGCCAAGATGCTGGACCAAGGGCGGATGAGGCCCAACATCTAGCGGGTCGCCGGCAGGCCGGCGGCGCCGCCTCGCCCGCCCGCACCTCCGACGCTCGGCTCAGCTTGGTAGCTCCAGGATTCGCTCAGGCTGCGATGGCCCCAAACGAGTTCCAGGCGGAAGCTGACGCGGTCGGTGATCCGGCGGTAGACCACGCTGCCGTGGCGCAATTGATCTGCGCTGAGCTCCAGGGTGCGGACTTGATCCCCGTCGGCGATGACCAGCACGCCCCGCTCGGCGCCGCGAATCGCCGGGGCGGTTCGGTCCCAGGTCAAGTGTAGATTGCCCCCGTCGTCCCGCCCGCTGAGGGAGACCGAGAGCGGATCGCGCGGCGCGGGGGCTTGGGGCAGGCGAATGAAGCCCTTGGCGGCCAGCAACACGGTGGCGGCAGCCATCAGGACAAGCAGCACCGGCGCCAGTATGGTCCACAGGCGGAGGCGTCGGGGCGCCGGGGCCGCCGCCTCGAACATGCTGAAGCGGAACTGCGGCTGCCGGGCCGGCGCCTCGTGCTGAGGGCGAGCTTCCGAGTCGGGCGACTCGGGGGCATTCTCGGCCGGCTCGGAGGCGGGGGCTTCCGATGAGGCCGCCCGATCGCGCGGGGGTTTGGCGGAGGCGCCCCGTCCGAGGCGGGTTTCGAACGGGAAGGTCTGGTAGGGCGCGTCCGACTGGATGCGGCCGCCCTCCCAGAAAAAGAAGCCCGCCGAACCCGGACCCGCGCCGCGCGGGCGGATCAGCAAGGCCACCTGGTCGGGGTGGACGAAGTAGCGGGAGAGAATTTCCAGATCTTCCGGCGCCAGCCGCAACTCCTCGCGCGTGTGGCTGCGCCAGTAGCCTACGGCGTAGAGGCGGCGATCGGGCGCGCGCTTCCACTGGTCGAGCGCGCGGCGCAGTTCCTCCTGGTCGCGCTCCGAGAGGCGATAGGAAGGGCCGAACGAGTGCTCGCAGGGCACGGTGCGGAAGTCCTCGATGCGGATCCTGCGCTGCGCTCCCTCACGCTCTGCGGCGCCCAGCAGGATCCCGCCCGCTTCGGCGCCGCGCCCGCGCGAGAGCCGGCCCAGGCTTTCCAGGACGTCGAGCAGCATGCGATCCATCGCCTCGCGGGAAATCTGAACGGAGATCGGCTTGCCCGGAACCTCCCAGAGGTAGAAGCCCTTCTGATCCTGACCGCGTTCGGCTGCGCCGGCGCTTTCCATGACGGCATCCGCCCCCTCGGGCCTTTGCGTTCTCTCCATGGTAAAACGCGCGCCCCAGGCAAGCAACGGCAGGCGGGCGCCGCTGGTTCCTATCCAGGCACACGGTGACCGACCCTGGGGCGGCGGAGACGTTCTCTGCGGGGATCACCTCTTGCCCGCCCCTCCGGAATCGGCTATAGTTTCCATCGGGCAGCCCCGGATGGCGGATCGCGGCTCTCAAGAGACGGATTATTTCCTGAGGATTCCCGCCCCGGACCCACGCAAACTGGCGCAGGCGCGCCGCGACCGAAAGCGGCTCGAGAGCTACGAGGGCATCGAGCCGGTTCTCTTGCGGCGCATGGGGCGCAACCTGTTTCAAATAGCGTTTCCCGATTGGGACCAGAGACAGTCCTTCGCCGACGCCTGGGCCGCTGCTGCGAACGCCCAGCGCACCTTTCGCCTTTGGGTGCGCGCTGAAACTCCGGAGCTCCGCGAGCTTCCCTGGGAGTTTCTCTGCCTGACGGATGATGTGGCGCCTTACCTACAGCGGCTCGGTCTCCGTACCGACCAGCCCTTCTTGGTTTTGAACCCCGGTCTCTCGCTGGTGCGCTGGACGCAAACCGAGCCCCCGGACCGGCCGTTAGAGCGCATCGGCGCGCTCCGGGTTCTGGTGGTATGGGCCAACCCCGCCACGAAGCCGTGGCCCGACGTCCCCTCGATCGAGCTCGAACCGGCAGTCATCGCCGAGGCTCTGAAGGGGTTGCCCCCTTCCCACGTCGAACTTCGCATCTTGCCTCACGCCACAGCGGACGATCTGGAGCGGAAAGTCGGGGAGTGGAAGCCGAACGTCTTGCACTGGATCGGCCATGGTGCATTTCCCGGCGCGAGGGGCAGCCCCGGAGACCTCAGGGAACCTGCGCTCGTGCTGGAAAATCCCGCCGGCGGTTCTTGCTATTACGGCGCCGCCGCGCTGCGGGAGCTTTGCACGAAGAACGGCGTATCGGTCGTCGTGCTGAACTGCTGCTGGGGCGCCAAAGCCGCCGGAGCCACGCAGGGGCTGGCGTGGGCCCTGAGCATGGCGGACTCGGGCGAGGCTGTGCCCGTCGTGGTGGCGCACCAAGCGCCCTGGCCTCAGTATGCCGCACCGGGCTTCGCCGGCTCCCTTTACCGCTATCTCGGTGTCACTCTTCCCGTGGAGGAGGCGGTCCATCACTGGCGCCGGAGCTCCGTGGCGCAGCATCCGCTGGGCGCCGGCGTGCCGGAGTGGGGCATCCCCTCGGTGTTCCTCAACGTCCGTCACAGCGAATTGTTTCGCTCGAGCGGCGCTCCCGATCTGTACCCTCTCGATTTCGGCCCGCTCCGGCGGGAGCACCTCGACTTCGTGGGGCGCGAGTTCCTGGACCGCGAGTTCGACGACTTCGTCAACCAGCAGGAGTCCGGCATCTTCCTGTTGATCGCTCCGCCCGGGGCCGGCAAGACCGCCTTTGTCGCCAAGCGCCTCGAGCGCTCGCCCGCGACGCCTCATTTCTTTTTCCGCACAGCCGCGGGCATCACGGAGCCGGATGAGTGCGTGCGCTCGCTGTGCCATAGCTTGGAGGCTTATCTGGGCATAGTTCCAGACCGCGCCCGCCGCCTGGATCCGCTCGAGTGGCGGCGCCTGCTGTGGCGACTTCTCGGCGAGGCCTCCGGGCGCGCCACAGATGGCAATCGCTGCGTGGTGCTGGTGGACGCGCTCGATGAGGCTCGCCCAGGGGTAGGCGGCGCCACCATTCTTCAGGCGCTGCCGCTCGAGATCCCCCGGGGTGTTTTCTTCCTCGTTACCTCTCGCCCGAGTGATGAAGCGGAGGAACTCTCCCGCCGCGCCGGGGTCAAGACCTACCGGTTGAATCCGCTCTCGGACGACAATCTCCGCGATGCGGAAGAGTACTGTTTGCGGAAGTTGCGGCCGTGGGCCGGCGGCAAGCCGGACTCCGAATTGCACCCGCTGGCCGCAGGACTGGCTCGACAGGCCGAGGGCAATTTCCTCGTGCTGCGTTTGTTCCTCGGCCCGGGAGCGGGTTTTAGCAGCCTGAAGGAGATCGAAGGCGCCGCCCCGAGCCTGACGGCCAGACTCGAGGATCGCTACAGGGAGTTTCTCGCCCGAGTCGAGGCGCGGTTTACCAACCCCCTTCAGGACCGGGAGGTGCTTTACACGGTGCTAGGCGCGCTGGTTACCGCCGCTGCTGCCGTGACCAAAGAGCAGGTTTGCGCGGCTTTCCACCTGGACGCAGCATGCTGGGCCTGGGCCTGGGCGCTCATACGGCAGTTCCTGATGGAAGGCGGCGTCCGCCGGACCGAGCGCGGCGCGCACACCTGGACTCTTTTTCACCAGACCTTCCGCGACTTTCTCACCGGCATTCTCCGGGCGGACCTTAAGCGACGCCACACCCAGTGGGCCGAGTGGTGCGCCCAGTGGCGCAATCACCGGGATTACGAGCGCGACTACGCGGTGCGGTTTCAGCCGGAGCACTGGCGCCTGGCAGAGAACTGGAACCGGCTCGCGGCTGCGACCATGGACTTGGAGTATCTGGAGAGCCTGGCGATCAGCGCCGGCATGGGCGAGGTGCTGGGCCAGTTCCTCAAGACGCGCCAGGTGTTCCCCCCGCGCCACGCGCGCAGCAAGGACCTCGAAAACTTACACATCGCCCTCGATCAGAGCCTCGGCGCGCTCAAACAAGATCCCCGGCGTCTGATCCCTCAGGTGCGATTCCACCTGGTGGCGCAAGGGCGGATGACGCCGGCGCTGGAGGCTGCCTTTAGCGCGCTCGGTAGCCCGCGGCGCTTGCTGCTCGAACGTTGCACCGCGGCTGAGCAAGCCGGGGGACTGATTCGAACCCTCGCACACCATAGCGACGAGGTGACCGCCGTGGCGTACTCGCCGGACGGGCAGCTTCTGGCCAGCGCCAGCTATGACCGAACCATTTGCCTGAGCGACGCGAAGACCGGGGTCTGGCTGCGCACGCTGGAGGGCCACGGTAGCCGGGTGATGTCGGTGGCGTTTTCGCCGGATGGCGAGCTGCTGGCCAGCGGGTTCTGGGATGGCACGGTGAAGCTGTGGGAGGTGGGAACCGGGCGGTGCCTGCGCACGCTGGAGGGCCACCGCGAGCCGGTGATGTCGGTGGCGTTTGCGCCGGATGGCGAGCTGCTGGCCAGCGGGTCTCATGATGGAACAGTGAAGCTGTGGGAGGTGGTAACCGGGCGCTGCCTGCGCACGCTGGAGGGCCACCATGGTTGGGTGAATTCGCTGGCGTTTTCGCCGAATGGCGAGCTGCTGGCCAGCGGGTCTCTTGACAACACGGTGAAGCTGTGGGGGGTGGCAACCGGGCGCTGCCTGCGCACGCTGGAGGGCCACCGTAGCTTGGTGACTTCGCTGGCGTTTTCGCCGAGTGGCGAGCGGCTGGCCAGCGGGTCTCATGATAACACTTTGAAGGTGTGGGAGGTGGCGACCGGGCGCTGCCTGCGCACGCTGGA
>Ga0209018_1000399_pt1 | contig 41017 bp, 27 predicted proteins | sample YNPBryBLVA2012_FD_185814 | JGI IMG/M metagenome (GOLD analysis project Ga0209018, IMG submission 185814) | Anoxygenic and chlorotrophic microbial mat microbial communities from Yellowstone National Park, USA - YNP Bryant BLVA 2012 (SPAdes)... ...
ACGGACCGCCACGATCCCGCGCTGCAAGGCCTGGCCCGTAGAGGGAAAGTCTCCGCCCCCGATCGTGCGGTGCGTGCACAGCGCATTGACGTGCACCTGGTGCCCCGCGTGCCACATCGATACCTCTTCGCCTCGCAAGACCACGAACCGCGGCGTGCTCAGGTCGCGCGCCGTGGACTCGTCCGTCACCCGGTTGTGATCCGTCAGAGCCACGAAGTCGTAGCCATGATCGTGATACCACGCCGCAACGACCTCGGGCGGCGAGTCGCCGTCGCTCAGCGATGTGTGCGTGTGCACATTGCCCTTGCGAAAGTTGTCGAGCACGAACTGACGCTCGAACCGGGGACGTCGCGCATGCGGTGTTTGCCGCGCGTTGTCGGTGCAGCCGAGGGCAGCCACGAACGCCACGCCGCCGCACACCATGATCGCTCGCCACATCGACGTGCCGTATCATCCAAGCACGCATTGAAGTAAAGGCTCTCCGATCACGGCGGCGTCCATCCCCCGCACGGTGCCATGCACCTATTGCACGTACCGCTCAGCAACGCGCCGCGATCGTGCGGGCTGCATGCATCGCTACGGCCATGATCGTGTGCTGCGGGTTGACCCCGATGTTGGTCGGAAACACGCTCGAATCGACCACGAAGAGCTTGTCGACCTCGTGGGTGGCGAAGTCGAGGTCCACTGCGCTGGTCCGACTGTCCGGACCCATGCGAGCCGCGCCGAACAGATGCGTGGCGATGAACATGTAGTGACGAGCATCGTCTGGCGCATCGTCGATGAGCACGAGCTGGTCCGGCGATGTGATCGTCTCCGGTAGGCCATGAATGCCAGTCATGACTTCCCTGGCCCCAGATGCAAACGCGATCTCGGCCAGCGTGCGGAGCCCCTTCTTGGCGATGCGCACGTCCTCCGGCCCCAGCGAGTAACGCACACGGTCCGCGCCCGCCAGCATGTCGACCTTGCCGGTCGCATATGCTCGGACCTGAACCCCCCACACCGCAAGACGACGAAAGTCGGCCAGGCGCCGGATCAGGCTCGCACCGAATCCGGGGATCCGAACCGCAGCCAGCTCCGGCGACAACGCGAGCGATTCCAGCTTGAAACGGTGCGTCCGGCGAAACTGAATCGTCTCCATCGCCTGCGTCACACCCTTGGTCAGGTCGACGACGTCGTCGTACAACGCCCCGAGCCCTACGCCGGGATGCGCCATGAAGTTCTCGCCAATCGCTCTGGATCGCAGGCCGCTTCGTCGCAACAGCGTGGGTGTCTGCACCGTGCTGGCAGCCACCACCACACCCCGTCGGGCCGACAGCCGAAGCGTCCCCTTGCCCGATGTCGACGCAACCACGCCCGTGGCCTTTCCCGCTGCGTGCGTGACCCGTTGCACCTTCGCCTCGGTGAACAGCGTCGCACCCTTCGCCAACGCCCAGGGCACGAACGTCAGCGCTGTCGACAGCTTCGCGCCGTTCGGGCAACCCTGCGCGCACCGGGCCGAACCCCTGCATCCACGCGCATACCTGTCGATGACATGGGGGCGGATGCCAAGCGCCCGCATGCCGTCGCGCATCAGCGCGTTGTTGCGCCCGAGGATGTTCTCCTCGACCGGATGAACCTCGAGCAGCCGCTCGAGATCGTCGAAACATGGTTCGAGATTGCGTTCGTTGAGCACGCTTCCCACCCCGAAACGCGCAGCCCAGTCCGCGTACACGTCGTCGGGCAGCCGCCACGCAATGGCCGAGTTGACCGTCGTGCCGCCGCCCACACACACGCCCTGCAGCAGCGGTATGAACGTGCGTCCCTGCATCACAAAGCCGCCGCCGTCGCGGTACATCGCCTTGAACGCGGGCTGCACGGCCTCCTGAAACTGGCGCGTGCGCACCCATGGGCCTTCTTCCACGATCGCCACACGAAACCCCGCTTCCGCAAGCTCATGAGCGGCCACCCCGCCCGCCGCGCCCGACCCCACCACCACGAAGTCGAAAGCCTGCGCCTCCGTGCGATGCAGCGACCTGCCCTCCACCACCGACTCCGGCCGCAGGCTCTCCGGATCGTCCGCAAAGGCCCCCGGCGGCTCCGTCTGCGCCGCTGTCGGCATGCGAGCAAGCGTTTCCAAATCAACCATCGCGCGCCTCCTGCCCCCCATCTCCGCCCACCATCACCCGCCGAGCCTGCGGCGCCGCGCAGTACAGCATCGCGCCTGTCGCCTTCGCCAGCATCACGAGCTGCCTCACCAGGTAGAAACGGGACTCGTACAGCGCCCCGAGCGCGCGCTCCCGCTGCTCCGCCGACAACCTCCCCACCGTCGCCGGCTTGCGCAGCGTCACCAACGGCGACAGCGCCACGAACGCGAAGCTCACCCGAAGCCCCATCGCCCCGACCCACCTCTGGCTCCCGACCAGGTCGTCGATGAACCCGTCGACATCCAGGTCCATGATCCCCAGCGGAAGCTGATCCGACGCGCCCCGCGGGAACATCGCGTCGAGCACGCCGTGCATCCATCTTCGTTCGATTGGCAGCAGCTTCATGAGCTCATCTCCCCTTCGATCGCGACCCGGCTCGCTGCGATCCGCGATCGCGAGGCAAGCGTCGCGTCCTGGACGACGACATCAACTGTTCGAACGTGGACCGGTCCTGACGCTCGAGCGCGGTGCGCACAAACAGCCGGGCCGCCTCCGGCTCGGCCCGCTCGACCAACGCCACGACCGCGTCGTGATACGCCATGTGAGCTGCCGGATCCGGGTACATCGCACGGGCTAGCTCCGGTTGCAGCACCGGCAGGCACGCCACCATGTTGAGCAACAGTTCGAAGCCCAGGTTGTGTGTCGACCGGACGACGGCCCGCGAGATGGCGATGTCGAGCTCTGCGAAGGCAACAGGATCCGACGTGCGCGCGCGTGCCAGGTCGACCACACTGCGCAGCTCGGCGAGGTCAGCGTCGGTGCGGCGCTGGCACGCCAGCGCAACCGCTTCGGCAGCAAGGATGCGACGGACCTCCAGCAAGTCACCGAGATAGGCGTGCCAGCCAGGGTCTTTCGAGTTGCCCGTGCGCAAGAGAAACGAGAGCGTCTCGAGACCCGCGGTCTCACGCCAGTTGGCCACCACCGTGCCGGCACCATGGCGTACCACGATCAGGCCCAGCGCCTGGAGCCGCGCGAGCGCGGCCCGAAGCGTGAGCCGGTTGACCCCGAGCGAGCGGGCCAGGTCTCGTTCGGCCGGGAGCCTCGAGCCGATCGGCAGGTGGCCCAGCAGGATCTTGGCGCGCACGGAGTCGACAACCTGGTCGACGACGGTCGACCGTTCGACCGGTTCGATGGCGTGGGCTGGAACGGGGCCGGGGGCGGGCATGTGGCTGAGTGGTTGAACCAGTAGTCCACTCGATGGCGTTTCGCAACACCCTTGCGGACTTGCAAGGCCGTGCCCGATCCGGTGTTCGACCCACGGCACCCAGTCCCGCCGGTCGACCTGTCCGCGAAACAGCCCCAATAACAACACCCCCAAACTCGCACGCCGTCTGCCTGAAAGACCCGCGTTGCGCCACAGCATGCGGCCGCCACCTGCACGGCAGACCCTTGTGGCGTGGGACGAAGACGCTGGCGCGTCACGGCCTCGGTGGAGCCTCTCGCGCACGGTCGCAGTCGACAAACGAGCGCGCCATGCCCTTGGTCGCCTCTCCACGTTTGAGAATCGTTCAGCGCCAGCCCCTGCACGACCGTGTGCATGCCTGAACGGCTCGGCGTGAGCCCCTGCACGACCGTCTGGGCAGCGGAAGCAAGTCGCTGGAGCCGTCACTCGGTGTCCTGCGTCGAGCAATCGGTCACATGGGGCCCTTGCTGCGTTGGGGGCAGAGGCGCCAAGCCTCGACCGTGCCCTTCGCGACGTTTGGCGGTCTGAAAGACTGCTTCGTCCGGTTGAGTCGCTAGCACGCTCAACCCGACAGGACCTGCCTGCAGCATGCAACGGCGGCGATAACAGGGGTCAGGTCGGTCCTTGGTGCCTGAAAGCGCTGTGTAGTTGGGCAGCAGAGCAGTCGGCGTCGGTCAACAGGGAACTGCTGAATGCGGAATGGGCAATGCGGAATGTGCTGCGTTCGGTCGGGACGCACGGCCGGTTCGGATGCCGGGCGCGATCGGCTTGCGGTCGGCGCCGCATCAGGCGCCGGTTCCTGGCAGGCAGGACGTGAAGCAGACCTGCGGCTGGCTGGTGATGAAGTCGAGCCCCCGGGCAGGCAGAGGTGTGCCTTCATCCCGGCCCGCCACGGAACCGCCGCGGAGACCGACACGGCACGCGGATGTCCGACGCGAGTACGATGCAGGCACCGACGCCGCCGTGTCGTCTGCCACGCAGGCGCTTGCCGCTACGCCTCGGCCTTCGCCTCGCCCGAGGATGCGGCCTCCGACTCGCGCGCCAGGGCATCCTTCAGGTCGCGCAGCGACGCCTCCACCAGTTTCCCATGGCGCTCCCAGCCTGCCATCGCGGCAAAGTATAGCCCGTACAGTGCGAAGGGACGCAGCTCATACTCCCCCCGGAAAGCCTCGTACGCCTCCAACGCGCGGTTGTCCGAAACCGTCCACGGCTCCGCGTCCGGCGACAACGTGCCCTGCTCGTCCACGTCCAGCCCGACCCGACGGCAGTACTTGACGATCATCGGAATCGCATTCGGGGTGGCGTGGAAGTGCAACTCGATGGCGGCCTTCGTGATAAGCCACGCATCGGGGGGCGGATCCTTGCTCAGCAGCGACCGGAGCAGACGCTTCGGGTCGTTCCGGTACTTGTTGCCCTGCCGCTGCTCCACCATCCACTGCCGCAGCAGCGTCAGCGGCAACAGCTTGGCCAGCAGCGGTGTCGCGTCCTTGCGCAGCCGCGCGTGAAGCTGGGTGAAGCTCCGAACCTCGTCATGATCGACATCCGCCATCGAATCGCTCCTCGGTGCATGCGACGCCGCGCATCCGTCGTGCGCATCTAGACGTCCACCCGATCGTCTGTCAAGGCGCCTGACGCTCGCCTCTTCGTTTCATGGGATGGAACTGCTGCCGCAGAGGGGGCGCTTCCACGGGGGAGCTTGTGTCAGCTTGGTAAGCGCGACGACCGGACCGACGGCCTGCCGGGCACGGCGCCCGGGGCTCGCACACGCAGCAAGGGCAGGCGAACCTCTGCCTGTCGACCGGCAAACGATCACATGCACGTAGCCTGATACTCGTTCCAGCCGCGGACCCAGTCTCCGTTGCCTTCCATCCAGCCGTTGCCGTCCGGATCGCAGTACCCGTACGGCTGAACCATGGGGCAGTTGGTTTCCGTCTTGGGATAATCGCAGAAGTTCTGCTTGTCAGGAAGGCGAGGGCAGCTCGTCGGGGGCGGCGGCTCCGGCAGGCACGCGAAGGTCTTGTCGCCCCACGCACACACCCGGTTCAATGCCCTGCAACGTTGGCCCGTCATGTCCGCACCGCACGACTTCACACTCGCCGGCCACGGCATCGGCTTGCCCGTGATGTCGTACCACTTGTACATGTCCACCGGCCCGTGAACGATGGTGAGTGGCACCGAATCCACACCCTTGCACACCGAATAGTAGCCCTGGGCGCTCCAGTACGTGTCCTACGAACCGCCGGCACAGAACCCGTTCTGCGCCTCCACGTCCCACAGCGCCTTGCCGGTCGGCGTCCGATACGCGATCGCAGTGGGCTTCGCGTTCTGGTCCCAGTAGTACAAGGGTACGTCGTTCGGATACGACGGCACCGTGGGGTCGAACGTCCAAGTGAACTGCCGCGTCGTCGAAGTATCGTTGACGGCATGGCTCCATTCGCCACCACATGCTGAACTCGAGTTGTTTCCTCCGCAGTTCTGGCCGTTCGGGTTCTGCGCGCAGCACGTATCATGAAGCTGTGAGCCCACCGACACTTGACACCACACCGTGGCGTCGGCGTTCGTGCCGCATGGCGCATTCGGCCAGGTCCCGTCGCAGTTGGAGCCTACCGCACCAAAGCACCAACCCACCGGTGCCCCTGGTCCTCCGCGTTGCGACGGGTCCACGATGTCGCTCGTGAAACGGACGTTTTCGACCGACGCTCCCGTGCCGAACGCCACGACGCGATACCAACCCGCCGAAGACGGCACCCAATCGATGATCTCCGTGGAGGTCCCGGGCGTGTACGCTGCGTGGACCAGACCAACGCCGCTCTGGACCACGAGCACGTCTGCGGAGGACCCCGTTCCCACCAGCTTGATGAGCTGCCGGTAGCCGGCCGGGATGTACTGCCACGGTGACTTCAGACACTCCGGGCCGGTGTAGCCCGCGCAGGGGAACGCTCCTCCGGCGGGCGGAGTCGCCACGCATCCGGCAGACGTCGACCGCCTGGCATTCGTGCACGGTTGCGGCGCCGAGGGGTCGCCGCACGGGTTGCTCTCGTCGATGGCCTGGCGGGTTACGGATACTTCCTCCGGCATTTCCATGTCGGGGCCTCCACAACCGATCAACGCGACGCTTCCCAGCACCGTCACCGCGACTCGTCTGTCGAGCATGAGCGTTCCTCCTGAGGCGTCCTTCCGCACGAGGAGTGCCACGACAAAACGCTCGGGTTTTTCGCCTCGAAACCTCCACGGTTCGGGTTGGGTTGTTCAGACCATGTACAGTTTGTCCAGCCTCGACCAGCAGCTTGTCCAGGCGCTGCACAGCCCGCCCGGTCCGATGCGGCCCCATTCCCCCCGATCATCGCCGCACGTCACGCGACACCTCCCGCCGAGCGGAAGCCCGCAAGGCCACGCTCATCAACGCCTGTCTCCCCAAAGGCCACACCGCACGCTCCCCTTGCCCCTTTGGGGCTCGCACGGGTCCCTCCCAGCGATGCTTCCGCCCATCTCCACGGTGCGCAGGCCGCGGTCGCAACGGAATCGCCAGGTGTCCAGCTACCGCGGTGGCCTTCAGCTCCTCGGCCGCTTGATGCCGTATTGCTTGATGCGAGCGATCAGTGTCCCTCGCGAAATGCCAAGCAGCTTGGCCGCCTTCGACTGGTTGCCGGCGCAGTGGTCGAGTGCGTCGACGATGCGCTTGTGCTTCAGCATGCGAACGTCGTCGCGCAGACTCGACGGAAGCTGGGCGTTCGCGTCTGGATCGACCGACGCGGACCCGTGCACCGCAGGGTTCGTCTCCGTAGGCCGGAGGGAATGCCGCTTGGGCTGTGTCGAACGGCTGCCCAACCCGCCGGGAGCAGGCACCATGACGCCCGTGCTCCCCATGCGCTCCGGGAGGTGACACACGTCGATCGGTTGCCCCTCGCTGAGCAGAACTGCGCGCTCCACGACATTGCGGAGTTCGCGGATGTTGCCCGGCCACGCATAACCCAACAACGCCTGTTCGGCCGCAGCCGTGAACACCGGCTTCGCGCCGGGGCCAGCCACGTGTGCGGCGAACTTCCGCGCCAGCCCCAGAATCTCGTGGGTGCGCTCGCGCAGGGGCGGAACCACCAGCGTCTCTACGCTGAGCCGAAAGTACATGTCTTGCCGGAACCTGCAGCGCCTGATTTCCTCTTCCAGGTTGCGATTCGTTGCCGCGATGAACCGCACGTCGATCGGGTGGGACCGAAGCCCACCGACCGGGGTGACCCGGCGTTCCTCGACCACGCGAAGCAGCTTCGCCTGCATGTTGAGCGACAGCTCCCCGACCTCGTCCAGAAAGACCGTCCCGCCTTCAGCAGTGTCGAGCAATCCCACCTTCGCCGTCTGCGCTCCCGTGAATGCTCCGCGTGTGTGGCCGAACAATTCGCTCTCCGCCAACGACTCGGTCAGAGCCGCACAGTTCAGCCGCAGAAACGTCTTCTCTCGACGCGGCGACATGCGATGGATGGCCTCCGCCATCACTTCCTTACCAACGCCCGTCTCCCCAAGAATGAGTACGCTGAGCTGTGTGGACGCGACCCGCCGCGCGAGCATATCGAGCCCCGCAAGCGCGCTCTTCGTCGCCGGCTCCACGCCAGGCAGCACGTCATGCACGACCTCATGTACGCGTGCAATGAGGTCACCGGCGGTGCGCCCATCCCTGGGATAGCGGGCCAACCCGAGCCTCGCACCGGTGCCGTCATCCCGCAACATCCGGTCCAGGCGACTCGTCACCTTGACGACATCCTGCTCCTCGATGTCGACGAGCACCTCGTACTCGCCAGGGGCATACAGAGCGACGACATCCTGGGCGCGCAACGTGCGGTGCAGCGCCGCCTCGGTCCTGTCCTTGTCCGCAGCCCGGCCTACACACACCTGCAGCACACAGAAGGTTCCGCCATGCCTTGCACGCTTGGCGCACTCCTCTTCCAGACGCGCTTCGAAGTAGTCGTGCGTGAGCACGCTGCGCGGCGCCAGCACCGCCAGTCGCTGGAGCACCAGGCTCACCGAGCCGACCCGGGTCACGTCACCAGGCTTCACCCGCGCTGGCACGTGCGCCGTGATCGCCTGCCCGGCCACGCTCGTTCCGTTCGTGCTCCCCAGGTCCTCCACCCATGCTTCGTCGCCCAACACGAGCCTCACATACTCGCGTGAGACGGAGTCGTGATCGATGCAAGCGTGGTTCCCTTGCGACCTGCCGACCGTGACCTCCCGACCCTCAGGCAGCTCGCACGTCGTGATGCTGTCGTCCTTGCAATCGACCATCAGCCAGCGGTCGCGGCCGAGCACGAACCGCCGACCCACCGTGCATGCCTGCCGTCCTTTCCGCGTCTCGTCGTCGAGTGGGTTACGGGCGCTCCCCGGCACTCATGGCGCGCATGCTACAACAGAATCCAATCGTACCCAACGATGCCCGTCCGCCGGGCTCCATCCTGCTAGCCTCGGTCCGTGCGCGCGGACGAGGTCGACCAGCTCCCATGCAGGCAGGCCGTGCTTGCGGATACCGTCACCCTGGCGGCCACGACATCGCCCGGCCGCCCAGCACGTGCACGTGAATGTGAAATACGCTCTGCCCCGCATCGGGGCCGCTGTTGACCACGAGCCGGTAGCCCCGCGTGCCCAGGCCATGCTCCAGCGCCACCTTGCGCGCCACCAGAAGAAGCTTGCCGAGCAACGCCGCGTCACCTTCGTCAGCATCACTCAGCGACGCCATATGCTTTCGTGGAATGACGAGAAGGTGAGTCGGCGCTTGCGGGTGCGCGTCGCGCAACACCACCACGTCGTCGTCTTCGAACACGATCCTCGCGGGCAGATCATGCGCCGCAATGCGACAGAAGATGCACATCCGTCCCTCGCTTGCCCCCAGCTCCTGCCATCAAGGCATCGACGTCGATGCCGAACCGGGCGTCGAGGCTTCGCAACGCCTGCCGGACCCGCGCGCGATCCTCGTCCGCTACACACAGCACCCCCTCCTTGCGTGCCAGCATGCAGCGAAGCAGCGACGCCTCCAGCGGACCCAGCCATATCGACCGCTGGAGCGCCAGCGCTTCGTCCCGATACTGCAAGCGCAGCCCGTCGGCGTCCTGATCGACCTGCATCGACGTTGCCTCCGCGTCTATCATGCGTTCCACCAGTGTCCGCACCCTGCGCAGCATGGCGGCTCGGCGGTGCGCCGCTCGCGCGTCCGGCGCCGTGTATAGAAGGAAGTAGCGGTTGCGTGGAATGCTACACGGGTCCAGTGCCAGCGCGCACAGCAAGCCGTCAGGGCAGATTCCCTCGGCAAGTCGCCCAGGGGCTCGCGACCTCCTGCGCTTCACGGTCCTGCCTGCGGATGCGGCTCCGCCGACGCGCGCAGCATCGCCGCCTGATGGTGGGTCCGCAGCGCCGTGATGAGCTCGTCCAGATCGCCTTCCATGATGCGATCGAGCTTGTGCAGCGTCAGGCCGATGCGATGGTCCGTCACGCGATTCTGCGGGAAGTTGTACGTGCGGACCTTCTGCGCCCGCTCGCCCGACCCGACCATGCCGCGACGCTCCGCGCTCAGCTCCGCGTCGCGCTTCTCACGCTCGAGTTCTAGCAGACGGCTCTTGAGGATCTTGAGCGCCTTGGACTTGTTCTTGATCTGCGAGCGCTCATCCTGGCACTTCACGATGATGCCCGTCGGCAGGTGCGTGATCTGCACCGCGCTGTTCGTCGTGTTCACCCCCTGACCTCCAGGGCCGCCCGACGCCGCGATGTCGATCTTCAAGTCCTTGTCGTCGATCTGCACCTCGACGTCTTCGGCCTCGGGCAGCACCGCCACCGTGGCGGTCGACGTGTGAATGCGTCCCTGCGCCTCGGTGACGGGTACGCGCTGCACGCGGTGCACACCAGCTTCGAAGCGCAGACGCGAGTAGACCGCCTCGCCGCTGATCAGGGCGATGACTTCCTTGTAGCCGCCGGCAGACGCCTCGCTCAGGTTGAGGATCTCGACCTTCCACCGCTTCGTCTCGGCGTAGCGCAGGTACATGCGAAACAGGTCCGCAGCGAACAGGGCCGCCTCCTCGCCTCCCTCACCCCCTCGCACCTCCATGATCGTGTTGCGCTGGTCGTTCGGGTCGGGCGGTAGCAGAAGCAGCTCAAGCTCACTTTCGAGCTTCGTGAGTTGCGCCTCGAGCTCCGGCAGCTCGGCCTCCACCAACTCGCGCAGCTCCGGGTCCGACATCGACGCCCGGTCGTCAGCCAGCCGCTGCTCGGTCGACCGAAGCAACGTGTAGGCATCCACGATCGGCTGGACATACGCCCGCTCCTTGTTGAGCTTCTGCATTCGCGCGTAGTCCGCGATCACATCCGGCTCGCAAAGAAGCCGGTCGATCTCTTCCTTGCGCTGCACGAGCGCGTCGAGCTTCTCACGCGGTAGCATCGGACTCCCCGACAGGGGCGAAGGATCTGTCTTGCGCGTGCTGTCGCGCTTTCATCAGTTCGTCGAAGGTGCCGAACGTGGTGTCGACCTCGGGAGGCTCCTGGCCGGTCGGCGCCTGCTCGCGCCAGAGCGTCGCCCGCAGCGAAGCCAGCGCGATTTCGAGCTGCGAGTCGTCGGGTTCGATGGTGGTGATACCCTGCACGGCGAACCCGGGGTAGAGCGTGGCGCGCAACGGCCCCGTCAGGCAATAGCGCGCCGTCAGCCGCTGGATCTCGTACGTGATGGCGGCAATCACCGGCAAGAACGGAAGCTTCATCAGGAAGAAGATCACGTTCTCGGCGACCTTGCCGACCTCCATTCTGGGCAGGAGCGGCCCGATGGCCGTGAACACCAGGATCGACACGAACACCACCATGACCAGGAAGGTCGTGCCGCATCGCGGGTGCAGGCGCGACTTGGTGCGCGCGTTGGCGACCGTCAGCTCCTCGCCGGCCTCGTAGGTGGCGATCGCCTTGTGCTCGGCCCCGTGATACTGGAACACGCGCCTGATCTCCGGGATCCTGCGGATGGCCACCATGTAGCCCACCACGATGGCGAGCTTGAACGAGCCTGTGACGACCTGGAACAGCGGCGACCGGACATCGAGGTCGAGGTGCAACAGCTTGTTGACGCCCTCGGTGGCAGCCTGCGGCAGCGCCACGAACAGCAGCATGGCCGCGACGATCGCGACCCATGTGAACGAGCTTCGGCTGCGCGAGGGTTCAGGCGCCTGGGAGGGAGCGGTGTCCGCGGTGGCGAGGCCGACGATCCAGGCGGTCAACGTGCCGAGCACGCCCGGGCCCCCCGACCCCGCTCGGGGGGATACGGCTGGAGGCAGGGTGCCCTGCTCCTCGGCCTCCAGGTCGGCTTCGAATTTCTCCGCAGAGTAGCGCAGCGATTGGGAGCCGAGCCGAAGCGCCTCGACGAGCGTGGCGACGCCGCGCAGCATCGGCCACGACCACACTCCGGTGCGCGCGTTGGGCATGGCGCGCTCGCGCACGGAGAGCGCGCCCCAGCGGCGCCTGACCACAATGGAAAAGGAGCGCGGGGAGCGCATCATCACGCCCTCGATGACCGCCTGCCCCCCGATGTAAGGGCGGGCGTCGCTCGCCGTCGGAGACCCGGTCGATGACATGTTCCAAGTCTGGGATCGGTTGTGGCGGATCGGAAGGGCGCGTCGACCACGCTCCGGAAGCCTACGAAGACTCCTTCGCGGCGTACTTGCGACGGAAGCGCTCGACACGGCCCTGCGTATCGACCAGCTTCATGCGGCCCGTGTAGAACGGGTGGCACGCGGCGCAAACGTCGACCGAAAAGTCGCCGTGCGTGGAGCGGGTATCGTAGACCGCGCCGCAAGCACAGGTGATCCTGGCGGGCACGTACTTGGGGTGAATCTTGTCCTTCATTGCGACCTCACGGCCTCGAGCTACGAGGCACTTCCTTGCGGAACGATTCCGAATCGGCATTCGGAAGGCTGCGCAGCATACGCGGCAGACGCTGCCTTCGCAAGCCCATCGCCGCCGGTACACGAAAAAAATGTCCAGCGCCAGGCCCTCTCCACCCCGCAGCAACAGGGACACCACCAGGCCCCGTTCGACGGGGCGAGCCCCCCGACCGCGCGCTCCGGTTACTGGCCTGCCGCCCCATGGCGCGCTAGGTAGCGTTCATGCCTGATCGCATCTCCCGTCGCGAAGCCCTGAGCCGCGTCGGCGCCGCCGCCGGTACCCTCGCCGCAGCGGCCGCCGTGGGCCTGTGGCGCTGGGACCGCCACGCCCACGCCCAGGTCCGCGACTCCTCCACCCGACAGGTGCGCGATTTCCGTGTCTCCAGCGCTCCAGACCAGCCCGACTTCGTCGTCGCCACCGGTACCTCCGACGCCGCCGCGCTGACCGACAAAGCACTCGCCGCCATGGGGGGCATGGCCAGGTTCATCAGCCGCGGTGACGTCGTCGCTATCAAGCCCAACATCGGCTGGGACCGAACCCCTTCCCAGGCGGCCAACACCCACCCCGATGTCGTCGCTGCCCTGGTCAAGGCCGCACTCGACGCTGGTGCCAAGCGTGTCGTCGTCACCGACAACTCCTGCAACGAGCCCCAACGTTCGTTCCAGCGGTCGGGCATCTTGGAGAAGGCCGCCGCCGTCGGAGCCCAGGTGGTCCTCCCCGCCGACAACCACCTGCGCACCACCCGCCTGCACGGCGAGCTGCTCGACGAGTGGCCCATCCTCGTGCCCATCCTCGAGGCCGACAAGGTCATCAACGTGCCCATCGTCAAGCACCACGGCCTCGCCAGGCTCACCTGCGCCATGAAAAACTGGTACGGCCTGCTCGGCGGCCGACGCAACCGGCTCCACCAGGACATCGACACCTCCATCGCCGACCTCGCCACGTTCATGCGTCCTACCTTGACGGTCGTCGACGCCACCCGCGTGCTGTACCGCAACGGCCCTCAGGGCGGAAACCTGGCCGATACCCGTCAACTCGACACCGTCGTCGCCAGCCTCGACCAGGTCGCCGCCGACGCCTACTCCTGCACGCTGATCAACCAGAAGCCGGACGACATCGGGTACCTGAAGATCGCCCAGCGCCGCGGCCTGGGCACGATGGACTGGGCCAGCCTCAAGGTCCGGCAGGTGTGACGACGACGGCCCTCGACGCGCAGAAGGTTCCATTGCGCGGCCGTAGCGCCTAACCTGTCGCGCCCAACGCGATCGACATGCCATCCGAACAGTTGCCATCCACGCACAAGGAAAAGGGCCGCGACAAGCCACCAGGCAGGAAACCGCCCGGGTCCGGCCTTCCACCTCGACGCAGCATCCGCATCCTGCGGTGGGCCCGTCGCGTCACCCAGACCGCCACACTGGGTCTGTTCCTGTTCTTCCTCACGCAGACCACCTTCCGCGGGTCCTTCAGCGCTTCCGCCGACGTGCCGGTGCGCCTTGCCTTTCCGGTCGAGTTGTTCTTCCTCATCAACCCGTACGCAGCCCTGGTGACGTTGCTGACGTCGCACACGGTGTACCGGGGGCTGCTCTGGGCGCTCGCCACGGTCGCGGTGACGCTGATCTTCGGACGCGCGTTCTGCGGTTGGGTGTGCCCCTTCGGAACGCTGCACCACTTTTTCGGCTGGGTGCTGCCGTCGCGCAAGAACAAGGGGGCGGCCCGGGTCGCCGCGAACCGGACCCACCCCGTCCGACAGCGCGTCAAGTACTACCTGCTCTACGCTTTCCTCGGCGCAGCCGCAGTGGGCAGCGCCTTCGGCGGCACCTTCGACCCGATCGCCCTCGCCGTGCGCGGCCTCGGTCTGTCGGTCCTCCCCGGCTTGCAGTACACCGTCGGCGCCGCGCTGCGCCTCCTGGCCGACTCCAACGTACGGGTGCTGCAAGGCGTGGCCGACGTCGCCCAGTTCGTGCTCTCCAGAACCCTGTGGCAAGCTTCGCAGTTCCACTACCACGACGGCTGGATCCTCGGCGTCGCCTTCGTGGCGCTCGTGGTTCTCAACCGGTTCATCCCTCGCTTCTGGTGCCGGGTGCTGTGCCCGCTGGGCGCTCTGCTGGGCGTGACCGCACGCCACGCCCTGGTCGGGATGGAAAAGGACCACGCCCGCTGCACCAACTGCAACCTGTGCCTGGTCCACTGCCAGGGCGCCGACAGCCCACAAGGCGGCGTGACGTGGCGGCAGGACGAGTGCCATGTATGCCTCAATTGCGAGAATGCCTGCCCGGAAGGTGTCATCCGATTCCGGTTCCTGCCGAGCCGCGAGAGCACCACGACCAGGCCCGACACGCAGCGCCGCACCACGCTGGCGAGCGTGGCCGCGGGCGCGGCCATGGTGCCGCTGGCTCGCTCGGCCGACTCGCTCGACGTCAACTACGAACCCAGGCTGATCCGTCCGCCCGGCGCCGTGGAAGAGCGGGAGTTTCTCGCCCGATGCATCCGCTGCGGCGAGTGCATGAAGGTCTGCCCCAATAATGCGCTGCATCCGGCCCTGCTGGAAGCAGGGATAGAAGGTATTTGGACGCCCATCCTCATCCCTCGCATCGGCTATTGCGAGCATTCATGCGTTCTTTGCGGACAGGTGTGCCCGACCGGCGCCATCCGCCGGCTGACCGAGAAGGAGAAGACCGGCGTCGACCAGCCCCCGGTGCGCATGGGAACCGCGTTCTACGACTACGGACGTTGCCTGCCCTGGGCCATGCAGACGCCGTGCATCGTCTGCGAGGAGTTCTGCCCCACCTCGCCCAAGGCCATCTGGACCGAGCAGGTGGAGGTTCCTCTGCGCGAGAGCAAGCCCGCACCCGACGGCGGCGCACCCGCCATGAAAACTGTCAAGCTCCAACGCCCCCACGTCGACCCTTCGCTCTGCATCGGCTGCGGTGCGTGCGAGAAGGTCTGCCCGGTCCAGGACCGCCCCGCCATCTATGTCACCAGCGTGGGCGAGTCGCGATCGCGAACCAACGTCATCCTGCTCGACCGCAAGCCCTCCTGATCCGGCGCCGAACGCTCCACGCGCCCGCTACCATCATCGCCACGAGCGCCGGTCCGCAGCGCCCGACATCACGCGCCCGCAAACCGCCGCAGCGACCGCCGGCGCTTGCCTCCGTGCTATGGCCCATGCTCAAGTCCCCCCGCGATGACATCCCCCGGCCGCACCCCACCCCAGCCCGCTACCTCCCTCGAAGACCTCTACTTCGGCTCCGTGCCCGCCAAGATCGAGGTGGCCGCCAGGCTGCTGCGGTCATGCGCTCACCTCGTTGCGCAAGACACCGTCTGTAGACCCCTCTTCGCAAAGCTGGCTGCCGCCACGCAGGCGCTGCACTCCCTCCAGTCCGCATCCGGCATGACGGCGCAGTGTGCCGCCTGCGGTCGGCGAGCCGATGGCGGCTGCTGTGGGGCATGGGTAGCCGACCAGGCCGATGCCATGCTGCTATTCGTCAATGCGCTGCTGGGCTGGCAGCCCATACGGCTGCCGGACCAACGATCGACGTGCGCATTCCTCGGCCCGGACGGCTGCTCGTTGCAGTTCAAACCGTTCTTGTGTCAGGACTATGACTGTCATGCGCTGAACGACATTGTCCATGGCCCGGACGGCCCTGGCATACGACGCCTTCGGGCAGCCTGCGCCGCGCACTACCTGGCGCTCGAACAGCACATCCTGTCCGTGCTCGGCCAGGCCGGATGGCTGGTCCACGGTTGACGTCACGAACCTTCATCATCTCCAGGATCCGTTGGCTAGATTCTTGCTGCCAGGCGGGCAACATGGGCTTCGACCTGTTCGACATGGTCTGGTTCGGCAACCTGTCCGACGAGGCCGCACGGGAAACTGCTGCCGTCAGCAAGGCGGCGTCGGTCGCCCGCGTCCACGGCTTGCGATTGTTCCCGGCTACGGCGCGTCGCGTGCTCCAGCTTACGACCGAGCGCTCGACCGACCTCGCGGAGCTGGCGCGCGTCGTCGCCTCCGACCCAGCCCTGGCGGCCACCACCCTGCACCTCGCCAACGCCATCACGCTGGCGGAGGCCCGCACGTGCTCGTCCATCGAGCAGGGCGTGGAGATCGTCGGGCCGCGTCGCCTGCGACACATGACCCTGTCTGCGGTGCGCTGCGGCGGGCTCGCCGACGACGCCCGCACCTGCCGGATCATCGCGCACAGCGCGACCGTGGCCGAGGTGTGCCGCGAGCTGGCTCGCCCGCTCCGCCTCCCGCCAGAGGAGATGTACGCTTGCGGGTTGCTGCACGACCTGGGCAAGCTGATGCTGTTGCATGCCGAAGGACCAGGCTACGCATCGCTGCTCGACCGTTACGACGAAGGGGACGGCGCGCTTCACGTTCAGGAGCGGGAGCGCTTCGGCTTCGACCATGGCACCGTCGCCGGGCAGCTTCTGGCAGACTGGCTCCTTCCACCGGGGATCGTGCGCGCCGTCGGATCTCACCACGGAGTCGCCGCCACGTCGAGGCGCGACGCCGGCGACCGCGTGCTGCTGCTCAATCTTGCCGACCGCCTCGCCCGGTCGGCCGGTCCCCATCCGGACGCCGACTTCTTCGAACGCCACGCCGAGTCGCAAGAGGCCGTGACCCTGGGCTTGACCGCGGCCATGCTTCTCGCCGTCTGGCCTGGTGCGTCAGCACCGCCGCTGATGCCTACCGATCCGCCATCGTGCCGTATGCCCAGCATCCCGCCGCTACGATCCAGGCGACCGTCCCGGCGAAGCGGGGACAACCCCTGCGACCAACCTTGCGCCATCTGCGGGGAGCCCAGCCTCGCGGCGTCGTGCCCCCGTTGCGGGTCGTTGCTCTGCTCCGCACACGAGCCCCGCCGTACGTCCTGGTGCATCCGGTGCGAGAACGAGTTCCAGCGCAAGCATGGGCCGGTCGCCCATACCGGCCTGGTCCTGGGCGTCCTGACCGTCGTGACCGCCGCGCTGGGGACAGCCGCGGCGCTGGGGGGAGCCCCCTCGACCTTCACGGGCGCGTTCCTCGTCGCTTCGCTGGTGGTGTCGTTCGTTTCGACCGGCTGGCTTCGCTGGAGCCTGCGCGCGCGATTCCTGCGTGAACGCTCGGACCACGGCGTCGCGACGCCCGATGCCCGACCGTCGCGCGCCCCGACCGTCAAGGACTCGTCGGTCGCCGTGTGCGGCTGATGACGCCACCGCATCGCCTCATCCGAACCCGTCGACCACGCAGCGACTCGCCTCGACCGCCGCCGCTACGTGCTTGTCGGGGCCGTCGTCGCTTTGTTGAGCGGCTTGCGCCATGGCGCTAGAAGAGGCCAGTCGAGAGCCACGCTCCAAGAACGAATGCGCGCCCCTGCCTGGACCTTGTCGGTTCTGCTCGTCGCCCTGGCCGCGAACGCGTCGGCCACCGCCCCGGCCGACCCACCCGCGCCGCGACCGTCCCATGAGACGGTGCGGGTCCCGCACGACCTTCCAGCCTACGTGCTGCCCGCGCGGTCGCGGTCCGAGCAGGTCATCGTGTACCTGCACGGCCGCTGCGGCAACCCGCTGGCCGGCATCGAGGCATTCGGAGAGGCCGTCTCGGCCCTCGCCACCACCATCTCCGTGCAGGCAGACATCCCCTGCCGGAAGAACCCGCGGCTGCGACGCTGGGGAACCGACCTGCGACACATCGAGCAGCGCATCCGGGCGGCCGTGCAAGCCGCGGCCGAAGCCCAGGGGCGGACGCTGGATTCCTCGGCCATGACCATCATCGGGTACTCGGAGGGAGCGCTTCGGGCCGAGTCTCTCGCCAAGCGGTTTCCCGACGAGTTTCCCCGGGTCGTGCTGATTGCCAGCCCGGTACGCCCCACACCCGACGGGTTCCTCGCGGAGCACTCCGTTGCGACCCTGGTGGGGACGCTGGATGCGCAAGGGCCGATGCGGGAGGGGACACGGTTGTTGCGAGAAGCAGGGCTGCGGGTGCGATTCTTCGCCTTGCCGGGCGCCCGCCACGGGCAGTATGGCTCACAAGGTAATCGGGTGCTCGCCGAGGTGCTCGACTGGCTCCGCGGCGGGGCAGGGGACGACGCCGCGGCCCCGTGATGGTTCCAGGGGCTACGTCGCAATCGGGACCGACCCGCAATCCCTGCTGCCAGCCCGCCGTGCGCCTCTGGCGACCGTCGTCTGAGTCGCGCGCGAGGAGCCCGTGCCGTCCTGATGCTGTACGCGGTCGGTCGGCTTCCCAAGGAGCCAAAGACGGTCGCACCGGTCCACCATCCATCCGGCGAACACGACCCATCGCCGACGTCGCGCAGACCCGCCGTCGGCGTGCGCCGGGCGGCCAGAGGGAACGGGTGAATGCGCAACAGGGAGGCACGGGACGCGAACGGCTGGCGGGCGGCGCCGTGGGGGCGACGCTACCCGCAGACAGGAGCTGACCCAGGCCGGAAGCGGGCAGACGTGCGGCTTCGAAGCCGCGTCCAACGGAAAGCAGCCTCCGAACGCAAGGGTCAGGGGCGACGTGCCAGGGCATGACGGAGCATGGGGATTCGTTCTGGCGCATCGATCCGGCTCCACCGCCAGTGGAATCCCGCTCCCACCGACGTAGCAAGTCAATTCGCGGGGCGCCGTACCACGTACCGCGCGTTCGAAAGACCGAGTCGGGCACCGGAGTGGGCCTGTCCAGCGGTTCGAAGGACCGGGGCGCGCGACGGAATCGTGCATTGCGCATCCTCGCCGATGCAGGTCGGGCGTCGGAGTGGACCCCCCCGAAGTTGCGAAAGGTCGATCCGGACGTCGGCGTGGACACGCCCAAGCCTTGGTATGTGGTGCTCCGACGTCCAACATGGCGGTCCAAAGGGCAGGGGGCCGCCGCTGCGGTGTCTGCCCGTCGAACCGAAGCGGCGGTATGTGGTATCGAGATGGCGCTCGCTGCGGTCGAAGGGGCAGAAAGGGCCTGGGACGATACAGACCCGTACGAGTCGGCGTTGCCCCCTGCGCCATCGAGCCGATGCGCTGCATCGGAATACCGATGGGTCGGGCGCTGGCGGCGGACAGCGCGCGGTTCATGAGCGGGGCCGAGTGCGCCGGTCGAGGAGATGCAGCGTGGCGGACCCAGGGGAAGATGATGTGCGGGCTATTGCGATGCGCTTCGAGCGGCGCTGGTGCTGTGCGAGGCCGATCTGGAGGTCAAGCAGGTCCAGGACGACGAGGAGCAGGAGCAACCTCCCGGGAGCGGAACGCAGCCCCCAAGGCGGCATGTCGTCTGCCGCCCTCGCCACGCCCCGCCGGCCGACACCCCGGCGCTACAGCAACCGCCCGTTGGAGAACACCATCGACGCGCCGGCTTCGCGAATCCGCTGCCGCGCGTCCAGGTTCGCCTGGAACCCGAAAAACACCACCCGCACGTCGTCGCACCCCACCACCCCCCGAAGCCGCTCGGCAAGCTGCAGGAACGCATCGACCTCGCGCGCCGTCAGCCTCGCGTTCACCTCGCCCAGCACCACCACGTTCGCCTCCCCGATGGTGCCGCGCAGCACCAGGTCCACGTCCACCTCGCGACCGTCGACCAGGAAGCTGTCTCGGCCGCAGTCGGACACCTGCATGCCCCAGGCTTCGCTGAGTACATAGGGCAGGGTCTCGATGGCGAGGTCTTCGAGCGAACCACCAAGCTTGTCGGACAGGCCGCCGACCTGACGGGCCAGAAGCTGCAGGGCGTGTTCGGTTTTTTGCTGGGCCTGGGCGAGCTGTTCGACACGCTGTTCGGTGCGCCGCTGCGCCTGGGTAAGCTTGCGTTGTTCTTCGGCGAGTTGTTCGACACGCTGTTCGGTCCGCTGCTGTGCTTGGGCGAGTTGTTCCACCCGCTCTTCGGTCCGCTGCTGTGCTTGGGCGAGTTGTTCCACCCGCTCTTCGGTCCGCTGCTGCGCCTCGGCGAGTTCTCGTTGCGCCTGCGCCAGCTCCCGCACCTCGCCCCGCAGTGCGCTCATCTCGTCGAAGAAACGGTGTTGCAGCCCTATCGCGTCGGCCAGCACGTTCGTCAGCACCCGGGCCTGCTCGGGCGGAAACACTCCTTCGATCTCCGCTCGCATGGTGGCCAGGCTCGAGGCGCTCATGCGTCGAGTCTACAAGCGGCAGAGGCGTTTGCAAGCTGGCGTACGCCCTCCGATGGACCGCTTGCTTGGATGGGCCTCGGTTCTGTACGATGCGATGCGCTGTCGTCGGGGATGGTGCAGTGCTCTTCTCGCCAGGAGGCGCCACATGGGTAGGTACGATCACATCGGCTTGACACTCGATGAGTCTCTCTCCGGCTGGGTCGGTGTCGGAAAGACCGACCCGGTCGAGGGCAAGCACTACGGGCAGGTGCAAGGCACGACGCTCGAGATGCGGTCGCACATCACGATCGACAACTTGGCGCGCTTCCTGGAGCAGCCCGACCACGCCTGCAAACTCGACGGCACGGTCACGTTCGGGCCCCTCGGCGTCGACATGCAGATGCTCGATGGCGTCTTCAATGTGTTCGTGGTGGACCCGCGCACGGGCGAGCGTCGTATGGTCTACGAGACGAAGATCGTTTCGAGCCTGGGCAAAAGGTACTTTCTTCGGGGTGTCAAGCACATTCACGACGATCCGGGGTTCGACGTGCTCGACGACATGACGACCCTGTTTACGACAATCTGCGAAGGGGAGGATGACCAGGGGCCGGTCTTCGGGGCCGGGCAACTCCACTTCAAGCTGCTGAACGCGCCGGCCATGCTGGCGTCGATGAAGGTCACGGGCAACCCCCACTTCGGTCAGGCGCTGGGCGCCAAGGTAGCGTTTCTTTCGTTTTGCTACGGTGCGCTGCGAGACACGTATCTCGCCGACGTCAATCCGCTCTATGACGCTTCCTACCAGAACGTGGTGCTGTCCGGCAGTGTGGTCGACGGCACCCATGCCATACAGCCGTTTTTTCTCGTGACGGGGATTCATACGAAAGACTTCCCCTGGGGTGACGGCGAGTCGTTCGGTGACGTGCTGCTGGTGGTGGGTGATCCGGCAGGAGCCCCACGTACCTATGCGATGACCGACCGGCGGCTCGTCCACCACACGGTCGATATCGAGGGAGGCACGATCGACTACGACGGACCGATCTACGACATAACGGGGCTTGCGTCCGTGTCGTTCCACGAATTGCATGATCCCCACTGCACGATTCCTTCCGGCACGATCAAGGTCCACGCGACGTTCCGGCCGATCGTGCATCCGCTGGCGGCTTTCCCGTTCCGCGTCAACAGCTCGGTGCTCGACCGGCTGGCCTACCAGGTCCGCGAGACGCTGCGGCGCCTGCTGCCGAGCGAGCATCTGTTTGGATTCCAGATCGTGCCGAGCACGGTGACGCAGGTGACGGGCTCGATCGAGCTGGGCGTGGGGGGGCCGCCGCAGCATCTGGACGTGGTGACCGGGGCGACGACGGGGGAAGCGGAGGACACGACGATCCACAACATTCGCGAGCCCACGCTGCTGTATGGCTACATCTGTGCGATCCGTCGGGCGGCCGGGGCGGCGCGTGTGCAGTTCCACACAGGCAGTTTGCGCAACGAACGCGAGTATTGGGGGAAAGATCGCGTGGATTCCCTGTTCGGCGCGGCGATCTCCCGCTTTGCCTCCAAGCAACTCGATATCGCGCCGGGCGGCGTGACGGTGACCAACCTGGCCGAGCCACCGGACAGCGGTCCTCCCCACAAGCTGTTCGAGCGCGTGGGCGCACCGATCATCGATGTGCGAAACGATCATTTCCCCACGGCCGTGTTCCATCGGCGCGTGATCTGTGTGCAGGATCCGTCCGGCGAAGTGTGCCTCGGCCTCGAAGAGGCAATGGATACCCTGCGCCGCGAGCCCATCGACTCCGCGCGCAAAGCCACCGTCGCGTCCATCCGCGGCGACAGCAAGTTCGATGCACTCTTGGATGCGCTCGAAAAGAGCGACTTCTGGGGCACCATCGACCGGGCCCGCGCTGCCTCCGGAAAGCAGCCCTCCGAGTTCGCCGTCGTCATCAAACCCAACTTCATGTTCGCTTACAACAAGCGCGATCACTCGACCTACACCGACCCGGAGCTGGTCGAGGCGCTCGTGGATGCGCTCCATGCGAAGGGATACACGAACATCGCAGTCGTGGAAGCCCAGAGCACCTACGGCGAGTACTTCTACAACCGGAGCGTGGTCGACGTGGCCACGTACCTCGGATATGCCAAGGACAGCCCGAAATACAAGCTGGTGGACCTGACCCTGGACGCCCGGGAAATGCGTCACTTCGGGCCGGCGCTCGGGTTTCACCCGGTGCCGGTCACCTGGCGCGACGCCGATTTTCGGATCTCCTTCGCCAAGAACAAGACCCACTCCTATGCGTTCTACACGCTGACAATCAAGAACGTGTACGGGTCGCTGGCGCTGGGCAACAAGTACAAGGAGTATCACTGCGACCGGGACATCTACGCAACGACCATCGAGTACTTGCAAGCTTTCCCGGTGCATTTCGGGATCATCGACGCCTGGCTGAGCGCGGACGGACCTTTTGGGATCTTTGCGGACTCGGAGCCGAACCCGACGCACACCATCATCGCGGGCGCGGACCTGGTCGCGGTGGACTGGGTCGGCGCGAGCAAGATGGGCATCGACCCCAAGATCAGCAGGCACATGAAGGAGGCCTTGAAGGCGTTCGGCAAGCCCGAGCTGACGGTGGTCGGCGACCCGACGCTTTATCATCCGTGGCTGAACGTGCCCATGGCGCTCTCGATGGTGGCGAATTTTGGGTTGGATGCCAATCATTACTTCGGGAACCTGTTTTATATGTCTGCGGCATACATGGATTCGGTACAGTTCCCATTCAAACCCGAATCCGGTTTGATCAGGGCTGTCCGCTCGGCCCTGGAGCCGCTCCAGCAGGTCTTCTTTCTGGCACCCGACGGCCACCGGACGCGCGCGAACCGGGCGTTCGGCAAGGTGCTGCGCTGGCTCGCCCAGTAGCCGGTCAGGGAGCGAGCGCGTGCCTCGCGGACGGCTCGAACCCCGGCGCGAGCATGTCCGTCCATCTCTCGACGTCGACGATCCCCTCCGAGCGCATGAATTCGGTCGCTGCCTCGGCGCGGTCCACGTCGGACGGTTTCGCGCAACCGAGGTTTCCGAGGCGTCGAGCCGCGGCGGCGGCATACATGGCCATGTCGAGCGCTTCGAACATCGAGACAGCCTTGCGCAGCCTGGATGCGCAGCTCGGTTCGTCGCCCCGGAGCCGGTCCACCGCCGCCATCAATAGCTCCACGAAGGCCGGCGCAAGGGGCGAATTACGGTTCCGTAGCCAGCGGACGTCCGCGGCCACCCGCGACAGATAGCGGTCGCGGCCAGCAGGATCCTGGCAGGCCGCCGCCAGAGCGCATCGCGCCCGCAGGTGTCCCGTCTCCACGGAGACTGTTATCACCTCGAGCAGCAACGAGCTCCTGAGCCCCGCCCAAACCTCCTGGATCCTGCGCAAACCGCCCACGCCATCGCCCTCGTACAAGTCGATCTGGCCCGTGGCATACATCGCGTAGTAGTGCTGCGCGTGAAAGTCGCGATAGGCCCACAGGCTGTTCGCCTCGCGAACCGCTTCACGCGCTCCGGCGACGTCGTCGTCCGCCAGCCACGCCAGGTTGCTCTGGAACAATCGCAGGTCCGCCGCCGAGTACAGGTCACCACGGTCGTTGGCCGTGCGGTACTGCGATCGAACTCGGTGCGATGCCTCGCGGATACGCCCCATCCACATGAGGGACCAGATCGCGTAGTGACGCATCGTGGTACGCTCCCACGAAACGCCGCTGCAGAGGGCGAACTGACGGTACACTCGGTCGGCCTTCTCCAAGCAATCCTTGAATCGCCCCTCGTAGTATGCCACCCCGGCGGCTCCGAACTCCGCATAAGTAATGGAGTAGGTGTCGCCGAGCTTGCTCGCGAGCGCCGCCGACGCCTGGAGCAGCTTTTCGTACTGCTTGCGGTCCTTGCGCGCGGCTGCCGCGAGAAACGCGGCCTCCAGCGCCAAGCCGCGCGCGATGCGGGAGGGCTCGCCCGCAGCCAGCGCCAGTAGCAGCGTGCGCGCTTGCATGTAGGCGCCGCGGACAGCGTCCACGTTGGACAGCCCGGTCGCGAGGGCCCAGCCGATGTCGACCCGCCGCAACGCTTCCGGGTCGTAGTCGTAGCGACCACGGAATCCGAATCCCCGGATTCGCAGCCAGGCGCGGTACGCCAACAGCAACACCGCGGCGAGCCACCTGTTCCGCGGCAGCCACAGGCCCGCAGGGGTGAGCATGTTCTCCAGCAGCGCCAACCCTTTTTCGATCTGTCCCACGCGAAGCGCTTGCTCCGCTGCCTTGCGTCGCAGGTCGAGCGCTTCGGAGGCTTCAGACTCGGGCAGCGCAGCCTCATACAGCATGACGGCCTCCGCCCCGTGACCCGCGTCGGCAAGCGCATCGGCCAGCTTGAGCCGTATGGCGTGCGCGTCGCGTTCCGGATCGATCTCCAGCGCCGAGCGATACAGGTCCGCCGCGCGCCCGAATGCCAGGGCGTTCCTGGCCCGGTCCGCCGCGGCGATCGCGTACCCCCACGCAGCGTCCTTGTTGCCCGCGGCCCGATGGTGAACCATCAAAGCCTCCGGGTCGGCCCGACCACAACCCTCCAGCGCCGCCGCCAGCGCCTTGTGCATCGTCAACCGTGTCGTGGCGTCTAGCCGCGCCGTAACCACTTCGCGGATCCGATCGTGATAGGGCTCGATGAGATCGGACGACCGCATGCCCTGCACGCGGACCAGGCGCTGCATGCGCAACGTGTCGAGCGATGCGTGTAGCTGATCACCAACGCACGCGGCGGATCTCGCCACGCCGAGTTCGATGGACCGGCCGGCCAGCGCAACCGCGAACAATAGCTGCTGCGCAGCCGGCGCCAGCATGCCGACGTGCTCCCACAGCACATCGTCGAGCCTGACGCCCGTGGACCCGCCCAATTGGCGGACACCGGCGCGGGCTGCGTGGCGGACGAGCTGCATCAGGAACAGTGGGCTGCCCCCCGACTCCTCTGCTAATCCCTCCGGCGGATGGCTCTCCCGGGCGCTCTCTTTCCCCGCCAGCAGCATCGCAAGTCGGTTGCAATCGGAGGGCCGCAGTGGCCCCACCTCGATGTCATGGTGTGGATACCGGGCGCCACGCAGCGAGGTGCTCAACACCTGAAGCATGCGGCTGGTCTCGCTGTCTTCCGCGCGATAACTCACGATGAGCAGCAGCCTCGGCGCGTCGGGCGGTTGAAGCAGATCCACCAGGAACGCGGCGCTGTCTTCGTCGCCCCATTGCAAGTCGTCGATCCACAACACCAGCGGGACACGCTCCGCCAGCCGCTGGAGCATGGTCCGCAACGCTGCGAATGCCGCCCGTCGCACCTCGTGCGGATCCACGGCGCCGCCGTCGTCGGTCGACGTCTCCTCGGCGATGAGACGCACACGACGCAGCACCGGGAACAGTCGTGTGAGATGGGCCAGGCCGGCGGGAAGCAGGGCCGAAACCTGATCTTCACCCAGCGACATCAACCGCTGCGTGAGGGCGTCGACCAGCGAATCCAGCGCCTTGTACGGCACGGACTCGCACTCGAAGCACCGCCCCATGAGCGCCACGACTCTGCGGCTACGACACAAGTCGTCGATAAAGAACCGCACCAGCGCGCTCTTGCCCATGCCCGAACGCCCCACCACGCGAAGCATCGCGCCCTGGCCGTCCGTCACGCCGCGAAACATCTCGGTCATCAGCTGGAGCTGCACCTCCCGCCCCACGAGGAATTCGGCCGGCTGCCGCGTCAGAAACGACGACGATGGATCACTGTCGCGTCGAGCCGGATCGCTCTCCAAGCCGCCGTCGACCAGGATGGTGGGCCCACTGCGCAGAGCGACGCGCAGATCCTCGAGGGTGGGTCGGTCGTCGGGATCGCGCATAAGCAGCCAGGCGCTCAGTCGGGCAAGATCCTGCAACGAGCGGGGAACCAGCGGCTCGGGATTCACCGGATCGCACGTCTGCTTGCGCAGCAGCATCGCCATCGGTGTACCCTCGAAAGGTAGCTGGCCTACCAGCGCCTCGTAGAGCATCACGCCCACCGAATACCAGTCCGACCCCGGGCACTCGCCCTGCCCAGCCGCAGCCTCCGGCGACATGTACGCCGGCGTTCCAACCACCTCCAACGCGCCGTCCACGCTCCGCTTCTCGGCTTCGATGTCGTCGAGCAACCCGAAGTCCAACACCACCACGCGGCCGTCTTCGCGGACCAGCACGTTCTGTGGCTTGATGTCACGGTGCAGCTTGCCCGCGGCATGCAGCGCCGCCACCGCCTCGACAAGCTGCGGCAAGCTCGACCGCAAGCGCAGCTCGTCCACCGCAGTTCCGTACGTGATGGCCTCCGGCGACGCCGCCAGAAGCGCGTCCTCCGGCGTCAGGGTCGGTGCTTCCCGGGAATAGCCCAGCCCCGGTCGAACGTAGTCGATGAAGCTCACGCCCTTTACCAGGTCCATGGTGAAGAACCAGCGGTCCTCGTGACAGAAAAGCTCGTGCAGACGAACCAGGTTCGGATGGATGATGTCTGCCAGCTCCCGGAACTCGCGCTTGAACCGGAACAACGAGTTCGCGTCGAGCCGCTCGAGAGACTTGAGCGCTACCCGACACTGCTGCTCCCGGTCGTACACCTCGTAGACATTGCCGAAGGCTCCTTCGCCGAGCTTGCGATGCAGCACGAACCTCGACGGCAACGACAGCGATGGCTGGCGGAAGTCGGTCATCACGGCAGACCTCGCCTGCCTTCCCGCCTGGCGAAACCTGGCCGGAAAGCGCTCCCCCCAGCAGCACAAGCAAGCTCGGGTCTGCTCAAGCGCATCGGACAATCACCCGCCGACACTCTACACGATGGCACTGCGGCAGTCCATGGAACCGCAGCGCGTAGTTGCGACGCAATCGGGGTGGAACGCGGGTCGAAGTGTTCTTCCGACGGGTGACGGCCCCCAAGCGTCGATGCAGTCGCCGTCAGGCAAGGCAAACGGCACGTCACCCAAGGCTCGATACTCGCCACGACCGGTCGCCGCACCCGTACACTGCGCCCGCCCGTGCTACCATCCCGGTCCCTTTCTGTGCTTGGAGTGCCTCATGAAACGCGACGAGATGCTCGCACGCATCGAGGACCATCCCGGTCCCTGGGACATGATCTTCATCGGCGGAGGCGCTACCGGCGTCGCCGGCGCGCTCGACGCTGCTTCGCGCGGCTATGACGTGCTCCTGATCGAGCAGTCTGATTTCGGCAAGGCGACGAGCAGCCGCAGTACGAAACTCGTCCACGGAGGTGTGAGGTACCTGCAACAGGGCAACCTGCCGCTGGTCATGGAAGCGCTCAGGGAACGAGGGATCATGCGTCAGAACGCTCCGCATCTGGTGCATGACATGGGGTTCGTGGTCCCGAACTACACGTGGTGGGAAGCACCCTTCTACGGTGTCGGCATGAAGGTCTACGACCTGCTCGCAGGACGCTACGGATTCGGGTTGAGCCGCGTGCTGAGCATCCAGGAAACCTGCGAGCGCATCCCGACCATCCAACTCGAAGGGCTCCGTGGCGGCGTGGCCTACTATGACGGCCAGTTCGATGATGCTCGCATGCTCGTGAACATGGCCCAGACCGCTGCAGAGCAAGGCGCGACGCTGGTGAACTACTGCCGTGCTCATGCCCTCCTGAAGAACGCCGACGGGTTGGTCTACGGCGTGGTGGCGGTAGACCAGGAAAGTGGTCGCGAGTTGGAGCTGCACGCCAAGGTCGTCATCAACAGTACCGGACCTTTCGCCGACATCGTCCGGCGTCTCGACGACCCCCAGGCCCCACGGATGATTGCCGGCAGCACCGGCGTGCACATTGTGCTCGACCGATCGTTCCTGCCCGGAAGCAACGCCATCATGGTGCCGCGAACGGCCGACGGACGCGTCCTGTTCGCAATCCCCTGGCACGACCGCGTCGTCATCGGCACCACCGACGTCCCCACCCAGGAAGTCGACCTGGAGCCATGGCCCACCCTCGAGGAGATCGACTTCATCCTCGAGAACGCACAGGGCTACCTGCAGCGTTCGCCGACACGCGACGACATCCTGAGCGTGTTCTCGGGGATCCGTCCGTTGGTCAAGTCGGCGGACGATGCCAACACGTCGCAGCTCAGCCGGGACCACACGATCGTGGTGGGGCGGAGCGGCATGATCACGATCGCGGGAGGCAAGTGGACGACTTGCCGGCACATGGCCGAAGACCTGGTCAACAATGCGGCGGTCGTGGCGAGCCTGCGCCACCAGCCCTGCGTCACCCAGCAGCTCCGCATTCATGGTTACCACCGAAGCGCGGGCAAGTTCGGCGCGCTCGCTCCCTACGGCTCCGACGCCATCTCCATCCAGGACCTCCAGCGCAGGATCCCCGAGTACCAGCGCAGACCCCACTTCCGGCTGCCCCTGACCGTCGGCCAGGTCGTCTGGGCCGTTCGCGAAGAGATGGCCAGGACCGTCGATGACGTCCTCGCGCGTCGCACCAGGAGCCTTCTTCTGGATGCGCGCGCGGCGATCGAGTGCGCTCCCGACGTCGCGCACGTGATGGCGATCGAACTGGGACGCGACCGCGCCTGGGAGGAGTCCCAGGTGCAAGCGTTCCGTGAGATCGCCCGCCGCTATCTGGTCGACGAGGTGGTGGCACGAACCCCGCCCGCACCCGACGCCGCCCTGCCGCCGTCCGCGTGACGACCCGATCGTCCGACCGGTCGTCCTCGATTACCCTACGACACGGTTATCGCTTGCGTCGCGCCTGCATCGTCTCCATCACCCGCCGGCCCAGCGCCTCCACCTTCTTCTCCCACGTTTCTTCCCGCATCGCCTCCGACCGTCTGCGCCTCGCCTCTGGCGTGTCGGAAGCGATGGCGCGCTCGCACGCTTGCAAGAATTCCTCCCGAGTCGTGGCCACGTCGCACAGGTGTGCGTAGTGACGGACCTCCGGCAAGTCCGTGGAAACCACGGGCAGCCCCGCGCTCAGGTACTCTCGGAGCTTGATCGGATTGACATGGGAGGTAAGCTCGTTGATTCGGAACGGGATCAGGCCGACGCTGAAGCCCTTGCAGTAGCTCGGAAGCGTTTCATAGGGACGGCGGTCGACGATGGTCACGTTCGGCAAGCGCCGAAGCGCGGACAGGTCTACCAGCGACTTTCCAATGACAACCACGTTCCACCCCGGACGCTGCAAGGCCAACCAGGCCATGAGGTCGACGTCGATCCAGTCCTGGATGAGCCCGAAGAAGCCCAGGACGGGTCCCTTCAGGGGCTGCAACTCGGCAGCGACCGGCGTAGCGTCGTCGAGCGCGCGGGCGAAGTGCTCGTGGTCGACTCCGTGGGACGCCAGGTGCGTGTTCGGATTGTAGCGCCCCTTGCTCTCGACCAGCGAATGGGCTGTCGCAAAGACGATGTCGGCCTTCCGCAGCAAGCGGGTTTCCTGCTCGATGATGCGCTCCCGGTCGAGGTAGCTGAACTGGGAGAACTCGTCGGTGCAGTAGTACACGATCAGCGACGCCCCCAGGTCGTCGACATACTCGACGGAGGTCGGCAGAAAGGTCCAGAGCTGGAAGTCGCGCATGCCCAGGCGGCGGCGCAGCAGACCGACCGTGGCCTTCAGGATCTGGCGATTGACCTGGTGCGCGGCTCGGCTGTGGGGGAACGGTAGCACGATGGGCGTATACACGAAGAGGTTGGGCAGCACCTCACGATAGCCCTTGGTGAAGCTGCGGAGCTTACGCGCCATCTTGCCCAGGTCGCGTCCGCTGGAGAAGGTCGGAGTGCGCGCTGCGATCGAGTTCAGCCACAGCACGCGGTTGTTTCGCGCGAGCAGCCGCATCACGTGGTTGTTACTGGTCGGATCCTCGGTCCAGTCCTTCGCAAAGCAGATGATGTTCTGACCCCGCATGCTGTCTCCGATCGTCTCTTCGGCTCGTCGTAGCGGCGCGCCTGCCGCTCTGCCGCCCGCTCCGATCCTGGCCTCGACACGCTTGATCCCCTGCTCGGCGAGACGCCGGAGCCGAAGTCGGCGCTTGCCTCGCGGAGGGTCGGTCACCGCGCACGGAGCCTGGCGGTCGGCAACGCGCGCGAGCTCACCCGCCGTCATGACCTCGAATCGATCGTCGTGGTCGCGCAGGAAGCGGCACAGGCCTCGAAGCCGCGCCAGGTTCACGCGATTGATGCGGCCAAGCCGACGATCGATGGAATCGATGTGACACATCTCGAAGGAGTGGGTCACCAGGGTCACCTCGCGCACGCCCATGGCGTGATACTGCGCGAGGGCGTGCTCCATTTCCGGCACCGACACCGCCGTGACCTGCAGATGGCGAAGCTTGCCCGAAGGCTCCCGAATGCAGGTGACCGGGAGCTCCCATACGCCCGGACAGGCCGGGAACAGGCCGACCCGCGCGTCGGGGTGCCGCATCCGGCAGCTCACGTCGAAGTACCCAGGGTCGTAGCTGGAGCTCAGCACCATGCCGGCCCTGCGCAGAGCCTCCCACGTTTCGTTGTTGGCGCCGAAGTTACCGGCTCGGAAAGCCAGCAGCGACCCCGGGCGCGCCCCGGCTTCCTCGAGCCTCGCGCACCCCTCTCGAAGCAGCGAAACTTGCTCCTCGACCGTGTAGTCGGCCATGTCATCCGAGGGACGCGCCATCCCCCTTGCATGCCAGTCCACGAACTTCTGGACCGGATGCAGGTGGAGCTGTACGTCGTGCCCGCGCTGGTCGATGGCCCGCACCACCTGCCGAAGCCCGTCGATGCCGAAGTAGGAAGCGCCGAGGGGCTCGACGAAGAACGTGGCGCGCAACCCGTGCGCCTCCAGCTCGTCCATCAGTAGCGGCAGGCCAACCTCTCGATCGAGGTTGTCGAAACGTCCCCACATGCGCAGGTCGTAGCCCATCGGAGGCTGCACCCGCCCACGCACGATGCGCTCTTCCGCGCATTCGACATCTACCGTGATGAATACGCGCGTCTTGCCCGCGGACATGGCGATGGATTCCCCGGCCCGATCACGCGGTCTGAACCGGTGAATCGAACCCCTCGAAGATGCGCAGCAGGTCGTCTGCGATCCGTTCTGCAGCTCGTCCGTCCCAGAGCTTGGGACGGCGGTTGGGCGCCGGCGCAACCAGGGAGCGTTCGAATGCGTCGCGAATGGCCTCTGGCCGCGTCCCCGCCAGCACGTTGGTGCCTTCATGAAGGGTACACGGCCGCTCCGTGTTGTCGCGGAGCGTGACACAAGGAACGCCGAGCACCGTGGTTTCTTCCTGAATCCCGCCCGAGTCGGTCAGCACGACCTTTGCGCATGCCGTGAGCTTGATGAAGTCGAGATAGCCGATGGGATCGGTGACCACCCACCGCGATGGGTCGAGCGTGATGCCGTGTTCGGTCATGCGCGCGCGCGTGCGAGGATGCACCGGGAACACCATCCGGGTCTGCGCCGCCAGCTCGTCGAGAACCTGGAGCAGCGGCGCCAACGTCGCCGGGGCGTCGACGTTGCTCGGGCGGTGCAACGTCACGAGCGCGTACTGCCCGGCCTGCAGACCGAGTGTCTCGAGCACCCTGGATTGCATCGCGGTGTCACGCGCTGCGAGCAGCGTGTCGATCATCACGTTGCCGACGAAGAACACGCGGGCATTGTCGACGCCTTCGCGAGCGAGGTTGGTCAAGCCTGCCGGGTCGGACACGAACAGAACCTCGGAGATGGCATCGGTCAGCTTGCGGTTGACCTCCTCCGGCATGTCGTCGTCGAAGCTTCGAAGGCCCGCTTCCACATGGATCATCAAAGGGCGACGACGTGTGCCGAAGGTACACCGGAAGGGCTCCGCGAGCATGAACTTGGATGTCACCAGCGCGCAGCCGATCGTGGAGTTGACGTCTCCGACGACCAACACCGCATGAGGTTGTTCGGCCTGCAGCACCGGTTCGAACCGGCGCATGATCTCAGCGGTCTGTACGGCGTGGGTTCCGGACCCGACCTCGAGCTCGATGTCCGGCTTGGGAATGTGCAGATCTTCGAAGAAGACCTTGGAGAGGCGAGCGTCGTAGTGTTGACCCGTGTGAACGAGGCGGGGATGAAACGCCGGGCGCTCGGACAGCGCGCGCAGGATGGGCGCGATCTTCATGAAGTTGGGGCGAGCACCGGCGACGCACAGGATCTTGATGGGCATGGTCTTTCGAAGCGGGAGATTGCCTCCTCCGAGGCGCAGGTATGGCAACGGTCGCAACGAATGTCGAGAGGTATGTGGGGCAGAGGCCTATCCCGACCGCCGACGCCTCGCCCTGCCCACGATCCAAGCCGCAGCGACCAGCCCGAGCACGGCCGCGCCTCGCTGCCGCGCAGCCCCTGCCGCTCTGCAGCCGCATCCGTCGTCTCCGCCACCACCGCTCGAAGCCGCTTGCGGTTGCGAGCTGCCCGCGTCGGAACCCGCGTCGGAACCCGCCTCGGGCGTCGCCCCTGCGTCCGGCTGCGGCAGCTCGTTGGTCACTTCGATCCACACGACCGCGTCTGCGATCCGCCCTTGCGCATCACGCACGCGGGCCTTGTAGGGATACCGCCCCACCTCCGCATGCTTGACACCGCGCGGCGCCACCGCTCCGTACGCCGTGTCCCACTCGCCGTCGTAGCCGTCGTCCCACTTCAGTTCGAGCTTCGTCTCGTCACCGTCCGGATCGCCTGCCGTGGGTGTGATGGTAGCCAGCGAATTGGGCAGCACCACCGACGGCGTCGCCACGAGCGTCAACGTAGGCGGGACACCCTCCGACGACACGCCGAGCGCACGGGCTGCGTCGAGCCGGCCCCAGCCGTACACCATGTTCGGCACCGGGCCTGTGACCTGGTCCGACACGGCACCCGAACGGATGGCCGCGCGCGCGTCGTCACCGCGGATCGACGCCTGGGCGAGGAGCGCGGCTACGCCGGTGACATGAGGCGTGGCCCCCGACGTCCCACCCATCGGCCACACCGCGCCGTGCGGCACCTTGTCGCCCCCCGGGAATCCTACGCCCGCGGGCGCTGCCGACCAGGGGTTGTCCGGCGCCAGAACGTCCGGCTTCTGCACGCCATCGATGCGCGGCCCGCGGCCTGAGTATCCTCGCACCTCCCCTGGACCTTCCGGCAGGTTGTACCACGGCTCGGTCGCCGACCCAGGATGCCCCGTGTGCGCGCCCACGGCGATGCAATGGTCCGATACGGCCGGGATCCCCACCGTGCGGTCGTCCGTCGCCATGTCCACCGGCCATGCCACGCCCGTGTCCCATCCCGACACGTTGTCCGCCAGGTATCCGTCGAGCGTGATGGTGTCTTGCGCGGCGCCCGTGATCTGAAGCTGCCACGTTCCCACAGCGATGGGATGCGAGGACGCCTGCTGCGGGTCGGTGTACAGCGTGAGGTCGATGAAGTCGGTTCCACGCCCGCTTTGATCGCGGGATATGTAGAGGTATGCGCCGCCGGCGAGAGCCTGGTATCCAGGCCCGCCCGTGACGTCGTACACCTTGCCCCCAGGGTCTTGCAGTTTCACGCCGCTGACCTGTCCGCCCCGAAAGTTCAACGACACCTGCGCGTAGTACAACGCCCCCGTGCCCGTGTCCGGCACGTCGAACGGCACCTCCCTCTCCGCCCCCGCAGCGATCGACAGGTTCACGTGCTTGCGCGAGCCCCCGGTGTTCCCCATCGGGCAGGTGTGCGTGACCCCGTCCTGCGCCACCGAGTCGTCCACCATGTGCGAGTACGCATCCGACCCGTCCAGCGGATAGCCGGTCCAGCCGGCCGTCTCGTGCAGCATCACATCGGGCTTCTCCCCAAGCGCCCAGGTGATCGACGACGACGAGTCTTGCGCGACCTCGAAGCCCAACAGCAGGTCTGCGTCGGGCGCGATGCCGACCCAGCGGCGCCCGGGCAACGCAACGTCCCCCGCCACGATGGACAACACGCCGCTCGCGTGGAGCGCATCGCCGTAACCGAACACTCCGCCCGTGTAGTCGAGTTCGAGCGAGCTCAGGTCCACCCCGCGCTCGAACACATGGTCCACGTTCCCGTAGTACTCGATGTGCACGTACACCTTGCGGAACTTCGAACTCCCCAGGCGCGCCACACGTTCGCCCGGGCCGAGCAGGCCGTTGCGGTCGACGTCGTCGGGCACGAAGATCGGCTCGCCAAAGGCCGGGGTCGTGTCGTCGAACCCCTTGCCCGCGCCATAGTCCCGCTCGTCGTTGCCGTTCTCGTCGAGATACAACCAGTCCATCGACGGATCGAAGGTGACGTCGCGGGCGGGAACCGGTGTGCCGTAGAACGTGTAGAGTGTTTCGGCGATGATCGGCTTCGCCGTCTCGGTGGGATCGGCCGTGCCGTCGCGGTCGAGGTCGATCGAGTCGACGCCAGGGTCGAACCGACCGTTATCGTTGACGTCGATCCAATCGAAGTAGCCGGCATCTGCGCGGAAGAACTGCGGGTGATAGACGTCCGCATTGGAGTCGAGGTCGGCGACCACGATGCCCTTGCCGGTGAGCAGGTCCAGAGCAGGGCGGGCGCCCCTGGCTGCCGCCAGTCCGATGAGCTCCGCGGACCGGTCCATCGGGTGGGGAGAGCGCACCGGAGCGAGCGCCACGCTGACGACACCGCTCATCTTGGACAGGTGTGTCAGCGCCGCCGCGTCTACCCGCGCCGGGACGAACCGTCGATAGCGAAGCGGCCTCCCGTCCACACGGCGAAGCGACGCGCCCGCTAGCTCGAGACGGTCGAGGACGGCCGGTGTAGCCCCGTTTGCCAACTCGATGATGACGGGTACCGACCCCGGCGTGGGTGCTGCAAGGCGGGCGGAAGCAGGCCCCATCAGCCCGGTCCGGACCGCGGTCCGAACCGTCGAGTGAATCGTTGGCGTGGCCGCGCGTAGCGGGGCGGCAAGGGTCGACAACGCAACCAACAAGGTGCAGAGCGAAGCAACGCGGCGCATGGCGGACCTCCAGCAAACGACGGAACCATCATAGAGCGCGACCGCCCGGGACGCTTCCGCGATCCGCAACGAGATGCCGCACAACCGCATCGCCGCGTCCCCGAACGCGGGGAACACGGCACGACGAATCCACGATCATCTGCGCCATCTACTGCCGGCTTCGGTCATGGGCAATACACGTGCTCGATCCTGCCCGTGTCGTTGCCACCGTTGCACTCGGTGACGGCATGCCCGTCGTTTGCGTACACGTCTACCGTTGCCGCTTCGGATTGCTGCACAGGAGGGTTCGGCCAGGAGCACGTCACAGCTTCGCACTCCGCTGCGTCGAGCACCTGCGTGGTCGCCGTGGTGCAAACCAGCACGCCCGACACGTAGAATCCCACCGGAAGACCTGCACCGATGGGCGCCGATCCACGGTTGCAGACCTCGACTTCGAGCTGCGCCGCGCCGTTTACGCAGTCTGCGCCCTCGGCTACCCCCGCCGTCGGGTCGCCGATGGCCGTCGTGTTCGGTGTGCCGGGAACGTTCTGCCGGAAGTTGTTCAGCAGCGGCGAGAGCCAGTTCTTCTCCCATTCGCTCGACCGGGGGACCGTACCGTTCTCGTGGACGTGGGTCACGTGATAGGCGTGCTGGTTCCAGATCCTGCGGGAGCGGACCCACTGGTCGTTCAGGTCGGAGTACACGCGAATGCCGGAGACTCCGTGTGGATGCGATGCACGGCACGTGTTGCCCGTGCCGGGCGTGCCGACCGGAGGTGGAGCGCACTTGAGCCCCATCTCGATGCACGACTCGTCGTCCGCCGTGCCGCAGCACTGCGCCGTGGTCGTGCACCGACACAGCCCGGCTTCGCACGTGCCCGAGGGACAATCATCGGCCGTCTTGCAATGCACGCCCGCGAATTGTGCGTCCACGCCGTTGGCGTCGAGCGTCTGGCACGCGATTCCCTGTCCGGTCGGAGAGCACGCCTTGTTCGACGGAATGACGAGGTCCGCGCGATAGTTGCCGTCGACGTCGGCCACGATGGGGTTCTCGTACCAGGTGCACGAAGACCGGTACTGGCTGAACACGACCTCACCCGTCCGGCCGTCGTACACGCGGGAAAAGCATTCATCCCCATAGACGACTTCGCTCTTGCCGTCCGCCTCGAAGTCGAAAACGCTCGACCCTGTGACGCTCGACGACAGATCCTGGGTGGCTCTGGACCATGAGATGAAGCCCGCAGGTGCGCAGGCACCGCCGAGGTGATCGCATGGGCCCAGCGAGCATGCGCCGCCCGGTCGCGGCGCTGTCCCGCAGTCGATGTCGAACACGGTGTAGTAGGAACGGCTTGCGACCGCCACCTCCGGGAGCCCGTCGCCATCGAAGTCAGCCACCGTCGGCGGTCCCCCCGTGCCGCCGCCGGGGATCGTACGCGGCGCCATCGCCAGGCTCCCGTCCATCGCATGGATCAGGACGGAACCCGAGCGCACGACGACCATCTCCGGGTCGTCGTCCGGGCCGGCGCCATAGGCGCCGAAGTCGGCGAGCGCCACATGCCCCGGCGCCGATGTGGACGACCCAGGAAAGCCGGTCTCGCGCACCCACGAGCCCGATTGCCACTCCCAGACGTACTGGCCGTTGCTGAACTCGATCGCGGCGTCGTCGTCGAGATTGGCGAGCACGGGGAACAGACCCTGGCTGTAGCTCGCATAGCCGGCCGGCTGCATCGAGAGCAGTGTTCCCGCTGGGGAGTACACCACGCCCTCGCGGATGACTTCCGGCAGACCGTCGTCGTCCAGGTCGTGCAGCGACGGTCCAGCCCAGCCCAGCGAGCAGCGGTGGCTCGAGGCGTTGCATGGCGACCACGGTGCGCCCGCTGGATAGGGCGCTTTCCAGAGCACGGACCACGTTCCACTCTTGAGCGTGAATGCGACCGTTCCTCCGTCCGCCGTGTATGCAACGATCTCCGGTGCCCCATCACCATCGAGGTCCGCCGTCGCAAGCGTTGCGCTCGATACCAGGTAGTCGCTCGTCACCACCCCGCCGCCCAGGTTCTGCTGCAGCGTGCAGTCCTGGCCCGAGATCACCCGGATCACGCCGAGGTCCTCCGTGTAGTTCGAAACCACCGTTGCCGTGAACGTCGCCGCGATGCTCGACGGTCCCTCGATAATCCCGTCGAACGTGGCGACAACCGGCGTGCCCTGCACGTCCACATGCCCGGGGAACGGATCGCCGGCAGGCGCCGCGGCGAACTCGCAACGCGTCTTCGGCGCAAGCACGCCGACCTCCGCGATGTGTACGCACGACTGGTCGAACCCCGGTGGCAAGTCCGACCACGGCACGCATGTCCCGTTCTTGCACCCCTGGTCGAACGAGCAATCGTCGTTCGAATGGCACGACGTGACCGGCAGACATACGCCGTTGTGGCAGAGTTCTCCGGGGTCACAGCCGCACGGGTTGGTATCCGGCTCGTCCGACGTATCGACGAACGCATCCGGCGCAGCGTCGGTCGAACCGTCGTGAAGCGCGTCATCCGGGCCGTCCTGTGCAGCGTCGACCGATGCATCCTCGCCGCCGTCGACCTCCGTCCCACCGGTCCCTCCCGCGCCGCCCACGGACCCGCCGGATCCGCCCATCCCGCCGAACCCTGCGGTTCCTCCGGCACCAGCCGTTCCCCCCTGGCCCGCCGTGCCGGCCGCACCGCTGTCGCCTCCAGCGCTTGTGCCCTCCGCGTCGCCACCACCACCGCATCCCGCGCACGCAAGCAACACCGTGGCTGTCCAAACCGACAGGATGCAACGCACGAGCATGGTCATATCCTCCTTCTCCCGGCGGAACCTGTCCGCTCCTGGAAGCATTCACTGGTTGCACAGGCTCAGAAGCTGACTGCCGTTGCCGTCAGGCACCGTCATGTTCACCTCGTCGCAGACCTGATAACCCGAAGGGCAGTCGGCCGCGCCGTTGACGCACGGGGCCGTGCAGATCTGGCTCACGAGCTGTCCATTGACGAAGTTCTGCAGGCAAAGCCCGCTGGCACAATGATTGGCCGCAGAGCAGTCGGCTCCCACCGGATCCGTGCCGTAGCCCGTGCCGCAAACGAACTGGTGCTCGTTGCCCGCGGTGTCCGTAGCAATCTGGCACACTGCCGGTGTGGTGCAGTCCGAATTCTGGTCGCAGCCGATTGCGCATCCTTGCACGACCGAACTGCCGTTGCCGTACACGTCGACGCACACCAAATTCCCGCCGCAATCGGCGTCGGCGGAGCAGACAGCGGTACAGGTGCCGAACCACGGCGGACAGAGCGCAGAGGCGCAGTCCGCAGCGGATGAGCACGGAGCGCCGACCGGCAAAGCGCCCTGGTTCGGTTGCTTGCAATAGGCCGCGTATGTCCCGTTGACCAGCCGGATATCGCTGCAGACCTCTCCCGGATCGCACTGTGTGCTGGCCGTGCAGGGCACGACCACGCACATCGGAAAGGTCGCGGACACGCCGCCGACGCTGACCGTCTCACCGCGGCACGTGCCCGCCTGGGAGCAGTCGGCGGACGTCGAGCATGGTGTCGCGCAGTAGCCGTACAGGCACATGCCCGACCTGCATTCTGCGTTCGAAGCGCATGCGATTCCCTTCCCGTTGGCGCCGGCGAGCGGCATGCAACGAAGCTCTAGCGACGTGTTGGTATCGTCGACGACGACCTGGCATGAGAAGCCGCTTCCGCAGTCGGCGTCGGTTGCACAAGGCAACGCGGAGCCCGCGTCTCCACCCGTTCCGCCCGCGTTGCTTCCACCGGTTCCGCCTGCGTTGCTGCCGCCGGTTCCGCCCGCGTTGCTTCCACCGGTTCCGCCTGCGTTGCTGCCGCCGGTTCCGCCCGCGTTGCTGCCGCCGGTGCCCGCGGTCCCTCCCGCGTCGGCACCCGCCGTTCCGCCCGTTGCGTCGCCGGCGCTGCCACCGGTGGTCGCACCAGCGGAACCACCGGTACCCCCGGCGGCGGAGCTGTCTGCGGAATCTCCGCTGGATGCGTCGCCGGGGCTGCCACCGGTGTTGAAGCCGGGGTTGAGGTCGGACGACACCTGGCCGTCAGCGTTACAACCGGCGCAGGTGGACGCGACCGTGAGGAAGCAAGCCGTTGCCATGGCGCGGTAGAGCATGGTGACAGGATAGTGCGTCACGACGCGGATGCACGCAACCAGCGGGGTTGGCCGCAACGCCGCCTCGTAGCCGGTCCGGAGCCGTTGTATGCTATCGGGCAAGCTTTTCGGATTGCCAGCCGCTGGCCTTGGCGCCGCGAAAGGAGCTGTCATGGGTCATCCGGTTCCGTCGCTCTGCCCGATTGTGGCCGTCGCTTTGACGGCGGGGCTCGCCTTGTGCTGCAGCAGTTGCGCCCTCAACGCCGAGGGCGAAGGGTTGTTCGACCACGACGCCAGCATGGGCGGCGGCCAGACCGGTGGTATGGGTGGGGCGCTGCCCGACGTCGCGCTCGACGTGAGCGCGGAAGACGCGACCCCGGACATCCCGCCTCCACCGGACGTCCCGTGCTTCCCGCCCAAGAAGCTGTGCGGATCGGTCTGCGACTTTCCGGACCCGTTCATCATGGGGTGCTCGCCGAACGCGGACGAATGCGACCCCTGCCCGCAGTACCAGCACGCAGAGGTGGTATGTCGGAACGGCGCCTGCGCGCTGGGGGATTGCGATGCGACGTGGGCCGATTGCGATGGGAATCCGTCGAACGGCTGCGAAACCCCGATCAACACCCTCGACAATTGCGGGGCATGCGGCGTGACGTGTTCGCGCAACAACGCAGTTGCGGACTGCTCGGCGGGGCAGTGCTCGATCCTGCAGTGCTTGACGCCGTTCGAGGACTGCGACGGTGTGGACGCCAACGGTTGCGAGACGAATCTGCACTCGCTGGACGACTGCGGCGCGTGTGGCGTGCTTTGCGAGGGACCGGGGCCGGCGCAGTACACGTGCGTGACGGGTGAGTGCAAGGTGGACCAGTGCAGCAATCCGCTGACCGCGGATTGCGATGGAGAGGAGGCCAACGGGTGCGAAACGGACCTGACGACACTGAGCAACTGCGGTGCATGCGCAACGACGTGCAGCAGGGCGCACGCCACAGCGACGTGTGCCGGCGGAACCTGCACGATCGGACAGTGCAACACCGACTACGGCGACTGCGATTCGAACGACGGCAACGGGTGCGAGGCGAACCTGCAGACGAGCGCGCAGAACTGTGGCTCGTGCGGCGGTGCGTGCTCGACCGTGAACGTGGCGAGTGTCGCTTGTCAGAGCGGGCGTTGCGAGCCTGCCTGCAGCGACGATTGGGCGGACTGCAACGGGCCTCAGCCGGGCAAAAACGATGACGGTTGCGAGACCCCCATCTCGTCCGACCCGCTGAACTGCGGGGGCTGCGGGAAGGCCTGCAGCACCAACCACGTGCCCACACCTAGCTGCACCAACGGCGTCTGCGACGGCTCCTGTCAAACCGGATACGACGACTGTGACGGCAACAAGCTCGTCAACGGCTGCGAGGTCAACACGACCAACGACCCGAACAATTGCGGCGCATGCAAGACCGTGTGCTCGAACAGCCACATGGCGACCCGCACGTGCTCGGCACGCGTGTGCAACGGCACTTGCGCCACGGACTATGCCGACTGCAACAACAACAAGCAGACCGACGGGTGCGAGATCAACACGACGAACGACCCGAACAACTGCGGTGCGTGCAACACCGTGTGCTCAAACAACCACATGGCGACC
>Ga0209018_1000400_pt1 | contig 40966 bp, 24 predicted proteins | sample YNPBryBLVA2012_FD_185814 | JGI IMG/M metagenome (GOLD analysis project Ga0209018, IMG submission 185814) | Anoxygenic and chlorotrophic microbial mat microbial communities from Yellowstone National Park, USA - YNP Bryant BLVA 2012 (SPAdes)... ...
AGTCCCGCCACAACACCAGGTACGTGCCGGTGGCACCCTCGTCATCGTAGGCGATGGCCGAGGTGAAGTACGGATCGGCGGTGGTGGATGAGGCCGCGACCGCGGCGCCGGCGAGGGAACCATCGCTGTTGATCCGCCGGGTCAGGATGGTGCCGGCGGGGCTCACTGTGCTATCGTACCAGGAGACCAGGAACTGGGATGTGTTGGGGTTGTGGGTGATAGCGGGGAAGAACTCCCCCCGTCCCTCGTTGGCGATGACGATCTCGTCCCCGGACGGTGAGCCGTCGGCGGCTAGCCGCCGGGCGCGCACGTCGGCGATGGTCGCGGTATCGCGGCGGTCTTGCCAGACCACCATCCACTCGCCGCTGGAGCTGTTGGCGGCGATCCGTGGCGACTCCTGGGTGTTGTCCGCCACGGAGACGGCATTCTCACTGCCGTCCGGCGTGCCATCGTCGAGGAGCAACTGGCCGTAGATGTCGCCGAGGTCGCTGCGGGTATCGCTCCAGACGACCGCGTACCGTTGCTGAGCGGGGTTATATGCCACATCGGGCGCGAGCTGCGAACCGCTGCCGCTGGTGATGAGGATCGGCCCGCCGGTCAGGGTGCCGTCGTGAGCGACGCGCTGGCCGTAGATATGGAACAGACCAGAGCTATAGCCTTCCCATACCACCAGATACTCGTTGAGGTGGGGATTGTAGGCCACGCGGGGGAGGAGCTGATCATCGCTGGCGGTGCTGATGGCGATCTCGCTGCCGACCGGGTTACCAGAGGCGTCCACCCGCTGCCCGTGAATGTCGCAGTTTGCCCCGGCGTAGCAGGTGTGCCAGACGACCAGGGATTGCCCGGAGGCGCTACAGGCCACAGCGGGCGCCCACTGGTCGCCGGCGGCGGTGGAGATGGGGATCATCCGGCCCAGCAGCGTGCCGTCGTCGCGGACGCGCAGGCCATAGATGTCGTAAGTGCCGGAGATCGGCCAGTTGCGGGTGCTGCTCCAGATGACCAGGTAGGTGTGGTCACCGATCGGGGCGGCGGCCTCGTAGGTGTCCTGCCAGAGAGCAGGGGCGACGCGACGGCTGCCCAGGATGGGCGCATCCGGCGTCGCAGTCCATTCCGCCGACGGCTGGGCCGCCCGCACTGACGTCCGCGCCGCCTGCACCGGTCCCAGCCCGGCCACCAATGCAACGAGCAGGGCCATCAGCAATAATCTGCTTCCCCTCATATTCCCAGACCTGTCCTCCGCTTCTCCGCGTCTCCGTGTCTCCGCGTCCCTACTCCATTCCCATCGCCAGCATCTGCGAGATCACCACCCGTTGGATTTGGCTGGTCCCTTCGACGATCTGCAGCACCTTCGCGTCGCGCATCCATTTTTCGACCGGGTACTCGCGCATGTAGCCGTAGCCACCGAGGACCTGGACGGCATCGGTGGTGATGCGCATGCAGGCGTCGGCGGCGAAGGCCTTGGCCATGCTCGCCTGGACATTGCACGGGCGGCCCTGGTCGGCCATCCATGCCGCCCGCCAGGTCAACAGCCGCGCGGCTTCGATCTCAGTGAGCATATCGGCCAAGAGGAAGCGGATGGCCTGTTTGGCCAGGATTGGCTTGCCGAACTGGACCCGTTCCTGGGCGTATTGGTGGGCGTACTCGTAGGCGGCGCGGGCTACGCCGACGGCGCAGGCGGCGACGACCGGGCGGGTGTGTTCGAACGACTGCATGGCGATGTAGAAGCCCATGCCCTCCTCGCCCAGCCGGTTCTCCACCGGCACATGGACGTCCTCCAGGATGACGTCGCCGGTGTGACAGGCGCGCATGCCCATCTTCTTCTCTTTCTTGCCTGCCGACAGGCCCGGCGTGCCCTTCTCGACGATGAAGGCGGTGATCCCCCGGTAGCCCAGATTGCGCTCCACGGTGGCGAAGATGGCGTACAGATCGGCGATGCCACCGTGGGTGATGAAGCGTTTCTGACCGTTCAGCACGTAGTGATCGCCCTGGCGGACGGCGGTGGTGCGGAGCGAGGCGGGGTCGGAGCCGGCCTCCGGTTCGGTGAGGGCGAACGCGCCCAGGCGGACATGGTCGGGGTCGCAGAAGCCGGGCAGGTAGCGGGCCTTCTGGCCGGGGCTGCCGGCCAAGCTGATCGGCACGGCAGCCAGGCCGGCGCCGATGATCGCCGTGGCGATGCCCAGGCAGCCCCAGGCCAGTTCCTCGGCGACGATGCAGGCGGTGAGGATGCTGCCCATCCCTCCGCCGCCGAACTCCTCGGGATACTGGTAGGAGGTCAGGCCGACGCGAGCCGCCTTCTGGAGCAGCGGCCAGGGAGTCTCCTCGCTCTCGTCATAGGCAGCGGCCACCGGACGGATTTCTTTCTCGGCGAAGTCGTGGGCCAGGCGGCGGATGCGCTCCTGTTCCTCGGTCAGGTCGAAAGCGATCATGGGCGGGCCTCTTGTCCGGTGGGAGGGCAGGCGATCAGGCCGTCGGGTAGCGGCTGCGCAGCACCTTCTTGTCAATCTTACCGACGCTGGTCTTGGGCAGTTCATCCACGAAGACGTAGTCGTCGGGCACCGACCAGTCGGTGATCACCCCTTGCTCGACGAACTTGTGCAGGTGAGCTTTGAGGTCCTGGGCGGTCAGCCGGCCCTTGTAGCCCTCGCGCGGCACAACGACGGCCAGCGGCCGTTCGCCCCATTTCTCGTTCGGGATACCGATGACGCCGGCTTCCAGCACGCCCTCGTGCAGGCTGAGCAGATTCTCCAGTTCCAGGGAGACGATCCACTCTCCGCCGCTCTTGATCACGTCCTTGAGCCGGTCAACGATCTGGACGTAGCCGTACTCGTCTACGTAGGCCACGTCGCCGGTGTGCATCCATCCGCCGGCCCATAGCTCCTCCGACTTTTCCGGTTCCTTGTAGTAGCCGGCGGTGAGCCACGGGGCGCGGACGACGATCTCGCCGGTCTCCTTCCCATCGTGGGCGACCTCCTCGCCGGCGGCATTGACGACCTTCAGGTAGACCAGCGGGACGGGGAAGCCGGTGCTGATTGCCTGGTCCAACTGCCGTTCCCGCTCCCACTCTTTCTCCATGAACGCTTTGAGGACGGCCAGGGTCAGCACGGGGCAGGTCTCCGACATGCCGTATCCGGCGTAGACATCAATTCCCAGCTTGGTGGCCTCCAGAGCCAGTCCCTTGGGCAGCCGTGCGCCACCGATGACCACCTTCCAGCCGCTCAGGTTGAACTGCTTGATCGCCGGCGCGGTGACGATCATCTGCAGGATGGTCGGCACGCAGTGGCTGAAGGTGACCTTCTCGCCCAGGATTAGCCGCATCAGCATCTCTGGCTCGTACTTGCCGGGGTAGACCTGCTTGACGCCGATCAGGGTGGACATGTAGGGCACGCCCCAGGCGTGGACGTGGAACATCGGCGTCAGCGGCATGTAGACATCGTGTTTGCTCACCCCGCCGAAGTTCCCGTTGGCGGAGACAGACAGGCCGAGGATGAGGGTGTGGAGGGTCAACTGTCGCTGGGTGAAGTAGACCCCTTTGGGCGTGCCGGTGGTGCCGGTGGTGTAGGAAAGCGTCGCCAGGGTATCCTCGGGCAGGTCGGGCAGCTCGTCCAGCGGGGTGGCTGCGGTGAGAAACTCCTCGTACTCGGCGTCCGCCTTGATGTCCGGCTTTTCCGCCCTATCGGTCATGACGATGGCCCGGCGGATGGAGGGCAGGCGGGCGCGCAGCCGCTCGACCAGCGGGGCGAAATCCTCGTGGAAGATGAGCACCTCGTCCTCAGCGTGGGTCATCGTGTAGACCAGGTCCTCCGGCGAGAGGCGTGGGTTGATCGTGTGTAGCACGGCGCCGATGCCGGGGATGGCGAAGTACATCTCCAGGTAGCGGTGGCTGTCCCACTCGATCACGCCGACCTTGGTGCCTTCCTTGACGCCGAGGGCGCGCAGCGCCCCAGCCAGGCGCAGCACTCGTTGGTACATCGTGGTGTAGGAGTGGCGGACCCTGTCGCGGTAGACGATCTGCTGATCGGGTGCCCAGGCTACGCCCTGATGGAGGATGTGCTTCAGCAGCAGTTGGAAATCATATGCGGGCATTTCAGACCTCCTTTCTGGCTGACAAAGTATGCGTGTAATTGCTCACCCTCCCGCAGGTTTGGGCGCAATTTGCAGCCCAAATCGCACTTCCATGGCCACTCCGATTCGTTGCCCGGTCGCTTCCGAACCTGCGGGAGGGTAGGCTTGTGCGTTTCCCGGTTATCGGAGCGGGTGGTTCCAGGGGGAGATGGCTGATACGATGATAGCCCATCTTGAATCTGTTGTCAAGCAAGAAGCGCCTCCCGCGGGTTGTGGACCTGCGGGAGGTGGATGGGGGAATGGGTCTCTCCTGGCGGGAATAACTACTCGATCTCGACCAGCACCTGGTTTTTCTCGACGTCAGCGCCCGGCTTGACGTGGACGGCCTTGATCACGCCCGACTGCCGAGCGTGCAGCTCGTTTTCCATCTTCATCGCTTCGAGCACGCAGACCGGATCGCCCTCCTTGACCTCCTGACCGGGCTCGACCAGGACGCGGACGATCTTGCCGGGCATGATGGCCAGCACCGCGCCGGCGCCGGCCTGGACAGCGGCGGGCGCAACGAGTGGGGGAGCCGCCGGCGCAGCGGCAGCCAGGGTCAGTCCGCTGACCCGCACGGCGTAGGATTCCGTACCGACCGTTGCCGTTTCGCCGTCCAGCCTGACCTCGAGGGCGATGCCGTCCACCAGCACCGCGCCGTCGGGCGTCACCTCGACGGTGAATGGACGGCCGTTGACCGTGATCGTGTTCCCCTCGGCGATGACGGGGTACTCGACTCCGTCCAGAATGAGGTTGAATTCCTGTTTCACCGCATCCCTCCCGCGCCATCAATCAGGCCGCTCCAGCGGCCCGCGCCGGGCCGCCAGGCGATCTTCCACGGCGAGACCGGCGGGCCGGCGGGCCCGGCGGCCTTCGCTGCCTGCGCCTGTTCCTCCATCCGCTTGAGCAACAGTCCGGCGATCGCGGCCACGACCGGTGCCTTGCCATCACCGCCGCGCGCCCGTCGCTCCAGGAACGGGCGGGCCACCTGGGGGAAGAGGGCGTAGGAAATGATGTCCTCCTCGTTCCGCGCCAGGTCGCCGATTTCGGCGCGGGCTTTCTCCATCCCTGGCGGCAGCAGGTCGGCGGGACGGCAGTCAATTGGTGTCTCGTCGCCGATGGCCAGCTTGCGCACCTGCGGGTCAATCGGCGCCGGCGGGCGGCCGTAGTAACCGCGCACGTACTGACGCACTTCCTCCGGGATGATCTTGTAGCGCTCGCCCAGCACTACGTTCAGCGTCGCCTGTGTGCCGACGATCTGGCTGGAGGGGGTGACCAGCGGCGGGTAGCCCAGCTCGGCGCGCACGCGCGGCACCTCCGCCAGCACCTGGTCGTACCTGTCCTCCGCCCCCTGTCCGCGCAGTTGTGATACTAGATTGGAGAGCATCCCGCCGGGGATCTGGTACTGCAGCACGTTCACGTCCACACCGACCATGCCGCTCTCGAAGCGGGCGTAGCGGCGGCGGACGCGGGCGAAGTAGGCGGCGATCGCGGCCAACAGGTTCAGATCCAGCCCCGTGTCTCGCTCTGTCCCCTGCAGCGAAGCGACGATGGACTCGGTAGGCGGATGGGAGGTGGTGAGGGAGAGGGAGGAGATTGCCGTGTCCAGGATGTCCACCCCCGCCTCGACCGCCTTCAGGTGGGCGGCAGTGGCCATGCCGCTGGTGGAGTGGGAGTGCAGGTGAATGGGCAGGGCAATCTCTGCCTTGAGCCGTCCGACCAACTCGTACGCGGCATAGGGGGTGATCAGGCCGGCCATGTCCTTGATGCAGATCGAGTCGGCGCCCAGGTCGGCCAACTGGCGCGCCAGACCGACGAAGTAGTCAATGCTGTAGGGCGGGCCGAGGGTGTAGGAGATGGCCGCCTGGACGTGTCCCCCCTCGCGTCTGGCGTACTCCATCGCCCGCGCCATGTTGCGGATGTCGTTGAGGGCGTCGAAGATACGGAAGACGTCAATCCCCACGGCGCGGGCGTGGACGATGAACCGCTCCAACACGTCGTCGGGATAGTGCTTGTAGCCGACGATGTTCTGGCCGCGCAGCAGCATCATGAACGGTGTCCGCGGCATCAGCGCCTTCAGGCGCCGGACACGGTCCCAGGGGTTCTCGTCCAGGAAACGCATCGCCGAGTCGAAGGTCGCGCCGCCCCACATCTCCACTGCCCAGTAGCCGACCTGGTCAATCTTCTCGGCGATGGGTAACATATCGTCGGTGCGCATGCGCGTGGCCAGCAATGACTGGTGGCCGTCGCGGAGCATAAGGTCGCAGATTTTGACTGGATTAGGCATGGTACCTCCAGAACACGGATGGGCAGGATGAACGGATCGGAACGGATTGGATCAGATGCGCAGGACAACGGGATCGAGGCTCGTGGCGTAGAAATTAGCCAGGATAGCCAGGGGGATGTGCTGGATGCGCATCCAGTCCTTCAGGTTGTTGAGGCGGATGTCGTTGATGTCTTGCACGGCGACGGGAAAGACGAAGATCGAGTCGCCAACGCGCAGATGGCCGAACTTGATCTCTCCAACGGGGCGTCCGTGATAGATCACCTGGTATCCAGATTGTGCGCGCACATCGAGGCCTCGCAGCTGAAGCTCATAATAGCAGGCGTTCGCATAGATGCGATGGAGGAAGCCAGGGCCCAAAGTGCTGTGCACTTCGAACAGGCCTCCGATGATCGCGTAGGTGAGTTCAGGGGCCAGATAAGAGCCGACAGACTCGGACATAGCGGGCTTGGCCTTAGCAGGGTTTTCCTGGGGTGAACGGGGTTCGAAGTAGAGGCGCTCGAACTCGGGTTCGGACTTGCCAAAATTGCACAACAATCCCACTCTTTTGCCGGTGACTTTGAGGTAGGAGATGGCCTGCGCTTTGTGGATCGGCAGCAGCACGGGCACGACCTTGATCTCGACGACTACCTCGTCAGCGACGAATAGGTCCAGGCGCTGTATACCAACTATCTTGCCCTTGTACTCTACCTCATGTTCCTCCTGGCGGCGGCAGGAGACGCGCTGGGCCTGTAGGTCACTCATCATCGCATTCTCGTAGACGTACTCCGGGTAGGTGCGCCCGGTGCCGTTGTAGACGTCGTAGTAGACGCCGATGATGGTGCCGGTGAGGTTTTTGTGCAATAGCTCGGTCATGTTGGGTGTGTTTAGAACACGGATGGGCAGGATTTTCTGATGAGAACACGGATGAGCGAGGGCTGTCGATCTCTTCCTGATCCGTAAATCCTGCTGATCCGTGTTCTATTCCGCAAACAGATCCCTCGCCTTGAACATCAACACCAGCGCTCCCCGTTCCGACCGCGAGCGGTGCCGTTCCCCGGCGTGTACGACCAGGCTTTCCCCCTGTCCAAGGATCACCGTGTGCCCGTCGGCGTAGTCAATGGTGATCTCTCCTTCCAGCACCATATACATCTCATCCTTGGGGTGTTGGTGAAGAAGGTAGGTCCCTTCCATCCGCGTCAGGTAGGCGCAGTAGTCATCCACCTGGCCCACGAGGACGTGTTGAAACGGCTCGCTCAACTGAAGCGCCAACTCAGCGATCCTTCGCTTCCCCTCCACATTCCACCTCCTGGGGATGTCTACAGTGGCATGTTGCCGTGCTTCTTTGGCGGATTGGTGTCCCGTTTGTTCTGCAGCATGCGCAGCGCTTCGATCAGGCGGGGGCGGGTCTCCTGTGGTTCGATCACATCGTCCACGTAGCCGCGGGCGGCGGCGATGTAGGGATTGGCGAACTGCTCGCGGTACTCCTGCACCAGGCGCGCCCGTGCTGCTTCCGCATCCTCGGCGGCGGCGATCTCCTTGCGGAAGACGATGTTGACTGCCCCGTCCGGCCCCATGACGGCGATCTCGGCGCACGGCCAGGCGTAGGAGATGTCGCCGCGGATGTGCTTGGAGCTCATGACGTCGTAGGCTCCGCCGTAGGCCTTGCGGGTGATGATCGTCACCTTGGGCACGGTCGCTTCGCAGTAGGCCCACAGTAGCTTCGCCCCGTTGACGATGATCCCGCCATGTTCCTGATCCACCCCCGGCAGGAAGCCTGGCACATCGACGAAGGTGACTAGCGGGATGTTGAACGCGTCGCAGAAGCGGACGAAGCGGGCGCCCTTGCGGCTGGCATTGATGTCCAGCACGCCGGCCAGCACTAGCGGCTGCTGGGCGACAATGCCGACCGAGAAGCCGCCCAGCCGGGCGAAGCCGACGATGATGTTCTGCGCCCAGTGCTCGTGAACCTCCAGGAACTGCCCGTCGTCTACCACACGAAGGATGACGTCCTTCATGTCGTACGCTTTATTTGGGTTCTCCGGAATCAACGCTTTCAGTCCCTCGTCCATGCGCTCGGCGGGGTCGGAAGTGGGGACGAACGGCGGGTCCTCCAGGTTGTTCTGCGGGATGTAGCCGAGCAGTTGACGGACCAGCTCCAGGCAGTGTTCCTCGTTCTCGGCGGCGAAGTGGGCCACGCCGCTCTTGGAGGCGTGGGCCATCGCCCCGCCCAGCTCCTCGTGGGTCACTTCCTCATGGGTCACGGCGCGGATGACGTCGGGCCCGGTGATGAACATGTGGCTGGTGTTCTTGGTCATCAGGATGAAGTCGGTCATCGCCGGCGAGTAGACCGCGCCGCCGGCGCACGGGCCCATGATCGCCGAGATCTGCGGGATGACGCCGGAGGCCAGGACGTTGCGCTCGAAGATGTAGGCGTAGCCGGCCAGGGAGACGACCCCCTCCTGGATGCGCGCGCCGCCGGAGTCATTGAGGCCGATCACCGGCGCGCCGTTCTTCATCGCCAGGTCCATGATCTTGCAGACTTTCTCCGCATGCACCTCCGAAAGGCTACCGCCGAAGACGGTGAAGTCCTGCGAGAAGACGTAGACCAGCCGCCCGTTGATCGTCCCCCAGCCGGTGACGACCGAGTCGCCCAGCGGCTTCTGCTTCTCCACACCGAAGCCGACGGCGCGGTGGGTGACGAACATGTCTAGCTCGCGGAACGAACGAGGGTCGAGCAGCCGCTCGACCCGTTCGCGGGCGGTCATCTTCCCCTGGGCGTGCTGGCGGTCGATCCGCTCCTGCCCGCCCGCCTTCCGCGCCTCCTCGCGCATACGACGCAATTGCTCGATCTGCTCATCAATCTTCATACCTCTCCCCCTCTCCGTGTCTCCGTGTCTCCGTGTCTCCGCGTCCCCTCATGTCCCTACCACAATCCCCCCATCCACCCGCAGCACAGCACCGGTGATGAAACTCGCCTCGTCGGAAGCCAGGAAGAGATAGGCGTTGGCGATGTCGCGCGGCTGGCCCATGCGGCCCAACGGGGTGCGCTTCTTCATCCCTTCCAGGATGTCCTCGGGCATGGAGGCGAGGATCTCGGTGGCGGTGAAGCCTGGGGCGACGGCGTTGACGCGGATATTGTAGCGGCCCAGCTCGCGCGCCCAGACCTTGGTCATGCCGATGACCCCGGCCTTGGAAGCGACGTAGTTGGTCTGGCCGAAGTTGCCGTCCAGGCCGACGACCGAAGTGGCGTTGAGGATCACTCCGCCGCCCTGGCGGATCATCACCGGCGCGACCGCCTGGGTGCAGTTGAACACGCCCTTCAGGTTGATGGCGATGACCAGGTCGAAATCTGCTTCCGGCATCTGCTTGACCAGTTGCCCGTCCTTGACGCGCACGAGCTGGTTGTCGCGCAGGATACCGGCGTTGTTGACCAGCACATCAATCCGCCCGTGGCGGGCGACCACGTCGTCCACCCACGCCTGCACGGCTGCCCTGTCGGCGACGTTGACCAGGTAGAAGCTGTGTTCCGGCCCCAGCGCTTGGGCTGTCGCGGCGCCGGCAGCCTCGTTCACGTCGCAGATGACCACCCGTGCTCCCTCTTCGGCGAACCGCTCGGCGGTTGCCTTGCCGATGCCGGCGGCCCCGCCGGTGATGAGGGCGACCCTGTCCTGTAAGCGCATCATCTTGCCTCCTGTAACATTGGATTCGCTGCCCGGTCTGTAGATTGCGTGATATCGTAACTGCTCACCCTCCCGCAGGTCTGGGCGCCATTGGCAGCCCAAATCGCGCTTCCATGGCCATTCCGATGCGTTGCTCGATCACTTCCGAACCTGCGGGAGGGTGAGCTGATCAGTTACGTTATATCACGGTTGGCCGGATACGGCAACCGCTCGCCGATGCGGCCTTTCGCGTAGATTGGTTCTCCATACTGAAACACAATTGTTACAGACCCTATCTTGACACCCAGATGCCTGTTGGCTAGAATGATATTACGTTATTGTTCACCCTCCCGCAGGTTTGGAAGTGACCGAGCAACGAATCGAGGTGGCCATTGCAGTGCGCTTTGGGCTACCAATGGCGCACAAACCTGCGGGAGGGTGAACAGTTACAAGCAGTGACAAATGTCCTGAAAGGAGGGCGATCATGAAAACGCGATTGGTGTCCCTGTTCCTGCTCTCGATCATCGCTCTTCTCCCCGTAGCTTCCGCGTATGCGTTCACCGCGCTGCCGACCGCGCCCGTTCCCGCAACGGTCGAACAGCCTGCCGGCCCGCCGGCCACTGTTCTCATCGCCCCGCTGCTCCCCGCGGCCGCCGAGGGCGACGACGCCCCCCGGGTAGTCCGCGCTCCCCCGCCGGCGGAGGCAACGGCGCTGCCGAACCCGTGGCAGATCGGTCCTCCCGCACCAGAGATGGTCGAACCGACCCCCTCTACCCCAGGCCCATTGCCGACCGCGCAACTTCCTGCTCTCAACCGCCCAGAGATCATGTCCCCCCGTGCTGCCGTGCTCTACGCCGCGCCAACGGCGCAGGGCAGCGGTAACTGCGACACTTGGTCGGATGCCTGCACCCTGCAAACTGCCCTGGGCATGGCGCAGAGCGGCGATGAGATCTGGGTCATGGCCGGTGTGCACACGCCCACTACCAATCCGTCCGATCGCACGGCCTCCTTCGCCCTGGTCAGCGGGGTGGCGATCTACGGCGGCTTCGCCGGCGGGGAAACGCAGCTCGAGCAGCGCGACTGGGTGCTGAACCTCACCGTCCTCAGCGGCGACATAGATCACAACGACACCAGCGATCCCCATGGCGTGGTGACCGACACGGCTAACATCACCGGCACCAACAGCTATCACGTGGTCATCAGCAGCAGCGGGATCACCAACAACGCGGCGTTGGACGGATTTGTCATCACCGCCGGCAATGCGAACGATGCCAGCGTTTTCACCGGCGGAGGTATGAAAAACGAGGGCGGCCCGACGCTGGCGAATCTGACCTTTAGCGGCAACGCGGCCAGCGGTTTCGGCGGTGGCATGTTCAACACGGGCAGCCCGAACCTGACCAATATCACTTTCTTGGGTAACCACGCCGCCGTCAGCGGCGGGGGGATATACAACCAGTCCGGCAGCCCAACCCTGACCGGCGCTGCCTTCATCAGCAACACCGCCTCCACCAATGGCGGGGGGATCTATAACGCTCCAGGCAGCACCCTGACGCTGACCGACGCCAACTTCGACGACAACGCCGGCAACGCCGGCGGCGGGATGTACAATTACCAAAGCGGCCTGAACCTGACCAACGTGACCTTCTCCGGCAACTCGGCCAATACCCAGGGTGGCGGGATGTACAGTTACCAAAGCAGCCTGACGCTGAACGTCATCACCTTCACCCTCAACAGTGCCCAGAGTGGCGGTGGGATGACTGGCTATACCAGCATTCTGACCATGACCAACGTCGCCTTTCTCCGCAATACCACGGCTCAGGAAGGCGGCGGGGTATCCATCGTCCACGGCCAGGCAACGATCACTCACGCCACCTTCATCAGCAACACGGCCAGCGGAGGCGGCGGGTGCGCCAACAACAGCGATCTCCTGATCCTGACCGACGCCACGTTCTCCGGCAACAGCGCCCAGAGCGGCGGCGGGCTGTACAACAGTACCGGCGCTATCAGCACGACGCTGAACAGCGTGACTTTCTCCAACAACACCGCCGCCAATTTCGGCGGAGGGATGCACCATCTCAGCGGCAGCGCGTCCCTGACCAATGTTACGTTCTCCGGCAACAGCGGCCAATTCGGCGGGGGGATCAACAGTCAAGGTACTCTGACCCTCCTGAACGTGACGATCGCCAACAGCGCAGGCAACGGGATTCGCAATGGCGGTGTCCTGAACTTCATCAACACGCTGATCGCCGGCAGCACCGCCCAGGACTGCGCGGGCGGAGGCACGATCGGTCAGAACATCAACAACCTGACCGAGGACGGTTCGTGCAATGCCCTCCTGAGCGGCGACCCGCATCTCGGCCCGCTGGAGGACAACGGCGGCGACACACTGACCCACGCGCTGCTGCCCGGCAGCCCGGCGATAGACGCCGGCAACGACGCTTTCTGCACCGCCACCGATCAGCGCGGCGTGGAGCGCCCCAAGGACGGCGACGGCAACGGCGTCGTGGTGTGCGACATCGGCGCCTTCGAGTTGACCAACGAGATAGACTACGGCGACGCTCCGTGGCCCTATCCCACGCTCAAAACCGACAACGGCGCCCGTCACTACCTGCGCACCGGCTATTCCCTGGGCGACCCGCCCGACATTGACTCCGATGGCTTCCCCTCCACCCTCGCCGACGGCGATGATCTGGACAACAGGGACGATGAGGACGGCGTGACCTTCCTCACGCCGGTGCGCACCAACGACTGGGCCAGCGTGTACGTGACGTCCTCCGTCGCCGGCTACCTGCACGCCTGGTTCGACTTCAACGCCGATGGCGACTGGGCCGACACGGGCGAGAAGTTCATCCCCGGCCGCTATCTGCCCGCCGGCGCGCACACGTTCACCTTCCGGGTGCCGGCAGAAGCGCCCTTGGGCCGCACCTACGCCCGCTTCCGCTTCACCAGCCGTCCGCTGCTCTCGATCAACGGTATCGCCATTGACGGCGAGGTGGAGGACTATATGGTCACCATCGAGCACGGCCGCCCGGTGGCCGTCGCCGATACCGCCAGCCTGGACGAGAACACCAGCATCCTGATCCCCGTGCTGGCCAACGACTACGACCCGCACGAGACCACGTCGCTCCAGCTCGCCGCCGTCGGCGCCCCCGTGCGCGGTGTGGCCACCATCGAGGGCGACCAGATCCGCTACACGCCCAACCCGGATTACAGCGGGTCGGACGCCTTTGCCTACACGATCGTCAATAGCGTGGGCCTGACCGAGACGGCGCGGGTGTCCTTGCTCGTCCGCAACGTCAACTCCCGCCCCACACAGGTCCAACTGCTCAATCAACAGCCGCTGATCGCCACCTGTGATGCGTCCGATGTCTGCACCCTGCCCGCCGACACGCTGGTCGGCACGCTGTGGGCTGTGGACCCCGATCCAGGCGACACGCACACCTTCAGCCTGGTGGATGGCGGGGACTTTCGCCTCAGCGGCGCGATACTCTACACGCGCCTGCCTATCGTCTTCACCGGCAACACGCAGAGCATTCAGCGCTCGCTGACCGTCCGCGCCACCGACAGTGGCAATCTGACCGGCGATCAAACACTGACCCTCTTCGTCCTGGGCGACGGGGTCACAGGCGGCCCGACGCAGATCGTCCTGAGCAACCAGCAAATCGCCGAGAACCCACCCGCCGGTACGCTGGTCGGCACGCTGACCACCCAGGAAGAGACGCCAAACCCGCCCTACACCTACGCCCTCGTCGCCGGCGTCGGCAGCAACGACAACGCCCGTTTTCGGATCAACGGTGACCGTTTGGAGACCGCCGGCCTGCTGGACTTCGAGTACCGCGAACTGTACCGCGTGCGCGTTCGCACGCTCAACAACATCGGCCAGTTCCGCGACGAGATATTCACCATCCAGCTCCTGGATGATCCCAACGAACCGCCCTCGCCGCCGCCCCACTGCCTCGGTGGGAACATCGAACTGATCCAAAATGGCGAAGTTCAGATGAGCGTGATCAACGTCGTCGCCTCCAACGTCACCCTGGAGGGCTGCGACATCACGGGCGAGCTGGTCCTGAGCATACCCGGCTGGTCGGGCAGCGGTATCGCCTTCGCGGGCGAGGTGAACGAGCGCAATCAGGTCAGCGCCGACGGCGGTCAGATCGGCCCCATCGTCATGTCCGTCGCCGGCCTGCCGCTCAACGTCAGCCGCTCGTCCCTGGAGTTCTACGACGGGCGCCCCGGCCTGCGCTTGGAACGGGCCAGCTTCTGCTTGCCCGACGAGTGGGGCGGGCTGTGCGCCCCGGCCACCGCCGGCGGCGTCTCGCTGCTGATTGACGACGGCGGCCTGCGGGTCGGCGGTGAACTGCAGATCAGCTTCCCGGAGATCCGCGTCGGCAACCAGGTGCGCCTCTCCGGCCTGCACGGCAAGGTCGTGCCGGTGCCGGGCGGTTACGAGCTGACCCTGGGCGGCGAGTTCGGCCTGCCCAACTTCCAGCCGCGCGGCGCCAACGGCTGCGGCATCTCCGCTTCGGTCACCGTCTACGTCGGCGACGCCGGCGAACGGGTCATGGAAATCACCACCCTCACCCCGGCAGAGGCCGACGCCGTCCGCCTGCGCGAGATTAGCGTCGGCATCCAGTGCACCACCGGCATCCCGATTGACAACACCGGCCTGGCGCTGACCGGGGTGAGCGGCACGGTCGTCCTGCGCCCGGACAGCCAATACGTCAGCCTCACACTGACCGTCTCCTCCATCGCCCGCGTTCCCGGCCTGGGCTACTCGCTCATCCGCGGCGATGGCACGGCCACGCTGCACTGGGATCCGGCCTGGGGACTGGACCTGGACATGATCGTCTATCTGCTGGAGACCTTCCGCGTCTCCCAGACCCATATCGGCGTCGGCCTGAACCGCTACTCCTTCACCGCTCACGTCACCAACTACTACATCCACGGCGACCTGCGCATTGACGCCTGGACCGACTGGGTCCGTCTGCACATCGCCGGGCGCGGCGAGGCGCGCATCGGCCTGGTCAGCGGTTCGATATACCAGGGTTGCACGGATTTCGGGCTGTTCGAGATCTGCGTGAGCATTCCACCCTTCGACCTGTATGTGACCCTGGGCGCCGAGTTCGGCGAGTTCACCAACAACCAGTGGGGCGTGAAAGGATATGTCCAGATTCCGGTCTTCGGCCGCTACGGCGTCTACGTGGACGCCCGTCCCAGTCTGCACGTCGGCGGGGTGGACCAGTACCAGTTGGTGACGCCGCCGCAGATCCTGGAGGCGCTGGCGCGGCGGCACGCCGCCGGTCCGCCAGGGACAATGGGCCCATTCCCCCCCGACGCCGCCATCCAGGCCCTCAGCGATCATCAGGTGGTGCTGCGCGTGCCGGTCCACATGCCGACCCCACCCATCGCCCCGTCGGAGATCATCACCGTCCCGGCGCAGCGCGATACGCTCTTCGCCCTCAGCTCGTCCGAGCGCCTGACGATGACGCTGCGGGCGCCGGACGGCACGGTGATTACCCCGGATAACTACAACCAGCCGCCGGTCTTTCCCACCTACACGGTCGAGTACAGCCAGACGGTCTACTACGAACCCTTCCGGTCGGACGAGTACACCCTCACCGTCGAACCGCGCCTGCGCTTCGTGCTGGCGGCCACCCATCCCGATTGGGAGGAGGTGGACTGTAGCCTGGACGGCGTGTTGTTGTTCGCCAACCAGCGCCTGGACACGCCCGCCCCGTTCTACGTGCCGATCCTCAGCGGCGATCATCTGCTGTCCGTGGCGCCGTCCGCCGGCGGGACGGCGATCACCACCACCCTCCATGCCGATTTCGGCGGGCGATACACGGCCCTGCTGGCCGGCGACGACGCCGCGCCCGACCTGGCCGCGCTGAACGACGACCTGGCCCCGCCCTCCGGCGCGGGGATGGCCCGCCTGCGCTTCGTCCATAGCGCCCCCTACCCCCAGCCGGTGAACGTGTTCGTGGACGGCACGCCGGTGCTGTCTTCCGTCACCTATCCCGCCGAGAGCCCGCTCTTCGAGTTCCCCGCCGGCGAGGTGCTGGTGGAGATCCGCGATGCCATCAGCGACGAAGACATCGCCCCGCCGCAGACGCTGATCCTCGACACCGGCGTCCTCTACAGCCTGTTCGATTACCTCCAGCCGCTGAATCCCTACTCGCTGGCCTGGCAGGCGTGGCAGGACGAAGCATACCTCGGACGCTACTACAGCATCTATCGCGTCCTCCAGGCCCCGTCCGGCATCTGGGAGGCCAACCTGAACGGACGGTTGGAGGACTCCCTGCCCATGTTTGCCGCGCTGGGGATCGCCAATCCACCCTCCTGCTGGGAGATCGAAGCCCACGCCACCGATCCCTTCCACCCCGAGATGAGCTGGCGGCTGACCTCGGACTACCTGCCGACCACGGTGCAGATCTACGCCAACCCCGACGAGTATATGGACCCTGCCTGGGTCTACCAGGGCTACCGCGTCGCCGAGATCGAGCTGACCGATCCCCAGGACGTGATCGGCGAACCGTTCACCTACACCGTGGACCTCTCGGCGCTGGAGACAGGTGACTATACGCTGTGGATGCGCGTGGAGGACCCGGTCAATCCGCCGGTCGAGGGATACGCCCTGACCGAGCCCTATGGCAACGTGGCGGTGTTCAGCATTGACCAGTCCGCGACCTTCCCCGTTGCCTGGTCGCCTACCATCACGACCGAGGTGAGCAACGCCGAGACGGCCCTCTTCCTGGTCTGGGACGCGCTGGAGCATCCGGACGTGGACCACTACAACCTCTACCTGAACACCGAACCGCTCAGCCCGACGCTGTACGTCGAGAGGCTGTCCGCCTTCCGGCAGACGGACGCCGACGGGCAGCCGTTCGGCCCGCTGCAGGTCTACGCCAGCGTCAGTAACCTGGTCCCCGGCGCCACCTACTACTACTCGGTCGAGGCGGTGGACGCCGACGGCGGGCGGAGCGTGCGCAGCCCAGAGGCTGCCATCACCATCGCCGGCGGCGATTTCCAGCTCACCACGCCGGCCACGCACTACACCGTCGCCCCCGGCACGCAGATCAGCTTCCCGCTCTCCCTGGAGCTGCTCCAGCCGCTCTTCTACCCCAACGTTGGCCTGAGCGTGGATAGCCGCGACACCGCGCCGGGGATGCGCGTCTGGTTCGAGACCCCGCTCGGCGGCGACGCCTACCTGACCGAGGCGGACGACAGCGTGACCGTGGTGGTGGACCTGCTCCCCACCGTGCGCGATGGCATCTACCCGCTCACCTTCGTCGGCGCCAACGGAGACGTGCGGCGCAGCCGGACGGTCTACATCGTGGTCAACCCGGTCCCCACCGACCTGACCATCACAGGTGAATACCAGCTATGGGGTCAGGATCAGGTCACGCTCACCTTCACCGTGACCAACCTGGGCGCGGGGCGCGGCGACGGGGCGATTGTTTCGATCCCCTTCCCGCCCCAGATCAGCCACGTGAGCTGGAGCTGCAGCGGCACGGGCGGGACGACCTGCGGCAGCGGCGTGGGGGACGTGTCGGACACGATCGGCCACTTCGTGGCCGGCGGGACGGCCACCTACACCGTCGCCGGCGTCCACCAGCGCTTCCCCCCCTTCCACGTCACGGCCAGCGTGGACTGGTTCGGCAACGATCCCAACCTGGAGAACAACACCGTGACGCTGGATCGCTACACGATCCTGTTGCTCTGGGTCTACCGGAACGGGCCGTGATCACGCCGCGCGTTTCCTGCGCCCCCGGCCCCTCCCCGGGACAACGCATTCCAGAAAGCTCCACCGCTCTGCGGTGGAGCTTTCCATTCCCCAACGCCTACACCCATGCCACTGACGCCAGGCGCGCCCGCTGCATCGCCACAACTCCCACCGCTGTCCGATCCTCCGATCCTTGTGCCCTGTGCTGATTTCTGCTACAATATCATTATCGGCTTCCCCCATCGTCTTTCCACTTCCGTTTGTCGCTTTTCGTCTCCGCCTTCGCTGCGGATTCCTGCGACCCGTTGGCTGGCATATTCACCAGGCAGAAAGGAGGGGCAAAGTGGACACGTTCGCGGTTCGGTGGCTTTCTCTCTTCGTGGTCACGGTTCTGGTTCTGTCGTTGGGCGTCTCATCCACCCTGGCAGCTTCTCCCCCTGGCGCATCCCCGGTGACCCCGGCTGAGCTCCCGGCGCGGGCGGAGCCGGCGACGGTAGTGGCGGTCCTTCCTGCTACTGCGTTACCAGCGCCGGCGGTCAGCCCGTGCGCCGCGCCGTCGCTCCTGCCCGGCGGCTCGACGATCAGCGGCACGCTGGTCAGCAGCGACACGTGGGGACCAGGGGTGATCACCGTCACCGGCGACATCTCGATCACCGCCGGCGTGGTCATTACGGTCGTCTCGGGCACGACGGTGCAGATGGCTACCACGGACGGGGCCAACCTGGGCATTGACCCCATCCGCATCGAGTTCATCGTCAACGGCGCGCTGCGGGTGGACGGCCCGGCGACCTTTACCTCCCAGGGCGCGCCGCCGGCCGGCGGCGACTGGTACGGCATCCGCTTCCTGCCCAATTCCGACGGCTGGCTGAACGGGGCCACGGTCGAGTACGGCGTGGTCGGCGTCTCGCTGGATAGCGCCTCGCCCAGCCTGACCGACAACACCATCCGCTACATGCGCGGCTTTGCCGGGACCAACGGCGGGAACGGCGTGCCCGGCAACCCCGGCGGGCCGGGCGGCAGCGGCACACCGGGCGGCCCGGCCTACGGCATCTATGTGACCGGCAGCTCGACCGCCCTGATCCAACACAACACGGTCTACTCGATCACCGGCGGCGCGGGCGGCGCCGGCGGCAAAGGCGGCGACGGTTCCAGCGGCCTGCTGAACGGGGCCGACGGCGGGCCGGGCGGCCACGGCGGGTCGGGCGGCCGGGCGGTCGGCATCCGCGTCTTCAACGGCGCCACGCCGCAGGTGCTGTTCAACACGGTGATGACGGTCACCGCCGGGGCCGGCGGACAGGGCGGCGCGGGCGGGCGCGGCGAGAACGGCCAGGCCGGAGTCGCTCCCGGCTCGCCCGGCGGCAACGGCGGGCAGGGCGGCGATGGCGGCGCCGGAGCGGACGGCGGCGCGGCCTATGCGATCTTCTACACCAACGCCGGGGCCAGCTCGCTGGTGGACGACAATGCCATCCGCGCCGTGCGGGCAGGCCGCGGCGGCGCGGGTGGCGTCGGCGGCAACGGCGGCAACGGCGGCAACGGCGCGCCAGGCTCCTCGTTCCCTCCGCCGATGCCCGGCGGACCGGGCGGCAACGGTGGCAATGGCGGCAACGGCGGCGCCGCCGGAGAAGGCGGCGCGGCAGCGGGTATCCGCCTGCAGGCTAGCTCGCCGCAGGTGACAGATAACGCGATCACCATCGTGCGCGCCGGCGCCGCCGGCGCGGCGGGCGCGGGCGGCAGCGGCGGCGCCGCCGGGAACGGCGGCATGAGCGGCGTCGAGGCGCCCGGCGGGCCGGGCGGACAGCCTGGCGGCGGCGGCACGGGCGGCTTCAGCGCCGCCGGCGGCGAGGCCGACGGCATCCGCGTGGACAGCGGCCCGGCCAGCCCGGACGTGCAGCGCAATAGCGCTTCCTACATCTACGGTGGAAACGGCAGCGCAGGCGGCGCAGGCGGAGACGGCAGCGCAGGCGGCGCGGGCGGCACAGCCCACGGCCTGCACATCGAAGGGCCCAACGTCACGCCGGCCGTGACCGATAACGACCTGGCCTACATCTACGGCGGCAGCGGCGGCGCGGGCGGCGCGGGCGGCAACGGCGGACCGGGCGGCAACGGCGGCGGCGGCCTCGCCGGCACGACCATGTACCCGCCGGGCCACGGTGGCCCCGGAGGACCTGGCCAAAACGCCGGCAACGGCGGCAACGGCGGCTCCGGCGGCGACGCCAGCGGCATCCTCGTCGCTGCCACCACGCTGACCGCGCCCGCCGAACGCAACACGGTTGGCGGGGTGCACGCCGGCAGCGGCGGCAGCGGCGGCGCGGGCGGCGCAGGCGGCGCGGGCGGTGCCGGCGGGACGGGGGGCAACTGGCCCTTCGGGCCCGTGGGTGGCAATGGCGGCGATGGCGGGCCGGGCGGCAACGGCGGCCACGGCGGCAGCGGCGGCCACGCCGGCAACGCCGACGGCATCCTCTCCGCCAGCGCCACTCACGAGGCATATAACAACCTGGTACACGACGTCTTCGCCGGCAATGCCGGCAACGCTGGCAACGGCGGCGCGGGCGGCTCCGGCGGCGCGGGCGGCAACGCCGGCACGCCCTGGTCCTCGCCCCTCAACTATGGCGGCCGCGGCGGCAATGGCGGCCACGGCGGCGCGGGCGGCAACGGCGGCGCGGGCGGCTCTGCCGTCGGTCTGAACGCCAGCGCTTCCACCGTGACTTACTTTAACAACACCTCCGCAGATATTGCCGATGGCACCGCCGGCGGGAGCGCCGGCAACGGCGGCAATGGCGGCGCAGCCGGAGCCGACGGGCTGCCGCCCGGCAACCCCAATCCCCCGCCTGTCCCCGGCGTGCCCGGCAGCGCTGGCTCCGCCGGCAGCGCCGCCAGCTCGATCGGCCTGTGGGTACGCAACAGCTCGACCGTTACCTTTACCAACAATATCCTGGCGCGTCAGTTTCCGTCGGGCGCGGGGAATGATGTCGGTGTGCTCGTCGCCGCCGACGGCGTCTCGAACGCCACGCTGAACAACAACGACGTCTGGACGCACACCACCCAGTACAGCGGCGTCGCTGTCCCGCCCACCGACATCCAGCAGGACCCGCTGTTCACCAACTGGGCGGGCAATAACTTCCACCTGCAGGGCTGCAACTCCCCCTGCGCCGAGGCCGGCGCGGTCGTCTCCCTGCGCGACGACGGCGCCGACGACGACCCGCGCCCGTGGGGCTATTTCGATATCGGCTATGACGAGTTCCTGCCGCCCTGGTTCCACCCGACCCCCTTCGCCGGTCCGATTCTGGTAAACACGACCTGGCCGGCCGGTCACTACCTGCTGCAGGGGGACGTGCTGGTACCTCCCCCAATTACCTTCGACATCCTGCCCGGCGCGCTGGTGCAGGTCAACCCGCTCGACCTGGCGAACCTGGGCCTCGACCCGCAACGCATCGAACTGGTCAACCAGGGCACGTTGCACACCGGCCTGGGCGGGAGCGCGCCGGTGACCTTTACCATCGCCGGCTGCAACCCCGCGCCGGGGCAGTGGTACGGCATCGAGTTCTGGCCCGCCAGCGGCGGCAGTATCGACCCCACGATCATCGAATACGGCACCCATGCCATCCTGCTCAACACGGCCAACCCGGTCACCGTCGCCGATTCGGTGATCCGCCTCAATCGCCACATCCCGGCGGCGGGCAACGCCTGGGGCGCGGGGATGACGATCCTGGCCGGCGATCACCTGGTGACGCACACGCAGATCTACAACAACGACGCGGTGGCGCTGGGGATGGGGGCGAACGCGATCGGCGGCGGGGTCTACCTGGCGGGCGGCAGCACGCAGTTCGTCAACTGCGCCATCTATCAGAATGGCGCGCACGCGCCCGGCGCCACTGCCTTTGGCGGCGGCGTGGTGCTGTGGGGCGGCGGCGCGCCCACGCTGAGCCACTGCGAGGTCTATCACAACCTGGCTTTCGGCCTGAACCGCGCCTTTGGCGGCGGCGTAGACATTGATGACACCCATGCCGTGATCGAGGCGGGCAGCTTCATCCATGACAACCTGGCCCATTCGCTCACCTGGCGGGCCTATGGCGGCGGCGTCTCCATCGGTTCGGGGGGCATTGTGCCTGCGCCGGTCATCCGCGACAGCCAGGTGATGACCAACACCTGCGTGGCTCCCGAATGCATCGGCGCGGGCATCGCCATCGCCGACAACAGCGCGACCATGACCCGCATCGAGAACAACCTGATCGCCGACAATCAAAATCTGGGCACGACGGCCTTCGGCGGCGGCATCGGCGTGGCCTGGAACGCCAGCGCCGATCGCTTCGACCGCAACGTCATCCGCAACAACGTCGCCCAGGCGGGCGGCGGCGGCGCGTTCGGCGGCGGCGTCTCCCTGGTCTGGAACAATGCGGTCACCGTGACTAACAATCTGTTGCACAGCAACCTCGCCGCCGATAGCGCGGCTGGCGGATGGGCGCGCGGCGGCGGTTTCTATGCCGACGGGCCGCTCTCCTACCTGGTCAACAACACCGTCTACAGCAACACGGCGACCGCTGCGGTGGGTAACGGCGGCGGGGCCTACCTGGTGAGCGGCGTGCTCTCCAATACGATCGTCGTCATGAGCACGGCCAGCAACGACGGCGGCGGGGTCTACTGGCTGGGCGGCAGCGCCGGTTTCAACGATGTCTGGAACAACGTCTGCCTGGGGCCTGGCTGCGGCGCGGACTATGCCAACGGCGGCCTGCCGCGCCCGCCCAGCGACATCGTCGCGGCCCCGCGCTTCGTCGCCAGCGGCGACCTGGTCACCCGCTTCCACCTGCAGCAAGGCTCGCCCTGCATCAACGCCGGTACCAGCCTCGGCCCCGTTCCCGATCACGACTATGATCTCCAGGCCCGTCCGCTGGGCGCAGGCCACGACATCGGCTTCGACGAGGTGCAGCCGTTCACTGCGGATAAGCAGGTCAGTGTGGCGACGGCGGAGATCAACGAACTGCTCCGCTATACGCTGCATATCGTCAACCCCGACCCAATCGCGCCTTTCTCCAACGGCTGGCTGACCGATGTGCTGCCGCTCGACACCGCCTATAGCATCGGCCCGGTCTGCGATGGGGGATCGTTCGGCTACAACAGTGGTTCGCGCACGGCCTGGTGGAACGGCAGTGTTCCGGCGGCCACGACGCTCACCTGCGTCTACACCGTGACGGTGAACACCGGCCTGGCCGACCAGACGACGATCACCAACACGGCGCTGGCCGCTGTGGGCACACAAACGGTCCGAACCAACCAGGTCTCGACGCTGGTCAACGCGCCGGTCTTCGCCATCGCCAAGCAGGCCTCGGCCAACCCGGTCGTCGGCGCGCCGCTGACTTACACCCTGACCGCGCAGAACACGGGACATGCCGCGGGCACGTCGGTGGTCATCACCGACGCCGTCCCCTCTGGCGCCCACTACGTCTCCGGCGGCAGCTACAGCGGCGGGGTGGTCACCTGGAGCGGGCTGACGGTGCCGGCGGGCGGTTCGCTGCCGGTCAGTTTCGTCGTCACCACCTGCCAGACCTCGCTGACCAATGCGTCCTACCGCGTCGCCTCCAGCGCGCAGGGGCTGTCCAGCCCGTGGGGTACGGCCCTCTCCACGTCGCTGGCTGCGCCGACCATCGTGGCGAACTTTACCGTCAACCCGACGGACGTGATCGTCGGCCAGCCGGTGGCCTTCGACGGCAGCGCCACGACGAACGGCGGCCCGATCGTTGGCTGGGCGTGGGACTTTGGCGACTCGACGACCGGCAGCGGGCAGAGCGTCAGCCACAGCTACGGCACCGCCGGCTTCTACACGGTGACGCTGACGGTGACCGACGGCTGCGGCTACACGGCGCAGAAGGTGATCGTCAACGCGGTGCACGTGCACATGCCGCTGCTGGGGATCGGCAAGGCGGCGAGCGCGGCGGTGGCCGGCGCGCCGTTCACCTTCACCCTGACGGCGACCAACAGCGACCCGCTGGCCGCGGCAACCGGGGTCGTCATCACCGACGCCGTTCCCGTTGGCGCCCACTATGTCTCCGGTGGCAGCTACAGCGGCGGCGTGGTCACCTGGAGCGGGCTGACGGTCCCGCCGGGCGGCTCGGCACAGGTCAGCTTCGTCGTCACCGCCTGCCAGGCGATCACCAACAGCCTCTATCGGGTGGCCAGCAGCGACCAAGGCGTCGGCAGCCCGTGGGGCACGCCGCTGCCGGTCGTGCCGTCTGCGCCGACCATCGTGCCCGACTTCACCTGGACGCCGCCTGTCCCGGACGACAGCGACGTGGTCACCTTCACAGGCACGGCGTCCAGCGACGGCGGGCCGGTCGTGGAGTGGGCGTGGGACTTCGGCGACGGCGGGACGGCCAGCGGGCCGGTGGTCGCGCACACCTTCGCCGCCGGCACGTACACCGTCACCCTCACCGTCACCGACGTCTGCGGGTTCGGCGCGGTGGTGGAGGACGTGCTGACGGTCGCGCTTTCGTGCGAGCCGGTGGTGGCCGACTTCACCTGGGCACCGACGTGGGCGTACATCCACACGCCGGTAACGTTCACGGTGCTGCTGAGCGCGGGCACGCTGCCGATCACCTACACCTGGGCCTGGGGCGACGGCTCGCCGGACACGGTGACCACGGAGCTGACGGCGACGCACAGTTTCCTGATCAGCGGCACGCTGGACGTGACCCTGGCGGCGGAGAACGGCTGCTCCAGCGGTCCGGTGGCGGCGCACAGCGTCGTCATCCGACCCTGGCCGCTGTATCTGCCGATGATCATGCGCAATTCCTCGTAACCCGTTCGGCGGGGGGGGCGAAGCGTCGGCGCCGCCGATGCTTCGCTCCCCTCCGTTGGGGGTTGCGGTTTCCGTTCCCTGTGGTACAATGCCCCTTCGGATCGGAGGATAACGGAGGGGTTGGGATGCCCGTCTCGAACGAGGAACTGAGAGAGCGACTGCTGGAGGAGCGCGGGCGGCTGCTGGAGCAGGTGAACCGGCTCTGCGGGGGCGACTATCACGGTGGCGGCTGCGGCAACCACATCGCCGACGATGCCACAGAGACCTACGAACAGGCGAAGGATCTATCGTTACAGCGGAATGAGGTCATTCTGTTGCAGCAGGTCGAGCACGCTCTGCAGAAGTTCGACCTGGGCACGTTCGGCATCTGCGAGGGGTGCGGTGCGCCCATTGACCGCGCCCGGCTCAAGGCGCTCCCCTACGCGGTCTACTGTCTGAACTGTCAGGCCCGCCTCGAGCGGAGGGGGTAGAGCCCTTGCGCCGGCTCCGCCTGGAGAGCCTCATCCTTCCCACTATCGCTCTGCTGGTCCTGGCCTCCGATCAGGTCAGTAAGGCGCTGGTGGTGGCGCATCTGGCGTTGGGCCAGTCGGTGGACCTGGCATCCTGGCTGGCCCCTGTTTTTTCGATCACCTACACGGCGAACACCGGTGCCTCCTTTGGGCTGTTCCAGGGGATGAGCGATGTGCTGGCCGTCGTCGCCGTGGTGGTGGTGGTGATCATCATCCTCTACTACCGACAGATCCCCCCCGGCCAGTGGCCGCTGCGCGCCGTGCTCGGTCTCCAGTTGGGTGGGGCGCTGGGCAACCTGACCGACCGATTGACGCGCGGGGCGGTGGTGGATTTCATTGACGCGAACTTCTGGCCGCTGCGGGACTGGCCGATCTTCAATTTGGCGGATGCGGCGATCGTTGCTGGCGTGGCCCTGCTGGGATGGATGATGATGGTGGAGCGGCGGGGCACGACACGGATTTCCACGGGTTGCACGGAAGGATCATCCTCGTCGTCCAGCGTGCAGGATGCGGAGTGAGTGCCCGGCCTGGCTGGCGTGGAGGGGCATGGACGAGGTGGTCTTCACGGTGGAGGAGGGCGGCGAGCGGCTCGACCGGCTGTTGGCGACCCGCCTGCCTGATCTGAGCCGCGCCCAGCTCCAGCGGCTGATCAAATCCGCCCAGGTGACGGTGAATGACCGCCCCAGCAAGCCCGCCTATCGCGCCGAAGCGGGCGATCGGGTGACGGTGCGGCTGCCGGACGAGCCCGAGACGGCCGTCCGGCCCGAAGCGATCCGGCTGGACATCGTCTACGAGGATGATGTCCTGCTGGTGGTGAACAAGCCGGCTGGGATGGTTGTCCATCCGGCGGCGGGCCACACCAGCGGAACGCTGGTCAACGCGCTGCTGGCCCATTGTCCCCAGGTGGCGGACGTGGGCGGGCTGGAGCGCGCCGGCATCGTCCATCGTCTGGACAAGGACACCTCCGGCCTGCTGGTCGTGGCGAAGGACGCGGCGACGCACGCCGAGCTGCAGCGGCAGTTCAAGCACCGCCAGGTGCACAAAACCTACCTCGCCCTGGTCGAGGGGCGCGTGCAGCCGCGCGAGGGGGTCATCGAGGCGCCGGTGGGGCGCGATCACCAGGATCGCAAGCGTATGGCCGTGGTGCGCAGCGGCCGCCCGGCGGCGACCCATTACCGGGTTGTGGAGACCTTCCGCGATTTCACGCTGCTGGAAGTGCATCCGCAGACGGGGCGCACCCATCAGATCCGCGTCCACCTGGCCTGGATGGGCTACCCGCTGGTAGGGGATCGCGTCTACGGGCGGCGGAAACAAGCGCTGCTGCCCGATCGTCATTTCCTCCATGCCCGCCAGCTACGCTTCACCCACCCTGTGACCGGAGTCGAAGTAGACCTCATCGCTCCCCTGCCGCCGGAACTGGTCGAGGTATTGGAGCGGTTGCGGAAATAGCCCCCGAACGGCGCGAAAGCTGATCATTCTCTCTGAATCTGTGCAATCTGTGTAATCTGTGGTAAAGGAGTCGAACATGCGCGAGGTCACTGTCGCTACGGTACAGATGCAGCCAGCGTTGGGACAGATGGAGGAGAACCTGGCCAGGATGGGCGAGTTCATCCGCCGTATTGCCACCGAGCAGCCGGTGGACCTGATCGTCTTCCCAGAGCTGGCGACGACCGGCTACGAGGTCGGGCCGCGCTTCCCGCAGATGGCCCAACTGGTGCCCGGCCCGGCGGTCAATATCATCGGCCAGCGCGCCGCCGATTACGGCGTCCACGTGGCCTTCGGGCTGGCGGCCAAGGAGCGGGTGGAGAGCATCCTCTACAACGCTGCCGTGCTGATCGGGCCGGATGGCGAGGTGATCGGCCAGTACCAGAAGGCCCACCTGCGTGGCGAGGAGCGCATGGCTTTCCGCGCCGGCTATCGCCTGACCCCGTTCGAGACCGATTTCGGGATCGTTGGGCTGATGATCGGCTGGGACCTGGCCTTCCCGGAGGTAGCGCGCAGCTTGGTGCTGGAGGGGGCGGAGGTGCTGGCCGTGCTGGCCAGTTGGGAGGAGTCGAACGCGATGGAGTGGCGCACCTACTTGCTGGCGCGGGCCTGCGAGAACGGCGTCTTCGTCGCCGCAGCGAACCGGGTGGGCGTGGAACCGTCGTACACCTTCGGCGGACAGAGCATGATCGTCGGCCCGCGCGGGCGCATCCACGCGATGATGGACCAGCCGGTCGAGGGCTACGCGGTGGCGAAGCTCGACCTGGACGAGCTGCGCCGGCAGCGCGAGGAGACACAAATCCTGCAATGCCGTCAGCCGGCCCTCTATCGGGCAGTGGTGAGGAAGTATTAGCTGGCGGTTGGAGGGCGGCGATGAGGGTGATTGACTTGCGCAGCGATACGGTGACCCGCCCGACGCCGGCGATGCGCCGGGCGATGGCCGAGGCCGAGGTGGGCGACGATGTCCTCGGCGATGACCCGACCGTCCAGCGACTGGAACGGATGGCCGCCGAGCGGCTGGGCAAGGAGGCGGCGCTGTTCGTCGCCAGCGGCACGATGGGCAACCTGGTCTGCTTGCTGACCCACTGTCGGCGCGGCGACGAGGCGATCATCGGCGACCGCAGCCACACTTTCCTCTTCGAACAGGGGGGCATGGCCGCGCTGGGCGGCATCGTCCCGCACACGGTGCCCAACCAGCCCGACGGGACGCTGTGCCTGGAGGACGTCGAGAAGGCGATCCGTGGCGACAACGTGCACTTCCCGCGCACGCGGCTGATCTGCCTGGAGAACACGCACAACATGTGCAACGGCACCCCGCTGACGGTGGACTACACCGCGCGGGTGGCCCGGCTGGCCCATCAGCACGGCCTGCGGCTGCACGTGGACGGGGCGCGCATCTTCAACGCGGCGGCGGCGCTGGGCGTGGACGTGCGCGAGCTGGTGCGCGAGGCCGATTCGGTGATGTTCTGCCTGTCCAAGGGGCTGTGCGCGCCGGTGGGGTCGCTGGTCTGCGGAAGCGCGGAGTTCATCGCCGAGGCGCGACGGGCGCGCAAGGTGCTCGGCGGCGGGATGCGCCAGGCGGGCGTGCTGGCCGCGGCGGGCATCGTCGCTCTGGAGGAAATGACCGGGCGGCTGGTCGAGGACCACGCCCGCGCCCGCCGGCTGGCCGAGGGACTGGCGCAGCTTCCCGGCCTGGAGGTCGCGCCCGTGGCGACCAACATTCTCTATTTCTGGTTGACCGAACCGGCCGCCAAGACCCAGGAAGAGGTCGTGGACGAGCTGGCGCAACGCGGTGTGCTGCTGTTCGGACGGGAGAACGGCCGCTTCCGCGCCGTGACCCACTACTGGGTCGGCGACGAGGATATCGAGCGGACGATCGCGGCGCTGGCGGATGTGATGGGGTGATGCGGAGACGCGGAGACGCGGAGACGCGGTGACGCGGTGACACGGCGATTTACCAGATCCCCGTATCTCCGCATCTCCGTGTCTCCGTGTCACCGCGTCTCCGTGTCACCGCGTCTCCGCGTCTCAATCCTCCACCACGAGCGCCGTGTGCGGGAACGCGCCGGGGACGGCGATGGTGTCTACCACGGTCAGCGTCGCCGTGTCAATCACCACCACCTGCTGCGCGTCCGGCAGGGTGACGAAGAGTCGGTTGCCCACCGCGGTCATGCCCATCGGTCGCCCACCCAGCGGGATCGTGACGATGCGCCGCTCCCCTGTGAAGTTCCCTCGCAGCGTCGGCAGGTAGGTGCGGTAGGGTCCGGCCGGCAGCCCCGCCGGCAAGTCCGACGCCACGCAGCTCCCGTCCTGCACCACCGTGACCGACTCGTCCAGGTAGTTGCTGACGAAGACGCAGCGCCCCAGCACGGCCAACCCGTGGCCGCCGTAGCCGGGATCGGTGGGGTCTTGGTGGCCGGTGGGGATCGTCTCCAGCCGCAGCCAGGTCACCGGGTCGTACACCCGTAGCTCGTCAATCAGCCCGAAGGTCACGTACACCCGGTCGCTCAGCGGGTCGTAAACGATGGAGCTGGGCTTGTTGACCAGGGTGCGCACCCGCGTGAAGACCAGCCCACGCTCCGGCGGGGTCAGCGAGTAGATGCCGATGCCGCCGAAGTCCCGCTTGGTGAAGTAGATCAGCCCGCGCCGCGTGTCCACCGTCACCCCGAAGAAGCCGTAGGGAGTCACGCCCGGTTCGTCCAGCACGAGCTGCGCCACCACGTGCCCCTGCAGGTCGAGCACGGTGACCCCCTCGCCGCCGCTGTGGTTCGCCACGTAGACGTAGTTCCCGTAGACGGCGACGTGGATGGGGTGCAGGCCCACCGGCGCGCTGCCGACGACGGTGTTGCTGATCGTGTTGATGATCGTCAGCGTGCTGGTGACGGTGTGATCCTCGAAGTTCGCCACGTAGAGCATCGTCCCTGAGACGGCCATGCCGAACGGCTGCGGGCCGGCCGGGATGGTCGCCAGGTGGTCGTAGCCGGTGGTGTCGAAAATGGAGATCGTGCCGGAGTCGCGGTTCGCCACGTACAGGCGCGTGCCCGTGCGCACCTCGGTCTCCTCGACGGAGGTGTTGTTGGAGAGATCGCACTCCGTCCCACCGCTGATCGTCACCCGGTTGATGACCTGGTGGACGCCGATCGGGAAGGGGTCGTCTATCTCGACGATGAACTGCAGCGCGTTCCCCTGGCCGGGCGCGAGCGTGCCGACGTTCCAGGTGTACTGCCCACCGCCGACCGGCGTCCAGCCGCCGCCGACGTAGTGGGTGTGTTCGGACAGGAACTCGGTGACCACCACGTTCGTCGCCGCGCCGACCCCGTCGTTGAGGTAGAGGACGGTGTAGGTGATGCGGTCGCCGGGGCGGACGAAGCCCTGCAGCGGGGCGGCGGCCAGCGGGACGTTCAGGCGACGGGCCAGTTCCTCCCAGCGCGCCCGCTGCCTCAGCGACAACGGCCCAACGTTGTCGTTCTTGACCACCACCAGGTCGGGCCCGGTATCAATCGGCGTGACCAGCACGAAGCGGTTGCCGCTGCCGATCTCGATCACGTTGGTGATCGTCGTCTGGCGGGTGTAGGGGATGGAGGGGCTGAGCAGCGCCGGCAGCCCCAGCGTGCGGGTGACCTGCGGCGGGACGGTGGGGATGGTGCGGCGGCAGGTGTGTCCGTCGCAGAGCCACCCTGGCCCACCGGCGTAGCTGACGTAGGCGTCCAGTGTGTCGGTCAGCGGGACATTGACGAGCGTGGCGGTGCTGACGTTGCGATAGGTGATCGTGTACTCGAAGGCATCGCCCGGCCCGATACACGGCGGGGCGCTCTTGCTGACGCGCAGCGCCAGCCGCTGGACCGGCGTGTCCTCGTAGTTGCAGTTGTCGTCGGGATGGGCGTCCGGCTCGCGGGGGAAGCCACAGACCCGGTTGACCAGGTTATCCACCCCCGGCGGCAGCGGGTCGTCCACGCGGACGACGAAGTAGGCGATGCGCCCGTCGCCGGGGGCCATCGCGCCCAGCGCCAGCGTGTAGGTGCGTCCGGCGACGGGCGTCCAGCCGCCGCCGACGTAAGTCGTGTAGAGCGGCAGCGTCTCGGTGAGCACGACGCTGCTGGCCGTGTGGCTGCCCACGTTGACGACAGCGATGGTGTAGGTGACCAGGTCGCCCTTGTAGACGAAGTCGCGGTGCTCGGCCGGCGCGGCCGTCCGCCGCAGCCGCTCCAGGGCAGCCTGCGCGTCGGGCGACAACGGGGCTCCCCGTGGCGTGGTCGGGCCGACGTCGTCGTCCTTGATCACCACCAGATCCACGTTGGAGACGACATGCACTGGAGGGGACTGGGCCACGTGGTTGTTGGGGTTGCAGTCCGCGCTGGGGGCGGCGATGGTGGCGGTGTTGACCAGCGTCTGCGAGACCGGCGCGTCGTTGGCGACGCGCAGGACGAGGGTGAACGTGCGCGCCGCGCCGGGGGCGAGCGAGCCCACGGTCCAGGTCAGCGGGCCGCCGGCGCCGGGGGTGCAGCCGGCGCAGGGCAGGTCGCTGGTGTTCGTGAGGTAGGTCGTCCAGGCGGGCAGGCGGTCGACGATGGCGACGCCGGCGGCGCCGGCCAGGCCGGTGTTGCCGTAGGCGACCGTGTAGGTCAGCAGGCCGCCGGGGACGACCTCGGCCAGTGTGGTGGTCTTGGCGATGGTCAGGTCGGGCCCGACGACGGTGACCGGCCCGGCGCTGGACTGGTTATCCGACTGGCGCAGTTCCATCGTAGCGGCGCCGATAGCGACGCGGTTAGTCAGCGTCACCCCGCAGGGCGCATTGACGGTAGTGGTGAGGACGAAGCTACCGTGCGCGCCGGGGGCGAGGCTGGCGATGGCCCAGATCGGCAGCGGGGTGGTCGCCAGGCGCGTCCAGCCGAGGGCGGGGGCAGAGTCGCCGGCCCAGGCGGTCAGGGCGGGCAGCGTATCGGTGATGCGCACGGCGCCCGCCGCCGCGCCGCCGGTATTCGCGTAGTCAATCCGGTAAGGGAGCGATCCCCCGATGACCACCTGGGTCACGGCGACGGTCTTGGTGATCGCCAGGTTGGGCAGTTCCACCGTATCGGTGACGACGTAGCCGCAGAAGGCGGTGGCGGTGAGGATCAGCGGGGTCGGCGGTGCGCCGCTGCCGGGGATGAGCGCGGCAGCGGCCTGGCCGGCGCTGTTCACCGTGACGACCGTCGGCGTGACCGCGCCCCAGTTGGTGGCCAGCGAAACGCGGCGCGGGTTGGGGGCGGGTGGGGTGGTGGCGAGGGGCGGCGGCATGGGAGCGGTGTGGCCGTCGGCGTCGCGCAGGGAGACGGTCACCAGACCGTCGGCAGTGCCGGTCAGGGCGAGCATCACCTGCGGGGTGAAGACGACCGGCCCGCTGAAGTGCACGCCGTTGAGCGGGGTGTTGACGCCCCACCAGTCGTGCAGGGCGTTGATCGTCGCCGGGTCGTCGTTGCGCAGTTCGAGGGAAGGAACGGAGCAGAGGGCATTGAGGTCCACGGCGGGGGCGGCGCCGCTGTTGCTGGCGGCGTACTCGACCGCCTCGGCGCGCTCGTCGTAGATCACGTTCCCGCCGATCTCGCCCAGGCTGACCGTGTTGGTGACGTAGACGGCAGCGCGGTAGCCGCTCCCTCCGCCGTTGTGGAAGATGCTGTTGCCCTGGACGGTCGTGCCGGTCTGCCCGTCTAGGTAAACCGCGCCGCCGGGGTTGAGGTAGATGGCGTTGGCGAGCACCTGGTTGAGCGCCCCGCCCTCCAGTCGGATGCCGCCTCCGGTGCAGGCGGAGACGCGGTTGCCGGCGATCCGGTTATCCGGCCCGCCGCCGGTCAGCCCGCGCAGGAGGGCGATCCCGTAGTGTTCGATCTGGTAGATGGTGTTGCCGCCGATCTCGTTGCTGTAGGATTCATTGAGGGCGATGCCGTTGGTGCAGCTATAGATCGTGTTGTTGGAGATGCGCGAGTTGTCGGTATCACCGCCGATGCCGCCGTCGCGGTTGCCGCTGCCGCCGTTGTAGCGCAGGGTATTGGTCAGGATCTCGACGAAGTCCTCGTCATTGATGCGGATGCCAGTGCGGGCGTACTCGATCAGCGAGTGCTGGATGCGGTCGCTGCCGCCGTTGTCCTCCAGGATGATGCCGATCCAGTCGCCGGGGAGGGGGCTGGTGCTGGCGGAGGTGAAGGTGATCGGGCGGGACGCGCTGCCGAGGGCCTGGATGTTGCCCAGCACCTGCAACTGGGTGCCGCTGAGGAACTCGACGCGCATGCCACCGGCGGGCGGGAGGAGGGTGAGCGTGGCGTAGGGAGCGACGGCGATGGTGTTGGTCATCACCCGGTAGCAGGGGGAGATCCAGGTTGTGTCCACCAGAATATCGGCATCCACCTCGACGCATTCCGGGTCGGCGCGGGCGATGGGGGCCGCTGGCGAGAGCGCCCAGGCCAGGCTGAACAGGCCGACCAGGCTGAGTACTGTCGCTCCCGTGAGGAGCAGGAAACGCTTGGTCATGAGGACACCTCCCTCTGCCGCGCCGGACACGCAGCATGGAATTGCTGATTGTATTATCCTATGAAGTATGGGGATGAGCGTTACAGTCGGGTTAAGGGAACGTGTCGTGGGGGTGATGAATATTCGGCCCCCGACCGCACTGGATGCTAGTGGTCAGTGGTCAGTGGTCAGTGGTCAGTGGTCGGGGGCGGCGGCCAGATTGGGGCGGTGTCTGGCTGGACAGTGGCGATTCGGGCGAGGCGTTCGCTCAGGACGTCGGTTCTGGCAGCCTGGCGTTGGCGTGCCCTCGCTTCGGCGGGATGACGATCCACAGGATCGCGTAGGGCAGGAGGCCCGGCAGTCCGCCCGGCAGGAGCAGGATCAGGAAGAGCAGCCGGAACCAGCCGGCGCCGATGCCGAAGAACTCGCCCAGGCCGCCGCAGACGCCCGCGACTATCCTATTCTGTCGCCGCAGCTCGTGTTTTCCGTTCATCGTCTATCCTCCCAACTTCAAGCTTCTGTGCTATAATACGCGAGTTTAGCCCTACAATCATACCAACCAGCCGTCAGTGATCTGACGGCTGGCTGACGATGGGGTTCTGGAGGATATGGGGGTGGATTGGAGCGCGCTGCTCTCGACGTTCGGGCTGATCTTCGTCGCCGAACTGGGTGACAAGACCCAGTTGGCGGTGGTGACCCAGACTTGCAAGTACCGTCAACCGTGGGCGGTTTTCCTGGGGGCCAGCCTGGCCCTGACGGCGGTGACCGGGCTGGGGGCTGCTGGCGGGCAACTGCTGGGGCGGTTTGTCCCGGAGCCGGTGCTGCGACTGGTCGCCGCAGCGGCCTTTGGGGTGATGGGGCTGCTGATCGGGTGCGAAGCCTACCGGGCGGGGCGACAGGGCTATGGCGAGACCTGTGAGGTGGAGGCAGAAACGACCTGTGCGGCTGCCCGTCGCTGGGATTGGCGGGTCTTCGCGGCGACCTTCGGGCTGCTGTTCGTGGCCGAGATGGGCGACAAGACGCAACTGGCGGTGCTGGGGCTGGCTGGCGAGCGTGGGACGCCGCTGGCGGTGTTCCTCGGCGGGGCGCTGGCGCTGATCGCCGTGACGGCGGTGGGTGTCGTCGGTGGGCAGGGGCTGACCCGGCTGATTCCGCAGCGGGTGCTGCTGTGGATGTCGGCGCTTGCTTTCGTGCTGATGGGCGTGCTGATGGGGTTCGGCGTGCTGTAGGGGCGGCCGGTCACTGCGCGACGACGAAGGCGATGGCGTATTCTTTGGTGTGGGATAGGCTGATCGCCCACTGGGTGAGGCCCATCTCGGCGGCGCGCTCGGCGGCCCGTCCGTGCAGGGTCACCTCGGGGCGGCCGCGCCAGTCCCCCAGCACCTCCACCTCCTGCCAGCCGACGCCCTCGGAAGCCAGCATCCGCACGCCCACGCCCAGTGCCTTCGAGACGGCTTCCTTGGCGGCGAAACGGGCGGCCAGCTCTGGGACGCGCCCGCGTGTGTAGAGCATCTCGGCCGGAGTGAACACGCGCCGGATGAACCGCTCCCCGTGGCGGGCCAGCGCCCGCTCCACGCGGGGGACTTCGATCAGGTCAACGCCAACGACCATGGCAAGTATGCAAGTATGCAAGTGTGCAAGTATGCAAGTGTGCAAGTATGCAAGTATGCAAGTATGCAAGTGGGTAAGTGGGCAAACCTGTATACTTGCATACTTGCACACTTGCATACTTGCACACTTGCATACTTGCACACTTGCATACTTGCGCACTTGCATACTTGCACACTTGCATACTTGCACACTTGCATACTTCCTAGGGGGGGCCGGCGATGGCGAGGGCGTAGGCGTCGGGGTCGAGCCAGCGGCGCGCAGCGGCCTGCACACGCTCGACCGTGATCCCACCGATCAGTCCTTCGTACCGCTGCATGTAGTCCAGCCCCAGTCCATGTTGCTCCATGTTCAGGATGGACGCGGCCAGGCCCTCGTTGGTCTCCAGCCGGAGGGGGAGGCTTCCCACGAGGAAGGCCTGGCTGTCGTCCAGTTCGCCCGGCTCGACCGGTTCAGCGCGGATGCGGCGGATCTCGCTGCGGATACTTTCCACGGCCTGTTCGACGTTGGCCGGGTCCACCCCGGCGATCACTTTCCACGGGCCCGGCCCTACCCCCCCCTCGACCAGGCTGTAGCAGTAGTAAGCTAGCCCCTGCTCTTCGCGGACGTTCTTGCCCAGCCGGCCCATCATCCCGAAGATGCCCAGGATCGTGTTGCAGAGCATGGCGTCCAGGAAGTCCGGTTCGGCACGGGCGGGGCCGGGGTAGCCCAGGACGATGTCGGCCTGCGTTTTGCCGGCGATGGGGACGCGCTTCTGCCGCGCCTCGCTGAGGCGGGCCACGGGCGGGAGCGACGGGCGCTCATGGACAGGGCCCGCCCAATCCCCGAAGGTCGCCTCGAACTGAGCTAATACCCGTTCCGTCTCCACGTCTCCGACGATGACCGCGACCATCCCACGGGGACCGTAGTGGCGCTGGTGGAAGCAAAGCAGGTCATCGCGGGTTAGGGCGGAGACGGTCTCCAGCGTGCCGGTATGGCTGCGATGGTAGGGGTGGCCAGGCGGATAGGCTAGCTCGCGGAAGGTCAGCGCGGCCATGCGCCCCGTGTCGTGAGCGCGTTCCTCCAGGTCGGTGAGGATCTCGCCGCGTAGCTTCTCGATCTCATCGGGCGGGAACGTGGGGCGGCACAGCGCGTCCGCCAGCAGGTCGAGCATTAGCGGCAGGTCCTCGGCCAGGCTCTTGGCCCCGAAGCTGGTGGTGTGCGTTCCGGCGGAGATGCCGAAACTGGCGCCTACCGACTCTGCCGCCGCGTAGAGCTGGTCGTAGGTGCGGTTGACCGTACCACGGCTGAGGCCGTCGGCGGTGAAGGCGGCCAGGCCAGCCTGCTCATCCGTTTCGTCTGCGCTGCCGACCGCCAGGTAACCGCTGACCACCGCCGTTGGGCTGGCGGGGTTTTCCATGACCAGTATGGTGATGCCGTTCGTCAGCTCACGGCGGGTGATGTTGTGGGGGCCGGGAATAGACATTGAGTTCCTCGGTCAGGTTTGCAAGTATGCAAGTTTGCAAGTATGCAAGTGTGCAAGTATGCAAGTATGCAAGTGTGCAAGTATGCAAGTATGCAAGTGTGCAAGTATGCGAGTGTGCAGGTATGCGAGTGTGCAGGTATGTAGATCTATACACTTGCATGCTTGCACACTTGCATACTTGCACACTTGCATACTTGCATACTTGCATACTTGCATACTTGCATACTCATTCTGACACGTACCACCCCACCGTCGCGTTCGACCGGCGCAGGATTTGCTGGGCGGCGATCTGGACCTGTTCCGGCGTGACCGCGCTCAGCCGATCCAGGTAGCGGTCGGGCCAGGCGTGGTCGGCGAGGATCTCGCTCCACCCCAGCCAGAAGGCCTGCCCGGTGACCGATTCCCGCGAGTAGGCGAACTGCGCCCTGGCCTGTTTGATCGCAGTGGTCAGTTCGTCCCCGGCGACGGGTTCGGCGGCGATCCGCTGCAGCTCGGCCCACAGCCGTTCCTCGACCTCGGCGGGGGAGTGGCCGGCGCGGACCGTCGCGCTGAGGGTGTAGACGAATGGATCCACGGTCGGCAGCAGACTGCCCTCGATATCGGTGGTCAGTTCATGATCCACCAGCGCCCGGTAGAGACGGGAGCTTTTGTTCGTCCCGCCCTCGCCGAAGAGGGTCAGCCCGCTGGCGCCGGTGAGCACCGAGTCCAGCACCACCAGCGGGTAGAAGTCCTCCACGGTGGGCGGGGGGGTATGGAAGACGACCGCGAGATAGGCGGTGGTGTCTTCCCCCTCGCGGATGACCCGCCGTTCGCCGCGCTGCGGCGGTTCGACCGGACGCGGCCGGGCGACCGGTTCGCCTGCCGGGATGGCGGCGAAGTGACGGCGTATCACCTCCAGCATCGCCCCGGCCTCGAAATCGCCCACGGCGACGACGATGGCGTTAGCGGGGACGTAGTAGGTGCGGTAGTGGCGGTAGAGATCGTCGCGGGTGATCTGCCATAGATCGCTCATGTGCCCCAGCGTCGGATGGCCGTAGGGATGAACGCGGAAGGCGGCGGCCAGGACCTCTTCGCTGAGCAAGTACTGCGGGTCGTTCTCTGCCCCCTGGCGCTCGCTGATGATGACGGTGCGTTCGGACTCCACCTCGTCCGGTTCGAACAGCGCGCCGGTCATCCGGTCGGCCTCGATCTCTACCTCCAGTTCGATGCGCGCGGACGGCAGGGTGGCATAGTAGGCGGTATAGTCGTACCAGGTCTGCCCGTTCCACATCCCACCCTCGCGGGAGATCGCCCGGTCGGCGCTGCCCCTGGGCCAGCGCGGGGTGCCCTTGAAGAGCATGTGCTCGACCCAGTGGGAAATGCCGGTGATGCCGACATGCTCGCTGCCGCTGCCGACGCGGTACCAGAGCCAGAAGCTGGTCACCGGCGCGGCGTGGGCTTCGCGGAGCAGGACGGTCAGGCCGTTGTCGAGGTGGGTCTTGACCGTTTCGGTCATGGGGCGTCCGTCCTGGTGGTATTGCCCTCGCCATGGTAGCCGCGTCCCATGCCCCGGTAGGTGAAGCCCAGCCGGTGGACCATGTCCGGGTCGTAGATGTTCCGCCCATCGAGCAGGATCGGCTGGCGCATCGTCTGGCGGATGCGGGCCAGGTCGAGCTGCTTGAACTCGTTCCATTCCGTCACTACGACCAGGGCGTCGCATCCTTCGGCCAGCGTATAGGGATCGGTCGTCATCGTCACGTCCGGCAGTTCCCGGCGGGCGTTGTCTATCGCCACGGGGTCGTAGGCGCGCACATGGGCCCCGGCAGCCAACAGGGCCTGGGCGATGGCCACCGAGGGGGCCTCGCGCATGTCGTCGGTGTTGGGCTTGAAGGCCAGTCCCAGCAGCCCGATCGTCTTCCCGTGCAGGTCGCCCAACAGCCCGCGCAGCTTGCTCACCGCTTGTTGGCGCTGGGCGGCGTTGATGTCCATGACGGCGTCGAGGAGTTGGGGCTGGTGTCCGTGGATGACGGCCATGTGCGCCAGGGCTTTGACGTCCTTCGGAAAGCATGAACCACCGTATCCGAGCCCAGCGTCCAGGAAGGCGTGGCCGATGCGCTTGTCGTAGCCCATGCCGGTGGCGACCTCTTTCACATCGGCGCCGACCGCCTCGCAGATGTTGGCGATCTCGTTGATGAAGGAGATGCGCGTGGCCAGGAAGGCGTTGGAGGCGTACTTGATCATCTCCGCCGTACGCAGATCGGTGATCACCAGTGTTGTGCGCAGGGGGAGATGGAGCTGGGCCACTTTCTCCGCTGCCTCGCGGTCGAGCGACCCCAGGATCACCCGATCGGGGTGCATGAAGTCGCTGATCGCCGATCCCTCGCGGAGGAATTCGGGGCAGGAGACGACGGAGAACGGCACCGAGTTGCCGCGGCGGGCGCGGACGATGTCGGCCACCCAGTCGCCGGTGCCCACCGGCACGGTGGACTTGTTGACGATGATGACGGGATGGTCGAGCACGTCGGCAATGGACTCGGCGGCCATCTGCACGTAGCGCAGGTCGGCCTCTCCATCCACCCCCTCCGGCGTGCCGACGGCGATGAAGGCGAACTCGGCATCGCGGATCGCCTCGGCATAGGAGGTGGTGAAGGAAAGCCGTCCCGCTCTGACGTTCCGCTCGACCAGCTCTTCCAGGCCCGGTTCGTAGATGGGCATGATGCCCCGCTTCAGTTTCTCGATCTTCTCCTCGTTGATGTCCAGACAGACTACCCGATTGCCCAGGTCGGCAAAGCATGCCCCGGTGATCAGGCCAACGTAGCCCACTCCGATTACGGCAATATTTCTCACGGCTTGCTATCTCCTGCTTGGAATCACCTGCGGCGCGTAATCATACCACGATCTGGGATTTGTTCCAAGTCCTTGCTGATGGTATAATGATTCTATTCTACTCGTGGGGGATAGTGCGACGTGGCCGCGATCGAGACCGCGATTGTCGAGTTCCTGCATGCCGTGTTGAACGCGATCGGCTGGCCGGGGGTGGTGGCGATCATGGCGCTGGAGAGCGCCAACATTCCTATCCCCAGCGAGGTGACGATGCCGCTGGCCGGCTGGATGCTGGTGCAGGCGCGGGGGTTGCCGTTGTGGCGGGCGGCTGTCGAGGGAGGTCTCTGCGGCGCCCTGGGCTGCACGATCGGTTCGGTGGCCTCGTACCTGCTGGGCTACTGGGGCGGGCGGCCGTTCCTGGAACGCTGGGGGCGCTATATCCTGGTCACCGAGCACGACCTACAGCAGGCCGATCGCTGGTTCGCCCGCTGGGGCGACTGGGCGGCGTTCATCTCCCGCCTGCTGCCCATCGTGCGCACGTTCATCTCCTTTCCGGCCGGCGTCGTGCGGACGCGCTTTGTCAGTTTCGCAGCGCTGAGCTTCGCTGGATCGTTCCTCTGGTGCGCGGCGCTGGCCGCCGCCGGCCACGCTTTCGGCAGCGAGTGGGAACGCATCCGTGAGATCATGCGCCCGTTCGATATCCCGATCGCCATCGTCGTCCTGGGCGGGCTGGTGTACTACGTCTATCGTCACGTCCGCCGGGCGCAGTCCCGGCCGAAGGAAACTGACGAGGGGAGGAAGTCATGAGCGAGAGGATCGAGTTCACCCGCAACTATTCCGACGAGAGCACGGAGCAGGGCTTCCAGTTCGAGTTCTGCTGCGACCGCTGCGGCACAGGCTACCGCAGCCGCTTCCAGCCCTTCGCGATCGGTGCGGTCTCCGGCGCGTTGAACGTCGCCGGCAATCTGCTGGGCGGCGTGTTCGGGCGAGCGGCCAGCGCGAGCGAACAGGTGCGCTCGGCAACCTGGGAACGGGCGCACGACGAGGCGTTTATCCGCGCCGCCGAGGAACTGCGGCCTGAATTCGTCCAGTGCCCGCGCTGTTCCGCCTGGGTCTGCCGCAAGAGCTGCTGGAACGCGAAAAAGGGCCTGTGCAAGAACTGCGCGCCCGATCTGGGAGTGGAGATGGCCGCCGCACAGGCCAGCCGCACGGTCGAGGAAGTCTGGGCACACTCCCAGGTGGCCGAAGAGGATCGCGAGATGTTGCAGGAGAAGAGCTGGCGCGAGGGCGTGCGGGCAACCTGCCCAAACTGCAACGCGCCGCTGACCGGCAAGGTCAAGTTCTGCCCAGAGTGCGGAGCCAGGATCCAACCCGAAGCGCACTGTACGGAGTGTGGAGCCAGGATCACTCCCGGCGTGAAGTTCTGCCCGGAGTGTGGGGCGAAGGTCGCTGCTTCCTGATACCGTCGTCGCATCCTGCCTGCAGCCCGCACCGCAACTCTTACCGCGGTAACTGCTTACCCTCCCGCAGATTTGGGCGCAATGGGCAGCCCCAATCGCACTCCCATGGCTACTCCGATTCGTTGCTCGGACACCTCCAAACCTGCGGGAGAGTGAGCTGAACAGTTACTCATTGCGAACGTTACGAGCCTGTTACGATCCAGTTAAACCAGTTGTCAAGTTCAACATTATCTGCTATCCTGTATGTGACGTCGCGAGAGCGGTGGACTGAAGGGAGACGCGTATGTCCCGGCCCTGCAGGCGCATCGTCTGTGTAGAGGACGACTTCGAGGTGGTGGACCTGGTCCGCCTGATTGTGGCTCAGAGGGGCTATGAACTGATCGGCGCGATGGGGGGGGAGGAGGGGCTGCAGATCATCCGCGAGATCAGGCCCGACCTGGTGCTGCTCGACCTGATGATGCCGGATATGGATGGCTGGGAGGTCTATCGTCGCCTGCGAGTGGACGAGGCAACCCGCGACATTCCGGTGGTCGTCGTCACTGCCAAGGTGCAGAGCATTGACCGGGTGCTGGCGCTCCACATCGCCAAGGTGGACGCCTACGTAACCAAACCGTT